>Ga0066903_100000247_pt1 | contig 30914 bp, 25 predicted proteins | sample PanSoiMetaGPlot1_FD_67491 | JGI IMG/M metagenome (GOLD analysis project Ga0066903, IMG submission 67491) | Tropical forest soil microbial communities from Panama analyzed to predict greenhouse gas emissions - Panama Soil - Plot 1 (version 2) | ecosystem: Environmental > Terrestrial > Soil >... | reverse complement strand
CGGCGGACGCAGGATATTGCCATCCATATCGTGACCCGGGAGACGGAGGCGCCTGCGCGAAGATCCTGGCTGCGCTGGCCAGAGACCTTGGCTTTTGTACCCTTGCACTTCCTCTACGCGACGCTGGCGGTTGCCGCTGCCCTCGGCGTGGGCGAAGTCCTCACCGAAATTACGCCGATCCCGAATCTGTCGATCGTATTCCTGCTGGCCGTGCTTGTGACGGCGATGAGCTCCGGCATCTGGCCGGCGATCTTTGCATCGATCCTGTCATTTCTTACCTACAACTTCTTCTTCATTCCGCCGATCTACACGTTCACCGTTGCCGAGCCCTATGAGCTGCTCGCGCTGGTGATTTTTCTGGTGGTCGCGGTGATCAGCTCGGCGCTGGCCGGACGCGTGCGCGAGCAGGCGAGGATTTCGGCAAACCGCATGCGCGCCATGCGCAGGCTCTATGAATTTACCAAGCGGCTATCCGGTTTGGCGGCGCTCGACGCCGTTGCCGAAGGCGCGGCTAGCGAAATCCATGCAAGTCTTGGCCGCCCGGTTGTGGTCTTGTTGGCTCAAGGCGACGACATCGCTCTTACCGCCGCATGGCCGCCGGAAGATGTGCTCGACGCCGCAGCAATGACAGCCGCGCGCTGGGCGTACAGCCATGTTGAGCCGGCGGGCGCCGACACGGGCACGTTGCCGATCATTCCCTGGTATTTCGTGCCTCTCCGAATTGGTAACAAGACGCTCGGCGTGATTGGTGTTGCCAAGCCAAAAGATGCACCGCCACTCGATTCTGAGGCGCGTGCCTTGCTCGATACCCTTGTCGAACAAACTGCCTCTGCGCTGGAACGGGCGTCACTCTCCCGCGAAATGGTCATTGCAAAGACGGCGACCGAGACCGAGCGTGTTCGCAATACGTTGCTAGCCTCGGTCTCGCACGACTTCCGTACGCCGCTATCTTCGATACTCGGCGCGGCTACCAGTCTCATCGACTATGGCGACAAGCTCGATGCCGCAGCAAAAAAAGATTTGCTCGGCCAGATCAAAAAAGAAGCAGAAGATCTCGACGAAATGGTGCGCAATCTCCTGGCAATCACCCGCATCGATGCGGGTGCGTTGGAGTTGCGACGCGATTGGACCGATCTGAGGGAGATCGCCGAGCGGGTCGTCAGCGCCGCACGGCGTCATGGAGCGCGGCAACAAATCGAGATCAATTTGCCGAAAGATCTTCCGTTGGTGCGGGCCGACGCGACGTTGGCTGAGCAGGCGGTTGGCAACGTCATTGGCAATGCAATCGTGCACACGTCGCCGCAAACGCACATTGTTCTGGACGCTAATGTCGCGCCGGACGCTATTGTGCTGCGTGTGACCGATAGCGGTCCTGGCATTCCGGAGGGTGAACTGCCGCATATATTCGAAAAGTTCGTGAAGGGTGCCGACTCGAAAACATCGCGCGCCGATGGAAGCCAGGGGACGGGCCTGGGCCTGGCGATCACCAAAGGCATCATGGAGGCCCATGGCGGGACGATCAGCGTGGACAGTCCGGCTTCAAACGGGCGAGGCGCGCGCTTCATCATGACGTTTCCGCGTAAAGAGGCGGCGGCATGAGCGCCAAAATCCGCGTGCTGGTCATCGATGATGAAGCGGCGATCCTGCGTTTTCTCAGACCGGCACTGGAAGCAAATAACTATGAAATGACCAATGCCGGTACGGTCGCCGAAGGCATCAAAAGTGTCGCCGCCGAGACACCCGACATCGTTCTGCTCGATCTCGGACTTCCCGATGGTGATGGCAAGGACATCATCAGACGAGCTCGGGAATGGTCCGACGTTCCGGTCATTGTGCTGTCCGCGCGTGACCGCGAAACCGAAAAGATCGAGGCACTCGATCTCGGCGCCGATGACTATGTGAACAAACCGTTCAATGTCGGTGAGCTCCTGGCACGCATGCGGACGGCGCTGCGGCATAGGATGCAGCGCAAGGCCGAAATTCCCTTGCTGCGCGTTGGCAATCTCGAAGTTGACGCGGTTCGTCACCGCGCAACCCGTGCAGGTACCGAGCTCAAGCTCACCCCGAAGGAATTCGAGCTTTTGTCATTCCTGGCCAGGCACGCTGGCCGGGTGGTGACGCACAAGCAGATTCTTACCGCGGTGTGGGGCCCCGCACATGCGGAGGACACGCAATATCTGCGTGTTTATGTTGGCCAGCTCCGCCACAAGATCGAGGAGCAACCCGATGACCCGCGCATCATCCTCACCGAGCCGGGCATCGGATACCGCATTGCCGAAAACTGATCACCCCTGCGACGCCACGTCGGTCAGCGCGAAGCCGGCAATGCGCTTGTAGTCCTCCGACAGCGCGCGCAACTCATCCTGCGTGATGTATTTCTCGAGGTTGTCGAAAGGCTTGTCGCCGACCAGCTCCTCGACCTTGATATTGATGAAATCCGGCGGCTGCTCGCGATTGGTGCGCACCACCTTGGCAGCAGGCGCGACACGTGCCGCTTCATAAGCCTTGAGAGCCGCGCGCGGGTCGGAGTCGTGCTTGAGAAAGTCGGCGAGCGTGCGCGCATCGATCGCAGCTTGCGCCGCGCCATTCGAGCCGCGCGGATACATTGGATGGGCGGCATCGCCGGCAAGCGTCACACGGCCGAACGTCCAGCGGTCGATCGGGTCCTTGTCCACCATCGGGTATTCGAGAATCTGGTCGGCATCGCGGATCATCTGCGCCACGTCAAGCCAGTCGAAACGCCAGCTCTGGTACAGAGGAAGAAGATCGGCCAGATTGCCGGGCTTGTTCCAGTCATTCTGTTCGGTAGTGTCGCGCTTGATCTCGGCCATCCAGTTGATTAGCTGATTGCCGTTGCCGTCGACGTCGTCGACGATCGGATAGATCACGATCTTGCCGGTAAGAATCGAACCAACCCGCATATAGGTCCGGCCCCCCAGGATCGGCTTGTGGCGGGTCACTCCGCGCCAGGTATTGATGCCGGTAAACACAATCTTGTCATTGGGATAAAACTGATTGCGCAAGGTGGAATTGATGCCGTCGCACGCAATGACCACGTCGGCGGATACGCTTGGGCGCGGCTTGTCGGTGCTGCTCTGTCTAAAATGGACTTTGGCGCCCTGATCTTCCTGCTCGATCCCGATGCATTCGCAGTCGGTCACCACCGCGTCATTGCCGAGGCGTTCTTTCGCCGTCTCGTACAAAATCGCCAGCAGATTTCCCCGATGGATCCCGACCTCCGGAAAGGGATAGCCAGCAAATTTCCCCCGCTCCTCGCGATAGATGAGTTGCCCGAAGCGGTTGAAGAAACAGCATTCGCGGTTCTCGATGCCGGCCTTAACCAAGGCGTCGCCGAGACCGAGCGCGGTAAATTCGCGCATGGCGTGCGGCAGAAGCGTGATGCCGACGCCGAGCGGTTTGAGCTCCGGCGCGCGTTCATAGACGCGGCAGCCAATCCCACGTGCCCTTAGATTAAGTGCGAGCAAGAACCCGCAAATCCCGCCGCCAACAATCGCTACGAACATTCGGTCACGCCAGCCCGCCGAGCCGCTGCCTAGAGCGGCTTGACCTCCACTTTGCGGAATTTAATTGCACCGGCTCCGTGCTGCAACGCAATCGGGCCTTCGTCGAACATGCCGTTGCGCAGCTTTGCCGTCACCTGCCCGTTGAGCACGACAGTGATGTCACGCCCCTTGGCGGTGACTTCATAAGTGTTCCATTTGTCACCGGCCTTCGGCATCGGATCGACCTCGACATAGCGGGTGATCGCGCCGGTGCCGTAGGTCGGGTCAGGGCGCTGATCGAAGATATTGGCCTCATAGCAGGTGCGGTCGGTGATCTTTTTGGGATCGAGGCAGCGGAAATAAATTCCGCTATTGGCATTGTCGCTCGGCAAGAACTCCACCCGTACGACGAAGTTCTTGTATGAATTCTTAGTCACGAGATAGCCGGCGTCCTTGCCCGCCATCTTGTCAACGACGATGGCTCCATCCTCGACATGCCAGTTCGACTCGCCGACCTGATCCCACCCGTTGAGACTTTTACCATCGAAGAGGGTGATCCAGCCGGCGTCCTGGCTTGCAGCCTTGTGCGTGAAGTAGTTTCCCACGGAGGTTAAGGCGCCGACGACAAGAGAAAGTTGAATCGCGCGCCGGGATGAGGCCCGCATGGTGTTTCCTCCCCCTTTTCAATTTATTGCTTAACGCAAGAATGGACGAAATCGCCGAACTTCTGTCAACATGAGTTGATCGCGAGACAATGAACAGTATTTGCAACAGCATTTGGGAGGCTCAGCAATGGACAAAGCACTCTACGACCGCGGGATGGCCATGCGTCGGAAGGTCCTCGGCGATGACCACGTGGATCGCTCCGTTGCCAATACGGACGACTTCAACCGTCAGTTCCAGGAATTGCTCACCACATATTGCTGGGGCGCGGTGTGGGGCGACGAGGCCCTCAAGCCGCGCGATCGCAGCATCCTCAATCTTGGCATGATTGCCTGCCTAGGCCGGATGCATGAGTTCGAAACGCATTTCCGTGGTGCACTACGCAATGGGCTCACCCCACAGGAGCTTTCCGCCATTTTGCGTCAAATCGCCGTCTATTGCGGGTTCCCGGCAGCAGTGGATTGCCACAGGGTTGCCAAGCAGGTTTTGGCCGCCGAGGCCAAAAAAGCCTGAGCGGACGCAAAAACACGTTAACGAGATAGTCGTATTCTGGTCTTGAATGTGCCTACATCCCGGGGCAATCAGGGCCGGGATTGGCGGATGCTTCGCCGCCGCCGAGGGTGAATAATGATCCGATATTCTGGTGCTTTCCTGCTGACACTGCCGGTCGCGGTGACCCTTACGGCTATGCCTGCGCTGGCCCAGCAATCGCCGCCGCCACGGATCTACGAGGAGCGACTACCCCCGGTCATGGGTAGTTATGACGACGAAGATGCTCTTCCCCCGCCCAGCCGCGCGACGCGCCCGGGCCAGCGTGGAACTCAGGGCCGCGTTCTTCCGTATCCGGACGATGAGCCGCCACTGCCACCGCCAACCGGCCTTTACGGCGCGCCCGAGCAACGCCAGTTCGGGTATGGCCACCAGCTTGATTCGCAGCAGCCACCACCGGGGGCCGCAGGGCCATCGCGAACCAACGATCCTGCCGCGTTGCGCCCGCCGGGTGCGGTTGGACCTGCGCCGCAGGGGGCGGCGCCGTCGGCAATTGCGACCTTGCCGCCCGAGGATCAGCCGGAAACCGGCAAGCCAAAAGAACTGCCGCCTAATCTCAAAAAGCAGCTAGTCGATGTTTCCACCAAAGAACCCGCCGGCACGCTCATTATCGATACGGCAAACACCTACCTCTACCTGGTACTTGGTGGCGGCAAAGCGCTTCGCTATGGAATCGGTGTTGGTCGCGAAGGATTCACCTGGTCCGGCACCGAGCGAATCAGCAGGATGTCGGAATGGCCGGACTGGCATCCGCCGGCGGAGATGATCGATCGTCAGCCTTATCTGCCCCGCTTCATGGCAGGTGGCCCTGGTAATCCGCTTGGCGCGCGCGCTCTCTATCTCGGAAAGACGCTCTACCGCATCCACGGCACCAACCAACCGTCGACCATCGGCACCTTTGTGTCATCGGGTTGCATCCGCCTTTTGAATGATGACATCGAGGATCTCTTCAGCCGCGTACAGGTAGGCACCCGCGTTGTGGTACTTCCCGGCAAGGCGCCCGAGAACGTTGCAAATGCCGGACCGCAACAAGCTGCGGGCGGATCGGTCCCTGCGGGCGCGCCAGCAAATGTTGCGCCGTCCGTCAGCCCTGGTGCAGCGGCACGCAGCAATTCGACCGCGATTACCTCCTCGCCGCTGCCGCCGGTGCGCTAGACCGGTTGGTCTCTTGGCGTTTCCCACCCCGCTGAACTAACATCGCCGCCCGCTCGGTCCGAGCAGCATCGGACGCGAGCCTCCGATGGAGGTTGCGATGGCGCGTGCACGATCGCGAACCCGACTGAATCGACGCGGATTCCTGGCGGGTATGGCGCTTGCCGGTGCGGCCGGCGCGTCTCTGCCGAAAGACGCGGCCGACGCCGCGACGCCGGAGGCAGCGCCTGCGCCACGGCCATCAGCAGTGCGTCCAACCGCGGCGATTGCTGCGGCCGAGACCGGGACGCCGCAAGCGCCGGCGCAGGCCACCGGCATTCCGACCTCGGATTTCATGGTTGATGTCATCAAGTCGCTGGATATCGAATACGTACCCTGCAATCCGGCGCAGAGCTTTCGCGGCCTGCATGAATCGCTGATCGACTACGGCGGCAACAAGAAACCGGAATTCCTCACCTGCACGCACGAGGAATCGTCGGTGGCGATGGCGCATGGCTATTTCAAGATCGCGGGCAAGCCGCTGCTCGTCCTCTGCCACGGGACCGTCGGCCTGCAGCACGCTGCCATGGCGATCTACAACGCCTGGTGCGACCGCGTTCCCGTCATCGTCATGGGCGGCAACGATCTCGATGCGTCCAGGCGCCCGCCGGGTGTGCCGACTTTCCATTCGGCACAGGACATCAACGCGCTGGTGCGAGATTTCACCAAGTGGGACGATCAGCCGGTATCGCCGCAGCATTTCGCACAGTCGTTCGTGCGCGCCTACAAGCTGGCCATGACACCGCCTTACGAGCCGGTGATGATCGCGCTTGATTGCAGAATGCAGGAAGAAACACTGCACGATCGTTCAAAGTTGACAATCCCGCGCTACGTGCCGACGGCGCCGCCGCAAGGCGACATGAACGCAGTGCGTGAAGCCGCGCGTTTGATGGTAGCGGCCGAGCGTCCGGTCATCGTGGCCGACAAGTATGCACGCACTGAGGACGGTGTGAAGCTGCTGGTTCAACTCGCCGAAAGTCTGCAAGCGCCGGTCATCGACCAAAAAGGACGGATGAATTTCCCCAATACCCACCACTTGTTCCAAAACGGGCGTGCGCAGGCTTTGCTCAGGGATGCCGACGTTATCATCGGCCTCGAACTGTCCGACTATTGGGGCACGGTGAACGGATACGTCGACAACGGCGAAAACGACGGTGCCGGCCTGCAGGAATCGCACATCAAGCCGAATGCGAAGCTGATCAGCATCAGTTCGATCACACTCAACACCAAATCGAACTACCAGGACTTCCAGCGCTTCCAGACCGTCGACATCGAAATGGCGGGCGACGCACAGGCAACTATGCCTGCCCTGATCGAGGCGGTGAAGCAGGCGCTGCCGGCAAGCCGTAGGGCGGATGTCGAGGCGCGCGGCGCGGTCATGAAAAAGGCCTGGAGCGAAGCGCGCGATCGCACCCGGCAGGCCGCGACCTATGCCTGGGATGCCAGCCCGGTCAGCACCGCACGCATGGCGATGGAAGTCTATGCACAGATCAAGGACCTCGACTGGTCATCCGTGGGCGGAGACCGCCAGCTCTCATCCTGGCCAAGCCGTCTATGGCCGATGGACAAGCATTATCACCACATTGGCGGGCCGGGCGGTTACGGCGTCGGCTACAACGCGCCGGCTGCGGTTGGAGCTGCATTGGCCAATCGCGGGCTTGGACGCTTCTCGGTGAACTTCCAGCCCGACGGCGACATGATGTTCGGGCCAGGGGTGCTTTGGACGGCGGTCAAGCACCAGATTCCACTACTGTCGGTCATGCACAACAATCGCGGCTATCATCAGGAGTCGATGCACGTGCAGCGCATGTCCGCCAGGCGCAGCCGTGTCGCGAGCCTGGGCAAGGATATCGCGCCCGTCGGCACACGGCTCGAAAATCCGACGATCGATTACGCCAAGCTCGCCAGCGCGCTGGGCATGTGGTCGGCCGGACCAATCACCGACGCGAACGAGCTGGCGCCGGCGCTCAAGAAAGCCGTGCAGGTGGTCAAGGCGGGCGAGCCGGCGCTTGTCGATGTCGTAACGCAGCCGCGGTGAGGCCCTGCATGCGCGTGTACGTGATTGCAATGGGACTGATTGTTGGCCTGAGTGCCGCACATAACACCGCTTCGGCTGCGTCTGTCGAACATGGCAAGACGGCATTTATCCAGAATGGCTGTTGGCAATGTCACGGCACGATGGGGCAGGGATCGATCATGACCAGCGCCGGCAAACGCCTCGCGCCCGATCCACTGCCGTGGGAGACGTTTTTGGCATTTGTGCGCTCGAGCAATCGCGCCATGCCGTCCTTCAGCGAAAAAATCCTTTCCGACGACGATCTCGCGGACATTTACGCGTACTTGCAGTCGGTCCCCGAACCGCCGGCGAGCATCCCGTTGCTGAATCCCTAGATAGACGATCCATCCGAAGAATCCTGCTCGACTATTAATTTGATCGGATCACGCTCTAGCGCTCCACCTCTGGCGCTTTGATGCGTGCGAGCCGCGTGATCGCCTCGATCATGGCGCCTGGGTCTGCCTGCCCTTTTCCCGCGATGTCATGTGCGCTGCCATGCGCCACCGATGAAAACAGGATTGGCGAACCGATCGACAACCCGGCGGTGCGATTGAAGGCTTGCAGCTTAGCGGCGATGTGGCCCTGGTCGTGCAGCATCACTATGAACGCATCCGAGCCTTTCTTGCGAAACATAGTGTCGGCGCCAAAGGGTCCCGTTGCATCGATTCCGTCCTCGGCCGCCTTGTGAATTGCCGGCTGGATAATTTCGATTTCCTCGCGGCCGAACAATCCTTCTTCGCCGGCATGCGGGTTGAGCCCGCTGACGAAGATCCTAGGACACGCGATGCCGAGCTTTTTCAGTGAGGAATCGGTGACCCGAATGACGCGTTCGATACGTTCCTGCGTGATCAGCGCGACTGCTTCCCGCACGCTCACATGCAACGTCGCATGCACGATCCGCGACTGGTCGAAGCAGATCATGAGATAGACGTCGTCGATCGGCGTGCCGGTTTCGCGGGCCACGAAAGACGGATAGCCGTCGAAGGCAATGCCGGCCGCGGCGATAGAACGCTCGGTCTGCGGCGCCGCAACCACTGCCTCCACTTCATGTGCCATCGCCGCTTTGATGGCCTTGCTGGCGCTTGCTAGCGATGCGCGGCCATAGGCGGCGTCTACAGTACCGATCCGAACAGCCGTGTTGCTGCCGTCGCGTGCGTCCAGCAAATTTACGGCGCCGTCGGCCCAATCCGCTGTGGATGCCTTTTCGATCACATGCAGATTTGGCGAGAGGCCGGCGGCTTGCGCATGCAATTGCACCGCCGTTGGATCTCCCACCAAGAGCGGGCGGCATAGAGCGCGAACGCGCGCGTTAAGGGTCGCCTTGAGTGCGATCTCGGGGCCTATCCCGGCGGGATCTCCGATCGCAATGGCGATGCGCGGCAAAGGCATGGCGCTCGGCTTCCGTAAACCCTGCGGCCCCCTATAATGGCCGCCGCTACTTGCCAGAATAGCAAAGACTTGAGGAAGCGTCCCCATGATGTCGCGTGAACAAAACGAACAGCTGTGCCGCGTTGGCCCCGGAACATACATGGGCAAGCTGCTGCGGCGCTATTGGGCACCGTTTCTACTGGCGTCGGAAATTCCCGAGCCTGATTGCCCGCCGGTGCGTGTGAAGCTGATGGGAGAGAGCCTCGTTTGCTTTCGCGACAGCAAGGGACAAATCGGTCTAATTGACGAATTTTGCGCTCATCGCGGCGTTTCACTCTGGTTCGGGCAGAACGAAGAATGCGGCCTGCGCTGTCCCTATCACGGCTGGAAATATGATGTGACCGGGCAGTGCGTGGATCTCCCCTCGGAGTCCGAGGAAAGCGGCTTCCGCAAGAATATCAAATTGAAATCATATCCATGCATCGAGAAGGCCGGAATCATTTGGGCCTACATGGGCCCGCCATCGATGCAGCCGCCTCCGCCTGCACTGGAGTGGACCGAAGTCGAACCGGCGCAACGCTTCGTTTCCAAGCGCCTGCAGGAGTGCAACTATCTCCAGGCCATGGAAGGCGGCATTGATTCCAGCCATGTGTCGTGGCTGCACGGTTCCGAGCTCAACAAGGATCCGTTGTTCAAGGGCTCGAAAGGAAATGTCTACAACGAGCAAGACCGCATGCCGTTGTTCGAGGTGGAGGAATTTCCGGGCGGCCTGCTGATCGGGGCGCGGCGCAACGCCGACGGCGGCAAGTATTATTGGCGCATCACGCCCTGGATCATGCCTTGGTATTCGATCATCCCGCCGCGCGCCGGCCATCCGCTGGGTGCGCACGCCTGGGTGCCGATCGACGATGAGAGCTGCTGGGCCTGGAGCATCAACTATCATCCCAGGCGTGCCCTGACGAAGGGGGAAGTTTCCGCGATGCAGGATGGCGAGGGCATCCACGTCAAATACGTCCCCGGCACTTTTATTCCGCTCGCGAATAAATCGAACAATTATCTGTTAGACCGCGAGTCGCAACGGCACGGGCACTCATCGACCGGAGTGGACGGCATCGCGATGCAGGACGCCTCCATCCAGGAAAGCATGGGGGCGATCCAGGATCGCACCAAGGAGCACCTGTGCGCGACCGATAGCGGCATCATCATGACCCGCAAGATCTTGCTGCGCGCGGCGAAATCGGCGGCCGAGGGCGGCGTCGTTCCGGCAACCGAGCCTGAGGCGCAGCGCGTGCGCTCGGCATCGATCGAGCTCGACAGGGGTGTCTCATTCACGCAGGGCGCGAGCCACGGTCTCTACGCGAAGTTAGGAACAGATCCACTTTCAGTATAGCCACGGTTTGCGGCGTTCAACTCCGGAACGGCGCGTGTCTTACTCCGCCGCAGTCTTTGCCGGCACGCCAATCGCAGCGTTCACGCGCGGCATGACCTCTTCGGCCATGAGCTGCATCGAGCGTTTGGCCAGCATGGGGTCGACCCAGTCGAGACCGGCATAGACAAGCTCGCCGAAATCGCCGGTCTCCTCGCGAATTTTTAGGATTTCATCGACGACCTTGTTGACGCTGCCGAATGTCACGCAATTGTCCACCACGTAGTCGTCGGTGATCTCCTCATCCGGCTGTTCCTTATAGCTTTTGAACACATAAAGCCGGTTGCCGCGCTTCATTTTTGCGCGCATCTGCTCGAAATAAAACCGGTACGGGCTTTGCGGATCGTCGTGGCCATAGCGCGCCGCGACCTTGTCATCGTCCGCAACGAAAATCGTTCTTGCCACACGCCAGTCGGCGATGGTTGCCTTGGCGCCCACCTCTGCCTTGCCTTTAGCGTAGTTGGCCCAGTGTGACTTGAGATGCTTAACCAGGAGAAAATTGGCCGACAGTGGATGGAAGTCACGCTTGCCCATGAGCACCACGCCTGGGGAGAACGGCGCGACCACGGTCCCAACAATCTCGGGTCGCGGCTTCTGAAAAGGCTTCGCCAGAATGCCGACTCCAAGTTCGAGCGCAGCAGTGCGCGCGAAACCGACCTTGAACCGGTTATCGGGGAAATCAATATCGTATGGTGGGTTACGTTCCCAGATGGCCAGGATGACGTCGATCGATTCGGCGAAAATCTTGTTGCGATCGAGATCAAGAATTCCGATCGCTTCTGAATCCGATGTCAGCGCGCCCGCGCTCACACCCATGACAAAGCGCCCTTGCGAGAGGTGATCAAACATTGCGGCATTCACCGCTATCACCACCGGATGCATTTGCGCGAGGTTGGTGGTGCCGGTCGCGAGCTTGATCATTTTCGTGTCGTGAATCAGTGTCGCCAGGAACAACATGCTGTTGGTGACATTTTCGCAAGTGTCGGTCAGGTGCTCGCCCATGAAGGCGTCGTAAAAGCCGAGCTTGTCAGCAAGGATGATAGCTTCGCGGTCCTCGCGCAGCGTTTGCGACCAGTCCCGGCCCATCGGATGCACGGGCATGGTGAAATAACCCAACCGCATTAAACCTTCTCCGCCCTGAATACCGCTCAGTTCGGCAAACTAACCGACCCGGTGTGCGGATGCAGCAAATCCTTCATTCTCAGGAAGCGGCAAGTGAGACAGGAAAGCCTTTGTTTTCATGATATTAAACTCCGCCACAAATCGCGCGGTGCCGCATGCTCACGGACCGATATTTCCACAGGGGTGCTTCTGGTGCGTTTCGCGACCGAGTGGTGGATGATCAGGCTCAATCCATTCTGGCCGCTCGTTGAAATCGGGGCTCGTCATGCTGCGCTGGTTCCATGTCTTGATGCCGAAGGAGGAGCGCTTCTTCGAGCTATTCGCACGCATGTCCGCGCGAGGGTTTTGCCCATCCGCTTTTTTGCAGTTAATTGCCGCAGACAGCAGATTAAGCGAACCTTAGTGGCCGGTGCCGGAGGCGGGCGATGACGAAATTGCGTGCTGTGGAATGCCGTGAGTTCATAAAGGCGGTGGTGGAAAAGGCCGACACCATGGGCGTGCCGGTTTCAATCGCAGTGGTGGGTCCCGAAGGCCATCTCATCGCCGTGGAGCGCATGGACGAGGCAGGCTTCATTACGCCTGAGACCGCGATTGCCAAGGCGTTCACGGTGGCGGCGTTCCGCTCGATGAGCCCGCGCTTTCCGGACGGGCTCGTGATCCAGCAATGGTTCAAGGAACGCAACCCGCAACTTCTGATCAGCCTTGCCGCCATGACAAACGGGCGTATCGCAGCAAGCGGAGGCTCGGCGCCCGTCTTCAAGGGCGACGAATTGGTGGGCGCCTACGGAATTTCAGGCGGAACTTCGCAACAGGATGAGGAGATGGCGCTCTATGCGCGCACCACGGTCGGGTGGGCCCATGAACCTGAGCACGACACGACTGATCCGGAGGTCAAGGCGCATATCAATGCACTCTACGCCAAGGCCGGCATCACCAATCGTAAGCTTTGAGGCTGGTCGCAAATGTTATGTGGCGCTCACGTGGCCTTGATACCGTGCAGACCGTGTGATGCATCCTTGACAGTAAAGAAAACGACGTCGCCATCAGCGGTTGCCTTGCCGGCGTGCACGGTGTTGGCGGGAATGTAAACAACCGATCCGGGTCTCACATCGATTTCCTGTCCGCCGATATTCGCGCGGAAGGTCCCTTCCAATATGTAAATCCATTGCTCGTTCGGATGCGAATGCGCCTCGGCACCGGTGCCCGCCTTCATGCGCATCAATCCAACGATCATGCGGTCGCCTTCAACGCACGGTCCGTGCGCCGTCGAATAGGCCGGACCGCCCATGATTTTCTGCACGCTTCCAAGGTCAAAAACATATTCGCCGGGACCGGCGCGTTTGGCGCCCGGAGTGCGTGCTGTCAGCTGATCGGACATGGCGTTCTCCTCAGATGGCTGCCTTGCAAGATGTTAGTTGACGCTGCTTGCGTTCGCCAGTAGACGCGAGGCGTTTGCAATCTTGCGGTCGACAGGGCGTATCGACTCGGAGAAAATATCAATGAAGCCGATTCGTGCTGCGCTTATGGCGTTGGCTCTGCCATGGCTCTGCGCCTGCGCCGGCACATCCGTGCCGACGGGGGAACCGAGCTTTTATCGCAACCTTGCGCAATCGGGCGCCGAGCTCGATGCGGCCGCTGCCGCTTCGATGATTTCCGGCTACCGCGCCAATAACGGATTGCCCGCGGTTGCGCTCGACCCGGAGCTGATGCGGCTGGCCCATGCACAAGCCGAAGTCATGGCCAAACGCGACAAGCTCGACCACGGCGCCGGTAAGCCATTTGTGCAACGTCTGAAAGCTTCGGGCTACGACGCCAAAATGGCTGCCGAGAACATCAGCGCCGGCTATCACACCTTGGCCGAGGCATTTTCCGGCTGGCGCGATTCGAGTCCGCACCGCGCGAACATGCTCCTTGCCGGCGCCACTCGCATGGGCATCGCAGCGGTGTACACTCCGGCCTCGAAGTACAGAGTCTACTGGTCGTTGATCCTCGCCGAGCCGGACGACAAGAGCAGCTAGACCCCACTTGGCGCGGTCCTTGGAGTTGCGATAGTTTCCGCATCGTGTTCAGCCGGCGGGGATTAGAGTGCTGGTATTTGATCGTACGCTTGCAGATGTGACCGTGAGCGGCATTGCAACACTGTTTTCCTCATCCTGGTGGCTTGCGCTGAAGGCGGAAAGAAGCAGCACATTGTTATTGTCGCGCCAATCTCGCCTTGCTGGAATTTTCTTGGCGTCAGATTGAACGAAAGGGACCGCCAATGAATGCTCTTGGCCTCTCTGCGATCGCGTTTGCGTGCATTTTCGGGGCGACGATGCTCGCCACATATCTTCGCGCGACGTTGCCCGAGCGCCATCTGAGTACTGACTCTAGAGATGTTGTCAGGCTCAGCATGGGTGTCATCGGGACGATGGCGGCACTCGTGCTCGGTCTTCTCATCGCGTCGGCGAAGAGCTCGTATGATGCGAAGACCAACCAGGTCAGGCAACTGACCGTGAACATTATCGTGCTTGACCAGCTTCTTGCGCAATATGGTCCCGAAACGCGAACTCTCCGCGATCTCCTGCGCCGGGGCACGGCATCGATTGCCGATAAAATCTGGAGCGAACGTGACGTGGTGACAGCAACCACGGCTGCATTCACGATGAGCGCCGAGGCGGAGGCGTTTCTCAGGCGAGCCGAAGAGCTTGCCCCGCAAACCGACACTCAGCGCTCTATCCGTGCGCGTATCATCTCGTCCATCACGGATCTGGCGCAAACGCGTCTGTCACTCTACGCGCAGGCGGGAAATTCGGTTCCCGTGCCATTTCTCGTATTGCTGGTTTTCTGGCTGGCGATGATATTTGCAAGCTTCAGTCTGTTTGTGTCGCCCAATCCTATTGTGATCGTTTCGTTTCTGGTTAGCGCACTGTCGGCTTCGGGCGCGCTCTTTCTTATTCTCGAACTCGACCGGCCGTTTACGGGGCTGATGACGATTTCGGATTTGCCGTTGCGCCACGCGCTTGCGCCGCTGTGAGGCCCTGGGAGTGTTCATGCCAGAGCACGAGCGGACTGGACCTCTTGTGATCTGCTCACTAGTTTGGCGCCATGCCGGTACTGCCTCGCGTCAAGGACTATGATTCCCTCTATCGTCAATTTCGCTGGCCGGTGCCGGCCCGATACAATATCGGGGTCGATGTTTGCGACCGCTGGGCAGAAAGGGAGCCCGAGCGCCTGGCCATTGTGCACGCGAGGGCGGACGGGCGCGATGAAGAGATCACCTACGGTTGGCTGCGTGAAACATCCAATCGCCTTGCTAATGCATTGCGCGGGCATGACATTGCTCGTGGCGACCGCGTTGCGATCCTGCTGCCGCAATCACCGGAAGTGGCTGCTATCCATGTTGCGATCTACAAGCTTGGGGCGGTAGCACTGCCGCTAGCGATTCTATTCGGCACCGATGCACTGTCGTACCGACTGCAGAATTCCGGCGCCGCGGCGTTGATAACAAACGCACGGGGAGCAGGACGTCTTGCCGAAATCAGGCAGGATTTGCCCGATCTCAAATTGCTTCTTTCGCTGGATGGTGCCGGCGATGGCGCGGCCGGCTTCGCCGACGTGCTGACACGGGCTTCAGGCGATTTTACGCCGGTTAACACCTCGGCCGATGACCCAGCGATGATGGTTTACACGTCTGGCACCACCGGGCAGCCGAAAGGAGCGTTGCACGGACATCGCGTGCTCATCGGTCACTTGCCCGGGGTCGAAACCCATCACGATTTCCTGCCGCAACCCGGCGATCGCATGTGGACGCCGGCGGACTGGGCTTGGGCCGGGGGACTCTTGAATATTCTGTTGCCCGCGCTGCACTACGGTATTCCAGTCGTGGCCCGGCGCATGGAAAAATTCGATCCGGAGGAAGCGTTCACGCTCATGGCGCGCACGCAAATTCGCAACGCCTTTATCCCGCCAACCGCGCTGCGCATGCTGCGGGCCGCACCCAATCCGAGGGGCCGGCATGCAATCAACATGCGATCGATCGGTTCCGGCGGGGAGTCGTTGGGCGCGGAAACCTACGAGTGGGGAAAATCCGCATTCGGGCTGGTAATCAATGAGTTCTATGGGCAGACCGAATGCAACATCGTGCTGTCGGCCTGCGGCGCAATTGGCGTGTCCAAACCGGGAGCGATCGGCAAGCCGGTTGCCGGCCACAACGTGGCAATCATCGACGCGGCTGGAAATTCTCTCAAGGCAGGCGAGACCGGCCAGATCGCGGTCAAACGCCCTGATCCGGTGATGTTCCTGGAATACTGGGGCAAGCCCGACGCCACGCGCGACAAATTTATCGGCGACTGGATGACGACTGGTGACCAGGGCGTGATGGACGAGGAGGGTTACGTCAGTTTCGTCGGTCGCAATGATGACGTCATCACCTCGGCCGGCTTTCGCATCGGGCCTGGTGAAATCGAGGATTGCCTGATCCGCCATCCGGCGGTCGCGCTCGCGGCGGCGGTCGGCAAGCCGGATGCACTGCGGACGGAGATCGTGAAGGCGTTTATTGTGCTCAAGAAGGGTTATGCTGCCTCGGACGCGCTGGCATCCGAGATCCAGAACTTCGTGAAGACGCGACTGTCAGCGCACGAATATCCGCGCGAAGTCGCCTTCATCGACGACATGCCTATGACCACAACGGGAAAGGTGATCAGGCGCCTGTTGCGTGAGCGGGCATGATTCTAGGCGGCTTTGCCAACACCTACGATGAAGATGTGAAGGCCCAGGCGCCACTTCGCTACGCCATAGAACATAAAGGATTCGGCTACGAGCGCCGTGGATGTGGCGACTGCAGCGCCTTCGATGCCGAGTTGCGGAATAAGGATCACACAGAGAATGAGATTGATCGCGAAGGCAGCCGCGTACACCAAAGCGCATTGCTTGCGTTCGCTCATCATGTTGAGCAATCGTTCGGCTGGCCCGACCGCCGCGCGCGCGAGCAGTCCGATGGCGAGAATGAACATGACACCGTAGCCCTGTTCGAAGCCGACACCGAACAGGGAAAGCAGGGGCTGCCCAAACGCCAAAATGACCACGCAGGCGATCACCGACGGCCAGAATGTCCAGCGAACGGTTTCTCCAAAGAACATGTTCAGCCGATGGCGGTCACCGGAAACATGATATTCCGAAAATTTGTGGGTCGTAGCACTCGATACTGCGAAGTACACGAACGCGACGATCGCAAGCAGGCGGGCAGCGGCGTAGTAAACCGCGACGTCGTGCGGCGAACGGAATTGTTCGAGCGCGATAATGTCGACATACGTGAGGAGCAAGTAAAAGCCCTCCACTACGAAGATCGGCAACGACGTAGAAAACCAGGCTTTCGGCTCGAAGACTTTGGGGCCGTTCGGCACTTTCTCCTTGAGCCGACGGCTCAACAATGCAAATTGCGCAATGGTCACGGCCCAGGTCGTGGCGACAGCGGCAATCATGGCCGTCACTGCGTCGGGAGGCGCGCCGATCAACCAGATGAAGCCGATCAGGGCCACGAGAGCCAGCTGACGCCAGATGTAGAACGGCATCAATGCGAGATTGGGCCAGTCGTAGGATTGCGCGATGCCTGCCTGGACCTGCACGAGGCCATAGATCGGAACGGCGAGGCAGGCGAGATAGAGCGGAGCGATGGCAAAATGATCGAGCCGGGATGTGAGAAGGGTCACGCCGATTGCGCCGGCTAGTCCGATCCCTGTGGCAATGGCAAAAGCAAGCCAGCGCGATCCGGTGACAAATCCGCGCAACCGGTCAAAGCTCTTGCGTTTCGTGTATTCCGGAATAAGGCGCCGCGCTGCTGACGACAATCCGGCGTCGGAGAGGGCGCCGACCATCAGCACCCAGGTCCAGACATAGATGTAAATGCCGAACTCGAAGCTGCCCATCCAGCGCGCCAGCAGAACCTGCGACGCAAGCGCGAGCAAGGCACTTGCCACCCGCACCAGAAAGACGTTTCCGGCGACAAGCCGCGCCAAACGGCTGTCACTGCGGTCCGCCGGCAGCTGTTTGAAATGCGCGATGACGCGCGCGACTAGCGAGGTGGACGTTCTGTTTTCGGAACCGACGAAGGCCACGGTTTTTCACTTCGCGCTGGCTGGGGCATTGCACTTGATGGCAAAGCCGTCGGACCCGCCTAGCAAGCAAGCGTTAAGATTCTGTTGGGCGGCAATAATTCAGAGGCGAATTCAAGCGAATTCCATTTTGCCGATATCGGCAAGAATGGCTTCGACCGCAGCTCGTTCTGCGGGAGCGAGTGCCGCCTGCGGCGGCACCGGATCGCCGACCGCGTAGCCCTGGATCTGCAGACCGGCCTTGATGCAGGCGGCGAGATTGAAGCGCGCGAAGGCCTCGTTGATGCGCCAGAGATCACGCTGGAGCTTCATGGCCTCGGGCCACTGTCCGGCGCGGCACAGATCGTAAAGCCGGACACTCTGACGGGGCACGATGCAAGCGGGTCCGGCCATCCAGCCGACGCCGCCGATCAGCATCACCGCGGCGGGAATATGTGCCGACGCGGAGAACACTTTCATGCGCGGTGCCCGATTCATGATCGAAAGCAACCGGCCGGTATTGGTCGACGCGTCCTTGATGTAGTGGATATGCGGATGGTCGGCGAGGCGTGCGACAATATCCAAAGATAGATCGCTCCGTTGGAACTGCGGATTTGTATAGAGCACGACTGGAATGTCGACCGCGTCGGCTATTGAGCGAAAATAGGATTCGACCTGCGCATCCTTCAAAGGAAAGTATGCTTCGAGGATTGCAAGGATGCCGTCGACCCCCAGCTTCTGGTAGGCCTTCGCCTGCTCTACCGCGTCTGCCGTGACGGTGGACGCGACGCCGGCGACGACAGGGACACGTTTCGCAGCCGCTTCAACGGTCGCCTGCACGACCGCCTCGCGTTGCGCGAGGTTAAGATAGGCGAATTCGCCGGTCGAACCGAGCGGTGTCAGCCCATGCACGCCGGCTTTGATCAGGTCGGAGGCAAGTCTCCCAAGCACGTCCGCGAGAATGCGGCCACGTGCATCGATGGGCGAGACGAGATAGGGAAAGACGCCATGAAAATCGCTTGAGTTGGTCATGCGCGTCTCTCAAAATTTCAAAACACCCAGAGTGCGTCAGGCGGGAATTCGACATACTGCTCACCTGGTTCCAGAGGCGCCGAGGCATAGGCGCGCACCGTCAGGTTCTCGCGCACGAGTACAAGCTCCCACCGCTCGCCGAGATACATCGGCGCCTTGAGCTGCATTTTCAGCCGATTGGGGCCGGGGCTGGGCACGCAGCGCACGCGCTCGATACGCACGATACCTGTCACCTTTTCGCCCGTTGCGGCTTTTGTGCGCGAAATTCCCGAGAGCCGCTCGCCAAGCAACTCGATTGTGGCACGGCCAGCCGAGTTCTCCACCAGCTTGCCGTCTATGCGGTTGTTGCTGCCCATGAACTCCGCAGTGAATTGGGTCGTCGGCTCTTTGTACAGGGCCGTCGGCGAACCTTCTTGCGCAATGACGCCGCCGTCGAGCAGCACGATCTTGTCGGCGATTGCCATCGCCTCGACTTGGTCGTGGGTCACGTGGATGGCGGAAAGGCCCAGCGTCACGATCAATGTACGCAACCAGGCGCGCGCTTCCTCACGCAGCTTCGCGTCGAGATTGGAGAGCGGCTCATCGAGTAAGATGACGGGCGGTTCGTAGACCAGCGCGCGGGCAATGGCGACGCGCTGCTGCTGGCCGCCGGAGAGCTGGTGGGGGAAGCGCGCGGCGAGATGCCCGAGCCCGATTTGCGAAAGGGTTTTCTCGACCCGCGCCTTGGTTTCCGCGGTGGGAACGCCACGCAGTTTCAAGCCATAGGCCACATTGTCGAAAACCGTTCGATGCGGCCACAGAGCGTAAGACTGGAAAACCAGGCCCAGCCCACGTTCTTCCGCGGGCAATTCGATGCCGCGCGCGGCATCGAAGAACACGCGGTCGCCGATGGCGATCGATCCGCGGTAAGGCGTTTCCAGACCGGCAATGGCGCGCAACAGGGTTGTTTTACCGCTGCCGGAAGGCCCTAGCAGCGCTATGACCTGACCAGCCGGGATGCCAACCGAGACGCCCTTGAGGATTTCGTTTTCGCCGAGGCGAAGGGCGACGTCCTTGACGGTGAGTTCAGCCATGCAGGCGCACTCCAAGGCGGACCGCGACGGCGAGGCCGACGCCGATCATAACCACATTAACAACCGACAGCGCCGACACCAGATCGACGGCACCGGTGCCCCATAACGAGACCAGAAGCGAGCCGATCACCTCGGTGCCGGGCCCTAGGAGATAGATGCCGGTGGAATATTCACGCACGAAAATCAGGAAGACCAAGAGCCAGCTCGCCAGCATGCCATATTTGATCAATGGCACCGTCACGTCGCGCTTTACGCGCAGATCATTGGCGCCGGCCGTGCGCGCGGCCTCCTCCAATTCGGGGGCGACCTGCAGCAGGGTGCCCGACACAAGCCGCATGCCATAGGCGAGCCAGACAATCGTGTAGGCAAGCCAGATCGACACGAGGGTCGACTTCAACGGCGACAGAAACGGCACAAAGAGAAACACCCAGAGGAGCGCAAGTCCGGCGACCAGACCGGGCATGGCGCGCGGCACCATCACAAGATAGTCGATCAATCGCGTCCAGCCAGAGTTCCAGCGATGCACGGCGAGCGCGATCGCAGTGTAACAGGCGACAGCGATCGCACCCCCGATGATGCCAATGCCAAGCGTATTGAAAATGCCGCGAATAACATTCGGGTAATCGGTAAGCTCTCGGTAATGGTCGAGCGTGAGCACGTCGAGCAGTTTCACACCTTCGCCCCAAGTCACGACAAAGGATCGCAGTGTGATTCCAAACAACGGGACCACCACAGTGACGAACAACCAAAGGACGATTGCGCCGAAGGCAAACCAACGCCAGCCGAGAAGGCGCAGCGGCTGCGTCTTGAGACCCTTGCCGCGGACTGAAACGTACCGCTGCGCTTGGCGCAGCAGCAGGCGCTGCATGAAGACAAGGGGCGCCGTGATCGCGATGATAGCAACCACGACGACAGCCATGAGCTGATAGGAAGGAACGCCGAGCTTGTTCGTGAGCTTGTATAGGTAGGTTGACAGTACCAGGACATCCTGCGGGTCGCCGAGAACCAGCGGCAGCCCGAAGAGCTCGAAGCCGAGGAAGAACACCAGGACGCCGGCAAACAGAATCGCCGGCAAGATCATCGGCAGGCTGACATTGAGTGCAACACGGATGGGATTGGCGCCGGAAACGCGCGCGGCCTCCTCAAGGTCACTACTCAGGCCGCGTAGGGCGGCAGCGCTGTAGAGATAAACATGCGGCACATGTGTGAGTCCTGCGATCAGGATCAATGCCAGCAGTGAGTAGAGATTCCACGGCACGAACCCCAGAATGTCTTTGGCCAGTGTGGAGAAGATGCCAACGGGACCGATTGCCACAACGTAGCCAAAGGCGATGACCACGGCGGAAACAAAAATCGGAATCAAAATCAGCGGTTCAAGATATTCACGTCCCGGCACGTCGGTGCGCACCATCAGGAAGGCGAGCAGGGCGCCGAGCGGCACCGCGATCACGGCCATACCGGCCGCAATCGCAATTGTTGTCCAGAAGGCTTGCCAGAAATCGGGATCGTTGAAGACAAAGGAATAGGCGAGCAGGCCGAGTTTCGCCGAGGGATCGAAGAATGGCGCGGTAAGAAAGCTCTGGTAGATCACCAATGACAGTGGTGCCGCCACGGCAAGCGTGGTGAGGCCGAGCACGAGCAAGCGATACACGGCAATCGGCATCGACCCTCGTCATTCCGGGACCCTTGTGCATCGTGCGAACCCGGAACGCAGATAGAAGCACCAAGTTTGCCCCTGGATTCCGGGCCAGCGCTAGCACGCCGCCCGGAATGATCGGGGATTTCAAATCGACCCGTTCACTGTCCCTTTTTTGCCTGCTGCCACTTCGACAGAAATGCGAGACGTTTCGCTTGGTCGAGATTGTCCAATAGCGTCTGGTCGATTGGCACGGGGCGCGCCTTGTCGCCAATCAATTGGGTCACACCCTTGATCGTCGCCTCGCCGTCGACATCGGAGCGTAGCGAATACAGGTCCGCCTTGTTGGCGATGATGTTCTGGCCGCGATTCGACAGGATGTAATCGAGGAACAGCTTTGCGGCGTTGGGATTCTTTGCCTTCTTAGAGATGAAGGCAACGCGCGACGTCACCATCGTGTAATCCTTCGGCAAGATGATTCCGAGATTGGGATCCTTTTTGGATCGGCCGAGGGCATACGAGCCGAAGATTCCATAGGCGATTAAATGCTCGCCTGAAGTGACGCGCTCCATCATTGCGCCGGCGCTGGTGTAGAGCTTCGCCTGCACCTTGCCCATGGCCTTGAACAGGTCCCATGCTTGCGGGAAATCCTTGATATCCTCGTTGCAGAACAGATAGCCGACGCCCGAGCGCTCCGGGTCGTACGCCGTAATCTTGCCCTTGTAGAAATCGGGTTTGGCGTTGAGAAGCTTCAACAGGTCGCTGTGGTCCTTCGGCACATCGCCTTCCGGCACAAGGCGCTTGTTGTAGACGAAGGTGATTGGCTCGTAGGTCGTGCCGTAGGCGGACTCTTTCCACACAGCCCATTTCGGCAGTGCCTTGATTTCGGGCGAGGGGTAGGTGGCAGCCTGCCCGTCGGCGACAAGCTTTACCTGCAGATCCATCGCGGACGACCACAACACGTCCGCAGTGCCGTTGTTGGCGGCGGCTTCCGCAATGAAACGGTTGTAGAGTTCGGTTGAGTTGAGATCGGAGTATTCAACCTTGATGCCGGGATAGAGCGTCTCAAAATCCTTGATCAGTGGGTTTGCGGCGACGGCATCGGTCGTTGCATAGACGACCACTTTCCCTTCCTTTTTCGCGGCATCGACGATCTGCGTGTAGTCGGCGGAGTAGCCCTGAGGCACCTGGGCCTGCGTACCGGTAGCGAATGTCGATACGATTGCAATGAAAGTGGCGGTTACAACCTGTCGCATGGAGACTCCTTGGTCGTTTTCTGGGCGCTCGCCCCAGTCGCGCCGGTTGTCGCGATGCTACTCCAGCACTTCCACGGCCGCCTAGGGCCAGCCAGAACGAAAGCCCCCGCCGGCAGGGCGGGGGCGGATCGTTTCACGAGAGCGATCAATGCGCCAACGGATCCGGGCGGACCTGGATATGGACGGCGCGAGGGCTAGAGCCCTTGCCGGTCTCCATCAGCCACGGCGTGCGATCGCCGTTCGTGCTCCACAGGCCGCGGCCCTTCCAGCCGGCATTCGGATCGTCGATGCGCGCGTCGAGGCCCTTTGCGTAGAAGCCCATCGGATAGGGAATACGCAGCATGACCATCTTGCCGTTCTTGAACGCCACGAAGCCGTCGTTGAGGTTGGCGGTCGAAATCGGGATATTTTCGCCCAATCCCACCGCGTTGTGCTGGTCGACCCAGGTGTAGTAGCTCGCCTCGACGCTTCTGTCCTCGAAGCCCTCGAAGCCGGGCCCCGGATATTTGTAGAACTTCCAGCCCTCCGGGCAGTGGTTGCCGGTTGCAGCCGGGCCGTTGAGCGGGCCCTTGCACAGGCGGCGGTCAAAACTAACCAGATGGCCGCTCGATTCCGAGCCCCAGGCGACGCCATCGGCGTCGATGTCGCCACCGCGTATGCCGACACCCGGTTTCGGCACAGCGAAGAACTCAGTTAATTGCGTCTTCGGGTCGAAGCGCATGAAGCCGGCTTGGCCGGCGAAAACGCCGACGGTGTACCAGATCGAGCCATCCTTCGGATTTGGCATGACCGCATAAGGTCCCGAACCGCCGGTAATTCGCGTGTCCTTGCCGGCATCAGCCGGCTGGCCGGGTTCGTTGTAGTCATCCCGCTTACCGTTGCCGTTGGTGTCGAGTATGAACGGTGTCCAGCCGACCGCCTTTTGCGCGTCGTGCGTTTCATCCCACACCCTCGTGTTGACCCAGCCGGCCACGGGGCCCGTGCCGGAGAGCCATAGTGTGTTGTCTGCGTCGTAGCCGAGTTGCGGATGGTGCGTGCCGAAGCAGGTATCGATGAATTCATATTTCATCGTCTTTGGATCAAGCATCGCAACCTGGCGCGGGCTTTTGTCGATCGGGAAAACCTTGGCGTATGGGTTGTCCGAGCCCTTCTTGCACCAGCCCGGGTTGTCCATGCCGCGCACGGTCGCGGCGAGCCAGATTCGGCCTTGCTTGTCGAACATCGCGTTGTGATTGTTGGCGCGCGTGTCCCACAGGATTTCATTGCCCCAATAAGGTGACTCTGCCGTCGGCTTGACCGCGCCGGCGTGACCTGGCCCCAGTGACACCGGCATTTCCGGGTCGAAAACCGGCATCTTGAAGAACGATACCTTGTTCGTCTTGGGATCGAGGACAGGCATGTTGTCGGTCGAATATTCGGGCGACCCGTAAAGGGGGCCGTAGGCATTTACGGTCGGGTTGCGGCGATCGGACGAAATCAGGTCGTGCAGGTATTTGTCCGGCTTGGACCACTCCCACGAGGTGACGACGACATTGCGTTCCTCGCCTTCCGGACGCGGCGGCTTGGCTCTCGGCAATTCGCCCCTGGCGATGCGATCGGTCCAGTCGCCGAAATACTTGTACGGCACGCCGCCGAATTGGCCCGCGATACGGTTTGTCATCATCTCACCGGATTGACCCGACAGGATGCGGCGTTGCCAGGCTTCTGCGCCCGATTCGAACTTGCCGAGTGCAGCCGGGATGGTGCGTGTCGATTCCTGACCAAGTTGGTGACACCCGATGCAGTCGACATTGTTCATCTGACGCAGCCAATTTTCCTGCGTGATGTTCTTCGGGATGTCGGTCGAGCCGCCGAAATCGGACGTCGGCGGAATTTTCAGCAATGCGTACCAGTAGGCCGCAGGATAATAGTGAGCGGCTGCCGCTTCGTTCGGTGCAATGATTGCGGGAAGATTGACCGTCATTCCCGGCTTGGCGCGCATCCTGGGAGAATCGACCAGCCCGTAACCGCGGACCCAGATGCTGTAGTCCGCGGTCGGAAGATCGGGAATGAGATAGCGACCCTGGTCATCGGTAACGACCGTGCGGGCAAACTTCGTGGGGAGCTCCGTTGTTTCGGCAATGACCCAAACTCCGGCTTCCGGACCCTTCGCGCTGGTCACAATGCCGCCAATTTCGTTCCCCCGGACGTCCACGCTCTGCTGCGCGTGTAAGCCCGTGGTGAACACCAGCGCCAGGGCTGAAAAGAAAGCAAACGCCAGCAAGCGCCGAAGCGCTTTAGTCAAATGCAACATGACTCGCTCCCTACATCAAAGCGGCTCATCGCCGGTTTTTGTTGAGACAAGACTAGCAAAGCAGTTGAATAGCGTCGCCGGATTTTTTTGTTACGAAATTTTCAGCCAGCGAAACCGCCACCATCCAAAAAGGCCTGCTCTTCAGGAGTCGTGACGCGGCCGAGTGCGGCATTCCGATGCGGGAACCGGCCAAAGCGGCGGATGATGTCAGCATGAAGCTCCGCCCACTTCAGGTTTTCCGCATCGCCGGTCGCCTTGTTAAGGGCGATGCAGCGCTCCTGGTCGGCGATATCTTCCGAATGCTCGAATGGAAGGTAGAAAAAGTTGAACAATTCTTTTGGCACCTGACCATCGAAGCCGCGAACAAGGGCGCCGGCCGCGACGGCGCGCGCCAGGGCATCGGTGGCAAAGGCACGGGCCTCGCCGCGAAACATGTTCCGTGGGAACTGATCGAGCAGAATAAGCAGTGCCAGCGCACCTTGCGCGTCGTGCTCCCAGCTCGAGAGCTTTCCGGCGGCTGCGGCTTCGTACGTGTCGAGGAATCGCTCGCGGATCTCTTTGTCGAAAGCGGCGTCTTTCTTAAACCAGCGGTCCGGCCCGGCCTTTTGCCAAAACGACACGACGTCAGTTGCGCTCTCGACCATGGAGTCCTACTTGGTTTCCTTTGACAGTAACTCATCGCGGAGCGCACGCCGCAGGATCTTGCCGACATTGGTCTTCGGCAACGCGTCGCGAAACTCGATCTGTCGAGGCACTTTGTAGCTCGCGAGCTTGCTGGCAAGGAATGCCCGCAATTCGGTAGAGGTCAGATTGGGGTCCTTCTTCACTGCAAACAGCTTGGCAACCTCGCCGGAATGTTGATCGGGCACGCCGACCACTGCAACTTCAAGCAGGCCGCCTTGGCTCATCGCCACTTCCTCGACTTCATTCGGAAATACCTTGAAGCCGGAGACTGCGATCATGTCCTTCTTGCGATCGACGATTCGGATGCGGCCCTGGGTATCCATTATCCCGATGTCGCCCGTGCGGAAGAAGCCGTCTGCCGTTAACGCCTTCGAGGTCTCGTCGGGACGCCGCCAATAGCCCAACATAACCTGCGGGCCGCGAGCGCAAATCTCGCCTTGCTCGCCGTTTGGCAGCTCGCGACCATCATCATCACGGATCGAAATATCGGTTGAAGGCAGCGGCATTCCGATGGTCCCGGTCCACTCGGTTATGTCCCCGCGGTTGCAGGTGAGCACCGGGGAAGTCTCCGAGAGTCCGTAACCTTCAACAATCGGCTTGCCGGTGGCTTTCATCCAGGCATCGGCGACGGGTTTCTGCACCGCCATACCGCCTCCGATCGCAGCCTTGAGCATGCTCCAGTCGAGTTTGCCGAAGTCGGGATTGTTCAGCATCCCGTTGAACAGCGTGTTCACCGCCGGAAACATATTCACCTTGTAATGACTGATCTCGCTGATGAGACCACGGATGTCGCGCGGATTTGGTATCAAAATGCACATGCTGCCTGTACGTACAGCAAACAGGAAGCACGATGTGAGCGCGAAGATATGATAGAGCGGCAGTGCTGTGACGATGATCACGCGATCGATTTTGGGCGGCAAATCAACCATGGGCTGATTCCAGGCCTCCACCTGAAGCACATTGGCGACGAGGTTGCGATGCGTGAGCATGGCGCCCTTCGCAAGCCCGGTCGTGCCGCCGGTATATTGCAGGAAGGCAAGATCGCTTGCGTCGATTGGGACGGGCGTGAGGCCCATGTTCCGGCCTTCTTTGAGAACGTCATTGAACCTGGTGGCCGAAGGTATCGCATACGCCGGCACCATTCGCTTGACATAGCGAACGACCGCATTGACCAGCGAGCCTTTCACGCGGCCGAGCATGTCGCCCATGCTCGCAACCACAATGTGCTTGACTTGCGTGGTTGACAGAGCCTGCTGAAGCACAGCAGCAAAATTTTCCAGGACGATAATCGCTTCAGCGCCGGAGTCGGCTAGCTGGAATTCCAGTTCGCGCGGCTTGTAGAGCGGATTGACGTTCATCACCGTGCAGCCGGCACGCAGGATCGCGGCGATCGCGACTGGGTACTGAAGAACATTCGGCATCATGATGGCGACGCGGGCGCCGCGCTTCAGCCCGCGGCTTTGCAGCCAGGCCGCAAATGCGCGCGAGGCCTCATCGAGCTCGCCGTAAGTGAGGACTTTGCCCATGCAGACGCACGCCTCGCGCTCCGAATGGGTCTTGAACCCCTCCTCAAGCATTGCCGCCAGCGAGGAGTAGCGCGATGGGTCAATTTCGGCGGGGACGCCCGGCGGATAGTGCCGCAGCCAAAGCCTTTCCATGGCGCTTCCCCTTCGCCGGCCTGTTCATCTCATCTGGCGGCGATCGATTCCCATCAGCATGATTTTAACCGACCCTGGGTGCAAGGCCAGTAACGTCAATTCGCAACGCTAGCGGCCGCCGAACGGGATCAGCGGATTTTCGATCAACGCCGTGCGGTCGGGTCGGTCCGGGGCCGCGACGCCGCGAAATGCCTCGAACAAGTCCCGCACCGCGCGTTCCTGCAGATCGCGCGTAATGAATACAATCCTCGTTCGCCGGTCATCGTCCGGCCAGCGGTCAAGCCGCGCAGTCGGATGAAAGACGTGCTGGACGCCATGCACGACCACCGGGGTCTCGGGCATCTCGGCGAGCTTCACAATACCCTTAACACGCAAAAGATTGGCGCCATGGGTCGCGCACAATAGTTCGAGGAACATCTCAAATGTGCCCGCAGGTATCGCGTCATCTGCGGTAAGCACGAAAGAGACAATATGGTCATCGTGCCGGTTGACGTCATGGTCGTGATTGTGGCGACGGCCAGCATAGGCCTCGGCGGCGAGCCATTTTTTGACGTCGGGGATTTTCTTGTCTGGGTCGTAGAGTCCGCTGCCAAGCAGACGATCGGGCGTCGCCTCGCCCTTGGCGGCGTCGAGAATGGGCGCTGCCGGGTTGAGCGTATGGAGACGCCGCATAATACGGTCGCATTGAGAGGCATCGGCAAGGTCTGTTTTTGTCAGCACGATCCGGTCAGCGACGGCGGCCTGCTTGACGGCTTCGGCATGCGCGCCGAGTGTTTCCTCGCCGTTCACGGCATCGACTGCCGTGACGACTCCGTCGAGCCTGTAACGGAGCAGCAGATACGGATGCGACATCGCGGTGTGCAGGACCGGAGCGGGGTCCGCGAGCCCCGTCGTTTCGAGTAGCACGCGGCGGAATTTGCAGCGACGGTTGTCGAGATCCCGCAGAAGCGTTTCGAGCGCGTCGACGAGATCACCACGCATTGTACAGCACAGGCATCCGGATTGCAGAACCACCATGTTATCGCCGACATACTCGACCAACAGGTGGTCGAGCGCTATTTCGCCGAATTCGTTGATGATGACGGCGGTCTCCGCAAGCGCGGAATCCTTCAGCAGCCGATTGAGCAATGTAGTTTTGCCGGCCCCAAGGAAGCCGGTGAGCACGGTCAACGGAATAGGTGTGGGCCGCTGCCGCCGTTCGGCGCTTCGATCGCCGACATCGTTCATTGATTGACTGATGTCACTTTTGGTTTGGGTTTCGCCGGCTTGTCGGACTTGGTTGCTTTGGCCGCGTTGGATGCCTTGGATGCTTTGGTAGAATCGCTCTTCGCCGGCTTCGCAGCCCCTTCTGACTTGCCCTCTGATTTGGCGGCGACCTTCCTTTTCTTTTTCGGGGTCGCGCTTGCCGTTTGCGCCACTGGATCCGGGCGATCAGCGGGTCCTGTAAATACCACGACCGGAGGCGTTGTTTCGACCGGCGGTCCAAGCACGAATTTGCCGTTCGCAGGCTTCAGGTTGGAGAGCATGAAGGCCTGTTGGCCCTTGTCGGATTCGTTGCCTGCGCTGGTCGATGATTCTTCCGGTTCTTCTTCGTTCTCTTCCGAAGGCGGCTTGCGTCGATGACCACCGCACATCTCCTCACGCAGGTTCGGCGGTTGCGCATCAATCGGGGCAAGGGCATCGACTGTGCCGAGCGACGGCGTCAACCAGGACAAGCCGCCGCTGTTGAAACCGCGTTCGAGGAGTTGGGCGGCTTTCTGCGCGCGGACCGCGCCCGACCATGCTCCGAGCACGACGGCGATGAGACGTCGACCATTGCGTGTGGCGGAGGCAACGACGTTGTAGCCGGAGGCGCAGATGAACCCGGTCTTCATGCCGTCCGCGCCAGGATAGCGGTCAATGAGCGAGTTGTAGTTGTGCATCACGCGATTGCCGTAGCGAATCGACGAGATATGCCAATAGCTGTCGTATTCGGGAAATTCGCGGATGAGCGCACGCGCCAATATTGCGAGGTCGCGCGCCGACGTGACATGATTTTCCGCCGGCAAGCCATTGGGATTGACAAAATTGCTCTGCGTCATTCCGAGGCGCCGCGCATTGGCATTCATCAGGTCTGCGAAACCCGCGATCGACCCGCCGACGCCTTCCGCGATGGTGACCGCCATGTCGTTCGCCGACTTCACCATCAGCATCTTCAGCGCATTATCGATCGTCACCGTAGTGCCGACTGCGAAGCCCATTTTGGTCGGCTGCTGTGCCGCTGCGTTGCGCGACACTGTGAGCAGAGTATTGAGCGAGATGCGACCGTCCTTGATGGCGCGCAGCGTTGTGTACGCCGTCATCAGTTTTGTCACTGAAGCAGGATACCAAGGGTAGGCGGCATTCTCGGCATGGAGCACCTTGCCAGTCGAAGCCTCGATCAGCAGTTGCGCCTCCGCCTGTGCGCGATCGATCCCCGCCAGCGAAACTAGGCCGGCGGCAAGGCCGAGAACCAGGATGCGGGAGCAACTGCTTGGAAAAGCAATCATCGTTTGCGCTTCAAGGTCCCAAGGCCTCGGAAATGTGAAAGTTCCACACACGGTCGCGCTAGGCTAGCCAAGCTTTGGATGGTAGGCAAAGTCCGTGAACCGTGGCTGAATAACTATGAATATGGTGACTCGCTGAGGAAAACGACCAAAGTTCGGCAAAGGAGGCATCGATGACCGCCTGTATTGTTGGGTGGGCCCATACCCCCTTCGGGAAACTGAGCGACGAAACGGTTGAAAGCCTGATTGTGCGGGTTGCCTGCGAAGCCCTGGCCGATGCCGGGATCGGCCCCAAAGACGTCGATGAGATCGTGCTCGGCCACTTCAACGCCGGGTTTTCAGCGCAGGATTTTACCGCCGCACTCGTACTGCAGGCCTCTCCAGACTTGCGGTTTAAACGCGCGACGCGTGTGGAGAACGCCTGTGCTACCGGATCAGCTGCCGTGCACCAGGGCATCAAGGCGATCGATGCAGGCTCCGCGCGCGTCGTGCTCGTTGTTGGCGCAGAGCAAATGACGACGACGCCTGCGCCGGAGATTGGACGCAATCTTCTGAAGGCGTCATACGTGCGCGAGGAAGCCGATATCGACGGCGGGTTTGCCGGAATTTTCGGCAAGATCGCCGGGCTGTATTTTCAGAAGTGGGGCGATCAGTCGGATGCACTCGCCATGATTGCCGCCAAGAATCACAAGAATGGAGTCGGCAATCCTTACGCGCAGATGCGCAAGGACCTTGGCTTCGAGTTCTGTCGCACCGAGAGCGAGAAGAATCCGTTCGTGGCCGGCCCGCTCAAGCGTACTGATTGCTC
>Ga0066903_100000246_pt1 | contig 30958 bp, 28 predicted proteins | sample PanSoiMetaGPlot1_FD_67491 | JGI IMG/M metagenome (GOLD analysis project Ga0066903, IMG submission 67491) | Tropical forest soil microbial communities from Panama analyzed to predict greenhouse gas emissions - Panama Soil - Plot 1 (version 2) | ecosystem: Environmental > Terrestrial > Soil >... | reverse complement strand
TCGCAGATGATGACCACGCTGCTGCGCACGGAAGACGTGCTGGCGCGCTTCGGCGGCGAGGAGTTCACGATCCTCTGCCGCGGATCGGACCTTTCGGGCGCGAAGATCGTCGCCGAGCGGGTTCGCAAGGCGGTCGAGGAGCGCAAGTTCAGCTTCGGCGGCAAGGACATCCCCGTCACGATCAGCCTGGGCGTCGCCGCGATTCCCGAGAGCGGCATCAGCGAGCACAACGCCTTCCTGGCCGCCGCCGACAAGGCGCTGTACGAGGCGAAGCGCAGCGGGCGCAACCGGACTTGCGTGGCCGGCTCCGAGAAGACGCCCAACGAGCCGCGCAAGCGCACGACCTCGCGTTCCGGGCCGATCCGATCAGCGTAGGCGCGCGAGCGCGAGCAGGGCGGCGGCGAGCATCCCGGCCGCGCCGATCAGGTAGGGCGCGCTGGGATTGATGGCCGCGTACAGCGCGCCGCCGACCAGCGGGCCTGCGCCGCGGGCGAGCGCGGCGGCTGACTGGAGCGCCCCCAGCGTCACCCCCTGGGTGGCGGCGGTGGCGCGCCGGGAGGCGAACGCCGGCAGCGACGGCGTCGTCAGGCCGTTGCCCAGCGCGATCAGCCCGGCCGACGCGTAGAGCGCCAGCTTTCCCCAGGCGCCGAAGGTGGGCGACAGGCCGAGCAGCGCGAACGCCGCGGACTGGACGCCGAGACCGATGTGCACCAGGCGCGCCTCGCCCACCACGGGCGCCAGCCGCCGCACCAGGCCGCCCTGCACGATCGCGCCGACGGTGCCCACGATGGCGAAGATGTGGCCGGTGGCGGCCACCGACATGCCGAAGCCGTCCGCCGTGAACAGCGCGAAGGTCTGCTCCATCCCGGCGAACCAGAGCACCATCGCGAAGTTGACCGCCACGGCGGCGCCGATTCCGGGGACCGCCACCGCCGCGCGGAGCGCGCCGATGTCCAGCGGGACCGCGCGCCGTACCGACTTGCCGCGCAGCTCGACGGGCAGCGATTCGGGCAGCGTGCGCAGCGCGAGCAGGAAGTTCACGGCCGCCAGGCCGGCGGCGACGAAGCAGGGCAGCGTCCCTTCCCGGCCGAGCACGGGAAACCGCGACAGCTCGCCGCCCATGAACGGCCCGAGGATGAAGCCGAGGCCGAAGGCGATGCCGATGATCCCCATCCCGCGCGCGCGGTGCTCGGGCGGCGTGACGTCAGCGACGTAGGCCTGGGCGACGGCGATGTTGGCGGTCGCGATGCCACTGAACACGCGCGCCGCCAGCAGCAGCGGCAGCGTCGGCGCCAGCCCCAGCAAGGCCATTCCGACGGCGGTCGCGCCGATGCTCCAGAGCAAAACCGGGCGGCGGCCGATCCGGTCGGACAGCCGACCCCAGATCGGGATGAAGATGAACTGCATCACCGAGTACGCGGCGCCCGGCATGGTCGCCACGAAGTCGCCCGCGCCGAGGCGGCGCGCCATCGCCGGGATGAACGGGATCACCAGGCCGAACCCGAGCAGGTCGATGAACACCGTCAGGAACAGCGTGCTTATCGATGCCGTGCGGCGGTTTGTCATGGGTCGTCAGTCATGGAATTTGCGGGCAGGGTACCGCACGCGTCGTCGCGAGGCGCGTCCGGCGCCACCAGGCGCCCGTGGCGCGTTTTTCGGCGGGGCTCGTGAACCAGTACTGCCAGAAGACCAGACGGACCGCGGCGGGGTGGGGCGGCAGCGGGGCGCGAAACAGTGGCTGCACCGCCCGAGGCTCCTCGCACAGGCGTTCGATCAGCGCGGAGACGTAGTTGGGCTCGCGGTGCCGGAAGGCGAGGCCATAGAACCAGAGGCGGAAGTCGACGCGTGGCTGGTGGGGCGCGACGAAGTCGGGGCGGCGGGCGACGTCGCCCGGCTTGTGGCGGAAGTGCTGCGCGGTCCAGACGGCGTCGTCGGTTTCGTGGTCGGCGATCGGGCCTTCGGCGAGCGTCTGGAATTCGGGCTCGATGCGCTCGCGGGTGATCGACGCGAACAGGTGATAGGTGTTGACCAGGCGGAAGCGCCAGTTCAGCTCGAGCAGCGGGTTCATGAACGCCAGTTCGGGGAGCGGCTCGCGGAAATTCATCATGGCGTCGGCGAGCGACACGAGCGCGAAGAAGGCGGCCGCGCCGATCGCGAACCATTTGCGTACTGGCGGTAGCCATTTCCGGACGCCGCGGGGCAGCGGCAGCGACGGGACGCGGGGGCGCTTGCGGGCGAGATCGGCCAGCGCCGCGCCGAATCGGCGCACGGCCCGCGGTACGAAGCGCGCGGCGGGTGCGGTGCGGGCGCGGAGCGCGTCGATGTCACGATCGTCGAGCAGGAACACGCCCAGGACGGCGGCGAGGTAGCAGAAGAAGCCGTAGTTGGCGGTGGCGGCGTTGATGATCTGGAACAGCGTGAACGATACGAGCGCGAAGAGGCGCAGCTTGCGTGGGCCGAAGATCGCGAACGGGATCACCAGCTCCAGAAACAGCGTCGCGCGGCTCTCGAAGTGATGCCACCAGACAGGCAGGTGGTGCGCGTACCAGGCCAGCCAGGTCGGCAGCGGCGCGGTCTCGTAGTAGTAAGTCATCGCGCTGCCGTCCTGCCAGTCGCGGATCGGCGAGCCCCACTTGGCGATGCCGGATTCGAAGTAGAGCTTGAACAGGACCAGCCGGAACAGGAAGTGGGCGACGGGCGCGGGCGCGTCGGTGCGCAGGAACACCGCCAGGAACCCGCATTCGATCAGCATGTTGTCCCACTGGAACGACAGGAAGTCGCGCGTCGTGGTGACGTACGAAAGGTAGAGCAGCGTCGACAGCGCGAAGCAGAGCCGGCGCGCGAAGCCGAACAGCGCCGACAGCGACAGCAGCGCGCCCAGCACGATGCCGGCGGTCAGCGCGCCGTCCGTGTGGAACCACCAGGCGAGCGTCGGCAGATCGGCGAGCGAGACGCCTGGCTGCGCCCGCGCCGCCTCGATGTAGTCGGCGACGGGCAAGAGGCCGTGGCTGCCGATCAGGACCTGCACCTGCGCGCCGAGCGACAGCCACGCGCCGAGCGACACCAGCGCGAACAGCCGAGTGAACAGCGTCGCCACCGCCGGCCCCGATCCAAACGACCACAGCCCCACTCCCTCTCGCGGCTGCGCTGTCTCTTTCCCCTCTCCCCGCTCGGCGGGGAGAGGGGCAGGGTGAGGGGTGTCCGTCATCAGCTCTTCGGCACCGCGCGCCCCGCCGCTTCCAGCGCGGCGCGCGTGTTGTCGATCGCGTGCAGCGTCGTCGTCTGGGGGCCGGTCGGAAAGTCCTCGCGGCGTCCGGTCATCACCTCCAGCGCGGCCCGCACCGACGCCGTCAGCGCCGCCAGGTCGTACCCGCCCTCGAGCATCAGCGCCATCCGGCCGCCGCACGTTTCGTCCGCCAGCTGCGCGAGCAGGCTGGCCATCGCGGCGAACCCGCGCTCACTGACGCGCATGCCGGCCAGCGGATCGCGCGCGTGCGCGTCGAAGCCGGCCGACACGATCACGACTTCGGGCCGGAAGGCGCGCGCCGCCGGCAGGAACAGGTCGTGAAACACGACGCCGTAGTCGGCGTCGCCCTGGCCGCCCGGCAGGGGGACGTTGATGGTCGCGCCGCGGCCGGCCCCGACGCCGATCTCTTCGGACGCTCCCGTGCCCGGGTAGAAGGGGTACTGGTGCACCGACGTGTAAAGCACGTCGTCGCGCGACTCGAAGATGTCCTGCGTGCCATTGCCGTGGTGGACGTCCCAGTCGACGATCAGCACGCGCGCCGCGCCCGCGCGCCGCGCCGCCTCGGCGGCGATCGCCGCGTTGTTGAGCAGGCAGAAGCCCATCGCGCGATCAGGCACGGCGTGATGTCCGGGCGGCCGGACCAGGGCGAACGCGTTGCGGGCGCGGCCCGTCATCGTCGCGAGCACCGCCTCGACGGCGGCGCCGGCCGCCAGCCGCGCCGCGTCCCAGCTGCCGGGCGAGGTCGCCGTGTCCGGATCCAGGCGGGCCCGCCGGCCGGCGAGCGCCGCCAGCGCCTCGCGGTACTGGGTGGGATGAACCGCCTCGATCTCGGCGTCGGTCGCGAAGCGGGGCGCCTCGATCTGGACGCCGGCGATCGGCGCGCGCGCCAGATCCGACTGAACCGCGTCCAGACGCGCCGGCGACTCGGGATGGCCGGCCCCGGGGTCGTGCTCCAGGAATCGCCTGTCGGTGATGACGATCGTGCTCGTGCTCATCTCACACCTGCCTCCTCATGCGCGCGGCAGCTCGAAGCTAAACACGCTTCCGCCGCCCGGGGCGTCGCGAACCGCCACCTCGCCGCCGTGCTCGCGCACGATCTCGCGCACGAACGCCAGGCCCAGGCCGGTCCCCTTCTCCCGGGTCGTGAAGAACGGCGCGAAGATCTTCTCGCGCAGATCGGCCGGGACGCCCGGCCCGTCGTCGCGCACCTCGATGCGCACGCGATCGCCCTCCGCCGCGGCGGCGAGCTGGACGTGCCCGGCGCGCGCCGCCGCCACCGCGTTGCGCGCGAGGTTGAGCAGCGCGCGCCGCAGCTGCAGCGCATCAGCGCGCACCGCCAGCCCGTCGACCGCGTCGGTGGCGACCGCCGCGCCGCCGTGGACCGAGGCCAGCTCACGGACCTCGTCGAACAGCGGGCCGAGCGGGACGGCCTCCAGGCGCGGGGACGGGCGCCGTGCGAATTCGAGGAACTCGTTGACGACCGCCTTCAGATGTCCGACCTCGCGGTCGATGCGCGCGATCTCGTCCAGGCGTTCGGGCTGGTTGGCGAGCGCGTCGCGCAGCAGCCCGGCGTAAAGCTCCAGGCCGCCCAGCGGATTGCGCACCTCGTGCGCGATGCCCGCCAGCATCATCTGCATGCGCTCGTCGCGGGCCCGCAGCGCCGCGCGCGTCTCCTCCAGGGTCTGGGCGAGCACGCCGATCTCGTCGCGGGTCTCGATCGGGATCGGCACGTCCAGGTCGCCCCGGCCGAGGCGCGCCGCGGCCTGCGCCAGCCGCGCCACCGGCCGCGAGATCCGCCGCGACAGCCAGATCGTCAGCGCCAGCACCGCGAGCAGCGCGCCGACGCCCGTCCGGATCAGCGAGCGGCGAAAGGCGGCCAGCACTGCCGGGTAGTCGGCGTTGCCCTCGACGGCGACGACGCCAGCGACGTCGCCGGCGTCACCGACCGCGGCGTAGGCGCGCTTGTAGGGAACGCCGTCGTGTCCGACGAACAGCGGCGACGCGCTGGGCACGCCGCCCAGGGCGCGCGCGATCTCGGCGCGATCGGCGTCCAGCTCGTAGGCATGCGCGCCGAGCGCGAGCACCGACGACGTGTCGCCGCGCGCCTCCAGATCCGGCGTCACCGCCAGGACGCGCCTAACGCGCAGCCGCAGGCGCGCCGCCTCCAGCCGGCGGCGCACGCCCGCGTAGGTCAGAGAATCCTCGTCGCCCGCGCCGAATGCGCGCAGCTGCTCGGGGAGCAGCGTGGCCGCCGCGCCCGCCGCTGCCGTCCCCAGCCGGCGCCCCAGCTCATCCTCCAGGGCGCGCCGTGCCACCTCGTGGGCGAAGAAACCGAACAGCGCCAGCGCGGCCACCGTCGGCGCAATCGTGCCCGCGAGCAGCCGCAGCAACAGCCGCCGCGGCGCGTTTGTCGGCGATCGCGCCTCCATACCGGCCATTCTGCCGACCAGCCGCCCAGCGCGCAAAGCACCAGCGCTGCCGAGGCCCCTAGACGCGTACGTGTACCTGGACGTGTACGTAGTCCTGGACGTGCACGTAGTCCTAGACGCAAACGTAGTCGCTGTCGTGTGCGTGAACGTACAGGCACACGACAGCGTCAGCGACTACGTCTAGGACCACGACCACGTCCACGTGGGACGCGAGAAAACTAGCGCTTGCTGAACTGGAAGCGGGCTCTCGCGCCGCGCTGACCGTACTTCTTGCGCTCCTTGGCGCGCGCGTCGCGCGTCAGGTAGCCAGCCTTCTTCAGCGCGCCGCGGAAGGCGGGATCGATCTTGATGAGGCCGCGCGACATGCCGTGGCGAATCGCGTCCGCCTGGCCCGACAGCCCGCCGCCGCTGACGTTCACGAACACGTCGAAGCGGCCGGAGGTCTCGGTCAGCTCCAGCGCCTGCCGGAAGACCATGCGCGACGTCTCGCGGCCGAAGTAGTCCTCGAGCGTCCGGTTGTTGATCGCGATCTTTCCGGTCCCCGGCTGCAGCCAGACACGCGCGACGGCGTGTTTGCGGCGACCGGTGGCGTAAACGGCTTTGCTGACGTCAGGCATTGGTGAACTTCAGAGGCTTGGGTTGCTGGGCGGCGTGCGGGTGCTCGGCGCCCGCGTAGACCTTGAGCTTCTTGTAGATCTGACGGCCGAGCGGCCCCTTGGGCAGCATGCCCCAGACCGCGCGCTTCACGAGGTCCTCGGGGTGGCGCTTGACCAGCTGCTCCGCGGTCTGCGTGCGCAGGCCGCCCGGGAACAGCGAGTGGTCGCGGTAGAGCTTGATCGTCCACTTCTTGCCGGTCAGCCGGACCTTGTCGGCGTTCACGACCACCACGAAATCGCCCGCGTCGACGTGGCTGGTGAACGTCGGGCGGTGCTTGCCGCGCAGGACATCCGCGATCTTGGTCGCGGCACGGCCGAGCGTCTGGCCTTGGACGTCGGCGATGTACCACGAGCGCGCGAACGGCTCCTTGGCCTGGTACGTCGGGCGGTGATGAGGGGCTGCGGCTGCCATGAAAGAAGCGCGGTTTTTACTTGAGCCCCGCGGCTTTGTCAACGTGCGGCGACCCGCCGGCGTCCTTCTTTGGGGCCGGGGCGGGGGCGGAGACGGCCGGCTCGGCCAGGCGCGCCAGAAAGTCGCCGATGGCGGCGCAAGCGCGCAGGGCCCGCTCGTCGTTCTCGATCAGGGCGAACCGGACGAATCCCTCGCCCCCGGGGCCGAAGCCGACGCCCGGCGATACCGCAACGCGCGCCCGCTCGAGCAGCTCGGAGGCGAACTTCACCGACCCGAGGTGGGCCGCCTGGGCCGGCAGAGGCGCCCAGACGAACATCGACGCCACGGGCAACGGGACCGGCCAGCCGACCCGGGCCAGCTCGTCGCACAGCAGCTTGGACCGGTGCTTATAGACGGCGCGGTTCTCGGCGACGTCGCCGTCGCAGCGGGCGAGCGCGGTCGATGCGGCCAGCTGGACCGGCGCGAAGCTGCCGTAGTCGAGGTAGCCCTTGATGTTCGCCAGCGCGCCGGCCAGGCGGCGGTTGCCGACGCAGAAGCCGACCCGCCACCCCGGCATCGAATAGCTCTTCGACACCGTGAAGAACTCGACCGCGACGTCGCGTGCGCCGTCGACCTGGAAGATGCTCGGCGCCGGCTGCCCGTCGTGCATCAGGTCGGCGTACGCGAGATCGGAGATCACCCACAGCGATTCGCGCTTCGCCAGCGCGACCACCTTCTGGAAGAAAGCGAGGTCGACGACCGCGCTCGTCGGGTTGTGCGGGAAATTGACAATCAGCCCCTTCGCTTTGCGGGGCGCGCGCGCGAGCGCCTTCTCGATCTCGGCGTAGGCGTCGCGGCCCGGACCGGTCGCGACCGGCACCGGCTCGCCGCCCGCGATGCTGACGCCGAAACGGTGAATCGGATAGCAGGGGTCGGGCGAGAGCACGCAGTCGCCGGCGCCGACGATGGCGAGCAGCAGGTGCGCGAGCCCTTCCTTCGCGCCGAGGGTGATCACGGCTTCCCCGTCGGGATCGAAGCGCTGCCCGTACTTGCGCGCGTACCAGTCGCAGATCGCCGTGCGCGCTTCCAGGATGCCCCGCGACGGCATGTAGCGCTGGTTGCCGGGCGTCTGCACCTCCTCGATGAGGCGCTCGACGGCGGCGCGCGGGCTGGCGCCGTCCGGGTTGCCGAGACCGAAGTCGTAGACGTCGTGGCCCGCCGCGCGCAGGCGCGACTTCAGCTCGTCGACGGTCGCCAGCACGTAGGGCGGTAGCGCGGCCAGGCGTTCGAATCGATCGTCGGGTTTGGAGCTTGGGGGCATCGCGAAGCGGGGCGAGACACTACTTGATCGAAGTTCGGGGGTCGAGATCGGCGCGGACCTTCCCGAGATCTTGCGCGATATCTTGGCTGAACGCGTGTTCAGTGCTAGATCGATGTCATGCGGCCGGTGCCGATCTCGAACCCGCCCAATCCGTGGGCGACGACCGAGGTCGAGTACCTCGAGGGCGCGCCCGAGGTGAAGCTGCAGGTGTTCGCCGACGGGACCCGCCAGATCCTGGCCAAGAACGACAGCCCGGACGTCGGCTTCACGTACAGCGTCAACCCGTACCGGGGATGCTTCCACGCGTGCGCCTACTGCTACGCGCGCCCGTCGCACGAATACCTGAGCATGGGCGCAGGGACCGACTTCGATCGCAAGATCGTCGTCAAGCTGCGAGCGGCCGAGCTGCTGCGCGCGGCGTTCGCCAAGAAGAGCTGGCGGCGCGAGACGGTCGTGTTCAGCGGCGTCACCGACTGCTACCAGCCGCTGGAGGCGTCGTACCGCCTGACGCGCGCCTGCCTCGAGGTCTGCGTGGCCGCCGCGAACCCGGCCGCCATCATCACCAAGTCGGCGCTGGTCGAGCGCGACGTCGACGTGCTCGGCGAGCTCGCGCGGGTCGCGTCGGTGTTCGTCACCGTCAGCATCCCGTTCTGGGATCCGGAGCGGGCGCGCGCGATCGAGCCTTACGTCGCGACGCCGGCGCGTCGCCTGCGCGTCATCGAGACGCTGGCGCGCGCCGGGCTGCCCGTCGGCGTCAACGTCGCGCCGATCATCCCGGGGCTCAACGACCAGGACATCCCGAAGATTCTGGCGGCGGCGCGCGACGCGGGCGCGACGCGCGCCGGTTGCGTGCTGCTGCGTCTGCCCGGCTCGGTCAAGCAGGTGTTCGAGGAACGGCTGCGCGCGGCGCTCCCGCTGACCGCGGAGCGCGTGCTCCATCGCATCCGTGAGACGCGTGGTGGGCAGCTGTACGATCCGCGATTCGGCAAGCGCGGGCGCGGCGAGGGGACGTACGCGGAGACGATCCGGAGTCTCTTCGAAACGACCGCGGCCCGGCTCGGCTTCGAGCGGGGCATGGAGATGGGCGACAGCGCCGCTTCAGGGCAAACGTCAGGCGACGTCGAAGACGTGAAGGACGATCGACAGGCCGCCGTTGCGGAGCGCGTGGTGGGCCGACGCCCGCAGACCCAGCTGACGCTCGGCTTCGAGCCGGGCGGGCGTCACGATGGCGGCGCGCCATCCCCGAAAGTGCGCCCGTAGCACGCGCCCGAGATCGCGGTAGCCGCGGGCGGCGGCGCGCACGTCGCCCAGACGATGGCCGTAAGGCGGGTTCGTGATCACCAAACCCGTCGGCGCCGGCGGGCGCGCGGCGTCCGCGTCGCGGCAGAGGAGGGTCAGACCCGCGGCGACGCCGGCGCGCTCCGCATTCCGGCGCGCGCTGTCGATCATGCGCGCGTCGCGATCCGATCCGATGATGGGCGGCGGCTCGCCGGCAGGCGCGGCCGGTGTGCCGGGCCGGCCGGCCCGCGCCTCGGCGCGAAGGCCGGCCAGCATCGGGGCGATGGCGGCCTCGGCCGCCAGGGGCCAGCGTTCCATCGCGAACGGACGATCGCCGCCCGGCGCGCGTCCGGCCGCCTGCATCGCCGCCTCGATCACGATGGTGCCGGCGCCGCACATCGGATCGACGAGGGGCGTCCCCGGCTTCCATCCGGCCAGCGCCAGCAGCCCGGCGGCCAGCGTTTCGCGCAACGGCGCCGCGCCGGTCTCGATGCGCGCGCCGCGGCGATGCAGAAGCTCGCCCGACGCGTCGGCGCTGAACGTGAATCGATCGTCGACGCCGCGAACCAGCAGCGTCACGTCGGCGTCCTCGCCGCGCGCCGCGGCCCGGGCGCGCGGGACGGCATCCGCGACGGCCAGCACCGCCGCCTCGGCGAGCGCGCCCGTGTGGTAAAGGCGGCAGTGGCTCGCGCTGGCGCGCGCGGCCACCGACGCTCCAGCCGGGACGAACGTCGCCCAGGGCAGCCGCGCGGCCCGCCGCCGCAGCTTCCCGAACTCGCGCGCCTCCACCTCGCCGACGCGCGCCAGCACGCGCGTCGTCACGCGCGACCAGAGGTTCGCGTGGTAGCCGCTCGCCGGCGGACCCGTCCAGCCGACGCCCCCGGTCTCGACCGCGACCCCGGAGACGCCGGACATCGCCGCGATCTCGTCGCGGGCGACCGCCTCGAGGCCGGGCGCGACGATCGCGAACCATCGCAGGTCGGCACCCGGCGATGTCGGCGCGGCGGCGCGCGGAGCCGCGGCGCCCCGCCGCTCACCCGGTTGGGGAAGCGTATCGGGCCGGCCGGCGAAGCGCAGGTGCGCGAGCACCTCGACGGTCCCACTGCCGCCCGCCACAGGCGAATCGAAGTGATCGACGATCGTGAACCCGAGGCCCCGCGCGCGGTCGCGCACCTTGGCCAGCGCGGCGTCGCGCAGCCCCGCCGGGTCGGCGCCCGCGGCCTTCACGCGACGATCGGGAAGCTCGAACTGCGGTTTGACGAGCACGACGCCCTCCGCGCCGGCCCGCAACCGAAACGCCAGCGCGCGCAGCATGTTGCGCGCGGCGACGAAGCTGACGTCGACGGTGAAGAAGTCGAACGGCCCCTCGGCGACACCCAGGGACAGGCGCCGCCAGTCGACCCCTTCCAGCGACGTCACCCGCGGGTCGCCGCGCAACGACGCGTGCAGCTGGCCGTGGCCGACGTCGACCGCCAGCACGTCCCGCGCGCCGTGTGCGAGCAACGCCTGTGTGAATCCCCCGGTCGATGCGCCGACGTCGATGGCGCGCGCGCCGTCAATCGCCGCTGCCAGGCGAAAGCGCTCGATCGCCGCTTCCAGCTTGCCTCCGGCGCGGCTGACGGCCATGCGCCGGGAGATATCAGATTTTCAGCGCGACCGAGCGGGCGGCGTCAGTCCGCCATCTTCTTGAATGTGTTGGGCGACGTGCGGCCCAGGCACTCCGCGCAGAGCGGGATGCCGCTGGCGCGCGGATCGCGCCGGACCTTCTCGCGCGAGCCGCAGGCCATGCAGGTCGACGGCGTGACGTCGCGCCCTTCCTGTCCGAGCCCGGCCGTCGCCAGCGCGTCGCGCGTGACCATGCCGACGAGAAACGTGCCCGTCACCACCGGCAGGCACGAGACGTTCTGCTCGATCATGATCTGCGCCGCCTCACGCAGAGTCGTGTCCGGGGCGATGCACAGCACCGGCGAGCTCATGCACTCGCTCACCAGCGCGGTACGCGCCGCGAACCGAAGGTCGTCCTTGCACACGATCCCCGCCAGCGTGCCGTTCTCGAGCACGAGCAGGTGGTCGATGCCGTTGTCGAACGCGAGCCGGCGCGCCGACGCCACGACCGTGTCCGGCGTCAGCGTGTACAGCTCCGTGCCCATCACTTCGGCGACGCAGCAAGCGCCGACTTCAGCCATGATGTCCATGACTACCCTCCTTCAAGGATATCGGCAGTTTCGTGCCCACGCCTTCGATCGCTTCAAGCGGCATGCCAGTGGGACGCGTCAACACGTCATGGCCACGCAGGGAACCGTGTTCCCGTTGACGTAACGTGGCGGGCGAGCCGGTTACAGTCGTGACATTGCCGCCGTGCTACGGATTCCTACATGTGCGTTTGGCATCGATTAAATCGAGAGGGGAGGGTGGGGGCCCCCACCCTGTTCCCCTCCCGAACCCTCCCGCGATGGTGCGCGGCAAGCAGAGCTTGCCGGCTCCCCACGCGACAAAACGCGACTTACTGTTCCAGAGACGACAGACCTGGAGCGAGCCAACATGGACGAGCCGAGCCGAGGGGTCAGCGTGGCGGGTGAATGGACGACGCGCGCGGCGCGCGAGGTCGTCGCGTCGGCGAGCGGGAAGCTGTGGAGCTTCGTCGACGCGCGCGAGCTGAGGCGTGTGCTCGGCCAGCTGATCGCGGCGGAGGTGCTGAGGATGTCGCTCGCCGAGCTGTTCGATCGCAGCGACGGCGCCCGCCGCTGAGTCGTTTTTCTCAGCGCGCGAAAAAGCCCCTGTGGGGCGGCACCGGCGGTGGTCCCCGGACCTCGGGCGGCGGTGCAGGCGGCGCCTTCTTGGGCGGCTCGGGCGCCTTCTTCAAGGTCACGCGCAGCATCTGCGGCGCGTCGGCTTCGAATCGATAACGGCGCGACAGCGGGAGGTATCCCGTTTTCGTGAACGTGAATTCGTACGAGTTCCCCGGGCGCAGCTTGATTGTGATCGGTGTGCTGCCGAAGGCGTGCTTGCCAGTCGTGACGCGCGACCCCTCCGGATCGCTCTTGATGAGGACCGAGAACTGCTGCCGCTTCGTCTTCGGCGCCGGTTCCTCCTTCGCCGGTTCCTCTTTCGCGTCGTCGGAGTCGCTGCCGCTCGGCTTTTCTTCGGCGGCGGGCTTGGGCGGGTCGGCAGTCTTGGCCGGATCCGGCGCCTCCGCGGCGGCGACCTTGGGGGCCTCGGGCGCGGGGGCGGGCGGCGGTGCGGGCGCCTCGGCTGCGGGAGGCGGCGACGGGGCAGGGGTCGGCGGCGGTGGCGGGGCGGGCGGTGGCGCCACGGTCGGTGCCGGCTTGGGGTCGGCGGCGGCCGCGACGGCGGGAGCGCCGGTCGCGGGCTCCTCTGCGCGGTGACCGCCGCGCATCGCCCGCGCCGCGAGGATCACGAGCACGACGAACAGGACGGCGCCGCCGATGCGCACGTCGCGCCGGTCCATGAATCGGCGGTCCTGCGCGAGGAACGGCGGCGGATGCTTCATCACTTCCGTCGGCGGCGGGGGCGGCGGGCGATCTTTCGAGCGAATCTCCACCGCGTCGTCGAGGTTCAAGATCAGGCCGGACTCCTGGCCGTCGCCGCCGCGCAGCGGGCCGACCTCGGTCTGCACCGGTTCGGGCGCGCCTTCGCGTGTCAGCGGCGGCACCCCGTCCTTGCTGCTGAGATCGGCGAGCCAGCGCTGCAATTCGGTCTGGCCGACGGGACGAAAGGCGAGCCGCATCACCTGCTCGACGTCGACCAGCATCTCCTCGGCGGTCTGGTAGCGATCGCCCGGCGCCTTGGCCATCGCCTTGCGAATCACCCGGTACAGATCCGGGTTCAATCCCGGGCGGGCGGTTTCGGGCGCCAGGAAATCGCCGCTCTTGACCAGCATCAACGTCTCGTAATCGGTCGGCGCGTCGAAGGGGTGGCGGCGCGTGATCATCACGTAGAGCATCGTGCCGACGGAGAACAGATCCGAACGGGCGTCGAGCGGCTCGCCCGCGGCCTGCTCGGGCGACATGAAGGCGATCTTTCCCTTGATCAGGTTGCCGGGGCTCTGTTCCTTGCGCGTCTGCGCCTTGGCGATGCCGAAGTCGGTCAGCTTCACCTCGCCCTGCTCGCTCAGCAGCACGTTGTGGGGGCTGACGTCGCGGTGGACGACGCCCAGCGGCTTGCCGTCGCCGCGCTTCTTCTGGTGCGCGTAGGCAAGCGCCCGACAGACCTCTGCCGTGATGTAGAGGGCGAGCGCCGGCGGCGCGGGGACGCCCGCCGCCTTCGAGCGGCGCAGCACGCGGTCGAGGGTCCAGCCGTCGACCAGCTCGAGGGCGAGGAAGTAACGCCCCTCGGCCTCGCCGAGGTCCAGCACCTGCACGATGTTGCTGTGGTTCAGCGTCATCGCGACGTGGGCTTCGTCGACCAGCATGTGGCGGAATTGCGGGTCGGCGTAAAACGTCGTGAAGATGCGCTTGAGCACGACGGTCTTCTCGAAGCCCTGCGCGCCGTGCTGCTTGGCCAGGAAAATCTCGGCCGTGCCGCCATCGGCAATCTTGCGCAGAATCGTGTATCGGGAGCTCGGGCTCATCGGCGCGATTCCGAGTCGCTCAAGTTACCATGCTGTCGCCCCTTGATGCCCCGAGATTCACTCACCACATTCCGAGAAGACAGAGTGGACCCGAAGGCGCCGAAAAAGGTCCTGCTCGTCGAAGACGATCTCGACGTGCGGGATACTCTGCAGGACTTGCTCGAGAGCGAAGGGTTGGATGTCATCCCTGCCGCCAACGGCAAGCAGGCGATCGATTTCCTGACCCTCAACGATCCACCGGGCGCGGACCTGGTGATCCTCGACTTGATGATGCCGCTCGTCTCGGGGTGGGAGGTGCTGGATGTGCTGACAGCCGACCCCTCGCTGCGGCGCATCCCGGTGATCGTGCTGTCCGCCCTGCCGGTGTCGCGCCCCGACCGCGCGCTCGAGATCGTTCGCAAGCCGTTCGCGCTCGAGACCCTGGTCAGCAGCATCCGGAACGTGCTGCCCGAGGCTGCGCTCTAGCCTCGACAGCTGGGCCCCCACCGCGCCTGCCATGTTGTAAGGTGGCTGGACGGCGTCATGGACCCCCAACGTCTTCAAGCGCTTCTCGAGGCAGTGCGCGCCGAGCGTGTGTCGATCGGCGAGGCTCTTCAGACGCTGCGCGAGCTTCCGTTTCAGACGCTGGAGTTCGCCCACGTGGACACGCACCGCCACCTGCGCACCGGCTTTCCGGAGGTCGTGTTCGGTGAGGGCAAGACGCCCGAGCAGATTGCCGACATCCTGGCCCAGCTGGCCAAGGGTGGATCCACCGCGCTGGCGACGCGCGTCAGCGCCGCCGCCGCCGCGGTCGTGACGGAGCGGCTGCCGGCCGCGCGTTACCTGCCCTTGCCGCGGGCGCTGGTGGTCGGGCCGATGCCCGCGCCCGATCGCGGCCGCGGTCTCATCGCGGTGGTCAGCGCCGGCACGGCCGACATCCCGGTGGCGGAGGAGGCGGCGCTGACGGCCGAGCTGGCCGGCAATCGCGTTCACCGGCTGTTCGACGTTGGCGTCGCGGGCCTGCACCGGTTGCTCGCGCATCGGTCCGAGATCGACCAGGCGGAGGTGATCGTCGTCGTCGCCGGGATGGAGGGCGCGTTGCCCAGCGTCGTTGCGGGGCTGCTGGCGCGTCCGGTGATCGCAGTGCCGACCAGCGTCGGCTACGGCGCGAATCTGGGCGGCTTCGCGGCCTTGCTGGGGATGCTCAATTCGTGCGCGGCCGGCATCGCGGTCGTGAACATCGACAACGGCTTCGGGGCCGGTCAGATGGCGGCGATGCTCAATCGGAAACGCGATTCGTGAAGGCGCTTCGCGGCCTTCATCTGCACTTCGAGCCGAGCTCGGGCATCGCCGGGGACATGGCGGTGGCGGCGCTCGTCGATCTCGGCGTGCCCGCGGCGGTGGTCACGTCCGCCGTGGAGGCCATGGGTGTCCGCGGTCTGCGCGTGCGATTTGCGCGGCGCAAGCGCGGCGCGTTCGTGGGCAAGGGCTTCGAGGTGGACTGGCCGGGAAAACGCGGGCACGAGCACGACCACGATCACGACCACCATCACCACGATCACGAACACGATCACGCGCACGAACACGAACACCACGCACACGCGGACGACCACGATCACCATCACGAACACCGCGACTACGCGGAGGTGAAGCGATTGTTGAAGCGCGCCCGCCTGGACGCGGACGCGCGCGCGCTGGCGGGCGATATCTTCGCGCGCATCGCCGAGGTCGAGGCGAAGCTGCACGGGACGAAGGTCGATCGCGTCGCCTTCCACGAGGTCGGCGCCTACGATTCGATCGCCGACGTCGTCGGCGTGGCGGCGGCGATCACCCACCTCGCGCCGGCGTCGATCGGCTCGCTGCCGCCCGTCATCGGCACCGGCCACGTCCACACCGCGCACGGCGTGATGCCGGTGCCGGCGCCCGCGACGGCGGAGCTGCTGGCGGGCGTCCCCGTCGTGTTCGACGGCGACGGCGAGCTGACGACCCCGACCGGAGCCGCGATCCTGGCCGCGGCGGTCGACAAGTTCGGCGCCCCGCCGCCCCTCGTGCTGCGCGCCGCCGGCTACGGCGCGGGGAGCAAGGAGCTGGCGGATCGCCCGAACGTGCTGCGCGCCATCGTCGGCGAGCCGCTGGGCACCGCCGCGCCGGAGGCTTCGCCTGAGGTGCTGCTGCTCGAGGCCAACATCGACGACATGAGCGGCGAGCTGGTGGCGCCGCTTTGCGAGGCGCTCGCCGAGGCCGGCGCGGTCGATGTCTGGTCGGCGCCGATCCTGATGAAGAAGGGCCGCCCGGCCGTGCAGGTCTCCGCGCTCGCGCCGCCCGACGTGGCGGCCGCCGTCGAGCGCGCGTTCTTCCACAATTCGACCACACTCGGCCTGCGCCGCCGCCGCCTCGAGCGCGTCGTGCTCGCGCGGTCGTTCGTCAAGGTGAAGACGCAGCACGGCGACGTGCGCGTCAAGCTGGCGGCCCTCGACGGCGAGGTGCTGGGCGCGCACCCGGAGTTCGAGGACTGCCGGCGGCTCGCCGCCCGCGCGCGCGTCCCCGTGCGCGACGTGGTCGCGGCGGCGTCGGCGGCGGCCCGGGCCTGGCTGGCGGCGAAGAGGACGCGCCGGTGACCGACCAGGACGGCTCGGCGCTCGACGTCCTCGCCAAGGCCGCGCAGGTTCTGGCCGTCGGCACCGGCGAGAGCCAGCTGCACGCCGCCGCCGAGCACGTCGCGATCGCGCTGGGCGCCGACTCGGTCAGCCTGCTGGCGCTGCTCGCCGATCCCGAATTCGTCTATCTGGTCGCCGACAGCGAGGAGGTCGACACCGGCCGCATGCGCTACCCGCTGGCGCAGTACCCGCATATCCGGCGTTCGCTCGAGGTCGGCGAGGTGACGATCACGGGCGGCGGCGAGGGCGCGCGGGCCGGCGAAGTGTCGGCCGTTTTCCCCGTGATCATCGGACGCAAACCGGCCGGCGCGCTGCTCGCGCGCTTCTCGGGCGAGGGCGCCGCCGCCTCCGCGGAAGCGATGGTCGGTCTCGGGCGGCTGGCCGCTTCGTTGCTGGCGATCGTGCTGCGCGGCGCGCGCGCGCTGGAGCCGATCCGCGAGCGCACCCGGCGAATCACCCTGCCGGACGTCCGCGAGGAGCGGCGGGTGCGGGCCATCGAGCGCTACCGCGATTTCATCGACAGCGCGTCGGACGGCATCGTCGTGCTCGACGGGTCGGGCGCCGTCCTGTACCTGAACCGCGCCGCCGAGGAGGTGACCGGCTACGCGCGCGACGGATTGGCGGGAAAGCCGATCGTGCAGATCGTCCACGAACCTTTCCGCGCCACGCTGGAGCGTCAGATCGGCCGCGCCATCGCGGGCGAACCGATCGACAACTTCGATCTCGAGCTGGTGACGACGTCGGGCGATCGCATCACCGTCTCGGTCGCGTCGATCGGGATCCTGTCCGAGCACGACACGGCGATCTTTTCCTTCCGGGACGTCACGCTGGCGCGCGAGCTGGATCGCGAGTTGCGGCGGACCAGCGAATTCTTGAACCGGATCCTGAACTCGACCGTCGACGGGATCATCGCCGCGAACATGCGCGGCACCATCCTGCTGTTCAACCAGGGCGCGGAGCGGATCTGCGGCTACCGGGCGAACGAGATCATCGGCCAGATGTCGGTGCGGAAGCTGTACCCGCCCGGCATCGCGCGCGAGGTGATGCGCCTCATCCGTTCCGCCGAACACGGCGGGGGCGGCCGGCTGGAGCCGGTGCGACGCCACCTCATCACCGCGGACGGGCAGCAGGTCCCGGTGTCGATCTCGGCGGCGCTGGTGTTCGACGACGAGGGGCGCGAGATCGCGACGGTCGGGATCTTCTCCGACCTGCGCGAGCGGCTGCACATGGAGCAAAGGCTGGCGAACGCCCAGGAGAAGCTGGCCGTCTCGGAGAAGCAGGCGGTGGCGATGGAACTGGCGGGCGCGGCGGCGCACGAGCTGAACCAGCCGCTGACGTCGGTGATGGGTTACGCCCAGGTGCTGCTGCGCAAGCTGGACCCGGGCGACGCGAACCTGGCGGCCGTCAAGACCATCCACGACGAGGCGGACCGGATGGCGGCGATCGTGCGGAAGCTCGGCGGTCTGACGCGCTACGAAACGAAGAGCTACGTCGGGGGCGCCCAGATCATCGACCTGGATCGATCGACGCAGGAAAATTTGGCCTCCGGCCGCGAAACCGATATGCATAAGAAGAGCGAAGGCGAAAAGGACGAAGACCAGAGATGAAGCCCGAGCAGATGACAGAAACGCTGGAGCAGGCCGCGGCGCAACTGGGCATACAGGTTCGCTATGACACCATGACCGGCGACGCCGCCGGCGGGGGCGGGCTGTGCAAGGTCAAGGGGACGTGGTGCGTGATCATGGACCGCAAGACGCCGCCCGCCGAGCGCGCCGCCATGCTGATCGACGCGCTGGCAGGATTCGACACCGACGCCGTCTTCCTGCCGCCCCAGATTCGCGACGCCATCGCCGCCAAGCGCAACGAACGAGCGCCGTCTACCGACGTCAGTCCGTAGACGCGGCCCTCTCCCTTACCCTCTCCCCGCTTCGCGGGGCGAGGGCAAACGGCTGTCGCCCGGTCAGCCGCCGAGCGCTTTGATCTTTTCGCCGAGCAGCGGGTCGTCGGCGACCGCGCTTTCCAGCGCGGCGCGCACCGCTTCGCGGACGGCGGGCGTCGCGCCGGGGCCGACCTGCTTGTCGACCACCCGCGCGATCACCCGATCGAGCGCCGCCTTCGCGTCGATGCGGCCGGCGGCGAGCTCAGCCGCGACGTCGGCGGTCAGGCGGCGGGCCGCCGTGACCGAGGCCGACGCCGAGGCGTCCGTCGGCTTGGGCGCGCCGGTCTCGGCCAGCTTGTCGGCGAACTTGCCCCCGCCGACGCTCGCCGGCCCTTCGGGCTTGTCGTCGGCCGGCCCGCCGACAGGAGGGCCGCTACCGGGACCGCTGACCTTGCCTGCCACGCAATTTCGACCTTAGCACGTCAGGCACGGATGTTCGAAACGGCGGCCTTGGCCGTGTCGTGCTTCGCGCGCATGACGTTCGACACCGTCGTGAAGCGCTGGTTCTCCTGCTGAACCTGCTCTTGCAGGGCCAGCAGCTGCAGGTTCGACGCCTGGCCCTGCTGCATCATCGCTTCCATGTTCGCCATCCCGGGACTGCCGCCTCCGCCCGCGGCTGCGGCGAGCGCCGCAGCCGCGCCTCCGCCCGAAGCACCGGCGCCGGGCGTTCCCGCGATTGCGTTCGCGGCGCCGACGCGCGCGTCGTGGACGGCCGCCGCCAGCACCGGGCCGCCGACGACGTGGGTGGCGACCTCCGCGCCGGTCATCAGTAACGACACGCCGCCCGCGAGCACCGAACGAAACGGCGCCGCGGGCGGCTCGGTCTGCCGGCTGCGGGTTGCGTCGATCTCGAGCCGGCTGTCGGTGCCGCCGGCACGGGGCGGATCGGAAATCGGGTTCAGGTTCAGGTTCAGGTTCGACATCGGGACCTCCTCGGCCCAGTATCGGTCCGAGCACAAATTGGTTGCGTCCCCTCCGGACCTTTGAGGGTTCCCATGTCGGTTTGACAGAGTAGAATCCCGCGATGGGATTCTTCCGCGGCCTGTTCGCGCCCTTCCGCGGCGGTCTCTACGTGCTCCGGCACCCGGTCAAGCGGTACCTGGTGGTCCCGTTCGTGCTCAGCATCGTGCTCGCCACGGCCAGCATGATCGCGGCGCGTCGCTACTGGAGCCAGGAGCTGGCGTCGATGGTCTCCAGCTCTCCGGTGCTGGGAGGTTTCTTCCTCGCGATCATGACCGGCGTCGGCGGCGTGGTCCTGTTCCTGATCGCGCAGCCCCTGTTGCTCTCTGTCTTCGCGGATTCCCTCTCCGAGCGCGTGGAGCGCGCCGTGGTCGGCACCGCGCCCACCGTCCCTTTGCTGACGTCGACGGGGCGCGCGCTGGTGCACGGGCTCCTGAAGCTCGTCCTTTACGGCATCGCGCTGGTCGTCGGGCTCGGGCTGACGGCCGTCACCGGGGGCCTCGGCAGCCTGATCGGCATCGCGCTGGGCGGCCTGTCGCTCGCCTACGACGGCTTCGATTACCCGCTCGCCCGTCGGGGCGTCAGCTTCGGCGGCAAGTGGGCTTTCCTCGCACGCAATCCCGGGCTGACGATCGGCTACGGGGTCGGCGCGACTGTTCTCTACCTGATTCCGTTCGCGGTGTTTGTCGCCGCGCCGTTCGCCGCGGTGGGTGCCACGTTGGCTTACATCGATACGGAGAAACCCGCGCCCGCGGCGGCCACCCCCGCAAAACCTTCAAACGTAGCTGCAAATAGCTGAAATCCCGGCTAATATGACCGCGTTGAAGAAGCCCATCCCGTTCGGAAAGTACTACCTCCTCGAGCGGATCAACGTCGGAGGTATGGCCGAAGTCTTCAAGGCGAAGACGTTCGGCGTCGAGGGCTTCGAGCGCCTGCTGGCGGTCAAGCGGATCCTCCCGAACATCGCCGAGGACGAAGAGTTCATCACGATGTTCATCGACGAGGCGAAGATCGCCGTGCAGCTGCAGCACGCGAACATCGCCCAGATTTTCGACCTCGGGAAGGTCGACGAGAGCTTCTTCATCGCGCTGGAATTCGTCCACGGGCGCGATCTCCGGTCGATCTTCGACCGGATGCGTAACAAGGGCGATTCGCTGCCGATCGCGATGGCCTGCTACGTGATCATGCAGGTCTGCGAGGGGCTGGATTACGCGCACAACAAGCGCGACGCCCAGGGGCGGGAGCTGAACCTCGTTCACCGCGACATCTCGCCCCAGAACGTCCTCATCGGCTACGAGGGCGAGGTCAAGCTGATCGACTTCGGCATCGCGAAGGCGGCGGGCAAGGCGTCCAAGACGCAGGCCGGCATCCTCAAGGGGAAGTTCGGCTACATGTCGCCCGAGCAGGTGCGCGGGCTCCCAATCGACAAGCGGAGCGACATCTTCGCCGTCGGCATCGTGCTGTACGAGCTTCTGACGGGCGAGCGGCTGTTCATCGGCGAGAGCGACTTCTCCACCCTGGAGAAGGTCCGCAACGTCGAGATCATGCCGCCGTCTTCGTACAACAAGAAGATCCCTCAGGAGCTGGAGCGGGTCGTGCTGAAGGCGCTGGCGCGCGATCCGGAGGATCGCTACGCGAACGCCATCGACCTGCACGACGATCTGCAGTCGTTCCTCTATTCGGTCGGCGAATTCTTCTCACGCAAGGACCTGGCGGCGTGGATGAAGAAGACGTTCGCGATGGAGATCGAGGAGGACAACGCCAAGCTCGAGGAGTTCAGGCAGATCGCGGCCCCGGTCGCGGCGCCGGGCGCCGAGGTGTCGCGGCGGGCCGCCGTCGCGGGGCTGCCGGCGGGGCGCACAGGGGCGACGCTGCCGACCGGCGCGAAGCCGCCGTCGAAGCCGCCCAAGCCGTCGGGATCGGGCAAGGATCCGGCGTCGGCGCATCAGGCGATGGGCTGGGACGACGAGGAGCTGGACACCCAGATCTTCGACAAGGAAGAGGTCAAGCCCGTCGCGGCCGAGGATCTTTTCTTCGAGGACGACGACCGCACGGTCGCCAACGAGCCCGCGCCCGACATCCTCGAGCAGGCGCGTCCGCCCGAGCTGAATACGCCGAAGCCGATCATACTGACGCCGCTGCCGGACGAGGAAATCAAGATGACGCCTCCGCCGTCTGCGGCACGGAACCTGCCGCTGCCGCCCGCCGCGCGCCGTCCGACGCTGGTCGGCGTTCCGCCGGCCGGTACGCCGGGGCGGGTGACCGGTCCCGTTCCGACGCTGCCGCCGCCCGGTCCGCCGACGGGGCGGACCGGTTTGCGCCGCTCGGGCCTGAACATGCCGGCCGCCAATGTCCATGCGCCGCCGCCGGCGCAGACGCGCATGCCGACGCCGATGGCGGCACCGTCGCCGCCGGCCCGGTTCCGGGCGCCCCAGGAGGCGCCGTTCGGCACCGGCAGCTTCGACGTCATGTCGCCGAAGCGCCAGCCGCGCCGCAGCGTCTACGGGCTGATGGCGCTGGCGGTCGTCGTCGCGGTCGGCGTCTTCTACTGGTACAGCAACAGCGTCAAGCCGGGACACATCCAGCTGACGACAACGCCCGGCGACGCCGTCGTCCTGATCGACAACGTCAAGGTGGGCGATCATTCGCCGCTGTCGCTGGAGAAACCGCCCGGCCCGTACACGCTGTCGGTCACGCGCGACGGCTACGCCCGCAACGACCAGAACATCGAGCTCAAGGCGGGCCAGCCGCTGACCCTGGCGGTGGCGCTGGAACCGTCGCCGGATACCGGCTTCGAGCTGACCAGCGATCCGCCGGGCGGGCTGGTGTGGCTGGACGGCACCGCGGTCAAGGAGGCGTCGGGGCAGCAGGCGAAGACCAACTTCCGCGCGTCGCGCATCGCCCCAGGGCATCACGTGCTGGAGATCCGCGGCGATCGCTTCAAGCCCTGGCAGCAGGACGTGGAGATCGAGCCGGGCGCGATCCGCAAGGTCCACGCAATGTTGATTCCTCTGGTGGGCGGGCCGGCAGGCAGCGCCAAGCCGGCGCCGATCGCCGCGGCGCCGAGCGGAACGCCGGGCCACGAGGTGGCGATGGCGACGTCGCCGACCACGCCCGTTTCGCCGCCCGCCGTGGTCAGCCCACCGCATACGCCGTCGCTCGACCCTCCGACCGTGCGCAAGCCGAGCGCCGGCCCGAACACGGGGGGCGGCAGCAATGGGCCGGCGGCCGCCGCCGGCGGCGCGGTGGCGTCGCCGGCCGGTGGCGGCTCACCCAAGGGGCGCAAGAAGCGCGAGGTGCAGACCGGGGACGAGGGCGGCGGCGAGGCACCGTCGGATGAGACGCCCGCGCCGCGCAAGTCGGTCGCCAGCGACAGCGGGGGAGGCGGCGGCGACTGCACGATCACGATCAACTCGATCCCCTGGTCCGAGGTCTGGATCGACGGCAAGAACACGTCGCAGCACACGCCGGTCGTCGACTTCAAGCTGCCCTGCGGCAAGCACAAGCTCTCGTTCAAGCGCTCCGACATGCAGATCGATCAGACCGAGAGCATCAACGTCAAGCCGGGACAGAACTTCAAGCAGCGGTACACGCTGGCGACCGACGACTAGGATCGATCGCCCCTGTGACCGCGCGGAATCCCAAGACGGCGTCGGGCGCCGATGTCGACGGACGGCCGGCGCTGGCGGACGCGCTCGAGAGCGCCTGGCGCGATTTCTTCGCGCACGCGCGCGAGCTCCCGGCCCACCCGGCGGCGCACGATTTTCTGCAGCGCGATCTGAAGGAGGCGTTCGCCCGGCTCATTCCCGCCGATGCGTCCGTGTTCGAGGCGGGCTGCGCCGAAGGGGATCTGCTGGCGTCGTTGCCGAACGCGCGGCGGATGGGCGTCGACTATCTGCCGGACGTCGTCGAGCGTGCGCGCGCGCGTCATCCGGAGATCACGTTCGAGGTCGCCGACGTGACGGCCGACGGCGAGTCGCGCCTGGGCGTGATGGCCGCCGGCGGGTGGGACGCTGTGGTCTGCGACCGCCTCTGTCACAGCGTCGTCGACGTCAAGGCGCTGCTCGTCGGGCTCAAGCGCCGCCTCGCCCCGGGCGGGCGCGTCTACATGACGGCGTTCAATTACATGTGGGAGCTGCCCGTCTCGCTGGCGGAGATGGCGGCCTGGAAGCGCCCGGCGCCCACCTCGAACTGGCTGGCCGATTTCGATTATCGCAACCTGTTCGACATCGTCGGCCTCGAGGTCGTGCGCCACGAAGACAGGCTGCTGTTGCCGGTCGGCGTGCCGGGTCTGGCGACGGCGCTGAACCGCTACGTCGTGCGCGCACCCGGCATGCAGGTCGCGTCGCTTTACCGGATCTACGTGCTGCGCGATCGCGGCGGGGCGCCGGCACCGCGACGCGCCAGCGTCAGCGTCATCGTGCCGACGCGCAACGAGGCGGGCAACGTCGCCGCCGCCCTGGCCCGGACGCCCGTGATGGGCAGCGGCACCGAGCTGATCTTCGTCGAGGGACATTCGACCGACGACACCTGGGCCACGATCCAGACGGAGATGAAGCGCTACGCCGGCCCGCTGAAGCTGGCGGCCTATCAGCAGACCGGCAAGGGCAAAGGGGACGCGGTGCGCCTCGGCTTCTCGAAGGCGAGCGGCGACATCCTGATGATCCTCGACGCCGACCTGACGGTGCCGCCCGAGGACCTGCCCAGCTTCTACGACGTGATCGCGAACGGCCAGGCCGACTTCGTGCAGGGGACCCGGCTGGTCTACCCGATGGAAGCGGGCGCGATGCGCTTCTTCAACAAGCTGGGCAACGTCGCGTTCTCGCAGCTGTTCACCTATCTGCTGCAGCAGCCGATCAAGGACACGCTCTGCGGAACCAAGGTGCTCTGGCGGCGCGACTATGAACGGATCGCCGCCGCGCGGTCGTACTTCGGCGACTTCGATCCGTTCGGTGATTTCGACCTGATCTTCGGGGCGGCCCGCCTCAACCTGAAGATCGTCGAGATCCCGGTTCGCTATCGGGAGCGGACATACGGGACCACCAACATCGATCGCTGGAAGCACGGCTTGCTGTTGCTGCGCATGTCGGCGATCGCAGCGCGCAAGATCAAGTTCGTGTGACCGCCCTGGATCACAGAGCCGGGCCGGCTTCCACTCAGCTGTCCGACGAGGTCCGGGCGCGGACGCTGGAGCGGTTCGAACGCCACCGGCAGGTCTGGGCGCAGAACCGGGCCCTGCAGGCGCTGAACGCGGAGTTGTACCTGCGCGTGGCCGCCCACCTTCCCCCGCCCGCGCTCGGGCGCCGCATCGAGCTCGGGTCGGGGCCCGGTTTCGCGCGCGAGTTCATCCCGGACCTCGAGCTGACGGATCTCGTGCGCGCCCCCTGGCACGACCGCGAGGTGAGCGCCGAGGCGCTTCCGTTCGCGAACCGCAGCCTGGGGGCGCTGGTGCTGTTCGACGTCCTTCACCATCTGCCTTCGCCGCGCCGGTTCTTCGAGGAGGCGGCGCGGGCGCTGGCCCCGGGCGGCCGCATCGTCATGTGCGAGCCGTACATCAGCCCGCTCTCGTATCCGATCTACAAGTTTCTGCACGAGGAGCCGCTGGACCTCGGCGCCGATCCGCTGGCGCTGAACGACGTCGCGGGGGCGCGGGATCCGTTCGACGCCAACCAGGCCATCCCGACGGTGCTGTTCGGACGCGGGCGACAGGCCTTCGAGGAGGCCTTCCCGACCCTGGCGATCCAGCGCGTCGAGCACATGTCGGGGTTCAGCTGCCCGGCCTCCGGCGGTTTCTCCCACGGGTCGTTCCTGCCCTGGCCGCTCTGGTCGCTGCTGCACCGGATCGACGGGCGGTTGCCGCCGGCGCTGCTGCGCTGGACGGGCTTTCGCATGCTGGTCGTCCTCGAGCGTCGCTAGCGCTACACTCCGGCCGTGTTCATCGGCCACTTCGCGGTCGGGTTCGCGTCGAAGCGCGCGGCGCCGCGCGCCTCGCTGGGCGTGCTGATGGCCGCGCCGCTGCTCGCGGATCTCCTCTGGCCGATCTTCCTGGTGGCGGGTGTCGAGAGCGTGCGCATCGAGCCGACCAGCAACCCATTCCTCCGGCTGGATCTGCACGACTTCCCCTGGTCGCACAGCCTGGTCACGTCGCTGGCCTGGTCGGCGATCGTCGCGCTGGCGTTCTGGGCGGCGACACGTTACGCGCGCGGCGCCTTCGTGCTGGCGATCGGCGTTTTCAGTCACTGGGTGCTCGATTTCGTGACCCACAGGCCGGATCTGCCGCTGTACCCGGGCAGCCCGAAGTCGGTCGGTCTGGGCCTCTGGAACTCGCCCACCGCGACGATCGCCGTCGAGACGACGATGTTCGTCCTCGGTGTGGCGATCTACGGGCGCACGACGCGCGCGACCAACTGGCGTGGCGTCTTCGCGTTCTGGTTGCTGGTCGTGGTGCTGGCGATCTTCTACGCGATGACCGTGGCCGGCCCGCCGCCGTCCAGCGTCGATTTCATCAAGTACGGCGGGCTGACCGGCGTCCTGTTCGTGCCGTGGGCCTGGTGGATCGACCGCAACCGCGAGCTGCGCGCGCGGATACCCTGACTACGCGCCCGACTTGCGGGCCACCAGGATCAGGAACCCGCCCAGATTGCGCAGCAGGGGCGCGTCGCAGGCGGCGCGCTCGGCCCAGGCGAAGAGGCGGCCCAGCGGCGGCCAGGCGAACACGTGCGAGGCCGGCGTCAGCACGCGCACGCCGCGCACGCCGACCATCTCGACGCCGGCGGGCAGGTAGCCGCGCGCGCGCGACAGGCGGTCGAAGCGCGTGAAGACGTGGCCCTCGTGGGTGCCGTCGCCCGCGATGCGCCCCGGGCCGCCCAGCCGCTTTGCGAGGTAACGCAGCGACATCGGATTGTAGAACTCGAGCAGCAGATGGCCGCCCGGGCGGACGAGGCGGGCCAGCTCCGCGATCGCGCGTTCGATCGGTTGAACGTGCGCCAGCACCTTCATGCTGTAGACGAGATCGAAGGACGCCGATGGCAGCGGCACGTCGGTGAGCGAGCCCTGCACGACGGTCAGGCCGCGGGCGCGCGCCGGCGTCAGCATCCCGCGCGACAGATCCAGGCCGACCGCGGAGCGCGCGACCTCGGCCGCCTCGCGCAGCAGGAGCCCGGTGCCGCAGCCCGCCTCGAACACGTCCTTGCCGGCGCCGTAACGGCGCACGAGGTCCAGCTCCAGCTCATCGATCAGGCGGTGATAGCCGCGGTGACGATCGGTGTCGTACGTCTCCGAGAAGCGGTCGTAGTACTGTTGCGTCGTCGGTTTCAATGGTGGGCTGGCTCCCTGGCCTGGCGGCGCGCGACGATCATGAACAGTACGCCGGCGATGCCGAAGGCGACAATCGCCGCCTGAAGCCCGAGCGCGACGCTCTTGGACTGAGTGTGGTCGGCGATCCAGCCGACCACGGTTCCCGCGGGCGCGTTGCCGAGCACGTGGATCCAGAACATCGCGAACGCCTGCAGCGTCGCCGCGAACCTGGCCGGGCCCAGCTCGTCGATCACGGCGGCCGACGGGCCGTTGTAGACCGACAGCAGGAAAACGGTGATCGCGGTCAGGATCATGAACGCCACGTGCTCGGTGATCAGCAGAGCCGCGATACCGAACGGAAAAGCCAGAAGCAAGGACAGCCCGATGGCCCGCGCGTGCCCGCCGCGCCCCCCGCGACGCGTGAGCGCATCCCCGAAATACCCGCCCGCGACGACGCCGCCGATGCCACAGACCACCCCGACCGCGCCCATGAAGACGTTGCCGATGTTTCCCTTGAGCTGTCGCTCGACGATGATGAGCTTCTGCGACCAGACGACCAGCGCGCTGGCGCCAAACGTCGACAGGATGCCGCCCGCGAGCGCGATCAGATACGTGGGTGCGAGAATGTAGGCCCGTGCCGGCAACTTCACCGGACGGATGAGACGCGCGGGCGCGGCGACGAACACCGCGCTGATCGCGAGCAGGACCGACGGTCCACCCGCGATCAAGAACACGTGGTGCCAGTCGATCTTTGACGCCAGTGCGTTGCCGAGCACCAGTCCGGTCGTCGCCCCGAACGCCATGCCGACGTTGTAGATGCCGAGCGCGCGCCCGCGCTTGTCGGGTGGGGCGGCCGCGATCAGCAACGCGTTTGCGCTGGGGCCGTAGGCGCCCTCGCCGACGCCGACGACGGCGCGGCAGGCCAGCAGCGACCAGAACGAATGACAGAACGCCGAGCCGATGGTGGCGGCGCTCCAGACGGCGACGCCGGTGAAGATCACCTTGCGCGGACCGATCCGGTCGGCGATCGGGCCCGACACCGCTGACGCGATCGCGAACACCATCAGGTTGACGAAGGCCAGCCATCCGAAGCGCGCATGGTTGATCTGGAAAGCGTCCATGATCTTGTCGGCCATCCCGTAGACGACCTGACGATCCATGTAGTTGAAGAAGTTGAGGACCGTCAGCAGCGGCAGCGGCGGGATGCCGCGCGGGCCCGTCGCGGGTGCTGACGCGGGCTCTGACGCTGACGCGAGACTCATCGAGGGGGAGCCGTAGCTCTACCCGATATGGCGGGCGGTTTCCACGGATGTCACTGGCAGGTGGCCCCGTCGGCGATGATCAGAACGGCGATCTTCGTGGTTTTCCCGAACTGCTTGGTCGCGGTCGCGAGCCCGATCTTGGCGAGCCGCTGTTGCATCAGGATCGGGTCATGCTCGAGCTCCTCCAGCTCGAGGACCCGGGCGAATTCGATGCAGAGCGCCCGCCGGCCCATGTGAACGCGTTTCGCCTGCTGAACCAGCGCATCGTGCGCGGCGGCGATCGCCTGATCGGACGAGGCCGCGCCGGGATCGGCCAGAGTGGCCAGGCCGGACTCCGCGGCGCCTTGCAACACAGAGTCGACCGCGATCGGCGCCACCCCTTTCGCGCGCCTGAGCGAAGCGATCACCGTCGCGGCCATGGCTGGGGTGACGGGGGCGGTGGCGGGACGGGGACGGCGAACGAACACAAGCGTGGCCAGCAGGTCGCGGGCATCGCCCGGACGCATGGCGACGCCGATGCCGACGTGGGTGAAGTCCGCCCGGAGCATGTTGGCCCGGTGGCCGGGGCTGTCCATCAGGACGCGATGCGCGCCATCCGCGTCGTCCGCCTCGGCCACGTTTTCGCCGGAGAGCGACACCAGCACGCCGGCCCGTTCCAGCCGATTCTCGACCATGCCGGTCGTCGGCGACGCGTGGCCGAAGAAATGCCGCGCGATCATCTCCTCGGTGTGCGCGACGGCGACCGCGTGCAGCTCCGGATCGGCGATCAGGGGGGACAGGCCCGCCTGGCGCCGGACCTCGTTCAGCAGCGCCAGCATGCGCGCCTCGGCGCCGGCCGGGAGCATCACCTGGCCGTCGTCGGGCGATCCCGGCGGCACCCAGACCGGCTCGGCGACACCGACGTAGACCGGCACGTTGGCGAGGACGACGGGACCGCTGGCGCCGTCGCTCATGACCTCCAGTTGATAGACGCCGGGCTGGGACAGCGGGAGCGAGACGTCGATGCTGCGCCCGGCCGCCGGGGTCTCTTCGACCTTGCCGTCGGGCCGGGTGACGTAGACACGGGCGTGGTCGTAGCGGGCGCCCACCTCGCCGTGCAGGCGACAGGTCTGGCCGGGGGTGAGGCGCCGCGGGAACGGGTCGAGCTGCGCCTCCATCCGGCCGAACACGACCGCGCCCACGCCGTCCGGCGACAGGTGCACGCCGTAGCGGTTGACGGTCACGTTGGCGGCGACGTCGGCCAGCGCCTCGCGCCAGACGTCCTGCCGGGTTCCGTCCAGGCGGAAGGCCGCCGCGGTCAGGACGACGCCGGGAAAACCCGCGCGGAGCGCGACCTCGCCCGCGCCCCGCTTTCGCGCCTGCAGGCCCTGCGCGGTCAGCCACGCGGCCGCGGCGGCCAGCGTGCCGTCGGATTGCCCGTCGTCGCCGCGCGCGCGCAGCGCTTCGGTGATCCGCTTCGCGAGCAATGCGGCGCGGGGGCCGCCCACCACGCCCGCGGGCCGGGGCGCGGTCGTGTAGGCGATAGTGGATGCGGGCGGCGGCGAGGAAGGGACGGCCTGGTCGCTGGGCGGCGGGGGCGGCGGCGTGGCCACCGGTATTGCGGGTGGCGTCGCGCAGGCGCAGGTCACGAACAGAACAGATGCGGCGGCCCGGACGTTTCTCGGAGCCGCGGACGACGGACAGCTGCCCATGCGAGAGGCACAGTTTACCCGCTGGACTGGCGCTTGAGCCGCGGCCGTCGCCGCGCGTAAAATGGCCGCGATGCGGGCGCGAGTGGTGGCCGATGGGTTGCTTGTCCTCTTCGTTTCGAGCTGCGCCACCAAGATGTACGAAGGCCGCGAGCTCCTGCATTCCGAGTCCGCCACGATCAAGACCGAGGGGACGCGGCTCGAGAGAGTGGATTCCCTCTACGCGCCTGCGGGGGACGCGATCTTCACGATCGCCCCCGGCATGCACCTGGTGACGTTCTTTCTCGACGACAATCCGCCACCCGGCGGCAAATGGAGGCGGACCTCGGCGGAGTCGCTGGCGGTCTGCTGGGACGCCCAGGTCCGGCACCTCTACCGGGTCCGTCCCGCTTACGACGGCGAGCAGTGGAAGCCGGAGGTCATCGACGCGACGACGAACGCGGTGATCCCGACGGTGGCGATGCTGCCGGCGCCCACGCGCTGTTTCCCGAACGGCGCCGGGGCAGGGCTGTCATCGTCGACGCTGTCCGTGCTCGAGCGGTCGGGCGCCCCTCCCGAGCAGATCGAATCCGTGCGCGCGCAGCTCGAACCGCAACCCGGGGCCAGCCGGGTCCGCTTCCAGAACGAGACGGAGATCAGCGCAGGGGCTGCGCCCATCGTGCCGCGCGCGCCCAACCCGACCTTCACGCTGCACTTCGACACCGGATACGCGGCCGGCGGCAATGATCTGGTCAACATCTCGTTCTCCAACGGTGAGTCGAGAACGCTCAGCGCCGGAGACGGCGTCTACCTGACGGTCGGCGTGGACTGGACGCCGGTCTGGATCTCGGGCGTCGTCGGGCTCGGCGTGGGAGGCAGCTTCGGATTCAAGTACGCGAACGTCGGGGCCTCCAACGGCAGCGTTTCGCTGATGCGCCTGCCGATCGCCGGCACGGCCCACGGCATGGTGCGGCTCGGCCCCAAATGGTTTCTGTTGGTTCGGGGCGGCGTCGAGAAGGACACGAACGCGGCGCTGTCCGGCGATGGCGACGCGCAGCTTCCCACCATCTCGCTCGCCAGCAACCTCGGCGCCCTCGCAGAGGTGGGGCCCGGCTTCGTCAATGCGAACCACGTCGGGATGACCGTGACGGCGCGCCTCACCGTGATCGATTACACCGCCGGGTCGCAGATCATCCATGCCTCGAACTTCGGCATCATGGTGGGCGGCGCCCTTCATCTTTGGGGCGAGGGCGCGAACGAAAAATCGCACTGACCGCCGCGCCGG
>Ga0066903_100000245_pt1 | contig 30992 bp, 19 predicted proteins | sample PanSoiMetaGPlot1_FD_67491 | JGI IMG/M metagenome (GOLD analysis project Ga0066903, IMG submission 67491) | Tropical forest soil microbial communities from Panama analyzed to predict greenhouse gas emissions - Panama Soil - Plot 1 (version 2) | ecosystem: Environmental > Terrestrial > Soil >... | reverse complement strand
AGCGGATTCCACAGACCGGCGATGAGCTCGAGGTGCTCGCGCTCGTAGAACCGGCCGTAGCCGCCACGTACGACACTCTTGCCGCCGTCGAGATCGTAGGTCAGACCGAGACGCGGCGCGAAGTTGTTCGTGTCGACCGGAGACTTCGTGACCAGCGGATCGTTGTTGAGCGGGATCGGCATGCTCTCGAGGTCGTACCGCAGGCCGAGGCTGACGGTCGTTCGCGGGCTCACGCGCCACTTGTCCTGCGCGAAGCCCGCGAAGTAGTGGATCTTTTCGTAGACGCGGTTCTGGCCACCCACGCGGATCGAGAAGCGGTCGGGATACGTGAACGGGTTGTTCGGATCGAACGGTCCGTTCGACTGCGCGAACGAGAACGTGCCGTTCAGGTTGCCCTGATTCAGGTTGAGCGCCCCCGTGTATTCGTACTGCGCGCCGAACTTGATGTCGTGGTCACCGTGATGGTTCGGCAGGAACCACGCCAGCGTCTCGTCGAGCTGAATCGCGTCGTCGATGCGCGCCTGCGCCGTGTTGTCCTGTTGATCGATCAATGTCTGGAACGACAGCGTCGGCTCGCACTTCGACAGATCGCGGCCATTGGTGTTGAAGCAATGATTCGCGAACGCGACGTTTTCGCGCGTCCATGTCGTGCGCAGCGTGTTTACCTTCGTGGACGACAACACGCTGTTGACCACCGCGGACAGCGTCTGGTCGACGTCGGACTCTTCACGCGCCGCAGCCGCCGTCACCTGCTGCGTTGCCGTCGGGATGATCTGGTTCAACTGCGGCGACGACTCACGCAGCCAGCGCACGTTGTACGTGTTGTTCGAATTGAGCTGGTGGTCGCCGCGGACGATCGTGTTCCACACGCGATCCTGCGTCACCTGCGTGCCGTTGAACTCGGGACGCGCGGGGATGTTGATCGTGTTGGGACGGTCGATCGAGAACCGCTCGAGGCTGCCGAAGTAGTGCAGCTTGTCCTGCACGATCGGGCCGCCGACCGTGCCGCCCCACCGGTCGTACTTGGTGTCGGGCTTGGCGAGGCCTTTCTCTTGTGCGAAGAAGTCCTTCGCCGTCAGGCCGGCGCGCTGGAAGTAGCCGAACCCGCTGCCGGACACTTTGTTGGTGCCGGCCTTCGTCACCGCGTTGACCACGGCGCCGGCCGTGCGGCCGAACTCCGCGTCGAACTGGTTCGTCAGCACCTGGAATTCCTGCACCGCCTCGATCGGCGTCCGCGCCTGCGTGCCCGCGCGCTGCCCGATGACGTCGTCGTTGTTGTTGCCGCCGTCGAGCATGTAGTTGTTGTTGCGCGGATCCTGGCCGTTCACGCTGATCGAGTCCGAGCCGAACGACTCGGTGCTGATCGACGGCACGATGCCGGGCAGCAGCCCGATGAAGCCGATGAAGTTGCCGTTCACGCTCGGGAGCTGCACGAGCGTGTCGCTCGTGATGTTGCCGCCGATCTCTTTCGACGTGACGTCGACGAGCGGCGATTCACCCGACACGGTGACGGTCTGCTCGATCCCGCCGACTTCCATCTTCACGTCGATCGACACGGTCTTGCCGACCTCGAGGATGAGATCCTTGCGGGTGAACTTCTTGAAGCCCGAGAGCTCGGCGTCAAGCTGATAGGTGCCGGGCGTGAGTCCGCTCGCGATGAACGAACCGTCGGGGCCGCTCACGGTCTCGCGGAACATCCCGGTGGCCTGGTTGCGCACGGTGACGGTCACGCCGGGAAGCACGCCGCTCTGCGCGTCCTGGACACGTCCGCGCAATTCCGTGGTCCCCTGTTGCGCCCACACGGGCGCCGCGATGGTCAGCACGACTAAGACAATCCACACGAGGTTTCGGTTCATTACGCTGCCCTCCCAAGCAGTGTCCTGACGCGATCCGACAGATTGGAGTCCGGAGCGATGACGGCTTGGATTCCGCCAACCGGTCAGCCAACGTAAACCGCTGAACTGCCGGCGTCTCGCGAGGAATCCCCGCTAGATACGCGCTGTATACAGCAAGCGCAATGCCGGGGCGGTTGGGCTGGACAGTGGGCTAGACGCCGACGCCGACGAGTTGACCGCGGAGGAGCGCGTCCTTCATCAGGCGGCTGCCGCAGTCGAGATGTTCTTCCATGCGCAGCCGCGCGCCCGCGGCGTCGTGGCGCGCGATCGCGTCGGCGATCTGCTGATGCGCTTCCGTCGCCGTCGCCGTGAACTGGCCGAAGTTCACGCCGAGCGACATGAACCGATCGACCTGCGCAAGACACCGCTCGATCAATTCCATCGCGAGCGTGTTGCGCGCGCACGCCGCGATGGCGAGGTGGAACTGCACGTTCGCCGTCTCCGACTGACGGTAGTCCTGCGACGGTCCCATCGGGACGTTCGCCAGCGCGCGCAGCCGCTCGATGTCGGCGTCGGTCGCGAGCTCAGCCGCGCGCGCCGCGGCCGCCCCCTCGAGCAGCCGCCGCACGTCGAACGTGTCGTGGATCTGCTGCACCGTCACCCGCGCGACGAAGTAGCCGTGCCCCACGACGCGATCGAGATAGCCTTCCTGCCACAGGCGCGCCAGCCCCTCGCGAATCGGCGTCCGGCTCATGCCGTGTTCGCTCGCGAGCCCGACTTCCGAGAGCGACTCGCCCGGACGGTAGCGTCCCTCGACGATGCCGGCTTTCAGATTCCGGTAGGCTCGCTCGACGTGCGGCGCGGTGTCGGTCCGCCGCGGGGGTCGGGACTTGGCCATTGGCCGGAGTATACCGATCGGATCCAGCAACTCGCAACCCTTCGACTCGCTCCGCTCGCTCAGGGCAGGCTCTTCCACGCCGCGTAGGACGGACCCCGACGCGCGGTTCCGTGCTATTCTTGGTCGGCCTGTTCCCAGCAGGCCCATCCGCGACGGTCTTCCACAACATCCCGGGGCGGGAACATCTATGCGCACACGTCTGTTTGCGATCACTGTCTGTCTGGCCGGTCTGTCGATGGCCGCGCCCGCGCACGCGCAGTACGGCGCGAAGCCCGGGACCAGCAATCGCGCGACCGGTGAGACGTATCACGTCGAGGTCAGCGGCGCCTTCTGGAACCCCACCCCCGACATCGTCATCTCGAGCGAGCAGTTCGGCCAGATCGGCAGCGACGTGGACTTCGTCAACACGCTCGGCGTCACGGATACGAGATTCCGGCAGCTCAAAGTCGTCGGACGCCCCGCGACCAAGCACAAGTTCCGCTTCGAGTACACGCCGATCACGTACGACGCGCAGAAGGTGATCCAGGCGTCGTTCGTCTTCAACGGCCAGAACTTCCAGGTCGGCATCCCCGTGACGACGAACTTCCAGTGGAAGGCGTACCGCTTCGGGTACGAATGGGACTTCCTGTACAAGAGCCGTGGGTACGCGGGGCTGCTGCTCGACCTCAAATACACCGACGTGCAGGCCACGCTCACCTCGAATGCGGTCGGGGCGGCGCAGTTCACCCACGCGCGCGCGCCCATCCCCGCCATCGGCGCCGCCGGCCGCGGCTACGTCGTCCCGAACATCTCGATCACGGGCGAGTTCAGCATGTTCAAGCTGCCGGAGAGGGCGCTCACGTCCGACCAGTACTCGGCGCGCTACTACGACTACGACATCTACGGCACGGTGAACTTCAACGATCACATCGGGGCGAACTTCGGATTCCGCACGTTCGACGTGTTCTACAAGGTCAAGAAAGATCACGGGACGATGCACCTGAACGGGCCGTACTTCGGCGTCGTGGGGCGGTTTTAAGAGTTAGAGAGCGGCTCTCACAAACGATGTAGCGCAGCCCTTCAGGGCTGCCCAGGCGCACGGAGAAGCAGGCCTGAAGGCCTGCGCTACGAAACGCGCGCCACACATTCGAAAAACGCTCTCTAGGCCACGGAATACTCGGACAGGACATCTTCATCCGAGGGGCGTCGCCCCTCGGACTCCCCTACACGCCCTCTCGCGCGCCGCTGCGCCGGCGCGCTCCGATCGCGTGGCTCGCTCGCGGTGCTCGCTCGCTCCGCTACTCCAGCCGCACGAACACGCCGAGGAAGCGGGTGTCCTTGTTGCGGCCGTCGAGATCCGAAGGGCGGAAGCCCGCCTCTGATCGGATCCTGACGAGCGCCGCGCCGATCGCCGGATCGACCGGAACGTCGATCTGACGCTCTTCGCCTCCTCGCAGCGCGACGTCGCCGCGCCACGCGCCAGACTCGAGCAGGATGCGGTTGTCGCTGGCGCCGTTGCGGAGCATCAACGACAACGTCTGACGCGGCTGATCGCTGCGGACGGCGAACGTCGTGTCGCGCGCGCCCCCGATCCAGAAGCCTGACGGTTCGGGAAACGCCCGGTCGTCGAGAAAGAACGCGACGCTGCCGCCGTAGCGGACCGCGCGGCGCGCGACGTCGGTCGTGAGGCGAGCCGGCGCGCGCGCGAGCGGCCGCAGCGCGATCGCCTCCAGCTGATCACGCGCTCCCTCGTCGGTGCGCACGTTGATCGCGCGCACGTCGACCGGCAGGTCGATCCGCACGCCGCCGTCGAACGCGGCGATCGGCTGGGTCACGATCGCGAACTGATCGTTGCCGACGCCCGCCATCACCCAGCCGTCGCTGCCGCCGCTGCGGCGGACCTGCAGCACATAGGATCCGGCCGGGACGGCGGGAAACACGGCGAGCGGGCGGTTCAGCGGACGCGGACCGCCGCGTCCGGCCCGCAGCGGGATCGGAATCTCGAGCGTCATGCCCCACGCCTGCGCGGCGCGGAGACGGTGACGGCCCGTCAAATCGAACGCCGCGACGCGCGACGAGGCGAGCAGGCGCAGCGCGTCGATCTGCGCCGGCACGGCGTTCGCGCCGCTGCCCTGCATCGCCCACACGACGGAGCTCGCGCACATGACCGCCGTCGCCGTCGCGAGCGTGAGCGCGGCGATGCGCTGCGCCGGCGTTCGCGACCGCCGATCGATCCACCACGCGACGCCGAACATCGCGGCGCCCAGACCGACGCCCCACGGCAGCACCGCCGCGAACCCCGACTCCGCGGCGCGCGCGCGCGACACGCGTCCGCCCGGGTCGGGCTGGACGGGCTGCGGCACGAACGCCGGCGCGGCCGACGGCAGATCGACGACGCGCGTCGCCCATTCCATCCAGGGCGCCGCGGTCAGCCCGCCTTCGTTGCGCGTGTGATATCCGAGCCGTCCGCCGCCCACACCCGCCATCACTGCGGACAGCCAGGCGGTGACCAGCAGCGCGCCGGCCATCACGGTCCGCCAGCCGCGCGATTCCGCCGCCGACCAGGCGCACGCCGCCGGAATCGCGAGCGGCAGGACGAGCGGGACCAGGAACCGCGCCGGACCGCTCATGCCCGCCCACCACATCGCGTAGGTCGTGACCGTCAGCGCGTACGGCACCGCCACCACGAGCCATTCGACGAGCAGCCGCCGCGTGCGCGAGAACCCCGCGAACGCCGCGACGAGCACCGGCGCCGTCGCGAGCAGCCCGAACCCCTGGTCGAAGAGGATCCCGCCGAGGCCGTTGGGAAGAAACGCGAGAAAGTTCTGCGGTTCGCTGCCATACGGCGCCGACGGATCGGGCGTGCCGTAGATCACGACGAAGAAGAACATCCACGCGACCGCGCTGACGGCCGGCGGCAGCAGGAACGCGATCGCCTTCGCCATCGCGTTGGGCACGCGCGCGAGGCGGACGAGAATCAGTCCGCCGAGCGTCGCCGCGAGCACCGAGAATCGCGTATGCATCCAGGGCAGCAGCGCGAGCGCCAGGCCGTGCAGCGCCCACGGCCAGATCGACCGCCACCCGTCCCCGGCGCCTGCCTTGTCCGTGTCTTCCGCGTAATCCGCGGCCAACCTCTTCGTCTTGTCCGTGTCTTCCGTGTAATCCGTGGCCGATCTCGTCTTCTTGTCCGTGAGATCCGTGTAATCCGCGGCCAACCTCTTCGACTTGTCCGTGTCTTCCGTGTAATCCGTGGCCGATCTCGTCTTCTTGTCCGTGAGTTCCGTGTAATCCGTGGCCGATCTCTTCATGCGCTGGGCTTCCCACTCTGCCCTCAGCAGTGCCCAGACACCCGTGAGCACGACGATCGCGCCCGGTCCGTCGGGAAACACGGTGTAGCTCTCGAGCAGAAACGGCGGCGCGAGCGTGACCGCGGCCCAGCCGAACCAGGCCGCTCCGCGGCTGCCCGTCACGCGCCACGCCAGATACCACGCCAGCGCGCACGCGAGCGACGAACAGAGGATCAAGAAGACGACGACCCCGCGGTAGCCGCCGATCGCGAACGCCGGCAGCACGAGCGCGGGCACACCCGGCGCGTGGATCGAGTACATCGCGCCGTTGCGGCCGCGGCGAAGCGAATGTGGGGGGAGATCGCCGGCGAAGTACGCGCGGTAGTCACCGCGCTGGTGGTTGTTCTCGATCTTCAGGTCGTGGTCGTAGAGCAGGCTCTGCGTGATGACCAGGTAGTGCGGCTCGTCGCCGCCCGGCAGCGACGGCGACGCGAACCACGCGGCCGTCGCAAAGACCGCGAACGACGCGAGGCCTGCCGTCAGCACAGGCCGCTGCGCCGGAGAGGCGGGCATCTGCCACCCGCCGGTCGCGACCCGGGCGAGCGCGATCGCCGCCGCAATCCACATGAGCGACAGGACGCCGCCGGTCCAGATGAGAAATGCGGACGGCACCCGCATCGGCAGCCAGGGCAGCAGGACGAGCATCAGCGGCGAGACCGCAATGGCAACCGCGCGGCCGCGATTGTGACGCCAGCCGATCGCGAGCACGATCGCACCGGCGGCCAGCGCCGCCGCGATCGGGCGCGCGCCGAGCGCGAGAATCCCGAGCCGGGCGCCGGACGGCAACGTCGACGGGGAGGCGCCCGTGAACGCGATGACGCCGAACGACAGCAACGCCGCCAGCGCGGTGCCGGCGGCGGCCGCGATCGCGGCGACACGTGGTGACGAAACCGGCGCTACAATGACGAGCAATTCTACATGCAGGTCCCGCCCGGCCCCATTGCGCGCCCGCGCGAGCTGCTCCTCATCTGCCTGGCCGGCGTCGCCCTCGCGGTCCTGATGACGTGGCCGCTTGCGACTGGTCTCGGCCACCTCGGCCGCACGGCGCCCACCGATGCCGACGGACTGTTCAGCATCTGGAACATCTCCTGGGTCGCGCGGACGATCGTCGTCGATCCGCTGCACCTCTTCGACGCGAACATCTACGCGCCGCACCGGACGACGCTCGCGTACTCGGAGGCGAACATCCTGCCGGGCATCATGGGGGTTCCGGCGTACTGGCTGACGCACAATCCCTGGCTCACGCTGAACCTCGTCCTGCTGATCGCGTTCGCGTCTTCGTTCGCCGCCACGTATCTGCTACTGCTCTATCTCTCGGGTAACCGCGCGGCGGCCGCGGCGGGCGGCGTGATCTACGCGTTCTGCCCGTACGCGATGTCGCACCTGTCGCATATCCAGCTGCTCTTCACCGGCGGCATCCCGCTCTCGCTGTACATGCTGCACCGGCTGGTCGATCAATTTCGCCTCAAGGCGGAAACTACAAAGCCGGACGAGCTCCCGGCGCGACGCGCGGTCTGGCTCGGGCTCGCGCTCGCGGCGCAGGCGCTCTGCTGCGCGTACTACGGCGTCTTCGCGGGACTGATGATCGGCTACGCGACGCTCGTGCTCGCCACGACGCGCGGACTCTGGAGGTCGGCGGACTACTGGAAGGCGATCGCGATCGCCGCGGGGACGGCGCTGGTCCTGACGGTCCCGCTCTTCGTGCCGTTCGTCCGCGTGCAGCGGGACATGGGATCCGCGCGGACCGTCGACGACGCCGTGCGCTATTCCGCGCAGGCGATCGACTATCTCGTGTCGTCGGCGCACGCGCACGCCGGACTGCTCGCCTACGCGCGCACGCTCGGGCGCTACCTCGAGGTCCTGTTCCCGGGATTCATCGCCGTGCTGTTCGGCGCCGCCGGAATCGTCGTCGCTCTGAAACGCGCCGGCCGGGACCGGGAAACCGCACTCCTCTACGGCACGCTGGGCCTTCTCGCGTTCTGGTCGTCGTTCGGCCCGCATGCGGGGCTGTACCGCGTCCTCTATTACCTCCCGACGTTCTCGTTTCTGCGCGCGCCGTCGCGGCTGGGACTGGTCGTGGCGCTCTGCCTGGCGGTGTTCGCGTCTGTCGCGCTCCGCACGCTGCTCGCGGCCACGCCCGCGCGTCTCCGGACGATCGCCGGCGCCGTCGTCGTGCTCGCCGCCATCGCCGACGTGTCCGTCTGGCCGGTGCACTGGGATCGCGCGCCCCGGATTCCGCCGGCCTACGACGCGCTCAACCATCGCACGCGCGCGACGATCGCCGCGTTCCCGTTCTACGGCGACCGCGTCGCCTTTCCGCTGCACACGCAATACATGCTCTTCTCGACCTCGCACTGGCTGCCGATGGTGAACGGCTACAGCGACGTCATCCCGCTCGACTTCCGCGAAGCCGCGCCCATCCTGGACTCGTTCCCGTCGCGCGACGCCTTCGCCGTCCTCGCCAAACGCCGCGTCCGCTACATCGCCGTCCACTGGGACATGTATGTGAACCGGCAGGACGAAATCCGCCGGCGCCTGGAGCCGTTCCTGCCCAACCTGAACGCGCTCGCCGGCGACGATCGCATGACGATCTACGAGATCACCAAGTACCCCTGAGGCGGCTGAGTGCTGCGGAGGCTGGAGGTTGGAGGCCGGTCTCGGGAGCGTCAGGCGCCGCTCTTCTTCTTGGTCGTCGACTTCTTCTTGGCGGGGGCTTTCTTCTTGGTGGTGGTCGTCGGTTTCGCACTCTTCGACGCGGGGCGCTTGACGACGGGCGAGGGCTGTCCGTCGCCGTCGCCGTAGAGGCGCCGATAGTCTTCGGCGATCCCGAGGACGCGCTTCACGTAGTTCTGCGTCTCGGGGAACGGAATGTCGTCGATGAACTCGTCCTCTTCCATGCCCGGCCGCTCGCCCTTCCAGCGGATGACGCGGTTCTCGCCGGCGTTGTAGCTGGCAAGCGCGTAGTAGGTGCCGCCGAACTGCGAGACGAGCCGCTTGAAATACAGCGTGCCGAGGCGGATGTTGGTGTCGCCGTTGGTCAGCATCGCGGTGTTGAAGCGGCGGATGCCGACGGCGACGGCGAGACGCCGCCCCGTCTTGGGCACGATCTGCATCAGGCCCCACGCGTTCGCGCTGGAGCGCGCCGCCGGATCGAAGTTCGACTCCTGCAGGATGAGCGACGCGATGAGATACGGATCCAGCTCGTAGACGGCGGCGTTCTTCTTGATCGCGTCCCAGTAGGTCAGCGGAAAGATCACCTGCAGGATCTCGGCGGGCAGCGAGACGCCGCTCTCGGCGAGGAACTGCGGATACGCGCGCCGCATCGCGGTGATCCCGCGGCGGAGGTCGCCCCGCTCGTGATACACCCACGCCATCGTCGCTTCGATCGCCGGCGAGGTGCCCCACACCTTCTGCGCGAAGCGCAGCTCGTCGAGCGCGACGTCGTAGAGGCCGGCGGCCAGCAGCTGACGGATGACGCCCGCGGTCGGCGGCGCCGGGCTGACGGGCGCGGGCGTCTGGGCCGGCGTCTGGAACGCGGCGGGCACGGCCTGCGCGGCCTCGGCCTTCGCCGGCGGCAGCAGACGGCTCGCGAGCCGGCCGTAGTACGAGTTCATGTAGTCGGTGTGCACGAGCCGCAGCCGTGCCTGCGCCGCTTCGCGCTGGCCGAGCTTCTCGCGCGCGCGCCCGGACCAGTAGAGGAACGGCGGGCGATAGTCCGATCGCGGAAACGCCGCCGCCGCGCCCTCGAACACGCGGACGGTCTCGGCGTATTTCCCGGTCGTATACATCCGCCAGCCGTACTTCCAGGCGGACCGCTCGGCGTACGGACCGGTCGGGAACTTTTCGTACAGTTCCTTGAACGTCTGGGCCGCGAGGTCGTCGTCGTCGGTGAGCAGGTAGTGCGTGCCGAGGTTGTTGAGCGCCTCGCTCGACCAGCTGCTGTCGGGGAAGGCGTCGACGAGCGCGCGTGTGAGGCGGACGCTCTCGTCCGCGCCGCTCAGTCCGCGGACGGCGCCGAGATTGAAGAACTGCGCTTCGGCGCGGCGCGACGCGTTCTCGAGGTACGGCTGCACGCCGTCGCGCGCGGCGGCGTAGCGGCGGAGGAAATAGTCGCACTCGGCGATCCGCAGTTCGACGAGCTCCTTGTCGTCGCCGCTGACCTGCCGCTGCAGCTCGACGAACGCGCTCCGCGCGTCGGTGTAGCGCTTCGCGCCGAACAGGATGAGCGCGCGTCCGAGATCCTGCTTGTAGCCGTTCTTCGTGATGATGTCCTGCAGTCCGGCGAGCGCGTCGCCGGCGGCCTTCGCGTTCTCCGACAGCGGGAACTCGTAGTAGACGCGCAGCCACGCCTGGGCGGCGCGGGACCGATCGCCGGCGAGCTGCGCGGTGCGCGCGAGCCGCGCGAGCACGTCGTCGAGCGCCACCGCCTTGTGGCTCGTGAGCGTCTCGTACAGATCGGCCGCCTTGCCCGGATTGCCGCCGAGCTCGAGCGCTTCCGCCTTGCCGATCGTCGCCGCCACCGAGAGATAGCCCTCCGGCTTGCGATCGAGAATCGCGTCGAACGTCTTCCCGGCCTCCGTCCCGTTCGACTGCCGCACGAGCGACTCGCCGAGATACAGCTGCGCGTACGGCAGCAGCGGGCCGCCGGCCGCCACGGCCTGCCGCGCGTAGGCGAGCGACGCGGCGAAGTTGCCCGAGGCATATGCGGCCGCCGCTTCCGCCAGCGCGGGCGTCTTGGGCGCGGCGCGCTCCGCCGCGCGCGGCGCGAACCAGTAGTCGTCGATGTTCTGCGGCAGCGCCGCATGCACCGTGGGCCTGAGCTGCTCCTGATCCGGAATCTGCGCCGGCGGCTGCTGCGATCCCTCAGCTGGCGGCTGTGAGCCGGAAGCCGGCAGCTGGAAGCCGGCAGCCGGGAGCCGTGAGCCGGCAGCCGTCAGCATCAGCGTACACACGACGAGCGCGACGGTCGTGCGTGGGGAAACCCTGAGGCCCATCAGTTCCCGAGTAACGTGGGATCGCCGTCGGCCAGCGTCTGAACCAGTTCCTGGTGGAAGTATTGCGCGCGCGCGCTGACGGCCGGCGGCACGCGTTCTTCGTAGAGACGCTGCGCGCGATCGATCTCGGCACGCAGCCGCTGCCGCAGATCGCGCTGCTGACGTCCGGCGCGCACGGCGGCTTCGTTGTACAGCTTGATCTCGGACACGAGCAGCCGCGCGTAGCGGCGCGCCCCCTCCTCGCCGTTGCCGTTGACGGGCGCGTCGGGCGCGGGCTCCGGCGCGTCGCCGCGCAGCACGTCGAGCGTGCGCAGCGCGGCGCGCAGCGCGGTCGTGGCCGCCGCGTATCGCGTGAGCGTCTCGACCGCGTCGATCCAGCCCGGCGTCGGGTTCGCCGCGCCGGGATCGGCGTAGACGACGGCGACGGCGCGTCCGGACACCATGAGCGGCACCGCCACGGCCGGACGATCCGGCGGCTGCTTCGCGAACGGCGGCGCGGGCAGCTCCGCGGATGCGGGCGTGGTCTGCCCCGTCTGGATCGCACGCGCGAGCAGATCCGGGCCATCGATCGGCATGTCTGTCGTGGGGACGTCTTCCGCCGCGATGCCGGCCATCCTCCACGCCCGCAGCACGTCCCGGTTCACCAGAAAGACGACGGCGCGGCCGGCGATGCCGGCGGTGTACTGGACGAGCGTCTCGATCGACTGCGTCTGCGACGTGGCGGTATCGAGCACGCGCACGGCGTCGACCAGGCGCCCCAGCGCGACGCCGATCGAGGGCTCCGACACGACCGCCACGGGAGCGGACGCCGCGGCCGGAACCGGTGCGGCGGCCGCTGCGGCAGCGGCCGCCTGCACCGCCTCGTTCGCGCGCGCGATCGCGGCGTCGGCCTCGGAGCGCGCGGTCGTGGCCTGCGTCTGCGCCGACGCGACGTCGGCTTCCAGCAGCTGCTGCACGGTTTCGAGCTCGGTCTTCGCGCGCGCGCGTTCGGCCTCGAGCGCCTGCTGCGCGGTCGTACGCTCCGCTTCGAGCGCCTGCTGCGCGCTCGTCCGCACGGCGTCGAGCTTCTGCTGGGCGTCCTGCCGCTCGGATTCGAACGCCTGCTGCGCCCGCACCCGCTCGGCCTCGATCGCCGACTGGATCGCCGGCTCGTTCCGCTGGCGCTCGGCGGCAATGGCCGTTTCGATCGCCGACTCGGTGCGCTGCCGTTCGGCGGCAACAGCCGCCTGCTGGGCGGCTTCGCCCCGCTGGCGCTCGGCCTGCACGTCTTCGTCGACGCGGCGGCGCAGCGCCTCGATTTCCTGTTGGGTGGTCTGGCGGACCGACGCCACGGCGTGCTGGACGCTCTGCTCGAGCTGCTGCTGCAGCTGGCGCTCGAGCGTCTCGTGCTCGGCCTTGGCCGCGTGTTCCGCCTGCTGGCGCGTCTCGGCCCGCGTGGTCTCGAGCATCGCGTTGAGCTTGGCGTCCCACTCGGCGCGCGCCGTGTCGAGGCGCGTCGACGCGTCGCGTTCGGCATCGGCGGTCGCCTGCTGGCGCGCCTCGCCGATCGCGGTCTCGTAGTGTTGTTTCAGTGCGGCGAACTGTTGATCGAGCGCGCCTCGCAGTTGCGCCTGCAGATCGTCGAGCGACATGCAGCCGCCATTATCCCATGGGATGGCGGTCGACGTTCACAGTCCCGCGCAGGAACCGGGTTCGAGGTTCGGGGTTCAGGGTTCTGGCCTGGTGGAACCTCGAACCCCGCTGGCGCCGCGCGAGCGGCGACGGCGGATCCGAAATCCGAAATCCGAAGTCCGAAATCGAAATCAGAAGTGCGCGCGCCTGCCCACCGTAGCCTCCTTGGCGGCGAAGGCGGGTTACCCGAAACCACCGCTGCTGTCGGTCTGCTCGGGGATCGCTGCGCCAAAACCGCCCACATTGCTGCGGTGGAGGCCCAGGAGCGCGATCGCGGCGTACCACGCGCGCTTGAAGCGTGACGGCGTCGGCACGGTCACGTTGTCGGCGGTCTGACCCGTCGCGACGTCGATCACGCGCACGCAGAACCCATGTTCGACCCAGCGGGCGAGCACGTGCGCGAGGTCAGGAGGAATCGACAGGCCGTCGCGGCGCAGCAGGACGGTCGATCGAAAACCACGGCTGGCGAGCAGCGCGCCCGAGGGAAAGTCCTGCGGCAGGACGACCCAGCGATTGTCGTACTTGCCGGGCGCGATCGCGGTACGGTCGAGACGGCGGGAGTCGAGCAGGAAGGCCGGCGCCGCGACCGACGAGACGGGCGCGCGCCGGACGCGCTCCCCTGCCGCGACGAGCGCCCGGCCGATCGACTCCACCTCGATCACCGGCGACGGACCGGACGTCCCGTTGAAGAGGGGCACCGGGCAGTAGTCGCGCTCGGCGAGAGCCGCGCCGGCCCCGACGGACTCCGCGCCGGGCAGATCGACGACCACGACCGACCCGGGATCGAGCGGCAGCGTAAGCGCCGGCGGGACCGGCAGATCGGCGTCGGCCGGCACGAGACTCGTCCCGATGAACGCGACCGGCTTCGCCCAGTCCGACCAGATCACGTCCTGCCGCGTCCACGCGGCGAACACGTCTTCAGCGGACATCCAGCTCACGCAGGTCTCCCTTCACGCGCCGAGTACGGCCGCATCCGCCGCACGCTCGTCGACCAGCGGCACTCGCGCGAGCCGGCCGTACGCGCCGACGACCCGCCCGTCGAGCGTGTAGACGCCGAGACACGGGAAGACGCGGCCGCCCTTCAGCTCGAGCGGCACGATCGTGAACCGCCGCTGCGCGATCCACGACCGCGGCCAGAGCCGCACGGCTCGATCGATGCGGCGCATGTCGCGCGGGGCCACGCAGTCGCGCAGTCCGACGCCCTCGCCGACGCGACCGAGCACCGGTTTCACGATCCACTCCTCCGACGATCGCCACGGGGCGTCGCGCGGATCGCGCGTCTCGGGAAGCCGCGCGCGCCAGACCGGCAGCGGGGTCCGCAAGTCGTCCCAGACGAGCGGAAAGCGTTTCGATTGCACGAGAACGGCCGTTGCCGGATTGCTCGAGGACGTGCGAGCTCCGCCAAAGAAGTATGGCCAGCCGGTCGCCGCGGGAAGCGCGGCGAGCCAGTCGGCCGGAAAGAAACGAACGAGGAGGTCGAGCGGTCCGCGCCACCAGGCCGCGTCGAGTTCGGCCTGGCCGTCACGCCAGCGCACGTGCGCGGGGCTCGCCAGATGCGCGCGTAGCCCGCTCGCCTCCAGCCGCGAGGCGACGAATCGCAGCATTTGTTGATCCTCGCTGTACGCGGTCGCATGGACGAGCGCCACGGCGGCGCCCTCGGACACGCGCGCCGTCAGCGCAGCCGCGTACGCGCCGGCGGGATCGCCGACGGGCGCCGCCCAGGCGTAGTGCGGCGCGATGGCGACCGGGAGTCCCGACGCTTCGTTCAGCCCGCCCGGCACGTCGGCATTCGCTTCGGAGATCCGCCATCCGTCGGTCGTGAAATGGAAGTCGAACCGGATCAGCCGAGCGGCGTCCGGCGGAGGGCCGAGATCCGCCGCCCGGCGCAGGGCGCGCCGGACCGCGCGCGGCAGGCCGAGCGAACGGTGCAGGCCGGGCCGCTGCGCCAGTTCGCGCTCCGCCGCCAGCGTCTCGCGCGCGAGCGCTTCGGCGATGTCCACCACCTCGCCCCAGGCCTGACGCCTGATGACGAGCGGCGATCGCGCGATGACGCAGGCGTCGCCGATCTGCGGATCCCATTTGCAGTAGTCGAACATTGCGCGCCGGCGCAGCTCGACAAACGAGGCCGCGTCGAGCGGCTCGGCCGCGATCCACGGCGTCGTCATGCCGGCCATCCCATCCTCTCGACGGCTGCCGACGCGATCGCGAGATACGCCAGCGCCGGCAGGACGCCCAGGGCGAGCATCGGCGCGCGCGGACGCGCGGCGGTCGGCCGCGCGCGCCGTTCGATCGCGATCGCCACGATCAGCATCACCAGCAACGCCGGCACACCGGACGCCGCATCACGCACCGTCAGCATCGCCGATTCCCAGTCGCCGGCGACCGCACGCCCCGCCACGATCCCGCACGCGATGAGAAACCCGGCGAGCCGGACGCCCGCCGCCGGATCGCGATCGATCGTGACGGCATCGGTGACGTCCGTGAACCGCCCGAGCGCGAGCCAGCACGCAAACAGCAGGGCCGTCGCGATCGCCGCAGAGACGATCACCACCCACCAGCCGGGTCCGTCGCCGATGTTCCCGCCGGCGTAGCACAGCGTGACGCCGATCGCCGCGCCGGCCGCCGCGATCATCGCCGCCGGATTGCGCCGTTCCGCGACCTCGTCCCTCATGCTGAGTCCGGCGAAGGCGAAGCCCGTCTCGGCGACGCGGAGCCACGCGACCCCCAGCATCAGGTACATGAAGATGTAGGCCGGCGCATGCACCACGTCTGTCGCCGCGAGCGTCCTCAGCACCCCGAAGAGGATCGCGCCGCAGATCGCGAGCGTGGCGGCGGTGACCCGGACCGCGCCGTCGGCGCGCGGCAGGTCGCGCCACTGGCTGAGCCGCCCGACCCAGAGCATCGGCCCGACGACGATCGCGACGAAGGTCACGAAGACCTCGTCATCTGACATGTACTGTGGCGGGAGACTGTATACGATTTCAGCCCGACCTCATCGGGCAATCGGCGTTCATCCTGCTGTCATCGCGAGTTCGGCAGCATCGTCGCCGTCAGGAGGCTTTCATATGCGGAGCACTGCGGTCGTCCTCACACTGACCGCTCTTTCGTTGCAGCCGGCGCCGGCGGCCGGCCCGTACAAGATCACCCACACGTATGCCCTCGGCGGCGATGGCGGCTGGGACTACGTCATTCCCGAACCGGCGTCGCACCGTCTCTTCATCGGGCGCGCCACGCGTCTGATGGTCGTCGACCAGAACGACGGCAAACTGCTCGGTGAAGTCACCGGCATCAAAGGGGCGCACGGCGCCGCCATCGTCACGTCGGACGGACGCGGCTTCGCGACCGCCGGCGATGGCAAGGAAATCGTGATGTTCGACCTGAAAACGTACAAGACACTCGGCACGATCCCGGCAGCCGAGGACGCCGATGCGATCATTTACGATGAGGCGTCGCATCGCGTCCTGTCGTTCAACGGCGACGCGCATTCCAGCACGATCGTCGATCCGAAGGCCGGCACGCTCGTCACCAACGTCGACCTCGGCGGCAAGCCGGAGTACGGCGCCGCTGCGGGCGACGGTCGCGTCTTCATCAACCTGACCGACACCAACGAGATCGTCGAGCTCGACGCCAAGGCGGCCAAAGTCCTGCGCCGGTGGCCCACCGCGCCCTGCAAGAATCCCGTCGCGATGGCGATCGACACCGCGCATCAGCGTCTCTTCAGCGGCTGCCGCAGCGGCGTGCTGGCGGTGTCGGACTACAAGGCCGGAAAGATCGTCGCGACGGCACCCATCGGCACGGGCGTGGACGGCGCCGGCTACGATGCGGCGACCGGGGATGTGTTCGCCTCGAATGGCGAGGGCACGCTGTCGGTATTCCACCAGGACTCGCCGGATACATACCGCCCGGTGCAGACGCTGCAGACCGCCCCTGGATCACGCAACATGGGCCTCGATCCGGCGAACCACAAGATTTTCCTGCCGGCGGCGAAGTTCGGTCCGCCGCCGGCCAGTGGACGAGGCCGCGGTCCCATGCAGCCGGGTTCGTTCGGCCTGCTCGTCGTCGAAAAGCAATAGCGTCAGCGACGGGACGGCGTCCAACGCATGCCGGCGGCAAACGTCGGCTTGTAGAATTCGCGCTGCACGACGTACACCGGACTGCCGTTGTAGAAACCGAAGACTTCGTCGGTCAGGTTCAGTCCGTACGCGACGACCGAGAAGCCAGGTGCAACGCGCACGACGGCCTGCGCGTCGAGCTGCAGGTGTGAATACAGATAGCTGTCGCCGCCCGGTCCGGCGATCCCGCCGGCAGTCAGATCGCCGGGACTCATCGGCGTGCCGTCGCTGTTCAGATTCTGGTACTGATAGGCGAAGATGCTCGCCCCGTTGTAGCTGATGCCGGCGCGCAACGAGAACCGGCCGCGATCGTACGTCGGACTGATGTTCCAGGTGTGCGGCGCCTGTCGCAGCAGCGCGGGTGTGTCGGTTCGCAGCGGCAGCCCGCGGGCCTTCGACGTCGTGAAGCTGTAGTTCGCCGAGAGCCCGAGACCCTGAAGCGCGCCGGGCAGAAAGCCGAGATGCTGCTGATACGACACCTCGAAGCCCTGGAGCGTCGCGCTGCCGGCATTGCCCGGCTGCGACACGAGGAACCCGGCGTACGGTCCCGTGGTGGGTCGCGTCTCCGTCGCGATGATCGGATCCGTCAGGTACTTGTAGAAGTACCCCGCCTGAATCAGTCCAAGCGGCGCGAGGTACTGCTCGACCAGCACGTCCACGTTCTCGGCGTGCTCGGCCTTCAGGTTGGGGTTCCCCAGGCTCACGGTCGGCGGATTCTGCGTGTCATCGATCGGACTCACGGCCTGCGCGAGATCCTGGGGATCGGGCCGGGACAGCGCGCGGCTGTAGACGAGCCGGAGCGCGGTGTTGGGAGTCGTGGCGATTTTGATCGACGCGCTCGGCAGGACGTCGACGTAGTTGCCGCCGGCGCTGAAGTCCTGTTTACCGGTGTTTTCGTTGAAGGAGAGCGTGTCCACGTGCGTCGATTCGACGCGTGCGCCGGCGATGAGTCTGGCGCGCGGCGACAGGTCGAGCGTGTTCATCACGTACCCGGCGCCGACGCGCTCGGTCAGGTCGTAGTTCGCCGCGTTCACTCCCGGCCCGCCTGAGACGACGAACTGACCGGGGTGAGCCTGCACGTAACTCTGCACGTGCAGGTAGTCGACGTTCTGCGCCGGCCACGGATACTGGTTGCTGTAATAGTTCGGGTCATCGAACGTCCCGGCGAACCCGGCAACCGGAATCGTCACGCCCTTGGCCACGGTGTAGGTCGTTTTGTACGAGTTGTCGTACTTCCTGGCGTCCCGATACTTCGCGCCGAACTCCAGCGTGCCGAACCGATCGCTCGCGTGATAGGTCTTGCCGAATGACGCGCCGCCCTGGATGTTACGCTGCGCCGACTCGCCGACGGACGCCGGCGACCACTTCGACAATCGGTAGTTGCCGATGTCCTCGACGTTGGTCGCGCCGGGCGTGAAGCACGACGAGCTGAATTGCGGCACGAACGGATCGGCGGTGGCCGCCGGATCGTACGCGCAGTTGGTGTCCGGGCCGTTCCATTTGAAGCTCGCGCCGCCGTTCCCGCCCGACTGCAGCATGCGCGACCTCGCGAACGACACGTCCCAGTTCAGCCAGTTGTCGTGGAGGACGTGCTTGCCGCTGCCTACGAGGTTGCCCACCGCGTAGTCGGGACGCCGCCAGTCGATGCTCGCGCTGGGCACGTCGCCGTCGTTGAGCGCGTACACCCATTTCTGACCCCAGTTCCGGAACGTCGAGTACATGCCGCGCATCGAGAGGCTCGTCCCGTTGGACACGCGGTAGTCGCTGCTGCCCGAGAGCCCCCACCGGGTCCGGTAGTACATGTAGTCGCGCAAGTCCATGGCGTCGTAGTGCGGGCTGGCGCTCGACACGGTTGGCGACGGCTCGATGTCGTTGATGCCGCGTCCGTTCCAGTCGTACGTGCCGCCGATGATGGCGCCCGCGCGCTTGTCGGCGCCGAAGCGCCGTCCGACCGTCGCGCCCGTCTGCGTCACGCCGCGGCCGCCGATGATCGGCGTATAGCCGCCGACGAGCGACGCCATCGCGATCGGCTGGTCCGTCGCCGTCTTCGTTCTGATGTTGACGCTGCCGCCGATCCCGTCGGCATCCATGTTCGCCTGCAGCGTCTTGTTGATCTCGATCGACTCCACCAGGTCGGACGCGAGCGTGTCGAGCTTGATCTGGCGCACGCCGCTCTCGGGCGACGGCACGTTGACGCCGTCAATCGTCAGATTGCTCAGGCGCGGCTCGGTTCCGCGAATCTGCACGTACTTGCCCTCGCCTTCGTCGCGCTCGAGCGTCACGCTCGGGAGCCGGCCGAGCGCGTCCGCGACGTTGGCGTTGGGCAGGCTCGTGATGACTTCCGACGACAACACCTGCACGATGTTGTCGGCGGTGCGCTCCTGGTTGATCTGCCCCGCTTCCCCTCGCGGACGGTCGGCCGTGACGAGAATGCTCTCGCTCTGAGCGGCCACTTCGAGCTTCGGATCGATCCGTGCGGCCTTCCCGCCCTCGACGTGCGTCGCGATCGAGATCTCGCGGAAGCCGACGAAGCTCACGGTCACGGTGTAGTCGCCTGCGGCCAGGCCGGTCATCACGAATCCGCCTTCGGCATCCGTCACCGTATGGGCGCCGCCGGGAATGACGGTCACGGTTGCACCGCGAAGTACCGCGCCCGACGAGTCGGTCACGCGCCCCTGAATGGATCCTCTGTTCTGCTGCGCGAGCGCCGTCGCATGCAGGCTCAACGTCAGAAGGACCGTCGTGGCGACGATGCGCAAGAAAGAAATCATCATCTACCCCCAAAAAGAAACGTCGCGTCGCTGACGAGGGTAGTCACGTTGGAGGACGGCTCGTGTCAATTCCGCGGAACTTCCAAGTAACGGAGTGCCACAGATTCCCGCGCGCGTGCTCAGCAATTCCACGGGGATTCATCGAACGTTCATGCAGCGTGCCCGATGATCGTGACGAGGCATCGACGCGCAGCACCCGCAGTCCACGAGTCGTGGTGTTCGCATCGATCTGTCTTCTTCTGGCGTGCGCCCCGGCGTCGGCACAGTCGGCGGCCAGTTCCTCTCGCGTGAGCGACGACGATGTGTCGTTCGGCGCACTGGTGCGCGACCTCGGTCGAAACTTCCGCGATCTGCTGTCGGTTGAAAATGCCGTGATCCTGGGCTCCACAGGCGCCGTCGCGGTGCTGGTGCATGGTGAAGACGCCGAGATCAGTCGAGAGTGGTCTGGTGCATCGCGCTTCGATCATGTCTTCGCGCCGGGCGATGTCATGGGCGGCGGGCTCGTTCAGGTGGGCGCCGCGGTGGGCACCTACGTCGTCGGCCGCGCCGTTGACAGTCCGCGGACCGCGTTGCTGGGCGCGGACCTCATTCGCGCTCAAACGATCAACGGCGTCCTGACGCAAGGGATCAAGCTCGCGGTTCAGCGCCAGCGTCCGGATGGCGGACGGTACTCGTTTCCGTCGGGACACACGTCGGCCACCTTTGCGACCGCGACGGTGCTCCAGCGCGACCTTGGATGGAGAGTCGGCGTGCCCGCCTACGCCGTCGCCGCGTTCGTCGGTGTCTCACGAATACAGGGGAACCATCACTACCCGACCGACGTGCTCTTCGGCGCCGCCATCGGCATCGTCTCCGCGCGCACGGCGACGATCGGGCATGGCCCCGCGACCTTTGCCCTGTCCCCTGTCGCCGCGCCCGGCACGGTGGCGCTCGTCTTCACCAGGTGCGAGCCGCGCAGGTCCCCGGACGCTCGACACTAGAATGTGCAGATGCCCACCCTGAATCTCGAGCACATTGCCTGCAACGTGGCGGACCCGCCCGCCATGGCGGCGTGGTACGTCGAACACCTCGGTATGCGCGTCGTGCGCCGCTCGACCGATCCGTCGCAGATCCACTTCCTCGCCGACGCGGCGGGGCGCGCCGTCGTCGAGATCTATTGCAATGCCGCGGACGCGATCCCGGATTATCCGGCGATGAACCCGCTTCGATTCCATATCGCCTTCGCTGCCCCCGATCCCGATGCCGCGCGGGCGGCGCTCGTCGCAGCGGGCGCGACGTTTGTCGACGAGCGCACGTTGCCGGATGGATCGCAGCTGCTGATGCTGCGCGACCCGTGGGGCACCCCGCTGCAGTTGTGTAAGCGGACGACACCGCTCCTCGCCGGCGCATAGCCCGCCCGCGCCGGGATACGATGAAGCGCATGCTGTCGACGCTGGTCCCTCGTCTTTCCATGCTCGCGCTCCTGCTGATGGCTGCCGGCTGCGGCGGTGGCGGCGTGCCGGACATCAAGCAGCCGGGCATCTTCATCGAGGCCGACGGCTATCTCGTGGAAATAAAGAAACTGGGGACGCTCGGCTGGACGTACGGACCTCGCCTCTACCCGGAACTCGCGGAGTACGGCATTCCATCCGTAACCAAGGTCAGTCCGATCTACGTGAACCTTCCCGAGCTGGCCACGGCGACGCTGAAAGGCATCGAGTGGCGCGGCTATCGGCTCGGCGGCAATGCCTCGCCCGACACGCCCAGCACCGCGACGGCGCAGGACTGGAAGGCTGTTCCGATCAGGAAGGAGCCGACGAGCGTGCCGGGAATCTTCAGAGTTGTCGCCGCCGCCGCGGATGCGCAGGGCCGATGGAAGCCCGAGTCGGGGCACGAGTTCTTCGGCATTGCCGTGGACAACGGCTACAAGCCCGGGCCCATCTGGGCGGTGAGAATCAAGTGACCGTGCCGGATTCCGTGTGCGTGAACCTCCGCACGTCGCGCTGGACGGCGTCGGACCACGATGAATATCGATCGCCCGACAGGAACGACCACAGGAGCGCGACGGGATAGCCGTGTTCCTGCGCTCGGCGCAAGCGGTGCAGGACGTCCTGGCGATCGCGCGGAAGGTCCGGCCAGATGTCGGAGGCGGTCGCGAACTCGCCGAGCATGACGGGGACCTCGAGATCGAACGGGTTCGGCGGCAGGCGGCGCCGGCCTCGCGGATAGTGGTGAAACTGATGGACGTCCGCCGCGATCCCTGATGCCAGCAGGGTCTCGATCAGACCGAAGCCGATCGTCGCCTCGAATCCTGCCGCGCGCACGCGGCGGACCCCCTCGTCGAGAAACGCCTGCATCGCCGTCAGCTCGATCGGGTCATTTGAACGTCCATCCGGATTCCAGCCATTCGTGATCCAGTCGGGCTCGTTGATCAGTTCCCACGCAAACACGACGTTCGCGTGCTGCTGCGACACGCTCAGCAACGGCTCGAGCGCCGCATCGAGGAATCGTCGTCTTTTTTTCGGATCGGCGATGGCATCCGCGCGTCCCCCCTTGATCCAATCGAGATCGGGCACGCGCTGCACAGGATCGGCAGGATCCGGTTTCGAAACGGGTGCGCCGGGGTTGCAGAAATGGAAGTCGATGAAAACGGGCAGCAGCTGCACCGGTCGCGCACGTCCGACGTTGAACGCCTCGAACCGTCGAAGCAGCTCGTCGAAGTGATCGAGGAGAGGGGCGCCGATCGGCGGCGGGTCGAACCGGAATTCGTCGGCAGCGTCGGCGTCGGGCTGCGGCGCGTCGAACCTTGATCCGTAGGTCAGGCCGTCGCCCAGAATGAACCACCGCACGACGTCAATCCCAAGGTCGGCGAAGTGCTCCAGGTGCCGATCGATCTCGGACATCCACCGCGGCGGCGCTGCAGTGCTGCGCCAGGCGGGAGGGCCCAGGCCGAAGTCCCATCCGAAATCGAACCACGGATAGTTCACGCCGACCTGCATCACCGAGTCCTCACCACGGCCACATCGCGCGCACGTCCAAGGTATTCGATCTGCACTGTGCGCCTCGTTGTCCAGTTGTCAGACAGAATCTGACACACGGACGGTGGCCGACCGATTACAGATACGCAACTCCTTCAGAGTCAGAGACATAACTCCTCTCAACCGGTTGGTCCGGCGCTTGCTTTTGAGGTCCGCTTGTTCGGGCGTTGTCTGCCCGGCAATCTGACATGAGCCGCTTATACCTGCTTCTCATCCTCGTCGGGCTCTCCCTCTGGCTCAGCGCCGCTTCGCGAGCCACCGACGCGAGCGCAGACGTGAAGGTGATCGCCAACCCGAGCGTCAGCGCGTCCGAGATGTCCGTCGGCGATCTCAAGGGGCGGCGATCGGCACGATCACCGGGAGCATGGTCAAAGTGAAGAGCATCGTGGCGGAAAGCCCGCATCGAGTGGCGGCGCCAGACGCGGCCGGACGACGAAGTAGAATCGTGCTCCTCCGAATTCAGACCTATGAAAGGGCGATCGCGAAATGAGCAGGGGCGCGCGCGCGTCGTGCCTTCCGTCCAGGGGTGGGTGCTGCCGCACCTCATCGCATGGGTGGAAGGCCGCGGCGCCGACGCGGCGCCGATGCGCAGGCTCTTCGGCCGGACCAGACTCGTGGATCCGGACGCTCGCGTCAGCGAGGCGGCCGCCGAGACAGCGTGGCGTCTCGCCGCGACCCTCACGGGCGACGAGGCGCTCGGTGTCCATTTCGCCGAGTCACTGCCCCGTGGCGCGCTCGACCTCATCGAGTACGCGCTCCGATCGAGCCCCTGTCTCGGAGACGGGATCGATCGTCTGGCGCGGTACGGACGTCTGCTGAGCGATCGCGTGGCGACACGCACACACCGACATGACCAGAGCATGCTGTTTCTCGTCCACGACACCGCCAGCACGCCGTTGTGCCCGGCCCGGGCGGAGTTCGCGCTCGCCGCGGCGCTCAAGCTCGCGCGTGACTGCACGGGAGCGGACATCACGCCTCTCCGCGTCCGCTTCATGCATCCCGCCCCGGACGAGCCGTCTGAGCACCGGCGGTTCTTTCAGAGACACGTGCAGTTTGCGGCCGGTTCGAATTCGATGAGCATCAGCGCAGCCGACGCGGCACGTCCGATGCGCGAGGCCGATGCGGCACTCGGGGCGATCATCCGCCGGCGGCTCGACGACGCCCTGGGGACCCGCGATCGGTCGAGCAGCGCCACGATGAGCGCACGCGTCCGCCGCCTGCTGGTCGAGAACCTGGGGCAGTCGATCATGACGCTCGACGCCGCCGCCGCGGCGCTCGCGATCAGCCGGCGGACGCTGACCCGCCGCCTGGCGGAAGAGCGGGCGTCGTTCCGCGAGATCCTCGATCACGTACGACGCGACTTCGCGCGTGCCTTGCTGCAGGATCGCAGTCTGAACATCGGCGATATCGCGTTTTTCCTCCAGTACTCCGACCCGACGGCGTTCCACCGGTCGTTCCGGCGATGGACGGGTCGGACGCCACAGGCGTTCAGAGAGACCTGACCGCTCCCACTGACCCCTCGCGCCACACGACACGGAACTGGCCCGCCGGGGTATCTCGATATGGAAGTGCCTACGCTACGCTCGAATCGCATCAATCGTTTGGAGGCCGCCCCGCGGGGCGCCAGGAGTCAGATCGTGAATCGAAGTAAGAGTGCGACACCTATTCTTAGCCGTGTGGCGATCGGCCTCATCGCTGGTTTCCTCCCATTTATGACGTGGACGGCGATGTCCGCCATGTCGAGCGGTTCGATCCAGGGTCTGGAAGGCTGGTCCGGTGGAACGATCCCGATCATGGCGACCGTCGACCAGGCCGTCGACCAGTCCGGTTCCCACCAACGCACCGGGCAGGGAGCCTGGCGGATCTCGAACAACACCACGTTCGGCAATCACAACGGCGCCTTCGGCGGGTGGGTATTCGGTCCCGGCCTCCCGGTGTCCGCGGGCCAGCCGTCCTCGGGCGCGGGCGCCGATCAGTTCAGCGCGACGGTGTGGTTCCACTCCGCAAGTCCGCTGGGCGATGGCTCCAACATCGAGATCGATCTCGGGAGCGCCCTCGGCGATGATCGCAACACCTTCCTGGCGCTGACGAACAAGGCCGACGCGGCCGGCGGTCTGCAGCTACGAGCGAGCGAGCCCGACGGAGCCGGCGACTTTCGTCCTGCCGTCGTCATCGCACAGGGCATCTCACGCGACGGCTGGCATCGCCTCGAGATTGTCGCCAACTTCTACGACGGGCCGGGAAACGACACCGTCCAATACGCCCTTGATGGAGCCGTGCTCGCCAATCCCGCCGGCGGCACGACGTTTGGCACCTTCGAGGATTGGCGCGACAGAAACAGCCTCCCGTACGTTCTGAGCAACCGCCTGTACTTCCGCTCGGGCGCAGCCCCGAGCGGCTATGGCAGCTTCGTTGACGCGGACGCCCAGGGCTTCTACTTCGACGACCTGAACTACGCCGTCGCGAACCAGTCGGCGCCGGCCACTCTCCTGGCCGCCTACGCGACGGGGTTCGAGCCGGGCATGACCCCCGGTTCGGCCCAGGGGCAGGAAGGCTGGTCCGGCGGGATCATGCCGATCTCGGCATTCGTCGACCAGACCGTCGACCAGTCCGGTTCCCACCAGCGCACCGGTACGGGATCGTTGCAGATCTCGAACAACACCTCGTCGGGCAATTACAACGGGATCTTCGGCGGGTGGGTCTTCGGCCCTGGCCTCCCGGTGCCCGCGGGCCAGCCGTCCTCAGTGACCGGCGGCGATCAGTTCACCGCGACGCTGTGGTTCCGCTCCGCGAGTGCGTCAGCCGACGGCTCCAATATCGAGATCGATCTCGGGAGCGTCGCCGGCGACGATCGCAACAGCTTCCTTGCGCTGACGAATCGGGCCGATCTCGACGGCGGTCTGCAGCTTCGGGCAAGTGAGCCCGACGGATCGACGGGCGACTTCCTCCCCACCGCCATCATCGCGACGGGAATCACACGCAGCGAGTGGCACCGCCTCGACATCGTGGCCAAGTTCTATGACGGGCCGACGAACGACACCATCGAGTACGCCCTCGATGGAACCGTGCTCGCCAATCCCGCTGGCGGCACGACATTCGGCACCTTCGAAGGCTTCCGCGAGGGGATTGCCGCTGCGTACGTCCCGATCAACCGCCTGTTCTTCCGCTCGGGCGCAGCTCCGAGTGCCTATGGCGCGTTCGCTGACACGGCCGCCCAGGGCTTCTACTTCGACGACCTGAACTACGCCGTCGCGAACCAGTCGGCACCGGGCAGCCCTCTGGCCGCGTACGCGACCGGGTTCGAGCCGGCCGCCGTTCCCGCGCCGGACCTGACGGTCTCCGCGAGTCACGTGGGTGATTTCGTCCAGGGACAAGTCGGCGCGCAGTTCACCCTCACCGTGAAGAACAGCGGCACACCCTCGACCCTTGGTCTCGTCACGCTGATCGACGATGTCCCGGCCGGCCTCACGCCGACGGCGGCCAGCGGTGCTGGCTGGAACTGCGACATCGACGGCACCACGGTCACCTGCACGCGAAGCAATGCGCTCGCGCCGGACGCCAGTTACTCGCCCATCACGATCGTCGTGACGGTTGCCGCCAATGCGCCCGCGTCGGTGATCAACATGGCGACCATTTCCGGCGGCGGCGATGTCAACGCCGCGAACAACACGGCAAGCGACGCCATCAGAATCCTGTCGGGTCTCTCGCAATCGGATCTTGCGGTCACGATAACTGACGGTCAGACCGCCTACGCGGCTGGCATGCCAATCAGTTACACGATCACGGTCACCAATGGCGGGCCGTCAACGGCGTCCAACGTCAGCATCGCCGACAACGTGCCGGCAATGATCACCGGCCTGTCGGTCACCTGCGCGGTCACCGGCACCGGCAGTTGCGGCACGAACGGATCGTCGGGCAACAGCGTCCTCTTCACCTCGGCGGACCTGGCCGCTGGCGCCGGCAACATGCTGACGCTGACCGTCAACGGCACCGTGAGCCCGACGGCGAGCGGCGTGCTCGTGAATACGGCGACGGTGGGAGGCACGACGGACGTGAACCCTGGCAACAACTCAGCCAGTGACACGAACGAGCAAGAGATCGGCGTCATCATCAACGAGGGAGGCGACTTCGACGGCGACGGCAAGGCCGACATCGCCGTCTTCCGGCCCTCGACGGGTGCGTGGCACATCTACTATTCGGGCACGTCGACGGGCGTCACCTTCTGGTGGGGCGGCGTCGGGGACATCCCGGTGCCGGCCGACTACGACGGCGACGGCAAGACCGACATCGCGGTCTTCCGGCCTTCGACGAGTGCGTGGTACATCTTCTATCCGAGCACGGTGAGCGCCAGCACCTTCTTCTGGGGCGGTGTCGGCGACATTCCGGTGGCGCGCGACTACGACGGCGACGGCAAAGCCGACATCGCCGTCTTCCGGCCCTCGACGGGTGCGTGGCACATCTTCAATTCGAGCACGTCGACCGGCGTCACGTTCTGGTGGGGCGGCGTCGGGGACATCCCGGTGCCGGCCGACTACGACGGCGACGGCAAGACCGACATCGCGATCTTCCGGCCCTCGACGAGTGCGTGGCACATCTTCTATCCGAGCACGGTGAGCGCCAGCACCTTCTTCTGGGGCGGTGTCGGTGACTTCCCGGTGGCGCGCGACTACGACGGTGACGGCAAGGCCGACATCGCCGTCTTCCGGCCCTCGGCGGGTGCGTGGTACGTCTTCTATCCGAGCACGATGAGCGCCAGTACCACTCTGTTGGGCGGCGTCGGGGACATCCCGGTGGCAGCCGACTACGACGGCGACGGCAAGGTCGACATTGCGGTGTTCCGACCCTCGACGAGTCAGTGGTTCATCGTCAACAAGGCCGTGTTCCTGTGGGGCGGCCTCGGAGACTTCCCGTTCTAACGCGTCGGTAAGTCGCATCCGCCGGGCGGCACGGGCTGTGAGTTGCAGCCCGTGCCGCTGACGGACGACTCCCCTCGGACTTGAACCCTGCTAGCCTCCGGCGAGTTCGAGAACCGCAGATCAGTCATTTCCGTCCGGACGAGGCGCCGTCGCATAATGCCGACCAGGAGGCTTCATGAAACGGACTAGCTACGGTCTCATTCTGGCCGCGGCACTGGCGTTCGGGGTTCCTCTCGTCGCGCAGAAACCCGCGGACGCCCCGGCCAATGCCACGGCGCAATGCACGGACGGAACGTTCTCGACGGCCAAGACTCAGCAGGGCGCGTGCGGGAAACACGGCGGCGTGAAGACGTGGTTCGGACCAGCGGCCGGCGCCGCGGCGAAGGAGACGAAGAAGAGCGGCAAGGAGACCAAGAACACCGACAAGCCGAGTGCGAGTGCAAGCACCGGAACGCCGCCCGCCGGATCCACCGGTCAGTGCGTGGACGGCTCGTACACCAAGGCCAAGACACAGACCGGCGCGTGCTCACAGCACGGCGGCGTGAAGACGTGGTTCGCGGCGGCCGGAGCCGCGACGGGAGCGGCGACCGGGGCGGCGACCGGGGCGGCAACGACTGGCGCGTCGAACACACCGCCGGCCACGCCGAAGAACACGCCCCCGGCGACCAAGACAGCGCCCGCGTCTGGCGCCCCCGCGGCGACGCATACCACCGAGGCCGTCGCCAAGCCCGGTGATGCGCCGGCGGACGCAACCGGGAAATGCAAGGACGGCACATTCACGAAGTCGAAGACGCACAGCGGCGCGTGCTCGCATCATGGCGGCGTCGCGGAATGGTTCAAGTAGGTAGCATTTTCATCCGAGGGGCTTCGCCCCTCGGACTCCCCTACACGCTCTCTCGCTTCAACCTCGCTGACAGTGTTTGACGCTGACCTTCCCTCGGTTGGCGCGTCGTTCGCGTGGCTCGTTCGCAGCGCTCACCCGCTGCGCCGGCGCGATACCATCTCCAGCACGCTGGAGCGCCACCGCCCCTCACCCGGCGCCCGGGAGGAGATCTGATGTCGGAAAAAGCCACGCCTCTGCGTTCGCAGGTCGAACAGGTCTTTCACCTCACCAATGAGCTGCAGGTCCGTCTGCAGGTTCTCGAATCCGCGCGCGTTCCCATCGAGGTGCGAATCATTCCTCGCGACCTGGGCGAGGCCGACGTCGAAGCGCTCGCCTTCATCGTCATGATGGAGGCCGCCAAGTCGGCGCAGGAGGATCTCAAAGCCATCCTGGCCCACGCGAGGGCGATCAATAAACAGAAGGAGGGTTGGCGTGCGACAGGCGACATGATCAGGGTCGCAGGACACCCGCCGCCTGGGCAGGAGTGCGCCTTGGATTTCGAGGGGATCTTTCACCTGATGGCCACGCTCTACGCCAAGCAGCTCGCGGCCGAAGGCGACGCGCTGCTGGGGAAGCTCGATTCGATGAGCGAGATGGGAGAACTAGAGAGCCTGCGCCTGCAAATGGCCATGGATCGGATGAGCAAGGCCATGAGCGCGCTGTCGAATCTCCTGAAGAAGATCTCGGACACTAGCAGCCAGATCGTGCAGAACTTGAAATAGGCACCGCGCCCGCATCGCCGCGGTGTTGCCCTTCGCCGTCGACGAACTGCTCCGCCCACAATTCCAGCGCCACGACGATCCAGAACCCTTCGGTGGTGGACGGCGCCGACAGCGCGCGGCGCCACCAGCGGCGGACGACGGCGACGTCGACGAGGCCGCGCGATGCCATGCCGGGCAGCAGGCGGTCCTCCATCAGCGTGACGAACGGGGCGCACCGGAAGTATTGCGCGAGCGGAAGATTGAACGTCGACTTGGGGCGGGACGCAAACGCCGCGCCGAATCGGCGCGCGGCAAGTTCCTTGACCACGATCTTCGTGGCTGGCGCGCCATCCCGCGAAGAGGGATCCACCAGATGCTCGCGCGGCAGCGCGCGCGCGAAGTCGATCACCTGCCGGTCGAGAAAGGGCACGCGGTTCTCGACTGCGTGCGCCATCATCATTTTGTCCTGGCGCAGCAGCACGTCGACGAGATGCGTGCGCATCTCGTACTGGATGCAGGTCGAGAGATGGTCGCCGCCGCCCTCCAGAAAGATCGCGCGGCGTTTTTCGATGGCCGGCCGCAGATCCGCCTCGGGCCGGAGCTTCGACAGGCGCGCCTCGGAATGAAACTGCGACGATCGAATGAAGCTGCCGGCCGGATCGCTCCCGGTCGCGCCGGCGAACCGCCTGTAGCCGCCGAAGAGTTCGTCGGCGCCTTCGCCGGTCAGCAGCACCGTGGCGCGTTCGCGCGCACGCCGGGCGAGCAGCCACAACGCCAGCGAGTTGGGATGGCCGATCGGCTGATCCATGTGCCAGCTGGCGGCATCCAGCGCATCGACGAATGCGTCCTGGTCGAACACGAAGCGATGGCAGACGGCGCGCGACGCGGCCGCGACCGCCGCGATCCAGGGTTCCTCGGAGAACCGCGGGTCGGCGAACACAATCGAGAACGCCTGCAACTCGCCCTGCTGATGCGAACTCGCGAGCCTGGTGATCAGCGACGAGTCGACGCCGCCGGACAACTGACACCCCACCGCCACGTCGCTCCGCAGTTGCGCCCGCACGCTGCGGCCGAGCAGATCGTCGAGGCGATCGACCGCTCCGTCCCGCGAGAGATGCGCCGTCTCGCAGCCGTCGGGGACGCTCCAGTACCGTGCTTCCGTCACCGCGTCCGGCGTGATCGTGAGGCGATGTCCTGGCCGGACCTGCCGGACGCCCTTGAGCAGCGACCCTGAGTCCGCGACGTAGCGAAACGCCAGCAGTTCGTCGACCTCGGCGGGATCGATTTCGGCGCGGAATGCCGGATGCGCCAGGAACGCCTTGGCCTCTGACGCGAACAGCAGCGTCCTGCCCTGCTGCGTCCAGTACAGGGGCTTGATGCCGACACGATCGCGAACGAGGTGCACCACGCCTCGGCGCGTGTCCGCAATGACGATCGCGAACATGCCGTCGAGCCGTTCGAGCGTCCGCTCGAGTCCATCGCGCTCATAGAGCGCAAGGATGATCTCGGTGTCGGTCCTGCTGCGGAATCGGTAGCCGCCTTGTTCGAGCTCGGCTTTGCGGTCGGGTGCGTCGTAGATCTCGCCGTTGAAGAGAAGCGCGATCGAGCCGTCCGCGCTGGTCATCGGCTGATAGCCGGCGTCCGACAGATCGAGGATCTTCAGCCGCTGGAAGCCGAGCGCGATGTCCGGAATGTCCCCGCGTCGAGAGAGGCAGAGCGTCCCGCGATCGTCCGGGCCGCGATGGCGAACCAGGTCCGTCATCGCGCCGAGCACGCGCGGGTCGGCCGGCGCGCCATCCAGGTTCACGAACCCAGCGATTCCGCACATCGGGACAAGCTGAACACAGAATCCGCGATTCGTCGAGCGC
>Ga0066903_100000244_pt1 | contig 31158 bp, 29 predicted proteins | sample PanSoiMetaGPlot1_FD_67491 | JGI IMG/M metagenome (GOLD analysis project Ga0066903, IMG submission 67491) | Tropical forest soil microbial communities from Panama analyzed to predict greenhouse gas emissions - Panama Soil - Plot 1 (version 2) | ecosystem: Environmental > Terrestrial > Soil >... | reverse complement strand
GACGTGCATCGGCTCGGGCGCCACCCAGAGCACCGCGGCGTGTCGGCCTTCCGGTGACCGGGCGAGCAGCCGGCAGTCGAAGCGCTTCTCGCGGCCGTCGAGGGTCCGCTTGATCTCCAGGATGGCAGGCAGCTCGGGTCCGGGCGGCGGCGAGGGCATCGATTCCACCGTAACCCACGAACGCCGGCTGGCGTAGATTGGATCAGGCGATGCCCTCCATCTGGCGCCCCGACCTGCCATCCTCGGAGATCACGCCGGAAGGCCTCTACCTCCGGCGGCGCGACTTTCTCGCCGGCGGCGCCGCGGCCGCCACCGGCCTGACCTTCGGGCTCGCCGGCTGCAAGCCGAAGGTGGTCGCGCCGCCGGCCGAGCTGCCGGCGCTGCCGGGCGCCACCAAGCCGGGCCCGTTCGGCACCGCCGAGCCCCGGACGCCCTACAAGGACGTCACCACCTACAACAACTTCTACGAGCTCGGCACCGACAAATCCGACCCGGCCGCGAACGCCGATCGACTGAAGACCCGCCCGTGGACCGTCGCGTTCGAGGGCGAGATCGCGAAGCCCCAGGTGATCGACATCGACGCGCTGATCGCTCGCTTCCCGCTGGAGGAGCGCGTCTACCGCCTGCGCTGCGTGGAGGCCTGGTCGATGGTGATCCCGTGGGTCGGCTTCCCGCTGGGACCGCTGATCAAGCAGCTCGAGCCGACGTCGCGCGCGAAGTACGTCGCGTTCACGACCAAGCTCGCGCCCGACGAGATGCCGGGCCAGAAGACCAGCGCCCTGGAATGGCCGTACGTCGAAGGCCTGCGCATGGACGAGGCGCTGCACCCGCTGACGATCCTCGCGGTCGGCCTTTACGGTCGGGTGCTGCCGAACCAGGACGGCGCGCCGGTCCGGCTGGTGGTGCCGTGGAAGTACGGGTTCAAGAGCATCAAGTCGATCGTGCGCGTGCGCTTCGTCGAGACGCAGCCACCGACCAGCTGGAACCGCCAGAACGCGCACGAATACGGCTTCTACTCGAACGTCAATCCGGAGGTGGACCACCCGCGCTGGAGCCAGGCCAACGAGCGCCGCATCGGCGAGCTGCGCCGCCGCGTGACGCTGGCATTCAACGGGTACGGCAACGAGGTCGCCGGCCTCTACGCCGGCATGGATCTGCGAAAGAACTTCTGACCGTGGCCGCGCGCAGGCAATGGCTCTCGCGTCTGGCCAAGGTGGCGATCGGCGCGCTGGCGATGGTGCCGGCGGCGCGCATCGGCTGGCTCGCGTGGGCGGGGCAACTGGGCGCGAACCCGATCGCGGAGGCGATGAACCGGCTCGGCTTCTGGACGTTGACGCTGCTGCTGGCGACGCTGGCGCCGACGCCGATCCAGGTCGTGACAGGCTGGAAGTGGCCGCTGCGCCTGCGCCGGATGCTAGGCCTCGAGACGTTCCTCTACGTCTGCCTGCACTTTGCGGTCTACCTGGGCGTCGACCAGTTCTTCGATCTGCCGGCGATCGGCAAGGACATCGTCAAGCGCAAGTTCATCACCGTCGGCTTCGCGGCGTTTCTGCTGCTGATCCCGCTGGCGCTCACGTCGACGGACGGAATGGTGCGGCGGCTCGGGTTCGCGCGCTGGAAGCGATTGCACCGTCTGGTCTACCTGGTGGCCGGGCTGGGCGTCGTGCACTTCGTCTGGCGCGTGAAGTCGGACCTGCGCCAGCCGTTGTTGTTCGCCGCCGCGTTGGCGGCGCTGCTGGTCATCCGCGTTTTGAAGACGTGGCGACCGCCGCATGCATCGCGTCCGGCGCGGTCGGCGCCGGCGACGTCAGCGCCGCGTGCGTGATCGCCGTCGTCCCGGTGCCGCGTGGTGTGCGGATGTCGCAGGCCGCAAGTCCCTGTAATTTTTGGGACGCCCGTGGTTCGCTCGCTCGAGTGGCACGAGGACTGCAGGCCGTGCCCGGGCGATTGGCGGTCGCGCTCGCTGTGACCCCGGCCTGATTCGAACAGGCGACCTACGGTTTAGGAAACCGCCGCTCTATCCACCTGAGCTACGGGGCCAGCCGGTCCATTCGGCTTGTAGCATGAAATCGCATCCAAGAATGTTGCGACACAAGCATTGCTCGCGGCCGAGGTCGGATCTATAGAGTCGGGACGACGCACGTGATCGCCATGGCCAGCAAGCCGTCGCCAGCCCCTCCTGCGGTGCTCGTCATCGAGGACGACCAGGACGTGGCGATGACAATCAACGATGTCGTGGAGGAACGCGGCTACCGGGCGATCTGCGTCCCGAACGGGAAAGCTGCGCTGTCGGTGCTGGAACGGGAACATCCGGCGCTGATGCTTGTCGATCTGTTCATGCCGGTGATGAACGGCGCCGAGTTCCTGAAGATCGTCAAACGGACCCCCAGCCTGGCGGCGATCCCGCGGGTGATCATGACGGCCGCGAACGATCCGATGATCGGCATCAAGGAAGATGTGACCGTCCTGTACAAGCCGGTCGATTTCGACGCGCTGAATCGGCTCCTGCAGATGTACTGCGGGGCGCACGCGGCGCACGCGCAATGAGGGGCGGCGCTCGCCGAGGGCGGGCAGCGCGCGATTCCAGCCGGGCGACGGCGGCGGCCGTGCTGGTGGCGGCCTGCGCCGCGGCCGGCGCCGGATGCAAGCGCGACACGGCCCTGGCGCCACCCGATTCGTTCATGATCGTGGCGCCGGCTCCCCCGCGCGACGGGGCCGCCGCCCGCAGCAAGGCGGGCCTGCCATTCGTGGTGAAGGCGGAGCTGGACGATCCCCGCGCGATGCCGATGCACCAGCAGTTCGCGGTCGGGTTCGCGGGCGAGGTGCTGCGGACCGATTACCTGGCCAAGCAGCTGATTCGCGAGATCGACCTCGGCGGGCGGCGCTACGGCGAGGGGCCGCGCGCGGCGGCGCGCGAGCCGACCGTCCTGATCATGGGCGGGGCGCGGGGCGACGGCCCGACCTCGCGCGGCATCGCCTTCAAGGGATCGTTCGGCGGCGAGGATGACTACCCGGAGCTGCTCGCGGTCTCCGTCGACGCGTACCCGGACCACGATCGGGCTCTCCAGCAGACGCTGGCGGGCAAGCTCGGGCTGCTCGCGGCGTCGCGGGTGGCGGCCGCCGACGCGGCCAACCCGAAGCACCCGCTGGTGATCGGCTATTCGCGCGCGCTGGAGGTCGTCGCGCGCGAATGGCGGGTGGGGGAGGGGCCCGCCGGATCCATGCCGGCCGACGCCGGCACGTCGCAGCAGCGCGAGCTGTTCACGGCCGTGCGCGAGAACCGGTACGCGCTCGGTCCCGACGGCGCCCCGCGTTCGGCCGCCGAGGTGCTGGCCGATCCCGGCGTGGCCGCCACCGTGCTGTACCGGCTGGCGCAGTCCAAGACCGTCGGTCGCAAGATCGCCCCCGACGCGGTCTACGCGCCGTTCGTCAAGGACCGCGTCCCGGAGGGGATCAGCCCGGCGGCCGTGCTGGGACCGTTCCGCAACTTCCAGGCGAAGTTGCTGTCCGCGTGGGCGCGGGCCGTGCTGGAAGGGAAGCCGCCCGCCGACATCGCCGATCTGGTCGACGCCTACGGACGCGCGCTGCCGGCCGAGCGGTCGGACATCGTGCGCATCTTCGTGGTCACGACCTTCGGCGCCACGGTCAAGCCGGGCGGCGTCCGTCCGCCGCCCGACAATCCGGGCGCCGCGCTGCCCGAGCTGACGGCGCTGGCGGCCGAGGTCGCAGCGGGCAAGCTGTCGTCGCACGCGGCGCTGTCGCGTTAGGCGCCGGGCCCGTTTCGCCCGCCGTCCATGGTAGGTTCGCGGGCTCATGAGCACGTTCTGGCAGGACAAATCCGTCGTCGTCACGGGCGGAGCGGGATTCCTCGGTAGCTTCGTGGTCGAGCGGTTGAAGCGCGCGGGCGCCCGCGTCGTCGTGCCGCGCTCTCGCGAATACGACCTGGTCGACCGCGACGCGGTCCGCCGCCTGCTGGCCGACGCGCGGCCCGAGGTGGTCATTCACCTGGCCGCGCGGGTGGGCGGCATCGGCGCGAACCGCGACAACCCGGGACGCTACCTGTTCGAGAACGCGATGATGGGGCTGCAGCTGTTCGAGGAATGCCGGCTCGCGAAGGTCCCGAAGCTGGTCGCGCTCGGCACCATCTGCGCCTATCCGAAGTTCGCGCCGGTTCCGTTCCGCGAGGAAGACATGTGGAACGGATATCCGGAGGAGACCAACGCGCCGTACGGCGTCGCGAAGAAGATGATGCTGGTGCAGTCGCAGGCGTACCGCGATCAGTACGGCATGAACAGCATCGTGCTGTTCCCGGTCAACCTTTACGGGCCGCGCGACAACTTCGATCTGCAGACGTCGCACGTCATCCCGGCGATGATCCGGAAGTTCGTCAGCGCCCGCGAGCGCGGCGACAGCGAGGTCGTGCTGTGGGGCGACGGTTCGCCGACGCGCGAGTTTCTGTACGTCGACGACGCCGCCGAGGGGATCGTGCTCGCGTCGGAGCGGTACGACTCCAGCGCGCCCGTGAACCTGGGCAGCGGGCAGGAGATTCCGATCCGCGATCTGGCCGAGAAGATCGCCAAGGCGGCGCGCTACCAGGGCCGATTCGTCTGGGATACGAGCAAGCCCAACGGCCAGCCCCGACGGCGCCTGGACGTGTCGCGAGCGCGCGAGTGGTTCGGCTTCGAGGCGCGCACCTCGTTCGATGACGGGATCGCCGCGACAGTCGCCTTCTACGAGGAACATCAAAAGGAGATCGACAGACGATGAAGCGTGCCCTCATCACCGGCATCACCGGCCAGGACGGTTCGTACCTGGCGGAGCTCTTGCTCGAGAAGGGCTACGAGGTCTACGGGATGGTCAGGCGTTCGAGCTCGTTCAACACCGAACGCCTCGACCGGATCTATCAGGACCCGCACGTTCCGGACTACCGGCTGCGTCTCATCTACGCCGATCTGGACGACGCGAGCTCGCTGAACCGCGCCGTTCGCACGGTGCGGCCGGACGAGATCTACAATCTGGGCGCGCAGAGCCACGTGCGCGTCAGCTTCGACGTCCCGGAGTACACGGCGTCGACGGTCGCCCTGGGGACGCTCCGGCTGCTGGAGGCGATCCGCGAATCCGGTCTGGACAAGTCGGTGCGCTTCTACCAGGCGTCGTCCAGCGAGATGTTCGGCGGCGCGAAGCCGCCCCAGAGCGAGGCCACGCCGTTCGAGCCGCGCAGCCCGTACGCGTGCGCCAAGGTGTTCGCCCACCAGCTGGCCCAGAACTACCGCGAGGCGTACGGGATGTTCATCGCCTGCGGCATCCTCTTCAACCACGAATCGCCGCGGCGCGGGATCCCGTTCGTCACCCGCAAGATCACCCGGACCGCCGCCCGCATCCGCCACGGGCTGGAGCAGAAGCTGTACCTCGGCAACCTGGACGCCAAGCGCGACTGGGGCTTCGCGGGCGACTACGTCGAGGCGATGTGGATGATGTTGCAGCACGACAAGCCCGACGATTACGTCGTCGCCACCGGCGAGTCGCACAGCGTGCGCGAGGTGCTGGACATCGCGTTCGGCGCGCTCGAGCTCGACTGGAAGAAGTACGTCGAGATCGATCCGCGGTATTTCCGTCCGACCGAGGTGGATCACCTGCACGGCGATCCGAGCAAGGCGATGCGCGTGCTCGGCTGGAAGCCGAAGGTCAGCTTCAAGGGCCTGATCGAGATGATGGTCCGGGCCGACGAGGAGGACGTGCGCGGCTCGCTGACGGGGCGGGCGCCCAGCGCCTAGGCCGGTCCCCATGCCCGACCGACCGATCGCCGTCGCCGTCGTATTGGGGGCGCGCGGGACTCTGGGCAGCGCGCTCGGACCGGCGCTCGAGCGGGCCGGGTGGCGGGTCGCGGCGGCGGTCGCGCGCGCCGAGTGCGACATCACCGATGCGGGCGCGGTTGGCGCGCTGCTGGCCCGGACGCGACCGACGGTCGTGTTCAACGCGGCGGCGTACACCGACGTCGACCGCGCCGAGACCGAGCCGGACCTGGCCCACGCGGTCAACGCCACCGCCGCCGAGGCCATCGCGTCCGCGGCCGACGCCGTCGGCGCCGCCGTCCTCCACTACTCGACGGATTTCGTCTTCGACGGCACGCTGGCGCGTCCTTACGACGAGCGCGATCCGCCGTCGCCGCAGGGACGGTACGCCGAATCCAAGGTCGCGGGCGATCGGCTGGTCGCCGCGGCCAATCCGCGCCATTTCATCATGCGCGTCGGCTGCCTGTACGGGCGCGGCGGCCGAAATTTTCCGTCGACGATCGTGCGGCGCCTGCGGGCGGGCGAGACCATTCGCGCCGACCGCGATCGGCTCGGGTCGCCGACCTGGGTGCGCGAGGTCGCCAACGTCTCCGCCGCGCTGGCTGCGACGACGCACTACGGCCTCTACCACTGCACCTCCCAGGGCCAGACGACGTGGGCCGACTTCGCCCGCCTGGCCGCGGAGTTGACCGGCGCGCCCGCCGATCGCGTGCAGGGCGTCGCCTACGCCGACCTGAAGCTGAAGGCGCTGCGCCCGCTGCGGGCAGTGCTGGACAACCGCGCGCTGCGCGAGCACGGGCTCGACACGATGTCGACCTGGCAGGACGCGCTGCGCGCCTTCGCGGCCGAAGAGATCGCGGCCGGGTAGGGGGACGCACGATGTTCATCGCATGGCGACGCGTACGGCCAGTTCTCGCACTGGCGCTGGCTCTGCTGGCACCGGGCAGTTGCAAGCTGCCCGCGCGCGGCGTGCCCGCCGGTCGTTACGAGAAGGACGGTCTCAGCTTCGAGTACCTCAGCGGCTGGACGGTCGCGAAGGATACGCAAAACAAGGCGCGCATCGTGGTCGTCGACGGGCCGGAGCACGCCGTCCTCACCATCTCGGTTTTCAAATCGAACGTCGACATTCCCCTGGAGACGTTCGCCAGCAACGTCGCCGAGAAACGCAGCGAAGGCGTGAAGAAGAGACTCACGGTCGGGGGCGTCAACCTGGGCGGAGAAGACGAGCCCATGCCTCTCGCGCCGAGGGAGCGCTCCATCGCCGGGACGAGGGTCCGCGGTGTCGAGCAGCAGACCATCGTGAAAGTGGTCGGCGTTCCCATGTCGCACACCATGCAGCACTTCATCACCCACCTCGCAGGCCACACGGTCATTCTCATGGACCAGGTCGCCGACAAGGATCGGTCGAAGGTGGATGCCGGCATCCAGAAGATCTTCGACACGGTCGCCCTCGGCCCGTGACGGGCGACCGCGCCTACTGAATCGGCGGCAGGCTGCCGTCGGCATTGCGCACGGCGGCCTTGCCCTGGGCGCCGGTCATCGTGATCGTCACGACGGGCGTGCTGGTCACCTGGCAGAACGCGGTGCCGTTGAGATTCGCTCCGCAGCTGGTCAGCATCGGGACGTCGGGGTTGTTGTTGCGGACGAAGCCGCAGGCGCGGTTGTCGAACGCGTACGAGTTCTTGACGATGTGGACGGCGCCGCCCATGCCGGGGCTGCCGTCGGGCATGCCGCCCAGCTTGAAGCCGTTACCGTCGCCGGCGGAGTTGCTCCCGCTGACGACCTTGCCGTTGAGGAACGCCCAGCAGCCGTCGAGCATGACGACGTCGTCGGACGCGAAGAAGTCCCAGCCGTCGTCGGCGTTGTTCCAGGACCGGCAGCCGCGGAAGACGTTGCCGGGGCCGATGCGCAGCTTGGCCGCGAAACCGTCGGCGTTCTCGCCGTTGGTCGCCTGATCCAGGTTCTCGTAGGAGTCGCAGTTCAGCACCAGGTTGTTGGCGGCGCGGGTGTTGTCCGTCGCCTGCGACGACGAGGCGGTGATCTGCAGGCCCGTGTCCGCGCAGCCGTGAATCGCCAGCTGGTCGAAGGTGTTGTTCGAGCCGCTGATGGCGATGCAGTTGTCGCCCGCGTTGCGGATCTCGAAGCCGCGGAACTCCCAGTAGTCGGCGGTCACGTCGAGGCCGCGGTTCGAGGAGGCGACGGCCTCGCCGGAGAAGTCGAGCACGGGACGCGTGCCGCCGGCGATCGCCTGCACGCGAATGTGCGCGGACGCGGTGCCGCTGCGGCTGATCGACTGTGTGCCGGGCAGCATGTTGGTGCCCGACAGCAGCCAGATGGTGCCGCCGGCGCTGACGCGCGCGTGGGCGGCCGTGATCGTCTTGAACGGCGACGCCTGGGTGCCGGAGTTGCTGTCCGAGCCGTTCGGGCCGACGTAGTAGTCGGTCGCGGCGCTCGAGCCTCCTGTGCCGGCGGTCCCCGTCGCGCCGCCCGTGCCGCCCGGCGCACCGCCGCGGCCGGCCGCGCCCCCGGCGCCCGCGGTGGCTCCTCCGGTCGCGCCGGCGCTGCCCGCGGCGCCCGTCGTGCCGCCCGTGCCGGCAGCGCCAGTCGCGCTGCCGCCCGTGCCGCCCGCGCCCGAAGCACCTGCGCTGCCCGTCGTGCCGCCGTTGCCACCAGTCCCGCCGCCGCTGCCACCGGACCCGGGCGCACCGCCGCCAGCCGCGCCGGCGACTCCGGTCGAGCCAGTCGAGCCGCCATGGCCTCCGGTGCTCGATCCGCCGCCACAACCCAGGTTCGCCGCCGCCCAGAGAACGGTCGAGGCGACAGCCAACATGGCAAGCGGATTTCGCCGGACAGGCCTGTGGCGCAAGGCGCTCATGTGCGTCGGTGTCGACCGGCCGCAGCCGGCAGATCGCTCGATCCGGAGCGTCCCCGGATTGTCCGATAAGAAATATTCCGTTAACTTCGCGACAGTAAAAGAGAATCCGCCTGCGGCACGTGCGCGGGCTGCGATCGGCGGCCTGGGTGGCGTCATCGGGGGCGACCTTCCCTCGCGCCCTGATGCCGCGGCGCTGGCGTATCGATCGCGGAAACATGCGGCTGACGAAGTGGCAACGCGCGCGATGTGAGCGTGGCGGCGACCGAGAAGATCGCGTGCGCTTCTTGTTCGCGGTGATCGATCACTTTCGCGTGTGCTAACCTGATCGCGTAGCCGTGGACTTCGACGAGTTTGAACAGCTGGTGTTGAAGGTGCTGTTCGAGACGGACGTCCCGGTCACCGCGGCGCACGTCGCCTACCTCGGTCGGATCTCGGTGCGCACCGCGGAGCGGCACCTGGCGCGCATGGTCGAGCAAGGAACGCTGAACGTGCGGACCAACACCGCGGGCATCGTCGAATACGTCTACCCGGGCCGCAAGCCGCTGGCGACGCGCGTGGCCACCGACATCGCGGTCGGCCCGCCGCCCATCTCCGCGGGCGACGGCTTCTTCCTGACGCTGCGCCCGCGGCCCAATCCGGTGACCGCCGTGATGCTGTCGATGCTGATCCCGGGCGCCGGCCATATCTATTCCGGTCGGCCCGGCGCCGGCGTGGCCTGGATGGCGACGACGCTGATGGGCTACGCCTGCTGTTTCCTCCCGGGCCTGTTCCTGCACGGCCTCTGCCTGGTCAGCGCCGCGCAGACGCGCCGCGCCTGAAAACCAGGCCTTTTCTTCAGGTCTGACTGCTGGTCGTCATCCGGTCGATCGGCGGCGCCTCGAGGCTGTCTTCCTTGCGCTTGCAGAGCGCCCGCAGATCTTCGAGCGCCTTCTGCACCGTCGGTGATGGGCCGTGCATCCCCTCCAGCGCGGTCAGCGCGTTCTCGAGGACGCGGACGTCCTCCTCGGTGCGGCCGCGAATCGCGTTGTGCATGTCGCGGAACGACAGGTAGAAGTCCTGCAGCTCGTCGCCCTTGCGCAGCTTGGCCGGCGCCGGGCCCAGCTTGTTGTCGCGGATGCGGCCGAAGAAGCTGGAGATCTTGTAGAGCGGCCCCGCCACCTTGTGCGTCAGCAGGATCCCGACGCCGCCGATCGACAGCACCAGCACCAGGCCGAAGCCGATGATCCCGGCCATCACGGTGCGATCGCTGTGTGCGAACTGGGACTGCAGCTCCTGCGCGGTTGCCGGGTCGACCAGGCCGGTCCACAGGATGACCTTCGACGTGTCCTGCGTCGCCGTGTAGATGCGCCATCCCAGGATGACCGTCAGGACGACGGCGACGATGACGATGGCCGCCGTGTAACGGAGCTGCAGACCGACGTCGAGCAGGTAGTTCTTCACCTTGCGCTTGTAGACCGGTCTCGACATGGCCGTTTCGCCCGTATTCATGAGCTCCTCCGCATTCTACTAGCCCCCTTGTGACTTAAGGAAATTCACCAGATCTTCGCTCAGCCCGCGGGCGGACGCCTCCAGGCAGTCCTTGCGCGCGTTCTCCTTGTCGCGGGGCCGCGAGCCGGATTGGACGCTGGCCCCCGCGTTGGTCCACATGATGATGCTCTTCTGCGGCCAGCGCGCGACCATCACCTTGACGTCGCAGCTGGTCTCGTTGCCCCCGCTGTCCTCGAGCTTGGTGATGTTGCCGTCGATGTAGAAGCCGGACATGCCGGTCTTGCCGAAGTTGTGCTGGGCGTCGGCGCTGAGCGTCAAGGTGACGATCGGCAGCTTTCCCAGCTCCCGGGACAGCGCCTCGTGGATGATCTTCGAGGCCTCGGGCCCGGCCGACTTCACGCCCCCGCCGAACGCCCCGAAGTTGACGTAGATCTTCGCGCGCTTGCCGCCCCCGCCCGCCCCCGCCCCCGACAGCGCCGCCATCGCCTTCTCCCCCTGCCCGCGCACGAACGGATCGTTCTCGTGCCGCAGCAGATCGCGCAGCGGATCCACGGCGGCGGCGTCGCCCAGCTGTCCCAGCGCCGACGCCGCGATGCCACGCACCGTCTTGTTCGGATCGCCGAGCGCCTTGATCAGCGGCTGCACGGCGCGCGGATCTCCGAGCTTGCCCAGCACCAGCGCGGCCTGAACGCGGACCTTGTAGTTGCTGTCGTCGGTGACGGCGCGGCACAGCTCGTCCACGCGGGGGTCCGCGCCGACGACGCGCGCCGAGACCGCCGCGGCAAGCACCAGGGTGAGCAGACAGGCGCGCGCTCTCAAGATTGCTCCGGCCCCTCCAGGCGGGCCTGGGCGCGGCCGCCCGGCCGGACCGCCCGCGCCCCCGTTCGCCGCCAGGCGAGCTCGAAGACGAAGGCGCAGCCGCCGGTCGGAATCTCTTCCACCCACAGCCTCCCCTCCGACAGATCGATCAGCGCCCGCGCCAGCGCCAGGCCGAGGCCGTACATGGCCGAGCCCGCCGTGTGCCGCCCGTACGGCGCGAAGATGTTGACCTTCTCGGCGGCCAGCAGCGGCGCGCCCGGCGCGGCCACCCGGAAGCGCATGCCGGCGTCGGTCTCGGCGATCTCGATGGCGAGCTCGCTGTGCGGCGCCGATCGGCGCAGCGCCGCCAGACCCAGATTCAGGATCGCGCAGGCGACGAGCTCCCGGTCGCCGTAGACGGCGCGCTCGCGCTCCGGGGGCGGGCACGCGACCGCCAGGCTGCGCTCGGCGATCTCCGCCAGGCGGCGCAGCGTCTGGATCGGCTCCGCCGCGGCTTCCCCCAGGCGAAATCGTTCGTCGTGCGGCACCAGCTGGCCGGTCTCGAACCGGTCGTAGTCCAGCACGGTGCGGACCGCGGCCTTGACCTGCTCGAAGACGCCGCGGGTGTCGTCGATGGTCGAGACGAACTCGGCCTGACGCCCGTCGCCCGCGTCGGGCGCGAACCGGGCCAGATACTCGACGTTCGCCGCCAGCGCGCCGACCTGACCCTTCAGATCGTGCAGGAAATGCGACAGCCACTGGCGGCGGTCGACGATCTCCGTCCGCTGCGTCCGCTGCAGGCGATCGATGCGACGGTAGAGCGCCCGGGTCCGCAGGAGCGCCCAGATGCGGGTCCGCCGTTCCTCGATGTCCGTCGACGGCGCGAACACGGCGTCGGCGCCGGCCGCCAGCGCGCGCACCCTCTCCCGCCGCAGATCGTTCAGCGTGTAGAGGACCGTCGGGACGAAGTGCGTGCGGACATTGGCCTTCAACCGGTGAACCAGGTCGATGCCGCCCGAGGGCGGCACGCGGTCGTCGATCAGCACGATATCCGGCGGGTGCAGCAGCGCCTCCTCGAACGCCCCCTCCGCGTCCGCCACGGTGCGGACGTTGATCCCCTCACCGCGCAGGAACCCGACCAGCGAGCGCATGACGGCACGGCCCGGCGCGACGACGAGACCCTCGACCTCCCGCGGCGCCGGCAGCTCTTCGTGTGTGGTTCTCTCGTCGGAGAGCATTCGATCGCGATGCCCGAAATCGCATGATAACGGAGCCGAAGATATTTTCATCCATCGTCGATAAACGACACGCGATCACGCGCGCTTACGCTTGCGTGCCACAATCGCGACGCACGCGAGCGCGCCGGCGAGGCCGCCCACCGCATCGGCGAGGACGTCGTACGGATCGGGCGACCGCAGCGGTGTGAAGGCCTGGTGCGCCTCGTCCGTGACGCCGTAGAGCGCGGTGACGAGGAATGCGACCAGCACCTGCGCGGGCGCGCCTCGACCGGGCGGCAGCGTTCCGCGCGCGCCATACCAGCAGAGCGCGCCGAGGGTCGCGTAGATCCCGAGGTGAACGAACTTGTCGGCGTGCCACCAGCCTGGCAGCTGCGGGAACGCGCTGCCCGGAATCGAAGACAGCACGAAGATGCCGGCGGACCAGACCAGAGCGGGCACCCAGGCCCGCCATCCGCTGGACCAGGAACCGGCCATCAATGAATTATCCTACATGTAAGTTTTTTGACTTCATTACACGACATCGTACGATGACAGCCATGGGGACCCCTTCCGACATCGCCGACAACGCCGCCGCCACCGCCGCTCCGTCCGACGACACCGAGACGACGGAAGCTCCGAATGTCGAAGAGCAAAGAGCCCACCTGCGCTTCGACAAGATGTTCGTCGTGCGCCTGGAGTCGCTGCTGTTCGGCGAGATCTACTGCGTGGCGCGCAACGTGTCCGCGGGCGGCATCTTCCTGGAGCTGCCCGATCCGCTGCCGCTCGGGGCCGCCGTGCGCGTCTGCTTCCCGGTGCCGGACGGGTCCGGCGACGTCGTCGCGACCGGCGAGGTGAAGAACCACTACTTCATCAACTACACGCAGGCGGGCGCCAACCGCGCCGTCGCCGGCATGGCGGTCCGTTTCACCTCGTTCGAGAACGAGAGCCACCACGTGCTCGCGGACTGCTTGAGCCGCATGCGCGTCCTGCACTGAGGGTCATTCTTCCGGCGAAGGCCGGACCACGATCGTCTCGGGCAGATCGACCGTCGCGCCGGGATCGATCGGGATCTCCACCTCGCGCGGCCCGCTGGTGATCTGGAGGATGCGCGGCCCGACCCGGACCGAGATCTCGTAACGTCCGGGCAAGAGCGTGCCGACGACGAACTTGCCGTCGCGGTCGACCTCCCCCACCGCCTTGCGCGGCAGCGCCAGCGGTGACCGGCCGATCAGCACGGCGCGCGTCTCGGGTTCGATCGGCGTGCCCTTGCTGCTGGCGACGCGCCCCCGCACGCGCGCGCCTTTGTGGACCAGTTTCAGCTCGATCTCGGCGTCCAGGTCCTGATCGGTGATCTCGATCTTCTCGGGCGGGTAGACCAGCATCTCGCCGTGGCGGGCCCAGAGGTAGTAGGTCCCGGTCTGGAAACGGTCCTGCGCGAACTTGCCGTCGCTGTCGACCCGCCACAGGATCGGCGAGGCCGAGGCGCCAAAGCCGGCCGACAGCAAGGCGACGACGGTGGCGTTCGCCTGCCCTTCCCCGTCGGTATCGACCACGCGGCCCTCGATCACGCCGGTGCGGGTCAGCTTGAACCCGATGCCCTTGGCGGGCGGCGTGACGGCCCACTTCAGCGTGTCGGGCAGCCAGCCGAACTTCGACGCGCGCAGGAAGTAGCGCTTGGTGTCGAGGCCGCCCAGCGCGAACGTGCCGTCGTCGGCGCTCTGGGCCTCGCCGGACGCGACCGGATCCTCGGGGTTGCGCAAGGCGTGTACGGTGGCGCCGCGGATCGGCTCGCCTTTGTTGCTGACCACCCGCCCGCGAATCACGTTCTCGGGCGCGAGCCGGAAGTTGCGGACCGTGGTGCCCGGTTTTTCGATGCGCAGGTCGGCGATCTCCGTCGCTAGCCCGGCGTGGCTGAGACGCACGAAGTAGGTCCACGGCCCGGTCCGCAGGCGGAGGTGGAAGCCGCCGTCCTTCCCGGTCGTCTCTTCGGCGATCGCGGTGCCCTGGAACCAGACGCTGATCTTCGCCCCCTCGACGCGGCGGCCGGTCTCGTCGGTGACACGCCCCTGGACCGGCGCCTCGGGCCGATCCGCGGTGTCGCGACGGAACAGCTCGCGGCGAAAGTCCTGCTCCGACGACAGCAGGCAGGTGGGCCCGCTGTGCCAGGGGACCGCGCAGTCCGGCGCCAGGCGCGAGCAGAAATCGACGCAGTTACCCGGGTCCTTGGGCTCGCACAGCGACGCGGGGACCGCGTCCGGCTCGACGAGCGGCGGGGCCGGACCACGGCCCTCGCACCAGACGCAGCCCTCGGGACGCTCGACGCAGCGCACGTCGCGCATGTCGACGTTGGCGGTCGAGGCGTTTGGCGGCGACGATCGGTTGCGATCGCGCGGGCAACCGGCGGCGACCGCCGCCACCGCGAGGGCGCCCCATGTCAGCCATCGGTTCCAGGACCTTCTCGCCACGCCGAGAACCGTGTAGATCGGGGAAGCCCCAAACGCAAATGACACGGCCCCTGTTCATCGTCCTGGAAGGGATCGACGGCTCCGGAACGACGACCCAGCTCGATCGGCTGGCCAGCCACCTGGCCGCGCGGGGGCGGCGCGTCTGCGCGACGCGCGAGCCGAGCACCGGCCCGGTCGGGCGGCTGCTGCGCGAGCTCCTGATGGGCCAGCACCGCCTTCCGGACGGCGCCCCCGCCGACGGGCGGGCGATGGCGCTGCTGTTCGCCGCCGATCGGCGCGATCACCTGCGCCGCGAGATCGAGCCGGCGCTGGCGGGCGGGATGGACGTGGTCTGCGATCGCTACCTGCTGTCGTCGCTCGCCTACCAGGGCGAAGAGGCGGAGCGCGATTGGGTCGGGGAGCTGGCGCGCGAGGTGCGGCCGGCCGACCTGACGTTGCTGCTGGATCTGCCGGTGTCGGTCGCCGCCGCGCGCCGGCACGCCGCGGGCCGCAGCGAGGAACGCTACGACGCGGACGCCGTCCAGGAGCGCGTCGCGGCCGCGTACCGCAAGCTCGTGGCCGGCGATCCGAAGGCCGTGGTGGTCGACGCGAGCCTGGGAATCGAAGAGGTCACTCGCGCCATCACCGAGGAAGTCGATCGCATTCTTTGACGTGTACGCGTACGTGGACGTGGACCTGGACGTGGTCGTAGTCCTAGACGCTGTCGTAGTCGCTGTCGTGTGCGTGAACGTCTAACGTCCAGGCGCACGACTACGACAGCGTTTACGTCTACGACTAGGTCCACGTCCACGTCCACGTGAACGGGACGACGACGGGGCTACCGGTGGGCTTTCTTGCCCTTCGCCTTCTTGGCGACGACGTGCTTCTTGCTGGCGACGTGCGCGGCCTTGGGCGCGGGTTCGTCACCCTCGTCCTTCTCGGTCGTCGCGGCGCCGGCCTTGCCGGCCTCGGCGTGCTTGACGGGCTCCGGCGGTTTGGCAGCTTCCGGCGGCGGGGGCGGCGCGGTCTCGGTCGTCGGAATCGTCGGAGGCGTCATCGCCGCCGCGCTCTTCGACACGTCCTTCTTGCCGGCCATCACCTTCACCACCACCCCGATGATCGCGGCGATCACCAGCACGGCGACGACGATGATCGTCGTGCGCTTCTTGCCGCCGACCTCGGCCATCACCTCGGCGTCGCTCATCCGCTCGCCGGGGATGTGACCGACGGTCGGTAACGCCGTCGCGGTCCCGCCGGAACGAAGCGAGAACTTCTTCCGATCTTCGGCGGTCACCGAACCGTCGTCGACGTATTGATCCTCGAGCGGCTTGACCTGCTCCTCGTTCGGGACCGGCGCGCCCGCCGCGGCCTCGGCATCAGCCTCGGAGACCGCGATCCCCTTGGCGCGCGCCGCCTCGACGCGCGCGCGGGCCTCGGCGACCATCTGGTCGACGTCGCCCTTCTTGAACCAGAGCGTCTCGCGGAAGTTTCCGCCCGCCGCCGGCTTGGGCGTGGGCGCCACCGCCTGCGGCGGCGGTGTCAGCGGCTGAAGCGGCGGCGTCAGCGAAACCGGCGCCGGCGTCACCTGCGAGGAGCCGGTGCTGGCGCCCGGAATCGGGCCCCCCGGCATCCCCGGAATCTTCGCCGCCGGCAGCGACACGACCGTCGCGGCGATCGCGGCGCCGTGCGTGCGCCGCGGTCCCACCGGCGCGGGCGTGTTCTGCGCGGGCGCGGCCGCCGCGAAGGCGGGCGCGGGCTCGGGCGCCGGTACGGGCGCGGGCGTGGCTGGCGTCGGTGTCGGCGCCTGGGCCGGCGCGCCGCCGCGCGCGGCCACCGCCTGCTGCACCAGCTTCTGCACCTCGGGCGAGCCGCCCGTGAACAGCATCGTCTTCGCGAACCCGACACCGGCGCCGGCGGCGGGCGCGGCGCCCATCGCAACGAGCCCGCTCACCTCGGTCAGGAACTGCCGCATCGTCAGCGGCCGGCGGTTCGGGCTCTTGTCCATCGCCTTGAGCACGACCCGATCGATCTCCGGCGTCAGCGTCGAGCTGCCGTTGCCCCGCCGGCTGGGCGGCGCGAGCTCGCCCTTGGTCACCTGCGCCAGCACGGCGGCGGTGTCGCCGCCCGCGACCGGAGGCTGTCCGGTCAGCAGCAGCATCAAGATGCCCCCCAGGCTGTAGGTGTTCGACCGCTGATCGACCAGCTTGCCCTCGGCCTGCTCCGGCGAGAGGTACTCGGCGACGCCGAAGATCGTGTCCGAGACCGGAACCGCCGCGACGAAGTTGATCACCTTCACGTCGTCGTTCGCGCCGACGAGGATGTTCTTGGGCGACAGATCGTGGTGGACGACGCCGACCTTCTGCCCTTCCAGCAGCGCCTCGCCGATCTGCGCGACGATCGCCTTGGCCCGATCCAGCGGCAGCGGCCCGCTGGCGCCCACCAGCTGATCCAGCGTCTGGCCGTCGACGAGCTCGCTGGCGATGAAAAGGCGTCCATCCGCCTCCTTGCCGAAATCGAGCACGCGCGCGAGCTTGTTGCTCTGCGAGCGCTGCAGCTGCTTCAGCTCGCGCTGGGCCCGCTCGAGGGCCGCCGTCGTCGGCAACGCGCCCTGCGCCACGACCTTGTACGCGACGGTGGCGCCTGACTGCGAGTCGCGCGCGCGCCAGACGCCGCCGCTGCGCGAACCACCGAGCTGGTCCTCCAGGGCGTAGCGCTGGGGCGGCGGCGCCGCGGCCTCGGCGACCGGCTCCAGCCGGCGCGGGCCCTGAGGCGTGGCGCACCCCTCCTGCGGGCAGAAGTTAGCGTCGTCGGGATACTGGCTCTGACAGTTCGGGCAGAATTTCATCCGGTTGGTCGCGTCGGGGACCGGGTCGGCAGCACCCGCGATCGGCGGAGCGCCATGTTACCTCACAATCGACCGGAAAGATCAATTCCTCCCCGGGTATGGCCCCACCGGATGGCCGGAAACTCGTGCTACAGCTGCCGCTACAGTTTCTTGGCGGCGGCCGCGGCGACCTTGCCCTCGGGCGGTCCCAGCGACGCGAACAGGTCGGCGGCGCTCGGCGTCGAGCGCTTGCTCTCCTTGGCCTTGCGCTTCTTGCCCATGTTCACGTGCTTCCGCGTGCGGCGCTTCCAAGTTATCCGGGTGTTCGAGGCCATGGCGCGGACTTCCTATCACAGCCGGGTCGCCGACACCACGCCTTCTATCGCACCCAGGCTCCGGAGCACGGTTTTGAGCTGATCCAGGTGCCCGACCGTGACCTGGAAGGTGTTCACGGCGCGCCCGTCCTCGGTCGTCCGGCACTTCGCCTGCGAGATGTTCACGCCCTGCTCGGTGAACGCCTTCGAGATCGCCGCCAGCAAGCCCGGCCGGTCGGTGCAGGTCACCTGGACCGCGACCGGCCGCACCGTCTTCGATTCCTCGTCCCATGACACGTCGAGGCGCCGGGCCGGGTCGAGATCCAGCGCCTTCGGGCAGTCGCGCGTGTGGATGACGACGCCGTGCCCACGGCTGATGAACCCGACGATGTCGTCGCCTGGAACTGGCGTGCAGCACTTGGCGAACTTCACGAGGATGTCGGCCTCGCCCTGGACGCGCACGCCCGCGATCGACCGCTTGGCGGGCGGCCGGCGCGCCGCCGGCGGCACCTCGGGCGCGGGCGCGGCCGGCACCTCGGGCCCCGCGCGCGACTGATCGATCAGGATCGCGTCCGCGGCGTGCGCCAGGTTCACCTTGCCGTATCCGACCGCGACCAGGAGGTCGTCGGCGTTGCCGAGGCGCAGCCGCTCGGCCGCCGCATCCAGCCAGCCCTCCCGCTCGGCGGTCGCCAGCGAGGCGCCCTGCTTGCGCAGCTCGCGGCCCAGCAGATCGCGCCCGAGCTGCCGGCTCCGCTCGCGCTGCTCCATCCGGATGAAGTGCCGGATCTTGGTGCGCGCGCGGCTCGTCACCACGAACTTCAGCCAGTCCTTGGACGGTTTCTGGCTGGTCGAGGTCAGGATCTCGACGGTGTCGCCGTTGCGAAGCGCGTAGCGCAGCGGAACGATCAGGCCGTTGACGCGCGCGCCGGAGCAGTGCTCGCCGACCGCGGAGTGAATCGTGTACGCGAGGTCGATCGGCGTCGCGCCCTTGGGCAGCGCCTTGACGTCGCCCTTGGGCGTGAAGACGAAGACCTCGTCCTGGAACAGGTCGATCTTGACGGTCTCGATGAACTCCGTCGGATCCTTGAGATCGCGCTGCCACTCCATCAGCTGCCGCAGCCAGGCGAACGCCTTGCCGTCCGCCGCGGAGCGGCTCTTCTCGCCGCCCTCCTTGTACTGCCAGTGCGCCGCGATGCCCTGCTCGGCGATGCGGTGCATCTCCTGGGTGCGGATCTGGATCTCCATCCGCTCGGCGCGCGGGCCGATCACCGTCGTGTGCAGCGACTGGTAGAGGTTCGGCTTGGGCAGCGCGATGAAGTCCTTGAACCGGCCCGGGACCGGGGTCCAGTTCGAATGCACGACGCCCAGTACGCCGTAGCAGTCGCGCACCGATTCGGTGATCACGCGGAACGCGATGACGTCGTAGATCTGCTCGACGTCCCGCCCTGACCTCTTCATCTTCTGCTGGATCGACCAGAGGTGCTTGGCGCGGCCCGACACCTGCCCGGCGATCTCGGCCTCGGCCAGCGCGGCCTTCAGGCGGTCGACGACCTCGGCGATGTACGTCTCGCGCGAGCCGGCGGTCTCGGCCAGGCGCGCGATCAGCGCCGCGTACTCCTCGGGCTCGAGGTACTTGAACGCCAGGTCTTCGAGCTCGGCCTTCATCCACTGGATACCGAGTCGGTTGGCGAGCGGCGCGTAGATCTCGCGCGTCTCGCGCGCGATCCGCTCCTGCTTCTCGCGCGGCATGAACGCCAGCGTCCGCATGTTGTCGACGCGATCGGCGAGCTTGATCAGGATGACGCGGATGTCGCGCGCCATCGCCAGCAGCATCTTGCGGAAGTTCTCGGCCTGGCGTTCCTCGCGCGTGGTCCACGGGATCTGGCCGAGCTTGGTGACGCCCTCGACCAGGAACTGGATCTCGGTTCCGAACAGGCGGCCGATGTCCTCGGCGGTGGCGCTGGTGTCCTCGACGCAGTCGTGCAGCAGGCCGGCGCACACGGACGGCACGTCCAGGCGCAGCTCGGAGATGATGCGCGCGACGCCGACCGGGTGGACGACGTAGGGATCGCCCGAACGCCGGCGCTGGCCGGCGTGACGCTCGGCCGCGAAGGCGAAGCTGCGTTCGATGAGACCGATGTCGGCGGCGCCGTCGTACGCCCGAACGGAGGCGGCAATCTCCCCGATGTCGCTCATTGCGACGAGGACGGTGGCCCCCCGTCCCGCGACCTTGCTTCGGCCAGCAGCGCGTGCCCGTAGTGCTCGCGGCGGGCGCGCGTGCAGCGCGCCGCCACGTAGATGCTGGACAGTTCCTTCAGCGCCGTCTCCAGGTTGTCGTTCACGACCAGATAGTCGTACTCGGCGAAATGCTCCAGCTCGCGCTTGGCCGTCGCCAGCCGGCGATCGATCGCCTCGGGCGCGTCGGTCGCGCGGCGACGCAGCCGGCGTTCCAGCTCGGCCATCGACGGCGGCAGGATGAACACCAGCACGCTCTCCTCGGGCCATTGCCGCCGGATCTGGGCGCCGCCCTGGTAATCGACGTCGAACAGGTAGTCCTTGCCGTCCTCGAGCGCGCGGTTGACGGTGTGGATGGCGGTGCCGTAGCGGCTGCCGTGGACGATGGCCCACTCGGCGAACTCGTTGCGCTCGACCATGCTCGAGAACTCATCCTCGGTGACGAACTTGTAGTCGACGCCGTCGGTCTCGCCCGGGCGCGGCGACCGCGTCGTATACGAGACCGAGAACTCAAGCCGCTCCTGCTCGGCCAGCCGGTGGGCGAGCGTGGTCTTGCCCGCCCCCGACGGTGACGAGATCACGACCAGGATGCCGCGATGAGCGCCGACCTTGCCTTCCGTCATCGAAGAAAGTCTACCATTTACGTCAATTCACCCCGGTCACTCGACGTTCTGGGCCTGCTCGCGCATGCGCTCCAGCTCCGCCTTTGCGTCGATCACCAGCCCGGCCACGCCGGCGTGCTGCGCCTTCGACGCGATCGTGTTCAGCTCGCGGCCGATCTCCTGGATGACGAAGTCCAGCTTGCGTCCGACCGCGCCGGCGGCGCCGACCAGCTCGCCGGCGTGCGCCAGGTGGGTCTCCAGGCGGACCAGCTCTTCCGATACGTCCAGGCGATCCGCCATCAGCGCCGCCTCTTGCGCGACCCGGCCCGGGTCGAACCCCGGCTGTCCGCGCAGCGCGTCCAGCCGCTCGGCCAGGCGCCTGGCGAACTTGTCGGCGAGCGGCGCGGTCGCCTCGCGCAGCCGCCCCGCCAACTCGACGAGGCGCGCGCGGTGCGCCCCGATGTCCGCCGCCAGCGCCTGCCCCTCCTGGCCCCGCGTGGTCACCAGCTCGGCGAGCGCCGCCTGCACCGCGGGCCGCAGCGCCTCCCACAGCGCCTCGCCATCCAGCTCCCCGCCCGCGCCGACTTCCATGAAGGCCGCGATCGTGGACAGGCCGATTGGCTCCTCGATCTCCAGCTCCTGTCGCAGCCGTTCCAGGATGGCGTGCGTCGATCGGACGCGCGCCTCGTCGACCCCCGCGGTGGCGCCCGCGGATTCGTCGCGCACGTGCACCATCACCGCGCCGCGTTCCACGGCGGCCCGCACCGCGCGCCCGATCTCGACGCCGCAAGTGGCGTCCCCGTCCATCCCGCGAATCTTCAGATCCAGACCGCGGTGATTGACGGAACGAATTTCGACGCGGAGCCGGCGCTCGCCCGCCTCGACGGAGGCGCGGCCGAACCCGGTCATGGAGTTCACGACTTCGTTTTATACCACTCGATCGTGCGGCGGAGGCCGTCGGCGAACGAGATTCCGGCGCGGAAACCGAACGCCGCGCGCGCCGCGGCGACGTCGCCCCACGAATGCTTGATGTCGCCGACGCGGGCGGGCTCGTAGACCGGTTCGATCTTCCGTCCCAGCACGTCGCCCAGGATCGCGACGACGCGGTTCAGATCGATCGCCTCGCCGCACCCGATGTTGAACACGCCGCCCGACACGCGGGCCGCCTCGGCCGCCGCGGCGGCGAAGTTGGCCTCGACGACGTTGTCGATGTGGCAGAAGTCGCGCGACTGCTTGCCGTCGCCGAAGATGCGCACCGGCTTCCCCGCCAGCGCCGCCGTGATGAACTTCGGGATCACCGCCGCGTATTCCGACTGCGGATCCTGGCGCGGGCCGAAGACGTTGAAGTAGCGCAGGCAGACCGTCTCCATGCCGAACGCGCGCGCGTAGACCTGCATCGCCACCTCGCCGGCCAGCTTGGTCGCGCCGTACGGCGAGATCGGCGCCGGTCGCATCGTCTCGACCTTGGGCAGGCCCGGCTCGTCGCCGTAGGCGGCCGACGACGCCGCGTAGACGACCCGCCGGATGCCGGCCCGGCGCGCGCTCTCGAGCACGCGCATGGTGCCGGTGGCGTTGACGGCGTGGTTCTCCAGCGGTTCGGCCATCGACTGCGGCACCGACGCGATCGCCGCCTCGTGAAAGACGACCTCGACGCCGCCGTTCATCGCGCGGGCCAGCGCCCGGTCGTCGCGGATGTCCCCTTCCACGAGATCGATGCGGCTCGCGAAGTCGGCGATGTTCTCGCGCTTGCCGGTCGAGAAATTGTCGAGGATGCGGACGGCGTCGCCGCGCGCGATCAGCGCCCGCGCGATCGACGAACCGATGAAGCCCGCCCCGCCCGTGACCAGGTACAGACCCATGGCTAGCGATTCTCCGTCGGAATCGCCCGTACGACGCGCGCTAGTTCTTGCGGGCGTCGGCGGCGAGGCCGCCGATGAAGTGCGCCAGCGCCGGATCGCTGACCTCGTGGGTCAGCGATGCGAACGGAACCGGCGGGTCGCCCATCTCGCCGCGCCGGGGCGGGTCGATGCGAGCAGGCGATGCCGCCAGCGACCGGACCGCGAGCCAGGACGCCACGAGAAGAGCCGGAATGATCCAGAGGAGCCGAGCTGTTGCCGACATGCGCCCACATTATCCCACCCGCCCGACATGGCAAATTTTTCACCTCTGGCATCGATCCTCCTCGCCTGAAAACTTGCGGCCGGCTCATGGTATCGGAAGACCGACCAGCCCGGCGCCGAACTGTTCGCCGATGTGGCGGAGCGCGCGGCGCGGTCCAGATACCACGACCGATCGCTGTTTGCCCGGCGTGGCGACCTCGCGGGCGGTCACGCGGCACGCAGCCGGGCCCGCCGGCGGCGCGGGACCCGTGGCCGCGTCGGCGCCGCGGGGGGTCAGGATCGCGCCGGCCCGCGCGCGCGGCGACGGCGGCAACGGATCCAGCCCTCCCCTATCGCCGCGGCGGAACGTGCCGGACACGCGATCGCCGTCGATCCGGTAGGTGGTCATGGCTCCCGTGTTCATCATCTCGATCCGGCGGACGTCGCCGTCGATCTTGATCGGCGACTCGCTGGTCATCGTCGCCAGCACCAGCTCGCCGATCGCGACCCCGCGCAGCGCGAGGTCGTCCTCCTTGGCGCCGCGGATCAACTTGTCGGCCGTCACGTAGACGATCCGCCGCCCGCTCGCCGCCGGCAACATCGCCAGCACGCGGCCGTCCTCGCTGGTCAGCTGACGGTACAGGCCGCTCGCCGGCAGGAACGCGTAGATCTCCTGGTGCGGATTCAGGATGAAGAACCCCGGCCCGGTCGGAATCTTCAGGGGCGCGCGCGCCCGGCCGACGAACAGCACGGCGTCGTCGAGCCCGGCGCCCCAGGCGGCCGCGGCGGCGGCCATCGAGCGGCGAATCTGCGCCATCTCGGGCCGCGGCTTGAGCGCGCCCAGATCGGCGGCCTCCAGAACCTCGCGGGCCCACGGCACATAGCCGACCTTGAGCAGCGCCTCGACCTCGGCTGTCGCCTCGGCGAAGCGCTCCTGGCGGACGAACGAACACGCGACGTTCAGGCGCGGCGCCAGGAACGCCGGATCGGCGTCGACGGCGGCGCGGTACTCGATGCGCGCCTCCTCCCATTTTCCGTCGCGGTAGTAGGTCTTGCCGGCGCTGTTGAGCTCGGTCGCCTTCGGATCGGGCGGGCGAAACGGATCGATCGACCCGAGTCCCGGCTGGGGCGCCGCGGGCAGACAGGCCGATGCCGGCGTCGCCGGCGCGGTGGCAAACAGCGCGGCGAGCAGCGCGGCGGTCATTCCAGCCACGCGCGGCGCAGATCGAAGCGATCGCCGACGGCGGCCAGGCCGTGCACGCGGCCGGCCACCAGCGCGGGCACGTCGTACCGATAGAGGAAGATGGCCGGCTGATCGTCGGTCAGCAGGCGCGCGATGCGGGCGAGGATCGGCGCGCGCGCGGCGGGCCCGGGGGCGTCGCGCGCCTGGTCGAGCAGGCCGTCCAGCGCCGCCGATCGATAGCCGCCGTAGTCGAACGCGCCGTCCGAACCGAACAGCGCGGCGGGCACGCCGTCGGGCGTCCCCTGCCAGGTCATCGGCGCCAGATCGAACTCGCCGCGTTTGAGCCGCTGCATGATCGTCGCCGCGTCGGTCGCCACCAGGTCGACGAGGATACCGGCCTTGCGCATCTCCAGGACGAACGCGCGCGCCTCGACGTTGAACAGCTTGTTGCCCGCCGGTTCCAGCATGGTCAGCCGGATCGGCTTTCCGGCGTTGTCGCGCACGCCGTCGGCGTCGCTGTCGCGGTAGCCCGCTTCTTCCAGCAGCGCAATGGCGCGCGCGCGATCGAACGGCGGCGCCGGGATGTCTTCGCCCATCGGCGGGCCGCCGATCGGGCGCGCCAGCTCGTCGTGCAGCTCGCCGGAGAAGCGGTTGCGATCCCACAGCATCGCGATGGCGCGCCGGAAGCGCGCGTCTGCCAGCGGGTAGTGCGCGTGGTTCAGGACCAGGAACGAAAAGCGACCGGAATGCAGCCGGTAGAGCTCGGCGCCGCCATGAAGGGTCGTCGGTTCGACCTGCTCCGGGTAGTGGACTTCCAGCACGCGCGCCAGCACGTCGATCTCTCCGCGCCGCGTCCGGTTCAGCGCCCGCACGGCGTCCGGATCGACGTCGAAGATGATCTCGTCGAGGCCCGGCGCCGCGCCCCAGTAGTCGGGCGCGCGTTCGAGGCGGATCCGCTTGCCTCGCTCCCAGCCGGCGAAGCGGAACGGGCCGGTGCCGACCGGCTGGCGCGCGATCGGCGCGGATTCGACCCGGACGTTGCGGATGATGTGATCGGGGAGGATCGGCACGTCGCACAGCGCGCGCAGCGCGAGGTCCGACGGCCGCTTCAGCACGAAGCGGATCGTGCGCTCCGTGACCAGCTCGAGCGAGGCGACGTCGGCCAGCTCGGCGCGCAGCGCGGCCGCGTCGTTGCCCTTGCGCAGGAGCGGTTCGATCGTCGCCTGCACGTCGAGCACGCCGAACGCTCGGTGATCGTGCCAGCGAACGCCGCTGCGCACGCGCACCGCCAACCTCATCCGATCGTCGGAGACGTCCCAGCTTTCGGCCAGCGCGGGACGGTAGCTGCCGTCGCTGCAATCGAGCAGCGTCTCGTAGATGAGACCGGACGTCACCTGCAGCGCGGACGCCTCCACGTCGCCGAGCGGCATCAGATTGGGCGGCTCGCCATCGAGGTGAAAACGCAGCGCGCCGCCGCGGTGCGGTGGCGCGGGCACGGCGGCGGGCGGCGGCAGCGTCGCCGCGGGGGGCGGCGGCGGGCGCACGGGTGACAGCTCAGCCGAAGCGGCGGAGCGCGCGTTGGCGGGCGGCGTCTTCTTGCGGCTGCGGCAGGCCCCGACGGTGGCGACCGCCGCCAGCAAAACAATCCACAATCTTTTCCGTTGTGACACTCGCGCTTGCCGGACGAAAACCACCGTGTTATTCAGGGCTAGCCGCATCGCGCGGCGGGAGAGGGTCTCCATGAAGCGATTGCCGACCGTATACCACCTCGTGCTCCCCTTCGCCGTGGCGATGCTTGCTCCGGGCAGCGTCCGCCTCGCCCACGCGCAAGGGACCGAGATGCCCCCGATCAAAGTGGATCTTCCGCCTCCGCCGAACTTCAACATCCAGACCGCACCGGAAAAATATCCGAGCGGCGAGATGTCGATCTACGGCCTCCGCAAGCACATGAGCCAGTACCTGGACAAGGACGTCCAGGTCAAAGCGTACCTGCTGCAGATCTACGAGTGCCCCGCCGAGCAGCGGAAGTGCAACGACGATCTGGCGGCGAAGTCGAAGAAGGAAAAGAAGAAAGAGCTCGCGGCGCTGAAGAAGGGCAAAGAGACGGCGGCCGCGCCGGCCAAGGGCGCCGAGCCTCCGAAGATGCAGGGCGGCTGCCGCCCCTGCGATCAGCCCCACTTCTTCCTGGGCGACACGCCGACCACCAAGCTGGATCACGGCCTGCTGGTCGCCGACTACCCGATCAAGGACTGGAACACGGGCAAGCCGAAGCCGCTGGTCGCCAAGGCTGGCGAGCAGTACGTCATCACCGGCATGTTCGCGATCAACTCGATCGGCGGGTTCGCGGCGTCGGACGGTCTCATCATCCACAAGAAGTTCCAGGACGCGTCTGGCAAGGTGATCGCCGAGGGCAACGCCGTGCTGCCGCCGGACGCGCAGGACATCAAGCTGGAAGGCAAGCCCGTCGAGATGGTCGGCGGCAAGCGCATCGACGCCGAAAAAGACGGCAAGAAGGGCAAGTAGGTCGGAAGTAGACGGGCAAGTAAGCCCGCCTCGGGTGCGGGCCGTCACGGCCCCACCCGACAGTCTGTTCAGAGGCGTCCGCACAAGTCGTTCAATCGGCGCGCATCCCGGGGCCGATCTGCGCGCCCGGCGCGTGGCCCCGGCATTGCTGTTTGGGCCGGGCCGTGGAGGCTCGCCCCCAGGTTCCGGGATATCGCTTCGGTTCACCGAATGTGATACGCAGGCTGCACGCGCTGTCGCGCGCAGCGGGGGGGCCTGGGGACTCGATGGGCGAATCCCGATCCGATCTCGGAGACACCGACGGTGACGCCGACGCGCGCGCCGACGGACGGGCACCCCTTTTCGCGCGCGGAACGGCGGTCAGTCGCTATGTCGTGCTCGAACAGCTGGGCGCCGGCGCGATGGGCGTCGTCTTCGCCGCCTACGATCCCGAGCTGGATCGCAAGGTGGCGATCAAGCTGCTGCGCGCGCAGCCGGCGGGCCCGGACGGCGATCGGCGCCGCGCGCGCCTGCAGCGGGAGGCGCAGGCGATCGCCAAGCTGTCGCACGCGAACGTCGTCAGCATCTTCGACGTCGGCGTTCACGACGGCCAGGTGTTCCTCGCGATGGAGCACCTGTCGGGCGGCACGCTCGCGCAGTGGCTGAAGGCGAAGAAGCGAACGTGGCGCGAGATCCTGGAGGTGTTCGTCGAGATCGGCCACGGTCTGGCGGCGGCGCACGCCGAGGGCCTCGTCCACCGCGACTTCAAACCCGACAACGTCTTGTTGGACCGCCAAGGCAAGCCGAAGATCGTCGACTTCGGACTGGTGCGCCTGTCGTCCGCGCTGGATGAATCGACGAGCGCGCCCGGCCTGCGCCCGGGCGAAGATTCGGCGGTCGCCCCGGCGGTCGCGGCGCTGGCCGCCGATCTCACGCGCACCGGCGCGATGACCGGCACGCCCGCGTACATGGCCCCCGAGCAGTTCCTCGGCCAGCCCGTCAGCGCCAGCAGCGATCAGTTCGCCTACTGCGTCGCGCTCTACGAGGCGCTCTACGGCGCGCGCCCGTTCCAGGGCGACAACGTGATCTTGCTGGCGGAGTCGGTGCTCGCCCACAAACTGACGCCTGCGGCGGCGGGCGCCGCCGTGCCGCCATGGATCCGCCGCATCATCGAGCGCGGCCTGGCGGTCAAGCCGAGCGATCGCTTCCCGACGATGGCGGATCTGGTACGCCGCCTCGATCGCCGGCCCGTCACCCTGAAGAAGGCGGGCGCGATCGGCGCCGTCGGCATCGCGGCCTCGGCCGCCCTCGTCATCGTCATCTCCGTGGTCGGCGGTCGGGCGCGCGCGCGCGCCGAGCTGGAAGCGACAATCTCGCGCAGCCGCGCGGAGACGCAGCGACACGAGGACGCCGCGAGCGCCAAACGCGCCGAGGCCGAGCGACTGCGCACACAGGCGATCCATTTCTTCGACGAGGCCAGCGGTCTCCTGCCGGGCGGCGCCAAGGCCGACAGTTGGTCGCGCGGCGAAACCGACTGGGCCAAGGCGCTCGAAGCGGGGGCGACTGCTCAATCCGAATACGCCCACGCGAGCACCGCCCTGGAAGCGGCCCTCCTAGTCGATCCACACCGCGCGGAGGTCCGGGAACGGATGCTGCGCGACATCGACACTCGGCTCTCCCTCGCCGAGGAGTTCTTCGAGCGCGATCTGGCGAACGAGCTCAAGACGCGGCTTCAGGGACTGAAGAAGGTGACGGTTGGATCTATCGCGTCTCGAGACGACGCCACGATCGCATTCCCTTCACGCCCTACGAACTTGCGGATCTCGATCGCGGAATACGTCGTCGACGCTGCTTCCGGGCGGCTTCGTCTCAGCTCCCCGCACCCTGTGGCGGACGACAGAATAGCGATCGCTCCGGGCTCGTACCTGGTGACCTGGACGAGCGACGGTAAGCACACCGTCCGATTGCCCGTGCTCCTTCAGCGTGGCCACGAGACCTCCGTCGACCTGATTGAGCCCGACTGGTCGGCGGTACCGAACGGCTTCGTCGTGATCCCCTCAGGCGAATCTTTGATCGGCTCCGACGAAGAGAACCTGCGCGCAGCTCTGGACGTGTCGCCGATGCACACCGTCGCTGTGGGGAGTTTCTTGATCGGGCGGTTCGAAGTGACCTTTGGGGAGTACATCCGGTGGTTGGAGACCCTGCCGGCGACCGAGCGTGCCGCGCGAATGCCTCAAAATCGTTCTAGGCCGGGAGCAATCGAACTCCGATACGCGAGCGATCACCGCTGGACGCTGATGCTTCAACCGACCGCCGGGCAGCATCACGTCGCCGTTTGGGGCGAGCCCGTCCGATACCCAGCCCGTGCCGAGCATTCAGTGCAGGACTGGCGAAGATTTCCGGTCACGGCCATTTCGTTCGAGGACGCGCAGTCGTATTCACGCTGGCTGGACAGCACCGCGCAGGTCCCAGGCGCTCACGTCTGTCGCGATGTGGAGTGGGAACGCGCCGCCCGGGGCGCCGACGGGCGTATCTACGCCAATGGCTGGCAGCTGCTACCGTCGGAAGCGAACCTGGACGCCACCTACGGCCGCCGTGACGACACCCTTGGACCGGACGAGGTCGGCAGCCATCCAGAATCAGCGAGCCCGTTCGGTGCGGAGGACATGGAGGGGAACGCAGGGGAGATGGTCGCCGCCGCCCGGTGGGGCGAGAAGACCGCGCTGCGGGGGGGGAGTTGGTACGACCAGCGCCTGGGCGTGCGGGCCGATAACCGTTTTCAGAATGCGCCGAGCTTTCGATATCTCTTGCTTGGTTTTCGTATTTGCGCGCCGGTGGCAACAGGAGGAAGCCAACCTTTCAAAGGAGAACGTCAATGAGAACTCTAGCCGTCTGCTCCATTGCGACAGCGTTGTTTGTCAGTGCCAGTGAGTCGGCAGTCTTCGCACAAAGTACGTGTGATCGCGGCGATCCCGATCCGTTCTGCCCCAACGGCAACGGCGATTACATCGCTGCTTACAAGGGCAAGAAGAAGCTGAGCAAGAAAGAACAGAAGAAAATGCAGGCGTACATCATTCCGTACGGGTTCGATAGCTGGCAGGGCATCTATCTCGAGGGAGCAGGTCTCGAGGGCAGACGGTTCACTGTGTCCAGCCCGGCCGGTAAGAAGCCCTACCCTCCCGAAGCGGGCTGGGTGCTCACGGACGAGGCAGGCTGCTCGAAGGGGTCTGCGCCACTCACGCTAACGATCTTACAGTGCGAATCCGGGACCACCGCGAGGGGTTGCCAGGTGACGGCCAAGGGGCCCCAGAACGGTACGATCTGCGGCCTCGGAGGGGGGAAGACCGTGGGTGTCGCCATCGTGCAAGGCTACTGGGACGCGAGCGGTGCTTGGCAGTTGCAGGACAATGGTACGGATGTCGTGACCGTGGCGTGTCTGGCCGACGCCAGTCAGATGGAAAAGCAGTCTGGCGCGTCGGACGGCGCGATCACCCGGTGCGTGCGGGATTACCGGTTCGAGCCCAAGGGGAACAACGAAGCGCTGACCGCGTGCATTCGAATGCAGCGCGCCGACTACTGCGCAGACGGAAAATCCCATACCTTCGGCGGGACGAACATTGACGTCCACACGCCCGAGGATCCCGTCGAGCGGAGTGTGCAGATCACGGGCTCCGGCGACAGCTTTGACGACTGCACGGACGGTAGATGCTTCGAGGCGACCTGGGACAAGGATGGCGCCATTTGCGTTGCACATACACGCTGGAAGGGGACCAACGATTTCATGAACGCGGGCTGCGTGGACACGAAGTTTCCGGATAGGTTCCCGGATTCAAAGACAGGCCCTGTTTATTGCAGGAGCGGAAGGACACCCTCGGCGAGCGACTACTTCACTCGGTCAAAGGTCCATGAGTGTGGCCAGCTGACGCAGGACTGTTCTGGCCCGCCCCCAACCAACCCTGACAAGTTTTGTCCCGGGTGCACGTCGACGACGGCCAAGAAACAGACGCCGGCGAAACAGGCTCCGAAGGCCAAGCCTTGAACGATCTCACTTCGCGAGCAACTCGAACCTCAGGGCGGTACAGGTCGTAGGCTCGAGCGTGAACGCGGCGGCGTCGCGATCGAAACGCGCGACGCAATTGTCATTGCGCGCCCAGATCTGCACGGCGTGGCGCGTGGGGCGCGGGTCGCCGGGCGGCTGAACGTCGATCTCCAGGCGGACCGCGGGCGCGCTGGCGGGTGGCGCGGCGATGAATTCCTGGGCGCGCAGCTCTGAGAGCGCGGTGACGACGCGGGCGATTTTGGCGGCATCGGCGGGTGCGCCGGTGGTGGTGTGCCAGGTGCCGCCGTCGGAGGTCGTCACCTGCTCGGTCGTGTTGCCGCCGGTGCGGACGAGGCGGCGCACGTCGAAGTGGGCGAAGGACAGCACGGCGCGATCGCGGAAGCGCAGCGGGTCGGGCGCGAGAAGCGCGTGGACGTCGGGCGGGGCGGAGACGTCGGCGCGCTCGGGGAAGTGGCCTTCGATGACCAGGTGACGGGCGTGAGGGCCGTCGGACTTCGTGGCGGCCTTGACGGCGTGCAGGCGCGTCAGCCAGTCGTCGACGGCGCGCGTATCGGCGGCGTACGGGACCTTCGGGGATTCGAACGACCATTCGCCGTGCACGCGGCGCAGGGCGAGGCGGGCGTGATCGTCGGACAGCTCGACGCGCGTGATGGCGTCGGGTGGCTGCACGACCAGACGATCGTCGCGCGCGGAGGCGGGCGCGAGCGAACGCCACGCTGTCTCGA
>Ga0066903_100000242_pt1 | contig 31278 bp, 30 predicted proteins | sample PanSoiMetaGPlot1_FD_67491 | JGI IMG/M metagenome (GOLD analysis project Ga0066903, IMG submission 67491) | Tropical forest soil microbial communities from Panama analyzed to predict greenhouse gas emissions - Panama Soil - Plot 1 (version 2) | ecosystem: Environmental > Terrestrial > Soil >... | reverse complement strand
GCGCAGGAACAGCGCCACCATGCGCAGGGGTCCGACGGGGAGCGCGTGACGGATCTCCTCACCCAGCTCCACGCCCAAGGCGCGCGTCCGGATCGCCGGCGCCAGGGGGTTCTGGCCCGGCTGCTCATAGGCCGGGTAGTACCAGTGCACGCCGCCCCGCGCGTCGACGGCGAACACCATCAAATAAGAGAACTCGGCGCCTGGGTTGGAGTACGCGACCAAGATGCTGTCGTCCTCGTGCATTGTCCCTGCCACCGGCTCCGTCTGGCGGTCGCCGACCGTTCTGAAAAAATGCACGCTGGGCGCACGCGCCTCTTCCACGTTCGTGCCCCGCGCCACCGGCCCGGACACGGTCTTGAGGTGGGCGCCGACGGCCACCAGCAGCAACAGACCCGCGAGCGCGCCTGCACCCAGGAGCGCCGACGGCCGAAACGACCTGCCTCGAACCTCCAGCGCGGGTTGGCCCGACAGCGTGGGATGGGCGTCGACGCGCGCGGAGGCGACGATCGAGTCCCACAAGCGCTGCTGCTGGCGCGCGTCGCCGTCAGGCAACACGCGCTCGTGGAGCAGGTGACGTTCGTAGCGGACCCGACACGCGCCGCAACTCCAGAGGCGCCGAAACATTGCCGTCGCGGCGGCGGGAGGCAGCGTTCCCCCGAAATAGCGATCGATCCGGCGGACATGAAGGGCGTGAATCATGGTGATCTCTCCACGATGAACGCGCGCAGCTTCTCGGTCAGGCGGTGTTCCCACCCCTCGAGCGTCGAGCGCGGAATTCCAAGCTGGGCAGCGATCTCGACCTGCGTCTGTCGGGCCAGGAAGCGCATCCCGAAGAACTGTCTCTGGGCCTCCGGCACTTCCGCCGTCAGGAACCGCGTGAGCACGTCGCGCGCCTCCAAGCTTCCTTCGCCGGAATGCGCCTCCGGACCCAGCTCTTGAGGGGGCTGGCGCCGGGCCCGCCGCAGGTGCTCGAGCGCTTTCAGCCGCGCGATCTCGCGCAGCCAGGCCGCCAGCGCCCCGCCCACGAACTGGGCGCGCAGCGCCCGATTCCGCAGCAGCTCGACGAACACATCGTGGACGACCGACTCGGCCTCGGCCGGACCCGTATAGCGGCACGTCTCCCGCAGCAGCGCGGCCCCGTGCTCTAAATAGATTTCCCGAATTACGGCTTCGTGGCCCGCGTGAAATCCATCTACGTCAATCCCGATCCGCTGATTCGCCTCCGTCGCTTGCACCAGAGTTGATCTTTTATGTCTTACGACCCTGGAAAATGACGAGCGACTTTCTCGTTTCGAGTCAGGCGGCCTGCGTGCCGGTTATCGAGGCGGCCGGTAATGTATAGACGCACGAGGGGCGCACTTCATCCGCAACTTCTTTAGGATTTCTTTTGGTCCGCCCCCACGGAACAGGTCGTTCCCAGGCAGCAAGAGGGCTGCCCGTCCCCAGCAAGGACATCTTCAAGTGCGCACCGGTTCAGACCGTCGGCGCGCTCAGTCTCGACAAGGACCCCGGGACGCAGCGCTGGGGCATGCACGCTTGCCCGGCCGGTTCGGTCATGGTGGGCGTGAGCGTCCCGCTCAACGATCTGGGTGCATGGCGCTTCCGCCGGGATCGATCACCGAACGGATCGACTACGGGACCAGGATCGACTACGGGACCACGTACACCTCCTCGGTGCACGTCTGCGACGCCTCGCCCAGCGCGGCGATGTCGGGCATCCGCGTGGACAAGAATCTCCTCCTCTGCGCGATGGACCCGCACCTCGACTGATCGAGGGCGCCCGCGGAAGCCGGCCACCGCCGAAAGTGTGCGAGGACGGGGACTCGAACCCCGATGGATGTTATCCACTAGCACCTCAAGCGAAAACGACCCGAGCGAGGTCAATGATTTCGCGGCTTCAGAGCGTCAGGAAACGACAGGAAACGTCCCGGAGCGCCCCATTCCGGTCGCATGCGACCAGAATTTTGAGGGTGAAACCACGTCCGGTGATTCCATCTCGAGACGCCTGCGGGAGGCGACGAAGCGGTGGACGACGGATGGCGATCGACGAGTCCTGCGGATGGCGCTTCTTGAGCTGATGCGATCACTTGACGACTGAGCCTCGGAATGCGCTAGCGGCCGACGGCATGTCGGTTCGCTCGTGTGACGTCTCCCCGAAAAACTGGACCGTTCAAAAGTTGAGTGTTCCGAAGAATTCGGGACCCTCGAACTCGCAGCTTGAAGTGGACCAGCCTTGGGGGGCAGGTCATGACCCGTCGTCGCCGCCCTCATCGGCCCGTCGCCGTCGCTCGACCAGGCGATCGCGGTCTTCATCCCTCGCCCACCGCTTCCCGACGCCCAGATTCCTCACTAAGTACGTGTCACCTCGATCTCGCACCTCATTCTCGAGACAGGCTATGATTCCGACGGATGGCACCACTCGCGAGATTGGCTGTCTTACTCACCAATGACGACGGAGGTTGGTTCGCGCAGGGGCTTGAGGTCGACTACGCCGCGGAGGGGCAGTCCATGGAGGACGTGAAGGCGCGCTTCGAGGAGGGTATCCGCGCGACCGCACAGCAGCATCTCAGCATCTGGGGTGATACCACCAAGATGATCCAGCCTGCACCGGCGGAAATTTGGAAGCGAATTTTACCACACCATCAAACGTTCCGGGCGACGCATCGACAGAGCAACCCGGATCACCGCAAATCGCCGAACCCGGATGGACCGGACTCACCGTCGAGTAGTGTCATGGTGCCACCGCTTCTGCCATTCGGGCCCTTTGAGTACATTCAGGAGGTGAAGTTGATGCGGCCGTCTGGCGACATTTCAGTCGTCTTGCCCATAGTTGTCGGAACATTGAAGCGGCACAATGTAGCGACTTCAACTGACGAAGAGCATCGAGATGTTTTTCAAAAAGGCGACGCGTTGCAGGTGCATCGTTTACCGTGGGACGTCCACGCTAATATGCTTGACCATTTGGCGCGACGCTTTGCATTTGAACCAATCTCCTTCCTCGAAGTGGAGGAAGATCTGTGGAAGGAACTAGCTGATTCTGACTGAATGGACTCCGATGGTTACGCAAGTCTCGCCGCACGCAGTTATGTCCTCGTTCGAACGTCCCGTTCATGGGCCCCTTCGCAACGACCTCCACACCGGTGGTTCGCGAGAGACATTAATTGTATTTTCCTCTGAGTCCTGCCAGACACGTTAGATACCGAATGTTCGTATTTCTAATGCAGACCCCATAATTGAACGGGTTGTCCCTCCATTTTAGGCAGGCCGTGATTTGCACGAGGGCCAAGCCGATACAATCGGGGCGGCTGGCAGCTCTCATCGCGGCAAGGCGTATTGCTCGAATGGATGCCTGCATCCAGGTCATCAGGCTTCCTTCTTCTGACGCTCCCGCTAGGCCGCTGGGATCAAGAACATCAACAGGATCGCCATTCGCGTAAGCGAAGCGGTGCATTTCGACTGGCCGAAGCAGGCGCGCGCTCGGATCCTGAGATGACCAAGACAACTGGATGATACTGCGGCCATAGGGGTCACCGCCGAAGTCGAACGACCCGTTGATCTCCGCTAAAGCAAGGGTTCCGTAGCCAACGTCCCCGGCATCTAGCGGATCGAACGTCATGAACCTCCCTGCGTTAGGTTTGTATTGTCTAGCTCGGAGGTTGACTAGCCCAAGATCTGGATCAAGCTCTTCGCCTGAGTAAAGACGAGTGTTGGGCGTCGTTTCGTTGCTCGCAACGAGTATCCCCCAGGCATCGTAATCGTACGCGTTGGTGACAGCACCCGCGGCGTCCGTCAAGAACGTGATGTTCCCATGGCCGTCATATCCGTAATAACCGGTTGAAGGCGTCGTCGCGACGGTGCGCGTCTGGCTGACGATGTTCGTACCGTATGTGTACCTCGTTTGCACTGCGCCACCGGCGACCTCCTCCAGGACCTGGAGGTAGCCGGTCGGGTTTAGATCGTCCACGAGGTAGCGTGTGGTGACACCGCCGACGGTCTTCGCAACGCGATTGCCGTCGCAGTCGTAGGTGATCGTCACCGCGCCGCCATCCTTCGAGATCAAACGGTTCTCGAAGTCGTACGCGAAGCTGTGGCCGCCGGAGGTCAAGGTGTTGCCGTTGGCGTCGAAGGTGTCGCCGCCGATCTCGTCGTTCGCGTTGTAGCTGAAGGCCTGCGCACCCAGCACCGCGAGCGTCGAGGTTCGCGACGATCGGTTGCCGACCGCATCCAGTACGTACGAGAGCGCGCCGTTGAAGCTCGCTCCACGCGGATCGCTCGTGATCGTCTCGCTGGTCAGGCGTGAGGCCGCATCGTACCCATACGTCGCCGCCCTCCCTGTGATGTCCGTCGACGAGACGCGCCGGCCACGGTTGTTGTACCCGTACGACCAAGTTCCGATGAACGCGAGGGATGGATCGACCTCGTGAACCTCGTCGAGAGCAGGCCAGATGACACGGTCGTCATCAACACTGGTGCGCGCAACCAGACCGGCATCAGCAACTTCGGGAGGACGCTCAGGAAGGCGTTGCCCGCATTGACCAGGAAGCTGGTCGTGTTCTGGCTGATCGACCGCAAGCGGGAGAGCCTGGAGCTGCTGGCGGATTTCTCGGCGGCACTCCCGGAAGCGGAGATTCACGTCGTCCGGAACATGTACCTCGGCGCCGAGGCGAAGTTCGAGCTCTACAACGGATCGAAGATGAGAGCCGCGATCGAAAACGCCGGTGGCAGGTCGCTGAACTTTCCCGAGCTCGCAGACAGGGTCACCGATGCGATGAACAAGGGCCGGCTGACGATCGCCAAGGCATGCGGTGAGCTGTCTCTCGGTGACCGCATGGAGATCGAGAGGTGGCGGGAGGAATGCAAGGAGATGCTCGGCGAGGTGGTCCGTGAGTGAGCTGGACGATTCCTTCGCACGCCTCCTCGGTCGCCAGCCGACGGATAAGGAGCGGCAGGCTCTCTACCGCGTCCGGGACGCCCTCCGGCTGAAGACGACGGACGCAGTCTGGCTCTTACTGATGGTCCTCCAGCACTACGAGACACTTTACGGGGAGATACCCGAGCGGATCGCCGACGCAGCACGAGAAGCAACGAAAGCGGCACGCGCCACAGCGGAGGCGCAAGCCAACGCCGCGCACGCGGAAGCGCTGAAGACGCTGGCGGACGCCGTCCATCGGGCAGCCGTGGTATCGGCGCGGCGGGCCGCAGGCGCCCAATTGTTCAAGTGGGTAAGCATCGCCGTGTCGGTCGTGACGCTCTCGCTAGTCACGGTGGGCTGCTGGCAGTTCAGGCGGGGAGACGCAGCAGGTGCCGCACGGGGCGAGAACCAGGCGAAAAGAGCGTGCGAGCGCGAGACGGTGGCCGCCGCATGGGTGAGCAGCCCGGAGGGACGTCTCGCCTATGAGCTGGCGCGGGTCGGAAGCCTCCGCGACCTCGCGACCTGCTCCGGCCACAGCGTGGCCGCACGAGACGGTTGGTGCGTGGTCCAACCGGAGCGCGGGAAGTCTATCCGCTGGCGCATCCCGGCCAACGGCACCGATCGATGACGCAGCTCACCGGGAATCCCGCCCCAAGCCGGTTTTTTCCGGCGCCGGTCGACAAGTGGTTTGTCGACCATGCACGCGTCGAAGCCGGAAGGAGCAAAGGCAGGCTGGCCAGGCAACGCTGGGCCCGCTCGCCGCGAGGATCACGTCGTGAAGACGCCGTCCGCCACCCCGGTGCTCTCTTCGCGGCTCCGGTCGACAAGGGATTCGACCATGGACGCACCGACGCTGAACCCCGGACCTGGAGATCGGGCTGGCAACACTCGAGACGCTCGCTGCGAGAACGTCGGGGTGAAGACGGCCATCGCGCGAGCCAATCACGACTCGCGCGACCGGCGTGTTGCCCGTCACCTCGACCTCATCCCGCCGATCGCTCGCGCAATCAAAGCGTGGGTCGGCAAGTGCGCAGAGCTCGACGACCTCGTTGCTTACGGGAGCGAAGGCCTCCTCGCTGCCGCCTCGCGTTTCGATGCGACGAAAGGCGTCTCGTTTGAAGCATTCGCCCGTCGGCGAATTTGGGGCGCCATCATCGATGGCGTCCGCAGAGAGGGCTGGTTCGGCCGTCGCGCGTATCGCCGCCTGAAAGCAGGCCAGGTCGGCATCGTCGATTCGGCGGCAAACGATCCGCGATCCGCGGTCGTCTTGCCAGCCGGCCTCACGATCATCCGCAGCGGCCACGGAACCGGGGCGGGAGGCGACGATGGGCTTGCCGAGATCGCCGACAGGGACCTCGGCGACCAAGCCGCCCGCTGGAACGGGAGGCGCATGGTCCAGCTTGCCGTCGAAGACGCCGGCGGCCTCCACGCCCGGGCGAAGGCCAACCTGTCCCTGCTCCCCGCCCGTGAGCGCCGTCTGTTGGAGCTCCGGTACTACCAAGGCAAGACGCTCAGCCAGGCGGCCCGCGAGATGGGCTTCCGCCGCTCTTGGGCATCGCGCCTCCACGCGAGGGCGCTCGCAACACTCGCCGCCGCCATGCACGCTCATTTTCCCTACCGCCGCAAGGGCGTGGGCGGAAACGATCGACCACCGCCGTCCCGACATGACGCCAGGAGTCCCTCGCAATGAGCGCCCGCGCCGCGCACTCAGCGGATCGAACGATCGCCCCCGGGGATGGGGGCCGTGAAGGTGACCCACGAAGCACGCACGCGGAGCCGGTCCGGAACGCCTCCTCGCCGCTGCTGACCAAGGTCGAAGCGGCGGCGTTCTGCAAGATATCGCTTCGTTCCTTGGAACGCTTCGTGCAACCTCATGTGAGGACGATAGCGATCGGCAACCGCCGGTTCTTTTTCCGGGAGGACATCCAAAGATGGCTCGAAGAGCAAAGGGCTGGAAGCTTCTCCGCGATACCCGCACAGCGATTTTCTTCGTCCGGTTCACGCATGCAGGTCGGCGCTTCAAGCTCAGCACGGGCGAAAGAGATTCTGGACCGGCTGCGGGCCAGGCAGCGCGCGTCTACGCAGACGTCGTCTCCGGTCGATGGTCTCCCGGACGAACAGCGCCGAGCGGCACACCGGGCCGCGCGTTCGACGAAGTAGCTGCCGAGTGGCTGGCGGACATCGAGTCAACCGTCAGCGCCGACACCTTCAGGTTGTATGAAGGCATCTACGTGGGCGCTCACTTTGCGCCCTTCTTCAAGGCGATGGACCGGCTGACCACGATCGGCATCGAGGACTACAAGGCGGCGCGGTTGCGCGTCGTCACGCGCGAAACGCTGAAGAAGGAGCTGCCGGTGCTCCGTCGGTTCGCGAAGTGGGCCTTCCGACGCGGCTATCTGCAGGCTCTGCCCGAGATCGAGACGCCGAGCCGGCACGTCGTCGGCACACGATCGACGAAGAATCGGAAGCGGACCTTCTTGATCTTCACCGCCGACGAGATCGCGGCCATCGTCAGCAAGCTGCCCCTGCTGGCGCGAGGACCGCGCGCGCCCATTCCGTTCCCCGTCCGCGCGCGGTTCGTCGTTGCGTGGGAAACCGCGTTGCGACCTCAAACGATCGATCAGCTCCGGGCGCCGGATGATTACCGCCGGGGCAGCACGTCGCTTTTGATTCGCGACGAGGTGGACAAGAATCGATTCGGCCGAGAGGTGCCGCTCAGCGCGGCGGCACGCGCGGCGCTCGACCAGGTCTGCCCCGATGTGGGGCTTCTGTTCGGGTCACACGACTACCGCCGCCTCCTGCGCGAAGCCGCGACGGCGGCAGGCATCGACGAGTATCGCGCGGCGCGGATCAGCGACTACGATCTTCGCCACTCGCGGCTCACGCATCTCGGACAGGTGAGCAGCAACTTGAGCGGCGTGATGTTCCTGGCGGGCCACAAACAGCCCGCGACCACCGCCCGGTACTTGCGTCCCCAGAAGCACGCTGCGGCCGAGGTGCTCGAGGCGGCCGCCGAAGCCGAATTTCGGTCGCATTCCGGTCGCAAAGGCCGCGCGCGGCGGCCTCAACCCAAATCAGCCGCCCCGAGAAACATGAATGGTTCCGAAGCTGTGCGAGGGCGGGGACTCGAACCCCGATGGATGTTATCCACTAGCACCTCAAGCTAGCGCGTCTACCAATTCCGCCATCCTCGCGCGGAGCAGGTGATCTAGACGCGCCGGCGCGCACTTGTCAACGCGCGACTAGAAAACCCGGCCCGGGGATCAGCTCAATCGGTGGATGTCGTCGACCACGTGCCAGGTCGCCACGACGGTCAGCTCGATCAGCTTCTCCGTGCGGCGGCTGTCGGGCACGACCATGTGCTCGGCGGTGCACAGGGCCTGCATCTGGCGCAGGATCTGGCGGATCTCCCGTTTGTCGCTGTCGCCGATCCAGCGCTTGATGCGGTCGGTGATGATGTTCTGGTGCTGCTGGATGAAGCGCGCCGCCGACTGGGCGTTGGCCGTCCGCGACGACAGGCCGCGCGCGGCGATGGCGCGGGCGCGCGGCGGCCGGCGCGGGAAGATCTCGAGCAGGTCGCGTCGGTACTCGAGCAAGTCCTGGTCCTGCTCGTCGTTGATCTCGAAGTAGTCGGCGACGGTCTCCTTGATCTCGGTGTACGGAATCCGCATGCCGAGACGAACGTTGCCGGGGTTGCCGCGGCAAGCGCGCTCGATGCCGACGATGCGGTCGACGTACTCGAGCTTCGCCAGCGCGACCTGCCAGTCGCGGTAGCGGCGCCGCCACGGCCCGCCCTCCAGCCAGACCGCGAACGTCTCGGCCCAGTCTTCATCCGGGTGCTTCTGCGCGTAGTGGTACATGCCCGCGCGGTGGAGGTAGCGGACGTAGTCGCGGCTCCACGGCGTCGGGGTGTAGACGTCGCGGTACGGCCGCCGGAAATCGCCGAACGTCTGCGTCCAGTCCTTCCGCCGCCAGAGCTCGAAGGCGTAGTTGATCGCGTGCCCGGCCTCGTGGCGGAGGTACATCAGAACCTCCTCGCGCGTGTACTCGAACAGGTGATCGTTAACGAGGCGCCACAGCTCCGGGTTGGCAAGGTACCAGGGGATGTTGACGCTGACGGCTCGGTCCGCGGTCCAGAAGTCGTCGTCGCCCAGATAATAAGCGGGCATGAACGTGATCCCCTTGCGCTGGAGCTCGCCGATCACCTCCTCGACACACTCGGCGAGCGTCCCTTCCGGCCGCAGGTTGAGATCGCAGATGCGGGTCGCCAGCAGCTTCTGCTGTCCGACCTCACGCACGACGGTGTCGGGGAGCAGGCTGGCCCGCGACGCTCGATGCCGTGCCTTGAGTGCCGCGACTGCCATGGCCCGACCCTCCGTTTACCATGCGTCCGGGAGGCGTTCCCGCTAAAACCGGGACGAAAATATTCCGCCGCACGAGGTAAAAAAGTTCCGTAAAAACGATTGCTTATGCCTCAGCGCGACGCGTCGGGCAGGTTCCCCTTGGACCGCCTCAGGCCGACCTCCGGGGGCCGCGGCCGCGCCGCGACGCGCCTCAAAGTTCGGGGCCGCGCCGCGGCAGAACCATGGTACGGGTAGTCAGGAAGCCATGAATCGGGTCGGAAAGCGTGTGGTCCCGCGGCTCTAGCTGGTCGCGACCAGCGCTGGTCATGGTCGTCTACCTCGGCCTCGGAGCGGCGGCGCTCGGCTGGGGTGGCCTGCGCGGCCAGCCCAACATCTGGCACCTCCCTGGTCGCGACCCGGCCGTGGTTACCGGAATTCTCAGCGGCCTGGCGGCCGGGCTGCTGATCGTCTTCGCGTCGCGGATGGCGCTGTACCGTTTCGAATGGGCGCGGTCGCTGCACCGCGAGCTGCGGCATCTATTGTTCCCGCTGACCGACGTCGAGATCGTCGTGCTCGCCGTGGCGTCGTCGTTCGGCGAGGAGATGTTCTTCCGCGGCGCGATGCTGCCGGCGATCGGCATCCTCGGGTCGAGCGCCATCTTCGCCCTCCTGCACATCGGCCCCAAGGCGCGTCACCTGCCGTGGACCGCCAGCTCGTTCGCGATCGGCCTGCTCTTCGGGGCGATGTACAAGTGGACCGGCGATCTGACCGGCCCGGTCGTCGCGCACTTCTTGGTGAACTTCCTCAACCTGCGCCACGTCGCGCAGGTCGAGCTGCGCTGACGCAGGAGCCAGATCATGGCGGACGACTACCGCGAGGCGCCCAACCCGTACACACCGCCGGCGGCGGCGCTGGAGACGGCGCCACCCGACGACCTGGCCGAAACATACGTCATCTACCGTTACGCCGTCTCGATCGGCTTCCTGACGTACTACGGTCATTCCGATCCGATCGCCGTCAGGGCCGGGAAGAACGACTGGACCCGGGCGCTGCTCTATTCGCTGCTTTCGTTGCTGCTCGGGTGGTGGGGGCTGCCGTGGGGACCGATCCGCACCATCCAGTCCGTCATCGTGAACCTGGGCGGCGGCCAGGACGTCACGCCGCTCCAGAACAGGCGCGTCTACAAGGTCGAGAACCCCGGCGCGAAATGGACCTGCCCGAAATGCAATCAGTCCAATTCGAACCTGACCTTCACCTGCGTCTGCGGGTACCGGCTGGTGTGAACGGGCTCCGCGCCCGGATCGCCGCGAGAGCGGTCAGACACCGGGGCCGGCCTCATCGCCGAACGAGGCCGACCGGCTTCCAGTCGCCGTCGCGCTTGGCGAGGATCAGGATCAGCGCGTCGCGCGGGCCGGTCGCCGCCAGCGCGTACAGCTGCTCGCCGCTGCCGTCGTCGACGTTGGCGGGCAACTTGCCGATGGCGGCGCGCAAGCCCGCGGTCGTGTAGATGTCGACCGACGGCGGCCGCGACGACTTCTCCTCGCCGGCCAGGTCGGACAGCATCGCGGTCAGCGCGGCCTTCTTGGTCACATCCTTGCCGGACGTCTTGAACGGCAGCGTGGCCATCGCCGCCATCGCCGCGGCGTTGCCGCCGGCCAGCGCCTTGAACCAGTGCTCGGCGACGGCGCGCGCGGCCGGGTCGGCGCCGCGCGCCTTGGGCGAGCCGGGTGGGGGCGTCGACGGGGCGGACGAAGGCGGCGCAGACGCGGTGCCGTCGCGCTCCTCGGCCATCGCGACCTCTTCGTCCAGGCGCTGCATCTTGGCGGCGTGGTTCTTGTCGTCGAAGCGGCGCAGGCGGCGCAGCCCGCCGTTGTTCGCTGTCGTGGGCGACACGGCTTGCGGCGGCACGGAGATGTTCGAGCCTGAGCCCGGGATTCCCGCCGCCGCGCCCGAGCCGCCCCCGCCCGGGGCGGTCCGCCCGGCGACCGGCCGCGGACCTTCGGACGGGGCGTCGGGGATGGCCGGCTTGTCGGCCCCCGCCGGCGGATTGTCGAGGATGAAGTAGTCGACGCCCGACGTCGCGCACTGGCGCTCGTCGCGGTGGAACTGCCAGTGGACGTAGATCTTGCCGTTGGCCGACCGGATCGCCTTCGGCGGATCCGGATAGGGACCGGCGTTGAACGCGACGTCGATCGCCGCCGCATCGAACGGCAGGTAGCCGGACGCGCGCACGACCGTCACCTTGTCGACGGTGCCGTCGCGGTTCAGCACCATCTCCAGCGTGGTCGAAAGGTTCGGGTTGTTGAGCGGGCTCGAGCCCGACAGCTCTTCCCAGTCTTCCAGCGCGCCGAAGCCCCACAGCTTGTGGATGCTCCGGTGCATCTTGGCGATGTACGCGGCGAACGGCGCCGCGCGCGTGTTCAGCGCGGTCTGGTTGCCCGGTTTGACCTCGGGGATGAAGTTCTCCAGCGCGGCGCGCACGCGGGCGGTGTTCTGCTGGAATTTTCCGAAACGGGACGACTTCTGCGTCTGCGCGAGGCGACGCTCGGCCTCGGCGTCCGCGCCAAACAGGTATTCGAATTCCTTCTCCGACAGGGCCAGCTTGACGCGCTCGCCGTTCGCCTGGCGCGACGGATCGCTGTTGGCGCCGCGCACGGGCGGCCGCGGCTGCGCGACCGCGCCGTCGGCGGCGTGCGGCAGCGACATGTCCGCGGTCTCGGGCGTCAGCTCGTGGGTCTGCTTGGCGGGATCGCGCAGCGCGAGCAGCGACTTCTTGCGATCCGCGTCCTTCGAGGCCACCTCCGGGTTGTCGTGCGGGGTGACGTCGGGGGCCTTGCGGCCCAGCATCGACTTCTTGTCCTCGAGCTCGGCGATCTTCTGCTTGTCCGCGCCCGGCTCGGCGTCGTCGCGCTCGGACTTGTCGGACGCGGCGCCCTCGCCCTTCTGCGCCTTCTGAAGATTCGTGTCGGTGGCGCGGGTCTCGACGTCGGCGTGGCTGTTCTTCTCCGCCAGATATTTCGCGTCGGGCCTCGGCGCGGACTCCTTGTCGACGTCGATGTCGACCATCTTCTCGTGGTCCTTCCGCTCCGGCTTGGGCATCGGCGGCAGCGGCGGAACGACCACCTCGGGCTCGGGCTTCGGCTTCTCGAGCTTGTCGGCGAGCTTCTCCTCGGGCTGAGGCTTCGGCGCTTCCTTCTTCTCGAGCTTGCGGCGCTCTGCACGTGGCGTCGGAGGCTTGGGCGGCGCCAGCTGATCCGGCAGCGGCTCGATCGGCGGCAGGTCCTTCGGCAGCTCGGCCGCGGTCACGTCCTTGAACTCGACGTCGACCTCTTGCGCGCGCTGCGCCTCCCGCGCCGCCTGCTGGCGCCCCCCGTAAATCCAGGCCGCCAGGCCGATCGGCGTCAGCAGGTGGACGTGCAGCAGCAGCGACAGCAGCGCGCCGCGCGACAAAAACCCGCGCGCGCGTGAGGCAGGCCGCTGCGACATGGAGGCCTCAGCGTAGCATGGGCATCTATATAAGGCGCCGGGAGACGGGCGATTCCCGCGATCTCGATCACACGCGCATTTTGCGGTAAACGCCTACCACGATCCCAATCAGGTTCACGCTCTTGAAGTCGCGCTTACGGACGAGGATCGGCTGCATCTGGCTGTTCGCCGGCTGGAAGCGGATCGTGTCCCCTTCAGGGTAGTAACGCTTCACCGTCGCCTCGTCCTCGATCATCGCGACGACGATGTCGCCGCGGTTGGCGTGCAGCTGCTTGCGCACGAAGATGAAGTCGCCATCGAAGATGCCGTCCTCGATCATCGAATCGCCCTTCACGCGCAGCGCGAAGACTTCGCGCGTCTGGCCGATGAAGAAACGGTCGACCTTCACGGTGTCTTCGATGTTCTCGACGGCGAGCAACGGCGCGCCGGCAGCGACGCGCCCGACCAGCGGCACGTCGACCATGTCCTCTTCGCGGCTGGGCGCGCGCATCGGCCCGCGGGCGCCGACCGGCCGCAGCGCGCGCGACTTCAGGTCCTCGCGCTGCAGGTAGCCCTTCTTCTCGAGCGCGCGCAGGTGATCGTTCACGCCGTTCGTCGATTTGATGCCGAAGTGCAGGCCGATCTCGCGGAGGGTCGGCGGGTAGCCGCGCTCGCGGATGGACTGCGTGATGAAGTCGAGGATCTCGCGCTGGCGATCCGTCAGGGCGCCGCGCGTGTCGTCGCGAACCAACGTCAACGAGCCCATGTTGTGCCTCCGCCGGTGTGCACTGAACACACGTATCGTACGGAACAGATGTCCCGTGTCAATTTAATTCGCGTGGAGTTTTCAGCGGTACGGGCCCCAGCGGCTGTCGCGCCAGGCGACGCTGAAGGATCCTTCTCGTAGACCTCGTCCAGACCGACGGGCCCGACGAGCTCGAGCGCCTCGGCGGCAGTCATCGCGCGGAGCTGATCGATGGACACCGGTTCGTCGCAGGTGCGCCGCCAGGTGTCCGAATCGGGTGGGGGCTCTTCGCCGCCCCGCATGAAATCGTAAACAAAAGCAAAAAAATCATGATCGGTTCGACGCCCGGCGCGCAACTGTAGAAATGATGAGGCGTGCCTATCTTGTCTTGAGCGCCGGAATTCTCATCGGTTGCGCCGGCTCGGAGCCCGGTGGCTCGAGCGGCGCCGCGGGATCCAGCGGAACGCCCGGCAGCGCGGGCGCCAGCGGCAGCGCGGGCGCCGGCGGCAGCGCGGGGACGACCGGAAGCGGCGGCAGCGGAACGGGCGGCACGACCGGGGTTGGGGGCACATCTGGCGAGGCGGGGACCGCGGGTGCGGCCGGCACCACAGGCGGCACGGGCGGAGGAACCCCCGGTACGGGCGGGAGCAACGCGGGCGCTGGCGGCTCGACCGGTCGTGGCGGTGCGGGCGGCACCGGCGGCGCGGCAGGCCGCGGAGGAACCGGCGGCGGCAGCGCGGGCACAGGCGGCGCCGCGGGGACGACGGGCACGGGCGGCAGCGGCACCAGCACCCTCCCCTTCAGCTACTACATCGGCGCCGACGTCACCGATCAGGAGACGCAATCCACGACGACGCGGGCGACGCTGCTGTCGATCATGCAATCGCACGGCTTCAACTACATCCGGCTAAGGACATTCGTCGACCCGAAGGCCTCCGACGGCTACGACAAGAACAACGGCTACGACGACATCGCGCATACAGCGTCGTTCGGCAAGCAGGTGAAGGACGCCGGAATGGGCCTGCTGCTCGACTTTCATTACAGCGACAACTGGGCCGACCCGGGCAAGCAGTGCGTCCCGGTCGCGTGGCAGACGTACACGACGATCGCCGACCTCGCGACCGCGGTGCACGACTACACGAAGGCTTCCATCCAAACGATGATCGCGGGCGGCGCGCGGCCCGACATGGTCCAGATCGGCAACGAGATCACACCCGGCATGCTGATTCACCGCTGCGACAGCGGCGGCCAGCCGATCTCCGGCATGAACAACCCGGTCACGGGCAGCATCTCGAACTGGACCAACCTCGGCATGCTGCTGAAGGCGGGCGTCGCGGGCGTGAAGGAAGTCGACAGCGGGATCGTGATCGCGATGCACCTGGATCGCGGCAACGACCTGACGTCCAGCCGCAACTTCATCAACAACGCGACCACGCAGGGCGTGCAGTTCGACGTCTTCGGCGAGTCCTGCTACACGGCTTACCAGGGCCAGCCGTCGGCGTGGATGAACACGTTCACCATGCTGGCCAGCATGTTCCCCAACATGAAGTTCATGATCGCCGAGTACGGCCCCGAGCAGAAGGCCGCCAACGACATGATCTTCAACCTGCCCAGCAACCGCGGCGTCGGCACGTTCAACTGGGAGCCGACGACGCAGGGCGCCTGGAACACCGGTCACGATCTGCTGCGCCGCTCGGGCACCAGCTACACGGCGCAGCCCGACATGGCGCTCTACGACCAGATGAAGATCGACTACGCTAGCAGGCTGTGAAGCGCGTCCTTTACATAGTCTCGATTGCCGGGCTGCTCGGTTGCGGCGGCTCGACCGGCGCGGGCGGCACCACGGGCAGCAGCGGCACGACGGGCGGCAGCGCCGGCAGCGGCGGCTCGTCTGGCGCGGCCGGAGCGGGCGGCACGATGGGTGGCTCGGGCGGCGGGGCCGGCACGTTCAGCGTCATCGGCGCCGCCGGAGCGACAGCCAAGGGCGGAGCCGGCGGCATCGCCGGTACGATCGGCGTCGGCGGATCGATCGGCGTCGGCGGAACGAGCGGCACCGGCGGCAGCGTGGCCGGCTCGGGCGGCGGCGGCAGCGGCGGCACCGGCGGCACGATGAGCGGCGGAGGAACGGGTGGACGCGGGGGCACGGGCGGCGCCGCCGGCCGAGGCGGTGCGGGTGGCACGGGTGGCGTGGCCGGCGCGGCGGGACGTGGTGGTGCCGGCGGCACGGGCGGCACCGCGGGCGCGGCGGGACGCGGCGGCGCCGGCGGCACGACGGGCAGCGGCGGCACCAGCAATCTCCCCTTCAGCTATTACATCGGCGCCGACATCACCAGCGTCGAGACGCAGGCCGACACCTCGCGCGCCAGCCTGCTGACGCTGATGAAGATGCACGGCTTCAACTACGTCCGGCTGCGCACGTTCGTCGATCCGAAAGCGGCGGACGGTTACGACAAGATGAACGGCTACGACGACATCACGCACACCGTGGCGTTCGGCAAGCAAGTGAAAGACGCCGGCATGGGGTTGCTGGTCGACTTCCACTACAGCGACAACTGGGCCGACCCGGGCAAGCAGTGCGTTCCGGTCGCGTGGCAAACGTACACGACGATCGCGGATCTCGCGACGGCGGTTCACGACTACACGGCGGACGCGATCACCAAGCTGATCGCGGGCGGCGCGCGCCCCGACATGGTGCAGATCGGAAACGAGGAGACGCCCGGCATCCTGATTCACAAGTGCGACAGCGGCGGCCTGCCCTTCGCGGGCACCGCCGGATACAACGCGGTCAACGGCGCCCTCTACCTCTATTCGTCCACCGACGGCGGGGCGCCGCCCGCCGGCGGTCCGCCCGCGGGCGGCTGGGGCAACCTGGGCATGCTGCTGAACGCGGGCGTCAAGGGCGTCAAGGATGTCGACACCGGCATCGTGATCTCGCTGCACCTCGATCGCGGCAACGACCTCGCCTCCAGCCGCAACTTCATCATGAACGCGATGACCCGCGGCGTGCCGTTCGACGTCTTCGGCGAGTCCTGCTACACGAACACGCAGGGCCAGCCGTCCGACTGGCAGAACACGTTCACGATGCTGGCCAGCATGTTCCCGAACCTGAAGTTCATGATCGCGGAGTACAGCACCTCGCAGCGCGCCGCCAACGACGTCATCTGGAACCTGCCCAACAACCGCGGCGTCGGCACGTTCAACTGGCAGCCGAGCACGCTCTGGACGCGCTCCGGATCCAACTGGGTCGCCGGCGCCGACATGCCGATCTACGACCAGATGGCCACCGACTACGCGTCGCGGTTGTAGCGGCCCGGTCGCAACGATCGCTGTTATGCTGCCGCCGGTGCGGTCGCTCACGTGGATCGTCGGCATCGGCGCGATGGCGACCGCGTGCATTCCGCTGCAGGACCTGGCGGCGATCGGGCCGGGCATCAAGCCGCCGTCGATCACCTTCACGGGGGCGACGCTGGTCAGCGCGCCGTCGCGCCAGCAGCTGGCCGCCACCTATTGCCCCGACCTGGTGAAGGTCCCGCTCGGCGGCGCGACGTTGCTCTGTCAGGGCCTGTTCGGCGCCCGGCCGTCGGCCGAATCGATGACGATCGCGTTCGACGCGCGCCTCAAGATCCAGAACCCCAACGAGATCCCGCTGCCGCTGGCGACGCTGCTGGCCGCCGTCACCGTCTACCCGGGCGCCTCGAACGAGCAGACCGGCGCCACCTGCGTGCAGCTGTGCCCGGGGGCTCCCGGCACCTGCCCGGCGCAGGACCCTGCCACCGCCTGCCAGGCGTCGTCGCGCGACATCCGCTCGCTCAACGACTTCGCCAACGCGGCCGTCGGCCTGATGGTGTCGAACGGTCTGGCGGCTGCGGCCGGCCAGCCGCCCTCGTTCACGGCCCCGACGGTCGCCGCGTCGAGCGAGATCGACGTCGTCGCCCGCTTCTCGCTGGCGCCCGCCCAGATCCTGCGCGTGATGCGCCAGCTCGCCGAGCAGTCGGTCAATGAGCTGCAGCAAGGCCGCGCCCCGAGCTTCGCGATTCCTTACAGGCTGGAGGGCACGATCTGGTTCGACGGCGGATCGTTCGGGCGCGTCGCGATCCCGTGGGGCCCCGCCTCCGGCACCTGGACAATCTAGGTCACTTCCTGCGGGCCGGGCCGGCCGCGGCCTGCTTCTCCAGCTTGCGGATCTTCTCGGTCAGCTCCGCGGGGGAGAGGCTCTTCTCCTGGCTCGGATCGGCGTCGTCATTTTCGCGGAGCTCGGCGCATGCGTCGGCGTAGCCGAGATCGCAATTCTGCTTGAGCAGCTTGCCCACCTTGGCCAGGTTCTTCATGACCTGACCGACGTCGTCCGTCTGGAGGATGCCGGACCCGCGCGGCATCTCGCCCGGCTTCATCAGCTTCGGCTGCGGCGGCGGTTGGAAGTTGCGCTGGAAGGCGCACCCCGCCTTCGATCCCAGGTCGCAGGCGCGCTTCATCATCTTCAGGCCGCGCTTCGAGTCGCCCGCCTTGCTGCTGAAGACCAGGACCATGCCCAGGTGCGCGCACCCGTCGCCGACGCCGGCCTTGCAGCTGCGATCCAGCAGCGCCAGCGCGCGCTTCTCGTCCGGCTTCGATGGGTTCTGCTTCAGGATTCGAACCGCCAGGTCGACGCAGGCCGGCTGACTCTTCGTCTTGCAGCCGGCCTCCAGCGTCTCTGTCGTCGGCTCGGCCTCCTCGGCGCTCGCGCGCGCCTCGCCCTCGCCGAGCACCCGGCAGGCCGCCTCCTTCCCGTGACGGCAGCCCTCCTTGATCTGCTCGCGCAGCAGGCCGGCGCAGGCCGTCTCGTCGTTCTTCTCGCACTTCGCGCGCAGATCGGCCATGTCACCGACGGCCGGCTCGTCGTTCGCGACGGCCGTCCCGATCTCGACGCAGGCCTTGACCACGCCCTCGAGGCACGCCTTGCCATCGCCCGCCCAGGCAGCTGCGGACAGGGTGCAGACGAGGACGGGGAGTGAAAGCGCGGCGCGGCGGTTCAAGCCACGTACGTTATCACTTGATCCGCTGGCGCTGCGCGCGCCGGCCGCGCAGCAGCGCGACGGCCGTGAACAGGCCCATCACCAGCAGCGCACCGAAACCGGGTCGCCCGCCCGCCGCCGAGCAGCCGCCGCCGTAGAAGCACTGGGCGGCGGTCTGCGCCTGGCAGGTCAGCGCGCCCGTGCTGTCCGCGACGCAGTTGCGGCTCTTGCAGTTCCAGCCGTCGATGCAGGTCGCGCCGTTCTCCTGCTGGGCGACGCAGATGTCATCGCTCGCATCGTTCGTCGTATTTCGGCCGTCGCAGATCAGATCCGCCGAACAGCGGTTCTGGTCACTGCAGGTGGCGCCCGGCAGGTTGCCGGCGACGCAGACGCCGTCCACAGAGTTCATCGGCTTCTGGCAGACGCCGCCGATGCACTCGAAGTCGTTCTGGCAGTCGCCGCCGGCGGCCACCAGCGGCGTCATGAACGTCGAGTTGCAGGCCGGGATCTGATGGATGTTGTAGATCATCGTCAGGTCCGGGCAGGTCGCCGCGCGCAGCGCCGCCAGACACATGTCGACCTGCGCCTGATCGTATTTCGCGCGCCCCGCGGTGTCCGATGTCTGCATGTTCTGCAGCGTCTTGCGGAAGTCGTCGGCCGTCTTCATCTCGCACTCCGGCTCGGTCGTCCCCGCGGAGCTGTTGTTCATCAGCTGCTGCATCGTGCAGCATTTGTAGGCGCTGGTGCAGATCGCCTGGGCGAAGTCGGTCGCCGTCTTCTCGATCGGGATCCCGCTGACCCCGCCGCAGCCGAGGAGAGCAACCGTCAACGCACCACCCGTCAGGAATTTGTTCATCGCCATGACGGCCGATGCGGTGCAAATCCCATCCCAGGCCGCAAGGTGGCGAAAAGCCTGAGGTCCGGGTCACGCCCACCGTCAGCGATTCGCCGCAGTGTTCACTCTTTGACGGTCAGCGCTGTGGGTGTCGGTGGGCGCGTTTCACCGGTGCGCGCCCCGAGGTTCCGGGTGAAGGCCACCTTTCGAACGGGCCGCCGCGGCGGCGTTGTCCGCGGCGCCCACCGGGACGGCGCTGGGCCGTTCGCTCTTCGGCGGCGGGGCCTGACCGGGCGCGCGCGCGCCGGCGTCCTTCCCCTCCGGCGATGCGTGCTCGATGATCGCGTTCATCTCGCCGCCCATCAGAAAGATGAAGCCGCTGATGTACAGCCAGGTCAGTAGCACGATCACGCCGCCGATCGATCCGTAGGTGACGTTGTAGCTGCCGAAGTGCGCCACGTACTGGGAGAAGCCCCACGTCGCCACCAGCCAGGCCAGCGTCCCCAGCACAGATCCCGGCGTGATGAACCTGAATTTCTGCCTGACGTCGGGGAGCAGGTAATACCCGAGCGCCGCGCACAGCATGATGACCAGCGCGGTCACCGGCCAGCGCAGCCAGCTCCAGGCGATCACGTATTCGTGCGCGATGCCGGCGTGGCGGGCCAGCCAGAACCCCAGGCTGCCCCCGGCCGTCACCGCCGCGACCGCGACCAGCACCAGCAGCGAGCCGCCGATGGTCATGCCGAACGCGACCAGCTCCGTCCGCCACCACTTGCGCGATTCCTTGACGTCGTAGGCGAGATTGAGCGCCTTTCGGACGGCGTCGACGCCGCGCGAGGCCGAATAGATGGTCGCCAGGAGACCGAGCGTCAGCAGGTGCGGCCGCGGCCGCTCCACCAGCCCGCGCAGGTGCGGTTCGATCACCGCCACCGCCGGCCCGGGCAGGATCGCGTGCGCGCGCGTCAGCATCGTGTCGACCGACTGGCGGACGTAGGGGATGAACGCCGTCAGCGTCGCGAGGAAAAACAGGAACGGAAACAGCGCGAAGACGAAGTAGTAGGCCAGCGCGGCGGCGGCGTCGGAGACGGCGTCGTTCTCGTACTCCTCGTAGAGACGTCTGAGGAACGCTTTGAACCTCATCCGCCCGCCGCCCGGGAACCACAAAGAAATGATCCTCGTCGGAGAAAATAAGAACGCACACGTCCGAAGTGAACGCTCAACCGTAGCTCAAGCAAAACATGGCTTCGTTGGCGTTGGGGGCGCCGCTTCCTCTCGTGTTTCGCGCACCCAATATTGAAGGGTGCTTGAACAAAATCGTAGCCGCCGTGTCCGCCGGCCGCAGCGACCGGGCGCGCGACCGGGAGCTTCTCGAGCGCGTCGCCCGGGGCGACGTCGCCGCGCTGCGGACGATTTACGACCAGCACGCGTCGCGGGCGATCACCATCGCCTTTCGCATATTGCGCAACCGGGAGGAGGCGGAGGACATCGTCCAGGAGACGTTCCTGGAAGTCTGGCGGCGCGCGGCTCAGTTCGATCCCGGACGAGGAGGCGCCGTCGCCTGGGTGGTCACCATCGCGCGCAGCCGCGCCATCGACCGCTTGCGCGCGCGGACCATCGCCGGAAGAACGATCGCAAGCGCCAGCGAAGACACGGACGGCCTGCTGCCGCCGCCGCCGCCATCACCCGCGGTGGAGACGGAACGACGCCGCGACGAACGCCGCGTCGCGGCCGCGCTGGGCACGCTGCCGCCGGCGCAGCGACGTACCATCGAGCTCGCGTACTTCGAGGGGCTCTCCCAGAGCGAAATCGCCGTGAAGACCGCCAGCCCGCTCGGCACCGTCAAGATGCGCGTCAAGCTGGCCATGGCCAAGCTCGCCGAGCTGCTGGGGGACGAAAGCACATGATGCGCCGGCACCGTTTCACCTGCGCGCAGTTCGTCGATCTGGCGGAGTCGTTCGCGCTGGGCACCCTCGAGGAGCTGGAGCAGCGCGCCTGCGCCCAGCACATCAAGCGATCGGTCCCCCATCACGGCTGCCGCGAGGCGCTCACCCGCGCGCACGAAGTGATGGAACGGCTGGCGGCCGCGCTGCCCCAGTCGCAGTCGGACGAACCGCCGCCTGCCGGGCTGTGGGCAGCGATCGAGGCGCGTCTGGGCGTTGGCTCCGGTTCAAGCAGCGCCGAATGGCTGTGACTGGAAGGTGTCGAGCACCAGCGTCTGCAGGCGCCGGCGGACCAGCGCCAGCCCCAGCAGCGAGCTGACCGCGCACGCGAAGAGGTGGCCGATCACGGGCGGCCACCCTATGACGCTGCACACGGAGGTCAGGGTGGTGACGCCGATCAGGAGGCACCCGCAGATCACCAGCGCGTCGCGCCTCAGATCGAAGTAGGTCAGCAGCAGCACCTCCAGCAGCGAGAAGACCTGCAGCCCGGCGCCCAGCGCGGCGACGCGGAACAGGGGCGTGGCGTCCGGCGACAGCCCGACCACCGCGACGATGCGCGGAGCCGCCGCGATGGCGAGCGCGGTCGCCGCCATCTGCACGGCCGCCGCGCCGCGCAGGATCCGCTTGGCCTCGGTCGAGATCAGCTCGGCGTGCTGTTTCAGCTCGCGCAGCGGCGCGCCGGCCTCGAGCTCGACGTAGAAGCTGCGGAAGCGCTGGTAGAAGGCGGTCTCGACCTGCACGTAGATCCAGGCGAAGGCCGGGATCACCGAGAACCAGGCGACCGCGGCGATCGCCGCGTAGAACGCGGCCGCGTCGCCGCCCATCACCACGTAGACGACGATCTTGTCTGCCCAGATCGAGACGTAGTACGCGAGGGCCGACAGCGCGAGCAGGCGATATTCGACGAAGGCCGGCCAGAGCGGTGAGGTCTCGTCGGTGGCGGCGGGAAGCACGCGCGCGACACCGCGCACCAGCAGCGCGAGCGTGACGACCTGACCGGCCGCGAAGCCCGCCAGGTAGCCGGCGCCGCCGGCGGGCGCGGCGCGTTCGACCACCAGCGCGGCGAACAGGCTGAGCGGCGCCCCGATGCCGAACGCCCGCAGCAGCACGACCGGCGACATCAAGCCGCCGCCCACGGACAACATCAGCCACTGCGCGCCGATGATCGCGGTCAGGGGCGCCCCCACCAGCGCGAGCGGAAGCGGCAGGTGCAGCAGCGCGACCAGCGCGGCGCCGATCAGGGCGAAGCCGACCACCGTCAACGCCGCCGCCCGCCGCAGCGGCGCGGCGATCCGGTCGACCCGCCGGTCGTACAGCCGATCAGCGGTGTACCGGGCGACCACCACGTGGATCGGCGCCGACACCACCACCGTGATCGCGTAAACAACGGTGAGGAACCGCTCGACACCCTCGAAGGCGCCGGTGGCGTGGCGCGACACGATGCGGAGGCTCGTCAGCACCGCCGTCGTCAGCAGCCAGGGCGCCGACGTGACGGCGACGCCCGTCAGGTACGCGGCGATCGTGCCGGCCAGCGAACCGTGGTCGATCATCCGCTGCAGCTTCCACCCGATCCCCGCCATCACGCGCTCTCGGTGGATTCCGACGCGATCAGCGATTCGTAGAGCGCCCGGTAGCGCGCCAGCATGTCCCGACGCTGGTAGTAGCTGGTGACGCGCCGCCGGCCCGCCGCGCCCATGCGCGCGCGCAGGGCGGGATCCCGCGCCAGCCGGACGATGGCCGCGGCCGTCTCCTTCGGCGCGGCGACGCGCGTGACGAACCCGGAAGGGCCGATGCCCCGGTCCTCGTCCCCGCGCCCTTCGATCATCTCCCGGCACGCGCCGACGTCGGTGGCGATGACGGGCAGCCCCCAGGTGTAGGCCTCGAGGATCACCAGCGGTTGCCCCTCGCTGAAGCTGGTCAACACGACGACGTCCAGATCGCCGTAGATCTTGGCGGGCGGCATCGGCCCCAGGAACTGGATCCAGTTCGTCCGGCCGAGGCGGGCCACCAGCTGCCGGCAGCGGGACGCGTACCCGGGATCCTCCTCGGTGGGGCCGATGACGCGCGCCTCGATCTGGACGCTGCCGAGCGCGATGTCGCAGGCGCGCACGAACGTGACCAGGTCCTTGATCGGCACCACCCGGCCCACGAACCCCACCCGCAGCCGATGCGCGGGCACCGCCCCGATGTCGGGCGGGGTCTCGGCGACCGCCTGAAGCTTCTCGCCGCGCAGCGCGACGCCGTTCGGGACGATCTCGATCTTCTCGGGCGGCGCGCCGTCGGCGATCTGCTTGGTCCGGTTCACGTCGGACAGCGTGATGATGTGGCGGGCCTGCACGTAGGCGATGCGTGACAGCCCCTTGAAGAAGGACGACCAGAGGCGCCGCAGCGGCGAGATGCGCGGCGCCCAGGTCGATCGCGGTTCGGAGATGCCGCCCGCCTCGTCGCGGATCCAGTCGGCGCGCGCCAGCTCCATGTCTCGCTCGCGCGCGTAGATGCCGTGCTCGGTCACCATCAAGGGGCGCCCCGTGCGGTGGCTCCAGAGCGCGGCCAGCAGGCCCGCGTAGCCGGTGGCGACGGCGTGGTAGCAGCGCGCCGCCACGGTCGGCGCTGCCAGCAGCCGCAGCACCGGCGCGAAGATCGCGCGGTAGTGCCAGAACAGATCCAGAAACGGGGCATCGGGCGCCACCCGCTCGGCGATCGTCGTCAGCAGCTGGAAGCTGGAACGGCCGTGCAGCAGCTCGGGAAGCGAAAGGTCGTTGCAGGCGAGCGCCGCCAGCACCTCGGCGCCGGCTTCGCCCCGGACGTGCATCCGTTCCAGGCCGGCGAGCACGCGCGACGACGACGGGCGCGCGTCGATCTCGGTGCGCAGCGCGCGGATCTGCTCCCGCAGCGTCGCCCGCCCCGCCCCGTCCAGCGGCGCGAGCGCCGCCTCCTGGCAGAAGACGCGGTGAAGCGCGACGACGTTCTCGGGAAGCTGGTAGTGCGGCTCCCCGTGCGCGCCCGGATACGATCCGACATACAGCACGGAGAACTTCAATTCGGGGTGCCCGCAGATGACGTCGTGGACCCACGACGACACGCCGCCCGAGACGAACGGGTACGTCCCCTCGACAAGCAAGCAGACGTCGGCCGGGACCGCGCCGACCGGCTCGTCGGCGACGCTGAACGCCGCCAGCGCCTGGGGGTCAGCGGCCTGCATCGCGGACCTTTCGGGTGGCCGCCGCGCCCGGGATCTGGACCGGACCGACGCGGATCGAACCGCTGGCCGCCGGGACGGGCGGCATGCCCAGACGCCGGCGCGCGGTGAGCGGCGGCGGCCGCCGCGCGTGCGAGTGCGCGCGCACCTGGTAGCTGGCGAGCGCCGACGGTCCCTCCCACGGCAGCGCGTGCGACGCCAGCAGCGCCTCCTCGCGGAGCGCCAGCAACGTCGGGCGCGCATCCGCGCCCGCGTCCGGCAGCGCGGCGTCGATGCAGGCGAGCGCCGTGTCGGGCCGCAGCGCGCCGAGCTCGAGCTGGGTCCGGCCGATCGCCACTGCGTCGGCGCGCGCGCGGTCGGCGCCGGCCAGCTCGTAATCCTCCCGCGCCTCGGACGCCAGCGCGGGCACCAGCGCCGGATCCGCGATGCCCACGTCGACGGCGTGGGTGATCAGCTCGGCGGTCGCCAGCGCTGCCTCGGCCGTCGGCAGCGCCGGGGGCGGCGCGTCCGGATGTCCCTCCGCGCCGCGCGCGGCGGTCAGCGCTTCGCGGCAGGCCGCCAGGCGCGCGTCGAACGAAGCGGTCATCTCCTCGAGCGCCAGCGCCGCGTCGACCGCCAGGTCCGGATCGGACGCGCCCAGCGCCCAGCGCAGAAGCGCCACCGCGTCCGCGTCGCCGTGCCGGACCAGCGTCGCGATGATGGCGCGCCGCTCCTCCACGCTGCCCGCCATCAACGCCTCGCAGCTCGGCAGCGCGGCGGCGAGCCGGCCGAAATCACCGCCCACGATCTCGGCGGCGGGCACCGCCCCGGCCGCCAGATCGACGGCCAGCTCGCCGTCTCCGGGCTCCAGCGCGAGCGCGGCCAGCGGCGCGCCGACCACCGGCAGCGCGAACACGAACGACAGCGCGAGCGTCTTCTCGCTGGGACCGAGCGCGCGCCGGAGCGCGATCGGCAACAGCGCGGCCACGTGCAGCCCGCCGGCCACCGGCAGCGCCCACGCCTGCCGCACGCCGACCAGCAGCGCGACGCCGGCCAGATCCGCCAGGCTCGCGGCGATCCAGCTCGCCGCAAACCTTCGCGTGGATTCCGTGTGGGGCGCGTCAGGCATTGGCGGATGAGGCCGCTGTCATCTCGTCCGGCGTCCGGGATGGCGCGCCGCATAGCACGGGCGCCGCCCAGTCGGCGATCACCGCCAGATCGCGCAGCGCCGCCAGGCTGGATCCCCCGCCCGGGACGCCGCGCGCCGCGAGCACGCCGCGCACGGTGCCGCCCCCGTCGACGATCGGCGCGGCGATGTCGCTGTCGTTGGGCCCGCCCTCGGCCAGCTCCAGCGCGCGCACCGGCTTGCCCCCCGCCAGCACGGCCAGCGCCGTCCGGTCGGGCGCCTCGCGGTTCCAGATCCCGATCACGGCCAGCGGGCGAAGCTCGCCGTCCACCGACATCTCGACCGAGGCCGCGCGCGCGCCGAGGCGCGCCGTGATCAGCTCCAGCGCGGCCTGGGCGGCGGCCTCCGCGTCCGTCGCCTGAAGCCGCCAGGCGACGTTGCGCAGGAAGGTCAGCGACAGATCGAGACGATCGTTGCGCGCACGCAGCGCCAGGGCGGCGCGGCGCAGATCCCCGATCGTCGCGGCGTCGGCGCTGGTGCGCCGTTCCAGCTCGGTCACGCGGCCTGCCAGCGCGCGCTCGCGACGTTCGTTGGTCGACACGATCCAGCCGACCAGCACCGCGCCCGCCAGGGCCCCCAGCTCGGTCGGCATCGCCAGCACGTCGAGCACGCGTTCCGGCTCGCCGTTCCTGCCGGCCAGCGCCAGCGCGCCCCAAGCCATCGGGATGACGATGGCGAGGCCGCGCGTCCCGTAGCGCGCCGCCATCACCAGCACGATCAGCCAGATCGGGTGGGGATCGATCACGCCCAGCCCCAGCCGGGGCACGCCGCACAGCGCCGCTATCGCCAGCGTGGCGGCGACGCCGACGGCGGACTCGAGCACGATCGCCCGGGTCGTTCCGGAGAAGCGGCGAATGGTTTCAGATGTCGGCATGGAAGGTCAGCCATCCGATGTGAAGGTTGCCGGGCAGGCCGGTCGCCGTTTCGTGCGCCAGGTCGTAGCTGGCCTGCAGGCGCGTCCGCCACGACGCCGCCAGAACCAGCGCGCCGCCGAGCTGATACAGCACGTGCTCGCGGATGTTGTCGTAGCCGCCGCCGCCGTGGAGGTCCAGCCCGATGCGTCCGTGGGCCAGCGCCTTGCGAACGATCAGGGTGCCGTTGTCGATCGACGCGCGCGGCGCGAGCGCGATGCGAAAATCGGGCTGGGCGTCGGTCCACAGCTCGTAGTGCCGATACGCGAGCACGCCGGCGTCGGTCAGGTAGACGCGGCGCACGAGCCTCTCATCCAGCGCCTCCGCGTGAACGACGCGGGCGGGTTGCGACCAGAGGTTGAAGTCGACGCCGCCCCAGACCAGCAGCTGTGAGGCCTTGGGCTTGTCCGGCGTCCCCTGCGCGTTGAGCAGCAGCTGGCGCGCCTGCCCGCCCCCGTCGAACAGCACGATGTGGCTCTTCGGAAAGAGAAACAGGTGCCCGGTGGCGCCCGACATCGTCCCCCCCTCGTGCACGGTGACGGGCGCTTCGTTCCACTGCTCGTTCGCGTCCAGATGCAGGTTGACGTGCGCGTACTGCCACAGGTTCGACGCCGCCTCCAGCTGCCCGCCGAAGGCGAATCCGCCGTGCTCCGGCAGCCTCTGGACCCCGCTCGCATCGACGCCCGCCTCGGTCGCGTAGCGCAGGTCGGCGCCGAGCAGCAGCGACCCCTCGGCGCGGCGGGCGAGAAGCAGCTGCGCGCCCAGGCCGGTCACGGTGCCGGTCTTCGCGAGCACGTCCTGGCCGACGACCTGGTTCGTGTGCCAGTCGCTCGATGAATCGTGCCACGCCGTGAGGGCCAGGCTGTGGCGCGCGCCGAACGGCAGCACCCCGCCCGCCTGCGCGCGCCACGCCCACGCCTGCGGATCGGAACGCAGCGACCCGCCCGCCGCCACCTCGGGCGTCGTGCGATAGCGCATCCGTTCGTACGAGGTGACGAGGGTCGCGTCGGCGCCGCTGCCCGACTCGGCGATCGCGCGCTTGTAGCGGTCGCGCGCGGCGGCATAGCTCTCGGCACGCTCGAGCGCGCGCCCGTAGTCGCGATCGTGGGCGGGCGACGGCTGGTCGTCGGACAGGCTGCGCCGCACCTCGAGCTCGCCGTCCAGGTCGCCGCCCGCCTCCAGCGCCCAGGCCAGCATCTCGCGCCCGCGCACGTTCTTCGGATCGAGCACCAGGTAGCGGCGCAGCACGCGCGCCCCGCCCGTCCAGTCCTCGTTGATCAGGTGCGCGTCGGCCTGGTTGAAGGAGACCTCGGAATCCTTGGCGGGCGGCGCCGGCTGCAACGATTCGTACAGCCGATCGGCCAGCACGACGTAGCCGCGTCGCGCGTAGATGCGCGCCAGCCACAACTTCTCCATCCGCGCGGTCGGCGCCGCTCCGATCTCCAGCTCGGCGATGTGGTGTTCGCGCCGCGCCTCGTCGTCACGGCCGAGCACATAGAGCGCCTCGCCGCGCAGATAATGAAGCTCTGGATCGCGGGTGTGCTTCTCGAAGTGGTGGGCCCGCTCGAGCGCGGCCGCCGCGTAGTCGAACTGACCGGCGGCAGACGCGGCGCGCGCGGCGTCACGTTGCGCCGGCGCGTCGCGCGGCATCAGCTCCAGCACCTGTTCCAGCTCGCGGCGCGCGCGATCGAACTGGCCGTTCAGAAGATCGTCGCTGGCTTCTTTGCGCAGCCGATCGGCGTCCGGAGACGCCAGCCACAAAATGGCCAACACAAACCCTCCCCCCATCACAGCGCCTTTCGGGTTTTGCAACGGTCGTGCCCATGACGGTCAATCTCCCTCGACGACATTCCCGAGTGCCGCGTACGCCACAGTCACGGCGCCGTAACGCGAACCTCGATTCGGGGTTACAGGAAGAGGTGCGGCCGCGGTCTGCTTGACAGGTGGTGACCTCGACCTAGCTTGCATGAGGTCATCGCGGAAGCGAAAGAACGAGGAGGATCTCGATGCGCAAGTGGAAACTGGGTTGGATGATGGCGTTGGCGTTGGGGCTGGCGGTGCCGAGCTTCTCGAGCGCGCTCGCGGCGGGGTCGAAGACCGCGAAGCCCGCGAGCAGCGGCAGCGACGAGGCGAGCGCGACCAGCGCGGGCGCCGGCATGTCGAAGGAAGACCAGCAGAAGCTGGCCGAGCACAACAAGCTCCGGATGGAGATCAAGAAGGTGAAGTACCCGGCGTCGAAGACCACGATCGTCGCCCACGTGAAGGGCATCAAGGCCGACGACAAGAAGTGGTTCACGGAGACGCTGCCGGACAAGACCTACGAATCGGCTGACGACGTCTACACCGCGCTCGGCTGGCCCGAGGCGGCTCCCGCGCCCTCCAAGTAGTCCGGGCCGTGACGGCGGCGCTGCGGGCCGGCGTGGCGGCGATGTCGATCGTCGCCTGCACGCACCCGCGCCCGCACGTCGATGGCGCCGCGCTGGCGCGGGTCGACCGCTGGTGGATCGTCATCGGCGCGTCGCCGATGCTGGAGTCGCTCGACTGGCGCCACTACGCGCGTGAGGCGCAGATGGTGGTGCTGTCGGGCGATCCGAGCATTCCGATCCAGGATTTTCCGGCGTCGACGATCCGCCTCGCCTACCTGAGCGTCGGTGAAGCCGACACCCGGCGGCCCACCTGGCCCGCCATCCGCGACCAGCCGTTCCTCGTCGAGCCGAACCCCGACTGGCCGGGGGTCCGCGTCGATATCCGGGACCGGCGCTGGCAGGAGGTCTTGCTTCACGACGAGCTGCCGCCGTTGATCCAGCACGGCTACGACGGCGTCATGCTGGACACCATCGACACCGTGCCGTACCTCGAGGCCAAGGATCCGGCGCGGTTCGCGGGCTCGCGGCAGGCGCTGCGCGACTGGCTGGGCCGGCTGCGCGAGGCGTTCCCGCGCGCGATCTTCCTGGCCAACGGCAGCGACGCGCTGGTCGACGCCGCGCCGTTCGTCGATGGCTTCGTGGTCGAGGGCGTGTTCGCGCTCTACGATCCGGGCCGGCGGGCGTACCGTGCCACCACCGACGCCGAGCGCGCCTGGAAGCTGGGCGCGATCGCGCGCGCCCGGGCGGTCGCGGCGCGGCCCGTGTTCACGATCGAATACGCCGACGTCGGCGACACCACGCTCGCGCGATCGGCGGCCGAGCAGTCGCACGCTCAGGGCTTCCACCCCTACGTCGGCGTGCGCGAGCTGAACACGGCCCCGGTGACCCTGATTTCACTGGCCCCCTGGGAGGGCCCCTGACCCCGCGCGACGGGCGCGCGCGAGCCGCGCTCGCGCCGGCCCCACGCGATAAACCTTGCATCTTTCAATTATTTTTGAATATTTAGAAACGTGGTGTCCCGGGCCGGATCTGTGATGAATATGTCCGCCGTGGCGGCCGGGCCAAACGTATCCACCCTCGACGCGATCGTCGCGCTCGTCAGCGACGAGATGCGCGTGGTCGAGGCGCGCCTGGCCGAGCGGATGGAGAGCCCGATCGGGTCGATCCCGCAGGTCGGCGCGCACCTGCTGGGGGCGGGCGGCAAGCGGCTGCGCCCCCTGCTGGCGGTGCTGGCGGCGCGCGCCACGGATACGCCGCTGGACCACGCGGTGGCGGTCGGCTGCGCGGCCGAGCTGATTCACACCGCGACGCTGTACCACGACGACGTCGTCGACGACGGGCGGGTCCGGCGCGGCCGTCCCGCCGCGCGGATGGTGTTCGGCAACGGCGTCGTCGTTCTGGTCGGCGACTTCTGCCTGGCACGGGCGCTGGACACGGTCGCGCAGACCGGATCGGTCGGGATGGTGCAGTCGCTCGCGACGACGGTCACCGAGATGGCGGAGGGCGAGGTCGCGCAGCTGGAGCGCGCCGGCAACCCCGACGCCACCGTCGAGGATTACTTCCGCGTCATCGACCGCAAGACCGCGTCGCTGATCGCCTGGTGCGCGCGCGTGGGCGGGTCGGTCCCGCCGCAGCTGGCCGCGCCGCTGGAGAAATACGGGCGCGCGCTGGGGCGGGCGTTTCAGATCGCCGACGACGTGCTGGACAGCGCGATCGACGAGAGCACGGCCGGCAAGTCGGTCGGACACGACCTGCAGGAGGGCAAGCTGACGCTGCCGGTGTTGCTGGCGTGCGAAGCGGATCCGGCGCTGGGCCGGCGCATCCGCCAGCAGGTCGGCGAGCAGGCGATTCCGGCGGCGGTGGCGGCGGAGATCCTCGCCGAGGTTCGCGCCGCGGGTGGCGTGGAGAAGGCGCGACGCAAGGCAACGGCGCTGGCCGACGAGGCGGCGGGCGCCCTGGATGCGCTGCCGCCGTCCGCCTACCGCGACAGCCTGCGGACGCTGGCGCGGCTGTCGGCGGACAGGAGCTCCTGATGTCGCAGGCCAGGGTGGCGACGGCGGCGACCCCCGCCGATGCGGCGCAGGCGGCGCGCGCTGCGGAGGGCGAAGCGGCGGGTGTCCCCGCCCACTGGGAAGATCTGCAGACGTTCGTCCGCTTCCTCGAGCAGCGCGGGCAGCTGCGGCGCATCGCGCGCGAGGTCGATCCGAACCTGGATGTCAGCGCGATCGCGCAGCAGGTGATGCGCGCGGGCGGGCCGGCCCTGCTGTTCGAACGCGTGGCCGGATCGCGCCATCCGCTGCTCATCAACACGTACGCGACGCGGCAGCGCGTGTCGTGGGCGCTGGGCGTCGGCGATCTGGACGAGCACGCGCGCGCGATCCTGGAGCTGGTCAGGTCGCAGCCGCC
>Ga0066903_100000241_pt1 | contig 31307 bp, 33 predicted proteins | sample PanSoiMetaGPlot1_FD_67491 | JGI IMG/M metagenome (GOLD analysis project Ga0066903, IMG submission 67491) | Tropical forest soil microbial communities from Panama analyzed to predict greenhouse gas emissions - Panama Soil - Plot 1 (version 2) | ecosystem: Environmental > Terrestrial > Soil >... | reverse complement strand
GAGGTGGGCTGGTTCCATCACGAAACCCGGAGGTAATCATGCTAACCATTCACTTAGTGCTGTTGATTCTCGCCATGGTGTCGTTCTTCGCGGCAGCGCTGCACATCGAGCCCGCGCGGGTGAGTCTCGTGCCCCTCGGATTGTTCCTGTGGGCGCTCGCCGTAGTGCTGGGCGGGAGGTGAGCGATGGCAATCCTGTCGGAGTCCGCAAAGAAGGCAGTTCCGAAATCGCAACGGGGAGTGCCGGGAAAATCGGGCACGGGTTCCTATCCCATGCCCGACGCCCGGCACGCTGCTGCAGCCATCGGCTTCGCGAAGATGCACCACGGCGCAGCCTTCGCAGCCAAGATCAAGGCCAAAGCGCGCAGGCTGGGATTTGCAGGCGGCAGCAAGAGCAAGCCCAGCCAGTTTTATGGAGAGTGATTATGGCGTTCAAGCATGAGCACATGATGCAGGGTGTGCGCGCAGCATACGCTTCCCCCAACACTCCCGCGCACCTGCGCCCGCATTTGGCAAATCGACTTCGAGGAGGCAACACCATGGCATTTCCAGTACAACCACCGCGCAAGACTGTTGTCGGACCTACCGGGCGCGCACCGATCAAAACCGTTGCGACCTCGCCGCGCTACCAGACTGCGCCTAACAAGACCATTGTGGGCTCGACCGCAGGGCCACCTCGCAAGACCATAGTTGGCAGCACTGCAGCGCCTGCGCCCAAGGTCATTGTGGGCAGCACCGCTGCGCCGCCCAAGAAGACCACTCCGGCAAATCTTGGGACGGGCGGGAAAAATCCGCTCGGCATGGCCGCAGCGGATCGCGGTCCTATCAACGCAGCGAATCCGAGCATTCGCTCCGCAGCGCTCGGCAGGAATGATGCGAATCCGGGCACCACCATTGGCCGAAACGTCAAAATCGTGGGACCGCCGAACCCAAACATGCGATGGCTAAAGCCCCTAGGGATTTCAGGCATTAGGTCGGGTGGTCAACAGGCAGCGGCTGCTAGCAGCGGCGGGCGTGCAGCTCCGCCACGGGGATCGAGAAAGCCGAGCCAGTTCTTCGGAGAGTAAATGTCGCGAGTCTCTGCCGAGTCGGTCGACTACATGGAATTGCGCGGCGCTCGCAAGGATGCCGACTGCAATCACGTCGCGGTGAAAGGTGGCGTGAGTTCGCAGCTGGGATGCTGCAACGACTACGACCCCCAGCCCGGCGCGCAGCAATTCCGCTGCGGCAAGTGCATCCACATCGAGGAACAAGACCCGTTGTATGGGGAATGAGCCATGCCGATTGAGCATTTCAAATCCAAAGAGGCATACCGGAAGTGGACGGCGTACCGCCACATCCACGGCATCCCAGCGCCGAACCTGAAGACGGCAATCGTCGCAGGCAAGCCGCACAAGGTGAAACACAGCGAGCTTTCACTGCCCGCGATTCGCGCCAAGAAAAGAGGGGATCAGTTCTTTGGTGAATAAGCCGCCCGAGAAAAATCCGGTTGAGCATCCGCATGTAGGGATGTCCTCGTGGAAGAACGCGCATGGTATTACCATCCTGCGCCTGCACTACGAAGCGGACCCGGACAAGGGCGAAGGCGCGAAAACTTTCGTGCCTGAGATCAACAAGCATCTTTCCCCATGGGCGTTCGCTGCTTTCCAGCGCATGACCGACCCCACGCTCTACCTGAAGGAGTACGAGATCGACGCCGAGGCAACGCTGGGTGCGCTGCTATTCAACTTCAACGAAAAGGTGACAGTCGAGCCGACTCGCGAGATTCCGCCCGACTGGACGCGCCGCATGTCGGTCGACCCGCATCCCGGCATCCCGCACGCTTTCCTGTGGTGTGCGACCGATCCATGGGGCGAGCGCTGGTACTACCGCGAGCTATGGCCCTCCAAGGTTTGCTTTGAATGGAAGCAAGGAATGCTCCACGGCAAGCCCGGCCCATGTCCACAGGATGAAAAGGGGCCAAACATCCGCGAGTACGTGCAGACCATCAAGTACCTCGAATCCGGCGAGAACCCGGAGAACCGCCACAAGGGCGAGATTTACGAGGAAGAAATCTTTGCGCGCGTGATCGACTATGCCGCCCGTAGTTTCGGGAAGGGAACCAATGACGATCCCGAGCAGGAAAACTACCAGCAGCGCTACCAGAAGCACATGATTGACCTCGACGTGGGGCGACCGTACTTCGATGATGCCAAGAAAGATCGCCAGAGCGGCGTCGAATGCGTGAACGAGGGGCTGAAGCTGATTGAGCGTATGGGGAACGATGGCGAGTATCACCCCACCAGCCGCATCCACATCCTCGGAGAGCGCTGCCCGGAACTCATTCACCAGCTGAAAACCAACCGCCGCCAGCTACTGACCCCGCTGCAGATCGAGCGGCAAGACCCCACGGGCAAGCCTGTGAAAGTCCGCAATCACATGACCGACAACCTGCGCTATATCGAGATGTCAAACCCGATCTATATCTCGCGCGAAACCATCAGCGCCAACGACAGCTTTGTGCCCATGGCGCGGGGATTCTCTTACTGATATGCCAGCCAAGCCGAAACCGCTCCTGCCGAATGAGCAGCGAGTGGTGACCGACATCATCGAGCGGCGAAACGAAAGCCGCAAGTGGATGCGTAAGAACCTCTATGACGAGTGGACAGAGGTTTGGCGCGGGATCAAATGCAAGACTGCGCCCATCATGAAGCGGGATCGCGCCGGAGTCGAGACCCAGACCGAGGACAAGAGCCGCACCAACGTGGCGATGCCCGACCTGAACATCATCTATCGCAAGAACGCCGCGCGCATGACAGCCAACCCCTATCGCCTGCGCTATATCGGGGGCGACCCGACCACCGCCGAGATGCTCTCCGGTCTCTCCATGCAGCAATATGCGCGTTCCGATGAAGCCTTCCACGACGTGCGCGTCGTGCTCGCGGCGGAAGCGCTCGGCAATGGATACAGCAAGGTCTACTGGGACACGCTGAAGCGGATGATGAGATTCCGCCGCGCCATCATGAAAGGTTCCAACGTCATCTACCGCAACCGCGCCGCGATTATGAGGTCGCAAAATGCGAGCGAGCCGGAGATCGAGGAAGCCATCGGCTATTACGGCCCGGAGATGGATGACAACGAGATCGCCAAGTTCATGGCGAAGACGGGCACTGAGGTCGAAGTACCCGAAGAATTGAAGCAATACGATGGCCCGGTCGTAAAGTTCATTTTCAACGGCGATCTTTACCTCGAACCTAACACGCCCACGCTCGCGATGTCCTCGTTTGCTATCGAGCAGTACACGGTGAACGACCTACAGCTGCAGAAGTGGTCGCGCATGACTTATGAAGACCCCGATACGGGGGAGGAGACCTCTGCCTTCGATCCCGAGGCGCTGCAGGAACTGATTGACACTGGCGGCGACTCCGACCTGCGCGACCAAGAACCGAACGAAGACCTGCGCAATATGTTTAACGCTTCGATTGGTCGCGAGCGCGAGCAGGAGTATTACCTTCCCCTCAATCTGCGCCCGCGCAAAAAGTTCAACATCTTGGAACAGCATTCACAGGATCGCGATGACGGCAGGATATACACGACGTGGTGCTCGGAAAAGTGGCGCGACCGCTGTCTCGGGCGGATGCCGTACCAGTTCGATCTGTATGGCAAGTACCAGTACACCGACCTTACACCGCTGCCCGATTTAATTTCCCATTATGGCGATGCCACGCCGCGTCTGCTGCGCCACCTGTACAACATGCACAACCTCACGGTTGCGCAGAATTTTGATTACATCACCAACCTGCTCAAGCCCTTCATCCTGCGGCGCACGGGCGTGAACATCGAGCCCGAGGTGATCGTGCGCGGACTGTTCCGCGAGTTGCAGGTTGCGGACCTTAACGGTGTCAAGCCGCTGGTGGAACCGCCGCTGCCTACGGGGGCATTCGAGCGCGAGGCGCAGATCATGCGGATGATGTCGCTGGCCGAGCCGTCGCTTACCTCGACCGAGACGGGCACTGCGGCCAACCCGCAGGCGGGCAGGACGGCGACAACCGCCCTGCTCGCGTCCAAAGCTGCCGACGCGCTGACCCAATTCAAGTTTGATTCGCGTAACCGCTACCTGCGGGAACTGGGGCAGAAAAAGTTATGGATGAATCAGCAGGGACGCGACCAGTCGCAGCGCTGGACGATTGAGGAGCGCTACTGGGGTGAGGGACTGCGCAAGCGCGTCAGTCAAATTGAAGGACCGCCGCCCGACTGGGCACTCAAGGGTGACAGTGGCAACAAGGTGTATGCAGTTCAACTTGACCCGATGGAAATCCAGCAGGATTTCGAGGTTGAGCCGGAGGCTGGCTCGTATCTTGCCGTGGACGATGAGGTGCGCCAGCAGGCAGCCCAGAACCTCACGCAAGTAGCTATGGGGAACCCGGATGTGATGGACCGCCGCAAGGTCATCCGCTTCCAGTTGTCGACCATTCGCGGGATCGGCAACCCGGACGACTACCTGCTCCCAGAGCAGCAGGGACCGCCCGAACCGCCGCCGCCGAAGATCAACGTCAACATCCAAGTGCCCATGGACAAGATGCCAGCCGACATCGTGAATCAGTTGCTGCCCGAGATTGGCCTCCAACCCTCGCAGACCCTCGAAAGCCAAGATCAGATCGAGGGCATCAGCAACATCGCGGATGCAGGACAGAAAGCGGGCGAAGCTGCCGACAGCCTGCTCTCGCCGGGCGAAGCCGAACAGGATCAACAGCGGCAGCAAGGCGAAGCTGCGATGCAGGCGATGCAGCATGCCCACGATGCCGGGCAGCAAGATGATGACCGGATGCACGAAGCGCTTATTACAGGGCTGGAGCACGGGCACGCCATGCGGCAACAGCACCTCGAACACCGTCACGCTATGGATGAGGCAGCGCAGCAGCACGCTCACAACGTTACCGAAGCGGGACAACAGCACACTAATGCCATGGTGCAGGCGGAGCAGCAACACCGCCACGCAATGACGCAGGGCGCACAGCAGCAGCGCTCACAGGGCGAGCAAAAGAATGCGCAGATCAAAGCGCAGGAACGCCAGCATTCAGCCGGGCTGAAATCACAGGAGCGTGTCGCCGCGCAGAAGAACAAGCCGAACGGAAAACCTAACGGCGGCGCAAGCAAATCAGCGGCAAAGGAAGCCGCCGCTCCCGCACCGCCGACTGCGCACCTGCATTTGACCATCGAGCACGGACCAGCGAAGCGCAAGCGCATCCTCAAGCTGATAAGGGGCGAGGATGGAGCCACGACAGGCGCGGAGATCAACGAGGAATAGGATGGCGATCAAAAGCGCGTTACCCACCAGCTTCAAGCAAGAAATTCTGGATGGGGTCCACGACTCCGATGATACCTACATGATGGCGCTGTTCACGAACGCCGCCGATCTTGATGCCGAAACCAGAAGCTATGGCGGGCAGGAAGGCGAAGTGCCAAACGGAAATCGCAACGGCTACACCAAAGGCGGGATTGTTTTGAGCGGGCGCAAGACCGGAATTGCTGGCAATGCAGGCTATCTAACCTTCGATGATCCTAAGTGGCTCAATGCTTCGTTTACCGCCCACGGCGCTTTGATCTACAACGCATCAAAGCAAAATCGTGCGGTGGCCGTAATCAACTTTGGTCAGGATCATACCTGCACCAATGGAACATTTATCGTGACGCTGCCCGCAGCGGGAGCGCACGCGATTATGAGTGTCGCATGAACACTACGAAGGGCTGGATTCCACGCACTCTCTTGCGTCATGTTTCGACTGAGAAAAAAGTTCCCTGCGGTGTGCTCATCATCGAGCAATATTTTGAAAAGAAGTCGGGTGAGCTTGTGCGGCAGGATATTGAGGTAAGAGTCGATAAAGGCATCCTACTGGCGGGTGAGACTGGGGTGAAAAAATGACAATCACTCAAGCGGTTTGTAACAGCTTCAAAACTGAGGTGCTCACTGCGACCCATAATTTTACGGCATCGACGGGCGATGCTTTTAAGCTCGCGCTGTACACCTCAGCGGCATCGCTCGATAAGACGGCGACTGCGTATTCATCCACGAACGAGGTGGCCGCTAGTGGATCGTATGCTGCCGGAGGAGCCGCTCTTGTGAGTTCAACTCCGGTTCTGTCGGGCGATACCGCCGTTTGCAACTTCGCGACTGTGACTTTCACATCAGCAACCATCACGGCTCGCGGGGCGTTGATTTACAACTCATCAAAATCGAATAAAGCAGTGTGCGTTTTAGACTTCGGTGCCGATCAGACGAGCACAGCGGGAACATTCACCATCACATTTCCCACAGCTGACGCATCCAATGCAATCCTTAGACTCGCCTAAACACTAGCCGTGGCGACAACATACTTCGGTGGCTGCACATCCACGGGGAATCCGCTAGGCGGAACATCGACAGATACCTTGTCGGCGTTCTCCACTGAAAACGACTCCACGCTTAGCTTGGTTCAGTGTCCCGGCACGGGCAACTTCCAGTTAGTTCAATTAGGACTGTATTGCAAGGTAGCAAGCAGCGCGGCGCATATCCGACTGGCGATTTACGGTCCCGTCGATGGAACCCACAACACGAACCTAGTAGCTCAAGGCTCGGCAGCGCTCACTGTCTCAAGCACGTCGCTGGGATGGGTCGATCATTTTGCCTTCACCGATGCAAGCAACAACCCGATTACTCCCAATCTTGTTGGTGGGCAAAAGTATCGGTTGATGGCTACGGCAGACCTTAGTGGCTGCGCCTTCACGTTCTCCGCCAATGGCGCGAATCATTATGACGCCACTGTCCGAACAACGGGCTGGCCTGCGACGCTGGCGGCATTACCCAACAACAACGGCAATGAGTTTGTAGATATTCGTGTTGGGGTAGTCCAACCCGTCAGTATCACTGTCACGCCGACAGGCAATGCGCTCAGCGTGGCAGAGGGAACGCCGACAGTTGCGGCCCAGCGAAATATAACCGTCAGTCCCACTGGTGTGAGCTTCGCCTCCAGAGTTGGGACGCCGACAGTTGCAGTTGGGCAAAGTGTAACCGTCAATCTTACTGGCGTGAGCATTTCCTCTGGAGTCGGTACGGTCCAAGTCCAGACCGGAGGGGTGGTGGTCGTCCAGCCGCCGCAGCCAGTTGCAGGCTGGAGCCGATACGAGAGGGTGCGCCGTGACTATGTTCGAGAGAGAGAGCACGAGGAGATCACCCGTAGTGTTCTGCTATCTCCCGTTACTCCTCTCAGGGCAAAGCTGAGGCTCGGCACAGCTAGGACGCTCGGTGGGCGCGGCATCACGGCATTTGCAACCGCTATGCGGTTGCACTCCCAGCTGTATCCCATCGGAAGCGCAGCGGCGAGCGAGGTTGTGCACCTCTCGCCTTTGCAGCTGCAGATGCTACTAGGGCATGAAACTGCCGTAACAGGCGGGGCGGTGGTCATGACCGATTCGCTGGCAACGCTCAGCGGAGTGGGCGAACCGAGCATCAAGGCGATTCGCAATCCTACGGACGATGAACTGATTCACCTAATCGAAAAATTCTTGTGACCGACTGGACCGACGTGGAGCAAGCCGCGTTATTGAGCTTTCTCGCAGCCGGAGGTCCGCTCAAGAGCGCGCTCGAAAAGTTCGTCGCTGAACAAGCACTCGCGCACAAAACATCATGTGCCAACGCGATGGCAACGGTGCCGCGCAATCCCGAGGTTGCCGCCGACAATGCGGCCAAGGCGCAACTGCTTGATGAATTCTGGGAGCTACTGACCGACGAAGCTCTCATTGCAAGTTCTGCAACAGGCTCGCGGGAGCCAACCCCGCGAGATTTGGAGGAGTAAATGACCGATGAATCAACGGCGGCAGTGAGCCAACCACCAGCCGCTGAAGACCAAGGACAGGGAACGGTACAGAGTGACTACTCATCGTTCCTAGGCCCGCCATCTGCCGAGGTCGATCTCGCTGCGGAAGAACGTCCCGCACCCGACGCAGGAGAAGAGACTGAAGGCGAGCCGGAGCAAGCTCCCGGCCAAGAGGAAGGCGAGCCAGAGCAACCAGCGCAGCCAGAACCTGAAGAGGAACCTGAAGAGGCTGAACAGCCACCCTCCGTGGAGGAAAGGCTCAAAGACCTCACCCAGCGTGAACTCGAAGGTTATGCCCAGCGCTACCCGAGTGCATGGAGGGCGCTGCAAGACCCGAAAACGCCCGAGGACTTGAAGCATCTCCTGCTCGATAAAATCGACGGTGATCACGAAATTCAACGGCGGATCGCCCAAGAACAGGCGCTCGAAGAGGAAGGGGAGCCAACCCCCGAGTACGAACCGGAGCAGCCTGCAACACCACAACCCGCGCCGGATGTGGCGCAACAACGCACCGCGTATTACGAGCAGATTGACAACCTCGTAAAGACGCAGTTTGACCAGCAATCAGTCAAGGAAGTCGGAGACACACTGCTGCGCATGTTCAATGTGAACGTGAAAGCGCTCGAAGACCCTAACGTCTCGCCGGAGGATAAGGCGGTGCTGAAAGGTCTCGTGGACAGCGTGCAGCGCGAGGCTCCGATTCTTGCCCGGTTTATGGCGGATGCCGTTTCGACCACAGTGCCCTACATCCTGCCTGCAGCTATCGAAGTCGCAATGCCGGGCTTCGGGCAGATGTATGAGCGCCAGATGTACGGAGCGGCATACGAAAGTGTGCGACAGCAGACTAATGAACAGGGCAAGCCCCTGTATCCCGGCCTTCCTGCATTCCCTGCCATCCGGGGAACACCGGAAGCCAATGCCTTCGCGCAGCAGATGCGCGAAGCAGCCGAGCAGATACCGGGCTTCGATGACATGGTGTTCCGAGATCGCAGCGGAAGGGTATTGCCGCAGGCGCAACAGGCGCAGATGAAGTACACCCTTCTGGCGCGGCACATCTCGGGGCAGCGGGTCAATCCGGCAATGGTAGCGGAAGCCGTTGAGACAGGGCGCAGGCTCGCAGGCAAGGCGGATCAACGCCGCCAAGCTGCGCGGGCAACGGGAGCGGGGCGAGCTACAGCTGGCCCTCTGGGACGAGGTGCAGCAAACGAAGAGGACGACCCGATGATGGCTGCTCTGGACGCAGAGATCGCGCGTCAAGAGGGTAATTTTAACCAAGTCGTGCGGGGACGCCAAAGCGGACGCTGAGCCAAAGCGCAGGTGGGCAGCCGGAGACGTAAATCATGGCCGTCCGTGGAATCTCGACCTTTAACTCCTTCACGACCGAAACGTCGAACGTGCGCGATGTTTCGACTCGGTTGCTCACTCTTGAGCCAGATCGCACACCTCTCTACGTTCTCACCAATAACAGCAAGCGCAAGGTGAATGTTTACTCGCCGCGCATCGAGTTCTTCGAGGATGCCGACCTCGTGATGCTCGGGCAGGCCAATGCTACGGTCGCGAACACCACCACTGCGAACACGATTGCCGTTGCTGATGCAACCATCTTCGGCGTCAATGATGTGGTTGCAGTGCAGAAGACCTCAGAGGCGACGGCGACCGTCGAAGAACTGGTGCAGGTGACAGCAGTCGGCACCAACTCCATTACGGTGACCCGCGCCTTTGCCGGAACTGGCGTTGACACCATAAGCAACGTAGCCAACCTGAAGATTCTGGGCGTGGCACAGTCTGAAGTCGGCGCGATCCAGAATCCTCGCACCCCGGTCAAATCACCCAAGACGAGCGGCGCGCAAATCTTTGAGTGGCCCATGCAGATTTCCCGCACTGCGGCTGCAACCAAGATTTACGGAGACCGCCCGGAGCGTGCCCGCATCCAGTGGCTCGGTGCACGCCGTCAGAAACTGGAAATCGAGAATGCTGGCCTGTTCGGGAGCTTCTCGGAAACTCTCAACGGCACTGCCTCGGTCTACACCTCCATGGGCGTGCGCTCCATCATCTCCAGCTGGATCGCTGACGCTGGCGGGACCACGACGCCCACTACGCTAATGACGTTCCTTGACTGGAGCCGCATGGCATTCCGTTATGGCTCGCCGGAGAAACTGCTCATGGCCGCGCCTCTGGTGAAAGAGGCGATGGATTACTGGGCAGCCTCGAAGCAGTTCGTGCGCGCAGAGGACAAGGTATTCGGGGTAAGCCTGAAGCGCTTTGTCACCTCGAACGGGAACTGGTTGATTGCCAACAACTACAACATGGATGGAGGCACCTTCGATGAGGCGCTGGGCATCGACCTGCCCTCGGTTGAATTTTGTCCATTGGTCAACAACGGGCAAAACCTCGACACCCGCCTCTATCCCGACTACGACCCCACCAATCCGAAACTGCTCAAGGATTTGTATCTGACGCAGGCGGGCTGGCGCGTTTGGCACCAAGCCCGGCACGCGCGTATTTACGATTTCCAAAAGTTTGCTTGACCTGTTCGTTTGCTCACGGAACTGGGGCACGGGCTACTGGGACAGCCCGTGCCCCGATTTTTTAGGAGAACAACTATGGATTTACGGGGAATCAAGGCGAAGCAGTGGGAGGCGCACTGCACCATCTGCGGCAAGACGTTCAAGTATGCTGACGGCTTCGAGTGCGATGCCCAGCCGGGGCGTCATACTCTCGACCCAAAGGAGTACTACCACCTCGGCGCGGGGCACATCCAGTCTATCCGCGACCGCCGCATCTTCACTCCGAGCCTCAATCTGGTTTCCGACTTGGAAATCCGCGACAAGGTGACAGGGCAAGTCACGCGCATCGAGGGGCTAATCGTTCACTTCAAGGAAGGCGGAAAGTACGAGACCTCCGATCCTCTGGAGCAGTACCACCTCGACCTGCACCCAGCAGTGATGTATGGGCAGGCGGGCAGGGAAGCGTGGGACAAGATGTACCTCACGCCTGACCAGCAGCTGAGCAAGGCACAGGGACAGCTGGCGGATATTCAAAAACAGATCAGGGAGAACAATGCCCTGCTCAATCTGACCAAGGACAACAAGAAGGAGGCTCATGGGGTGGCACTGCGGTAAGTGCGGGGCCTTCACCTCGCGCGGGATTCTCGTCTTTGATGAGAAGGGTCGCAAAGTGCGTGAGCACTGCAAGTACTGCAACCCGGAGAACTTTGCGACTCCTTTCCGTGATCCCTCCGACAACAAGATTTACAGCGGGCCGGAGGCGATGCCGAACATGTACAAGCGCGGTCCCGATGACGTGTTCCAAGCCAAGGACGAACTGCTCGCGGATACCGCTGCAGCTTGGGAGACGGGACCAACCGAGCGCGCCCTGCAGCACAAGCGGGAGACCCGGCGCACCGAGCCGCTGACTCCGGCTGAGATCGACGCGAACCTGCGCTGGGGCGAAGAGGTACTCAAGCCAGCTTTACGAAAAGGGGGGATGGCTGCAGTCGTTGCTGCCCTGAATCCTGATGAGTGACGCATTCGTCGAAGAATTCGAGCGCGTTCGATCCCTCGATACCGTACTGTTCGAGACCGAGAAGCGCAGGGCCAAGAGCCTCGTAAGCACCGCCGAGGGGCGCGAAGCACTGCGGCAGGAACTTGGGTATAACTTTCTCTTCGCTGATGACGCCCTGAAGGATGGGCGACCGCTCGTTAGCCTGCTCGTTCCTACTCGCTCCGCTCCCGCTCCTGAGACCAATAAGGCTGTCGACGCGCTGATGCGTGCCTCGCGGCCTTATTGTCTCCTCACGCCGCAGCCCGGCATCTCCTCCAGTGTCGTGCACTGGGCGCGCAATGACCTGCTCGTGAAGCTCCGCCAAAAGCAGGTGCCGACCGATTACGTGCTCCTCATGGATGACGACATGACGCCGCCCGAGGATGCGCTCATCAAGCTCCTGAAGCACGATCTCGACATCGTGGCAGGCGCGTGCACGGTGCGCAAAGACCCACCACTCCCTAACTTCCGGGTATGGGTGCCGGAACTCTTCAGCTTCCGCACTGCTTTCGATTGGCCGCTCAATCAGCTGATCGAGGTGGGCGGTGTGGGTGCAGCGTTCATGCTCGCTAAGACCACGGTGCTGGACAAAATCGGCGAGTACTACCTTAGCTGCCGCTATGAGCGCGAGCACATGGGCATGAAGGAAGAGACCGCACAGCGCATCGAGGCTGGGCGGCGCAAGGTGGCAAAAGAAACAGGCAATGAGTGGTGGTTCGAGTTCCTGAAACACCCGTGGGGCGATGGCGAGTTCGGGGAAGACCTTTCGTTCTGCTTTAAGGCGCGCGAGTGTGGCTACAAGATTCACGTCGACACCAGCGTGAAGCCCGGACATATGGGCTCTTACGCCTATTCGATTGACGACTACCTCAGCTATCAGGCTGAGATCATGGCCCGCGAAATGGGGAAGAAAGAGGAGCAGCTGGTATGAGCAGCGGATTGTTAATACCTCCCGCTTTGGGCGGCTGGACACGCTCGCAGCTGATCGAACTCGCTGACCGACGCACCGAGCGCCGGGGATCGAAGACCCTTGACCTTGATTCCGAGTTCCTCATGGCGCTGCAGCATTTCCTGATGGAGACCCGCTGGAGTTGGCGGCGCAAGACCTCCGTCTTCAACCTGCAGACTGGCGTATGGCAGTACGATCTCACGGCGATGCTGCCGACACCCTCGCCGAATGCGTACACCTCGCAGCCCACATGGCAGCTTGCCAGCGCGCAACGTGCGGGCGGATTCGATTACCTGATGTTTCCTCCGGGCACGGTGCTCCCAGTGCTCACGCCGGGGCAGACCGTGTACCTGCTCTCGGAGAGTAATTTCAGCTTCAACGGTCCAGTGGTAATCACCCAGCCGGGCACCAACAACCTGCTGACTAATCCCGGCTTCGAGAGCGGAATGAGCGGATGGAGTGCCGATGGAATAAGTATCGTGACCGCTCCGGTGCACGGTGGGACGCAGGCGCTAAGCATTTCCGGCGCACAGCAAAAAACAGTCGGGCAACCCACATTTACTCTCACAGCCGGAGTTGCTGTAACTGTAACCGCATGGATTTATCTCGCAGCTTATGCAGGTGCAAGCCCGGTAGATGTCACGGTCGCAACCTATGACGCTTTGGGTAATGCTGTCGCTGTTTATCCGGCATCAGCAAATACCGCGACCATCGGCAGCTGGCAATCGGTGACGGTGACCTTCACGCCGACATCCAGCGAAGTGTTTGGCGGGGTCTATTGTCAGATCAACAGCCAGTTCTCCTCCACTGCGCAAGGGCAGGTAACAGCGTACTTTGACGACATCTCAGTGGTGCAGGGCGCAGGACCAAATCTGGTTGTGAATGGGAACTTTGAAGCTGGGATTGCAGGCTGGACTCCGAGCGACTACAGCATTGTGACCGCGCCCGTTCATGGCGGCACGTCCGCGCTGCAGATAAGCACGACGGAGGCGGGCGTAGGAGCAGCTAACGCAACGACTATTACCTTGATTCCCGGTGTGCCAGTATCAATGAGTGCGTGGGTCTATATTGTGCAGAGTTCGGGCTCGGAGGCGGTCGCTATCAGTATCGAAGCATTGTCCGCTCTGGGTGGGCACGTTAGCTGGCACTCGGCAGCTGCTGATATGGGCAAGATTGGTGTGTGGCAACAGGTTCAACTTACCTTTACACCTACGACATCGGAAGTAACTGGACGATTTGAGTGTGCAGCAGGAACTGGGACGGGACAAGTTACTGCGATCTTTGATGATGTGGATGTAAGGATGGCGGTGGTGGGAACGCAGGACGGGTATGACACCACTTTCTCAGGGACCGCAAACGATGTCATGGGCCTGCAGCCCTTCAGCTATCTCAAGCCTCCAAATGCACGCGACCTGCAGCAGTTTTGCAAGCACGGTGTGAAGTTTTTCCCGAACTATGGCAACCCGACGCAGTGGGCGGAGATCACGCCCCTGTTCGAGCGCGAACTACAGGATTCTGCGATCTACTCCAACAGATTTTTCCCGTTGCCCGGCAAGCCCTCGCAATATTTCCTGATGCCGGGTGCGTTCCTCGTGCTCTGTGTGACCCCTCCGCCCGATCAGGACTATCCGATCATGATTGATTACTGGTCGGTGCCGAATGTTCCTGCCGATTCGGTGGATGAATCTATTCCGCTGGTGCCCGCCTTCCTGCATCACGTCCTGCTGAAGCGGCTCGAAGCGCAGATTTTCCGCTACACGCTTGGGGAAGGTGCCGCCAAGTACCAAGCTGCGATGGCGGAATACAACATGCTCGTGAGTCGCTATCAGGGCATGGATGGCATGGTCCCCGGCGAACAAATCGACTACTCCGACGACGACGACTACGAAAGCCGATTCGCGAACTCGCAGAACGCAGTGCAGAGCACGGTGTAATGCCCCCACTCAAAGCGATTGAACAAGCCAGCTACGGCGGAGTAGATTCACGCTCCAACCCGGTGGTGCAGCCACCGAATCGGTTTCTCCTCTGCCGCAACTGGAGACCGCGACAGGATGGGCATCTGGAATTGCGCGATGGATATACGCTAGTCACACCTGTCGATGCGGGAGCTTTGCTGCCCGGAATCGGAGGGCCGCATTCGATCACCCCTTATATAGTCGCGACACCCAGCGGACCCGATGGAACCTATGCGCCCATCACCGGGTTTAACAATGGCGACATTTGCGTGTTCTTCTGGCGCGGCGGCGATGCCTTCATGCGGCGTGTGAGTGATGGACGCACCGTTAATTTAATGACGGCAGGTGTAGTGCGCGGCAACCCGATAGCCTCTCCTCATCGCTGGCAGTATGCCCTAGCCAAAGATGGCTTCCTCTACATGCACAACGGCACCGATGCGAAATTTTGGGACGGTGCTTACCTGCGCGATATTGGCTTACCGACACTGAGCGGCGCGCAGCTGGCTGGCATATCGACAAGGATAGGCTTTCACTCACCGGACGCCGCGACAGTGGCGGCAGCAACGCTAACATGGTCTGCCAGTGGAACATTCCACCCGATGAGTCAGTCGTATGTCTTCTATTACACCGCCTTTAACATCTCCGATAACAGCATCGCCCCTTGCAGTACTCCGATTGGAGGTGGCCCCGCACCAGTTGCTGCTACTGACTTGATGAAATTAACCATCAACGGACTGCCAACAGTCACAGATACAAACGTCAAAGGGCTGGTCGCATTCAATGAGAACAATGGTCCCGGCGCGGTCTTCGTTAACGTTGCCTGCGCTGACAGCACGAAGCTCAAGAAGATAAGCGGGACTATGGTGGGCAGTGGTGGGCCGGGCGGCACCGTCACGGTAACGGTAACATCGACTACGGCTTTTTCTGGTCCCGGCCCGCTCAATCACGGCCTAAGCGTGGGTGATGTGGTTGCAATCGACAACCCCAGCTATGCTTGGCATAGCAGTGGACCCTTTGCAGTTGTTTCCGTTCCTGATGTAACACACTTTACGTTCAAAGCTCCCGCTGGCGTCGATGCTTCGGTTTACACGATAGCCTCTCCCATCGACTTCCAGCATTTACTAACAGTGCCAAACAGCGTTTCGACTGTCACGCTCATCAATCAGGATGCTCTTACCCAGTTGTACTTTCAGGGCTGGGGGATGTCTTCTGATGGCTTCGTGCAAATGCCTTACGTGGAAGACATGGCGAGCGGACTACTCGCCGCCTCTGCCATCGGAGGGGCGCAGCCGGGCTATCAGTTCTATGCGTGCATTTATAACCCACTTACCGGGCACGTAGGCAATCGGACGCCAATCGGCGCACGCATCGTGAATCCCTCAGACAGTATCATCGCCATCTCCGGCCTCCCCGATTTCACTGCGCTTCTTACTGGTTTCTCCGCAATGGTGGCACCGCAGGCACGTTACGGATATTCGGCGCGAAACGTGCTGTGGGGATCGAAGGGCGGCACGCCTCCCATCACCTTGCCGCAGACCGATACCGAGTGGCGAATTCTGATTGGGCGGACAGGCGACGGTGGCGACGTTCCCTATGCGTGCATTGACGCTAATGGAAAGTGGATCACCACCTCAGTTCCAAACCAGACCTCCATCAACATCAATACTGGTCAGATCGACGGCAATTCCGAACTGCCCACGGAGAACTATCCGCCGCCCGCATTTGCTTCGTTCTGGCGCGAGGGTGACCGACTGTGCGGCTCGGTTGCGCTGCAGCCTTTTGTCTTTCGTTCTAGCTCCGAGCTTGATGCAACTACGGGCATCTTTGTCGGCAACCCCGCGCAGGCATGGTCGCCCATAAGGGTCGAGACTTTTCCGACCGCAGAACCTGTCATTGGCGGATTCGGTTACATGCAGGAAAGCTGGGTGTTCAGTAAAAGCGATTGTGGGCAGCTATCAGAACTGAGCGGTGAGGTTGCATGGAACGGTCCTTACAATTTTGGCATCATCGGGCCTTATGCTTTCGATAAGGGCTGGAACTCACTACCATTTTGGGTCTCGCAAGATAAGCAGCTGTGCACGATGCTGCCCGGTTCGACCGGGCCAATCCCGATCTCGACAGAATACGAAGCAACTTTGCTCGCAGGCATTGGCGATGCCTACCTGCAGGATGTGGAAGTTGTGTATTTTCGGGACCCGGCCCGCATGGTTGAAGTGTTGCGCATCAAGTGCTCGGACAGCACGCGAGCACCCTTCGTCGTGATCCATGATTTCAATTTGCGGGATGATGCCAGTCCGTATGGACAAGGCTACGAGGATGTGTACTTAGGTCCACTGGCGACTGATTTCACGCATGCGTGGATTCGAGATGCGGATGGACATGCGCGCATCTGGGCAGGAGCGCAAGACGAAAAATTGTACCAGCTGTACAGCGGCGGCGACGATGCAGGAGAGTACTTCGTGGCGGATGCGGTGCAGCTGCGATATATGGGCGGCGAGCGGACTGCAGTGAAAACGCTCGAATGGTATGGCGACCCGCTCATTCTTTGGTACATCTACGAAGGGATGCTCGATGTCTATCCCGATCCCGTGTACTGGGTCAATCTCACATGGGAAGGACGGCCCGTGCCCGGCGATGAGCGCAACGGGCATTTTATGTCTGACCTGCAGCGCCCGGAGATGACGCACTGCTACTTGTGGGCGCAGCTGACCGCGCATCCTAATGATGCGCTCGATCCCACCAATCCCATGGCGCTGAGCACGCCAATCCCGCACATCCCGCTGGAGGTCTACGGGCGTCTCTACCTGTCCGCGCCGATATTAGGAGATTCAAGAGGGCGATGAAAAGCACTCTCCCGCCGCAACTCGGAGCAAAGCATGGCGAGATGATGCAGGCGAGAGTGCGGGCTGTCACGCAAGTGCGAACTCACGGAACCCAGCGCCTTCCAGCCGCTCCACGCGCAGTAACTGTGCAACCCGCTCAAGGTGGAGCCCTCGTGATATGGCACCTGCCGCAGCGCTATGACGATGTGACCGGATACCGCATCTATGTGGGCACGGAGAAAAACCTCTCCATCCAGATTCGGGATCGCGGCACTCGACAGGCATTCGTTCCATTGACGGGCGGCGCGACTCCGCCCAAACAGAACGTGTTCGTCAGTGTAGTAAATGGATTCCGCGAAAGCGGGAGACTGCAGATGCAGACCGCCGCGCTATCGGATACAGCACCAGCACTGGTGCCCCAGCCTCCGGGCGATTTCCTGAATGTGTTTTCTGGCGGTCTCGACAAAACCCAGAGCGGCCAACCCAGCGGCAAGAAGACTCCTTGAAGGTTCAAGTTTTTCAACTCTTTTTCAAATCAGATGGGAATAACGGGCTGATGCCAGTGGACGGCGATCTCCATGCCATTGCGGTGAAGTATGCAGCGGAGAATCTCGCCGATCCCGTCGACTTCACGAACTTCAAGAATGTTTGGGTCGCGTGCGAAGTGGATGCCGAAGGGAAGCCACAGCGCGCGCTCGGTGTCCTGTGCATGGTACTGCGCGCAGATTTTGCAGTGTGCCGATTCACAGACAATGCAGCCGTAGTCAAACTCGTGCAGCGTGCCAATGACTACTTACACGATAACGGCTTGCGCGGAACTGAGGCGCTGATTCACATCAAGCAGGATGAACCGCCCGAGGCGCGGTGTCCGAACTATCTCGACTGGATGCAGGCATATGAACTCCAGCCTGCAGATCGCTGGATGATTAAGGTGCGGTGAGGAGGAAGCCATGGGCGGCGGCGGAACAAGCGGTAATCAAAAGAGTCAGGCGGCATGGCGGCAGAACTGGACCGGGCAGACAGGGATGCAGAACTCGCAGCAGCAATATGAGGACATGCTGCGCACGCAAGGGCAGGTGACGCCGTTTTATCAGGGCCGCATGAACAATGGCCTGCCCTTCTACCGCAACATGACCGACTACAATTCCGGCAACATCGCGCAGGCTTTCGCTCCAGCGCGAGCGGATATTTATCGCCGTACCTCGCAGTACACGAACCTGCCCTCGGGCTACCGCGATGCCCTCATCAACAATTTGAACGCACAACAGGGGCGCGCCTTCGATTCGAGCTTGACGCAGGCGATGATGGCGAATGAGATGGCGAAGCAACAAGGCGCTGCGGGCCTGATGGGGCAGGAACAGTTCGCAGGCAATCAGGGTCTCCAGTATGCCGGGCTGGGCGCACAGGCGAATCAATCATTGTTGGGTGCACCGCAAAAACCGAGCGTTTGGGGGACCGTTGGCGGTCTCGGAATGCAGGCATTGAAGACACTGCCAGCGGCGCTTGCAGTGTAACGGAGGTGAGTTTATGGGAGCAGGTGGAGCTAACGGCGGAATGGGATCAGGCGCTCCAACGCTCGACCCAACGACGGGCTTGCCAGTTGGCGGCTTTCAGACGGGCGTGAGCATGAACAGTCCGATGGGGCAGACGGCGAACCAGATTGGCATAGATGCGGCAGGGGGTAAGCTCAACCAGCCAAGCCCATGGCGCACTGGGCTGAAGAAGGCCGGGCAGATCGCAAACGCATGGGATCAAGCAGGCGGGCAGATGGGAAGCGGGCAGCAACAGCAAGCGCAGCCTGTGAACTTCAACGTTGCGCCTATGCCTTTCATACCACCGCCACAGATGGGACCGGGATTCTACGGAGGCTGAGATGGCTTACGGCGATGGCGTCACAATCGACGATCTAACCTCTGACAATCCCGATTTGCTTTCCGCCGCCATGGGGCTATCGCGCAGGCGCTATCCGTGGGATGAAAAGGGACCAATCGAACCGCCACGAGCGGCAGCTGCTAACCCAACGTCTCCCACCGCCGCTCCAGAGACTGCCTATGATCCGAGTCTCTTTGTGGCAGGTGGGCGAGTAGGTGCGCCTGCTCCTGCTGCTCCGAACGCGGGACCAATGCCCGAGGGTTCAGCGCCGGATGTGGGCGCGGAGAATCTTCCGCCGCTCGGTCCAGTACTGCAAAAAAATCGCTGGGCACTGACGCAAGCCCCCGGCAACTACGAGCAGGTTCCAAACTACGGAACGGCTGCAGCGAATGTCGCCGCAGGCACGCCCGGCACTGGTAGAGGTCTCACCAAGCTGGGTAAGGTGCTTTCAATCCTGCAGAGCTTAGGACAAGGTGCGATGGTGGGATCGACGCAACCTACATTCGGCACGGGCGCGCTGAGCGCGAATGCCTTTGAGAATCAGCAGATCGCGACCGGACAAGAGCAGCAGCAACGCGCGATGGGTCTGCAGCAAGGGCAACTGGGGCTGGAGCAGGCGCGCCAGAATCTCGCGATGATGCCGATCTATCGCGCCATGCAGATCGAGCAAATGCGCGCGATGCAGAGCTACAGGCAATCACAGGAAGACCTCAACCGTGCCAAGACCGAGCGGCAGCGGCAACTCGCGGGGCAGGTAGGCAAGCCGTTCCAATCCGGCGACCGGATGATGGTCTACAACCCCGACAGTGAGAATGCGGACGAGAATGGTTATGTCGACGTTGGTCCAGCGAAGACAGCGGCAGCGAAGCCCGAGAAAGTAACGCCAGAGCAAGAGACGTTCGATTACTACACCCGCCCAGTGGAGCAGGGCGGCAAGGGATATACGCCGGGGCAAGCATTCGCCGCGATGCACCCGCACGAGTGGCAGCAACAGCCGGGCGGGGGAGGCGGAGCGAATATGCCGCCGCTCTCAATGTCGGACATTCAAGGCCGAGTGTCGAAATTCCCGCCCGACCTGCAAGCTGCTTTCAGTCGCCTCAATCCGCAGACACAAGAATCATTGCTCAAACTTGCGGACGGCGATCTCCCGAAAGATGCTTGGTCACCGCGTGGAACATACAAGAACATTGGCGGTCTGACGCAGGAGCAGGCGACGGGCTGGGCGAGCGCCATTGCGAATGCGGAGGGCCGCAAGTGGAACGCGCAGATGTACGGCAACAAGAACAAGCTCTATGAGCGCTACAACAACGGCGACAGCAAGGAAGGCGGGCAGATCAACGCATTCAATAACTTCTTCCTGCACGCTGGTGATGCCGAGAAAGTGATCGACCGATGGGACAATGAGCGCCTCCAGAGCGGAGTGCCGTGGATCAATACACCGATAAACAAGCTACGCGACAAGCTTGCGGGCGATCCTCTGTACTCGCAGCTGATAGCGGCGCTCGCGCCCGTGAAAAAGGAGTACATGAATTTCCTCAATGCGAACCGAGCGGAGCATTCGCAGGACATCGAGGAGATGAACAAGATTATGAACGACACCGAGACTCCCGCGCAGCTGCGCGATGTACTGAAGCAGCTGGGCAAGACAGCGGTGCTGCGGCTCGATTCGCTGAATGAAACCTATCGCACAGGCACAGGCGGACAGGATTTCCCGAACTTGATTCACCCGAAAGTCAAGAGCGACCCCGGCGTGATGAGTCTCGGCTTCGGTGATGATCTCGCGAAGTACGGCAGTGGCGGATTCATGCCCGGCTATGCAGCGCCTCAAGGCCCGGCGCAAGCTGCACCAGCTGCGCCTCCCAGTCCAACGACTCACAACTGGAGTGCGACTGCTTGGTCCGCCGCACATCCGGGGGAGGATGTGAAGGCAGCAATCGCTGCGGCGAGGCAACAGGGGTTCAATGTGTTGCCCTAGATGTCTTCGCCATAGCGAATGTGGCGGTAAACGGCGTGCACGATGAATGGAATCAGGAAGAGAAGTATTCCGCTGGCGATGATGACCCAAACACTAAAGAGTTTCAGAGCGAAGTGAACCATATCCACATTATAGCGCGTTCCTAGAGCGGAACACATGGCAGACCCCCAACCCGGCCAAGCGGCTCCCATTGATCTGAGCGGCGGCTTCCAGCCCAAGGGCATCGACTTGAGCGGCGGCTTTCAGGCTAAGCCGGATACAGGTGTGAATACGCAGGGACAACCGGGATTTATTTCTCGCGCATGGGACTGGGCGAATCGCGGGCTGATTTCTGGGAAGACGTTAGTTAACGCTGCGGGCGCGATGATTCCAAGGCCAGCCGATATGAAAGAGGGTGAGTCAACTTACGACTACCTCACCCGGATGCAGGATAAGATCGACCCCGACCATCCGTACATGAGTGCGCTGCGCACGGGCATGGCGGGCGTGACTAAGGATGTTTATGACACTGCATCGAGCATGGGCACATCGCCACTCGCGATTGCTACTTTCGGCGCAGGGCCGCTTATCGAAAGCCTCTTCAAGGGCGCACAGGGAACGCGCGCAACAATCAACGCAGCCAAAGCTCTGCGCACGGCGCACGTTGCTGCAGGTGTAGGTTTCGGCGGGCAGGGTCTACACGAGGCTTACGAGGCTGCCACCGACCCGAATAAATCAGCATGGGAAAAAACGGCGGGCATCAGTGGCGGGCTGGGGCAAGCGATTCTCGGCGGAGTAGGAGCAGGCGAAAGTTACAAAGGTTCATTTGCTCCAACGGGAGTGGATGCGCTCAATCGCGGGATACAGGCAGGAAAGGGTCTCATTGACCCGCTTTCAAACATGACGCCTGCTGAGATCATGTCGCGTGGAACCAAACCGCGTAACCAGCTGCGCGACATTACGCCCAAGATTGAGCAGGCGCTACCTCATGCGCGTGCCGCAGCCGACCAACTGGGCATCGACATCAACACGATGGGGCATGACGAGGCGCTCGCCGCAACCCGCAAGGCGAAGCAGAATGTCTGGAACACGCTCGAACAAAACCACCTCGGGCCTGCCTCATCTTTTGTCCGCGATACGACTCCCGTTGCTGACCGTATCCAAGCGGTTGCCGATGGCATGAGCGACATCGCCAAGGGACGCAATCGCCCCCTCGTCGATTCCATCGACAACGCTGCGAACGATTATCGCGGGCAGCAGATGTCGGTCGCCGATATGGAGCAACGTATCGAGGAACTGAACAACGAACTCTATGCGGAGCAGAGCAGGCTGAAGGTGCAGCAGGACACGCTGAAGCGTGATCCTTCGTATGGCTACAAGTTCGCGGAACTGGAAGGGCTGCGCGGCGCTTTGAACGAGGCGCTCGATCAAATCACCGGGCCGGGCGCTGCGGAGCTAAAGAAGACATACGGCAGCCTGAAGGCGATGGAGGACATTCTCGACCGGAGCCGCAACGTGGCGGAGCGCCCCTCGCCAGTTGGCCTGTTCGGCGGTCTAGGCAAGATGGCCGGAGTTGGCAACCTTGCCGGAGGCGTGTGGCAGACTGTTACCGGACACCCAGAAACAGGCTTGCCACAAATAGCGAAAGGCGGCGCACAAGCATGGTATGGGTCAAAGGCCGCGCAGCTGAATAATCGCAATTACCTCGTGGGCGAAGCCTTCCGGCGCACGACTCCCGCAGGCGCACCGCCCGCACCCTCGCCAATCGCACAGGCTGCAGCCGGATTCGGAAGTATCCCGCCAGCGAACCCCGCGAACGTCCCACCGTGGACGGGCGCAGGGCAGGCACCGATCCAGTTCACGGGCGGGACGAACGTGCCAGCGCAGGCGACGCCGCCAGTTCCGCCCAGTGCTACACCAACCGAACCGCCGACTCCGAACCTGCCACTATTCCGACAGGCGCAGGTCCAGCCAGCAGCGCCCGGCGCACCGCCAGTCGAGATGCCGGGCGTCTCTCCCGAGGGCGTGCAGGCATTCCAAGAGGGAGCAAGGCAGACCCCTGCCCCCTCAGAGAACGTCGCCCCAGAGGTTCCCAAAGCGCCGGAACAGGCACCTAAGACCTACACCAGCACCCCGGAGCGCAAGGCTGCACGGAATGCGGCGACAGCGGAAGCCGTATCGCAACTGCGGAAGGGCAACGTTGACCGAGCGACCTATGACGAGATTCGTAACCGCTCTTACACGCCCGAATTAGAGCCGGAACACCTGCACGGTATAAGCCAGTCACCCGACCGCAAGGGAGAGTCTGGTTTGGATACGAGGGAAGCATCGCAGGTCAATGGAGAATACACCCCGGAACGCAAACAGATGCACAAGGACCGGGAACTGCAGGTACTCGGCCCGGACAAGGGACCAGAAGAGAACCCCGTAGTGATCTTCCAAGGCGGCGGGGCAGCATCCGGCAAGACCGAATCGCTTGGAAAAGAGATGGAAGCGAAGTATCCGGGCATTCGGACGATTGACGCCGACGTACTCAAGAATGGTGATGAGAAAAAGGGCATTGAAGGTCTGCCGGAAGCGAAGTACCTCCGAGAGTCCGATCCTCTCGGCGCGGCTGCGCGAATGCATGAAGAGTCAAGTGATCTCTCCAAGCAGATTCAGAACGAGGCGCTGCGCAGAAAGCAGAGCGTCATCATTGACACGGTAGGGTCGAACGCCAAGAAGATGATGAGGACGATGCAAGAGTTTAAGGATCGTGGCTATCGCGTCGAAGTGCATTACGTCGATAAGGATTTTGCAGCTGCCGCGAAGTCGATGGCGAACCGCTTTGAAAAACCATTCACTAAGACGGGAGAGTGGGGTCGCTGGGTTCCTCCGCATGTCGCCGAGCCAGCCCATCGTGGCGCTGCAGCTGCCTACCATGCCATCGCGGAATCCGGTATTCCAGACGAGCATAGTCTGCGCATGGCGAACGCCAAGGGCGCGGAAGATGTGACCCGGACCACATACACAACCGTGCATAAGGATGGTAAAATTACTGATGATGTTCTTTACCGGAAACACCGGGAGAAGGGGGGTCTCGACAATGGGGGACATGGACGAGAATTGGACCGAGGAGGACTTCAAGAAACTGCACGAGTCGGGACTGGAGGGGGACCGTCGAGCGAAGTTGTACCGGGAGAACCGGGAACAGTGGGAGCGGGAGAAGAAAGCCCGAGAGGAACAGCCGAAGCCGCCAAAGAAGTAGCTCCGCCTAGTGAGCCAACACTGCCCGGCATGGAGCACATTCCCGCCGAGCGCGCACAAGCAGCTGCCGAGGAGCAGGGTAGGCAGATGACCGAGCAGATGACCGAGCCGCCGCGCTCGGTCGAGTCTGCAGCTGGCGAGATGGAGCGAAACTCGCCGTTATTCCGAGGCAGCGAAGCCAGCCCACAAAATGAAATGTTCGCGCCGGGAGGAGCCGCACCCGAGCCGGATGAAATCGGCAGACCCTCACAGGTGCGACTTGTCAAGACCGCCGATCTCCACGCAGACCCAAAGCGCTTCCAGTGGCGCGCCGTGCCGCGAGCTACGATTCCCGAAGGCGCGGCATGGGATCAAGCGAAGGCGGGACCGATTGACGTATGGCGCGATCCGGCAGACGGCAAGCTCTATATCGTCGACGGACACCACAGGCTGAATCACGCGATCAATACAGGAACGCCGGAGGTGGAAGTACGGGCGCACGACTTCGCGAATGCGCAAGAGGCGAAGACATACGGCGCGCTGCGCAATCTGGAGCAGGGCAATGCTTCGCCCTTCGATGCAGCCCTCTACCTGCGCGAATCCGGCATCAAGCCGCAGCACCTCGCCGAGAGGGGCATCAACCTCACAGGCGATGTACTGCGTAAGGGCAGCACGCTCGCGAACCTCTCGCCCGAGATGTGGGAGCAATATCGCACAGGGCAAATCGACGAAGCCAAGGCCGCTGCTATCGGAAGCCTCGATGATCCGGCACAGCAGAAGGCCCTCGCCGAGGTCGCGAAGAATCGCCGCCTGAGTGCTGCCGATCTCCAGCAGCAGGCGCGCAGGATTCAACAGCAGGGCAATACCAGTCATTCCGAGATGGGGCTATTCGGCCCGAGCGAGACCTCGGTCTCGAACGCGATTGCTACCGGACGCCTCTCCACCAAGATCGAGCGCGCCCTCGCTGCCGATAAGAACGCGCTGAAGTTTATCGCCAATGCCGATCAGGCGCGGCGCGTCGCACTGGAGCGGGGAAAGAACATCGTCAATGTGGAGGAGTCCTCGCAGGAAGCAATGATTTCCGCCGCGCTTGCCGAGCACTACCAGAAAGTGCAATATAAATCTGGCCCAGTTGGCCGTATCCTCGAAGACGCTGGAAAAAGGATCACGCAAGGTGAAAACGCCGATACCGTTTTTAAGGAAATCTATCCTCAAATCAGGGACGCAGTTGCCTCGGAAATCGGGCAGCGATAACCCGATCTCTGACCGTGTAGCGAAGGCACTCGCACAGGCGCGCGAAGACGATCAACTCAGGGCGCGCAATCCGCAGCGGTGGGCTGCGAAGGTCAGAAGCAACACCCCGCGCATTCATTGAGGAATCATGGGAGCCGGAGCAGCAAAAGCATTTCCCACACCCGGCCTGATGGGCAATGGCTTAGGCAATAATGCCGTTGCCCAGATACAGGCTCCAGCCAACCAGCCCAACCTGCGACCCATGCAGCCCCTGCAGGCGATGAAGCCCATGACGCCCAGCATGGGAAAATCCCTGCAGCCGGGACAGGCCGCGTTCCCTACAGGGCAGAGTCCAATGAATCCGTGGGGAATGAATCGAGGGGGAAGCGGAATGATCCCCCTCTATCGCAGACCGCGAACCATGCCGGGCACCACGCTCGACTAGTTGGCACCAGCCGCTACAACCAACTCCACTGTGTCTTTCCGCTTGTTATACCGAAACCACTTGCGATTGTTGATGACCGTTGTCTTGACGTTCGCAACGTAGCGGTTCGGTTTCGCTGGATCGCCCATCTCCACACCGCCCGCCCGCAGTGCAGTCATTAAAGTATCGAAGGGCACAGGCTCATCGAAGTTCGAGAGAAATGCCTGCACCGAATCCCTGATACTCATTCCCCGCCAACGTCCGTTCGCAACTCCCAGTGCGTGATTCCCGTTCCCGTTCCGTGCTCGCCCCTTCTTGCCTTCCGAGGGCTTTAGTTTTTTCAGGTTTTCAATCGCACGCAGAAGCTCCGCCCGATCCCGCGCATGCTGCTCGTCTATCTCTTCCAGCGTTTTTTCTAGGGACGCAATCGCTTTCGACATCGGTTCCCTTTTTGGTTCCTGTTCCATACGCCCGCACCTCGTTTCTCCCAAGCAGTAACCGGGAACCATCTCCCAGTTTAGTGTTCCTAGGATGAAACAGCGCGCATAGCTTGTCAATCAAAACAGAAACAAAGATTTTTTGGGTAGCGCCAACTTGCGCCAGAGGGGGCAGGTCTGTTGTAAAGGATGTAAGCTCGATTCAGACGATTTCCAGAATGTGATAGGATTCGCAACTAAGAGCAACCTTTCGTTCCTGACATGGAACAAATCGAAGTGCGGACCCTGCGCCACGTCGAATTTTATACACAGGGAGCAAGCGATGGTCCCGTTGTTACCCAGCAACGAATACTTGTCCGCAATCCACCTCACCATTACGCAGTTCCATTACCTGCGAGTGCTGTTCTATAACAGTGGCCCCCTACCTGACATCTCGCCGAAAGAGAAGGAGGAATTGCTTGATCGAAATCTGATTGAGGATGGACATGGCGATCACCTCACGCGGCTAGGCAGAGGCTTCGTGAAGGCGATGGGCGACATCCTGAAAACGATGAGCTAATCCATCCACTCAATATGTACTTCGTGGTCGGTGATGAGATTGCGATAGCGGCAGGGTTTGCTGCAATCTTCTTCATCGCATAGCACTGGCATCATGCCCACGCTGCCGTCGAGGACTGCCTCGAAGCTGAGCATTAGACTCCTGCGATTGTCGGAACCCAAGAGCACGATACCCTCGACTGTGCGCCCGGTAGTAGTAATGCGGACCCTTTGACCATGAAAGCTCATTCGGCAATATCAACTGGGAAATCAGACAGGGGGTACTGTCAATTTTGACAGGGGGTCTCAGTCCCGGCATTTCAACTCCACGATGGAATTCTCGAACGGTGTCAGACATGCCTTGATCTCACGGAGGTCGCGCGCATTCGCGCCACTCAGGACAAACTGGAAGCGCGACTTCTCGGTCGCATACTTCTCTGCTTCCGCGATCTCCAGCGCTTCATGGATCATGCGCCCGATTTCCCACGGAGTGTGCTCGTGCAAAGCGTGCTGCGCGAGGTGGTCGTAAAACTTAACGAACCATTCTTCCATTGTTCCTCTCATACGCTTCCAGCGCAGCCTTCGCCGCCTGTCGCGGCGTCATGCCTTCAGGGTCCAGACATGTTGATCCCGGCACGAAGCAGCTGCAACGCCGCTCGATGTGCGCGACGGAGCCGAAAATCCCGCGCAGGAAGCACTCGCGGTGTTCATAGATTCGGCGAAGTTTATGTTCGTCGATGTGGATCATGCTAAAGCCGGGCTCGCCGCCTTCAATCGGCTCGTCGCAGTGCTCGCAGTGCTTACCAATCGGAATAGGAATCTCTTCCAGATCAGGATGTGTAAACCCAAAAACCTTCAGCTTGCCGTCATCTCTCATTGCCACCATCTCGGCACCATCTCGTTGCGCATCTCCATCGCCTCCATCCGCTCGGGCTCAAAGATCAACTTGCCATTCTCCCAGCGGTACATACAGATCACCCCACAGTCTTCTACCTTTGGTCCCATGCCGCTCACAATGATGAAATCGTTGCGCAACTCCAGCGGCAGACCCGCGAAGCGGTCAGTGTTGTAGGTCCGCTTCATCCACTTGCGCATTTTCTCGTGGAAGTAGTCGGCCTGCTGCGAGGTGCGCGGAGGGTTCAATTCCATCACCTTCGCAATCTCGTCGGTATCGACCGTTGTGCCCACCATTCGTATGATGATCGCCTGCGCGAGAATCGTCCTGCACATCTCCGATACTGCGTACATGTGCGCGTGCTTTTCTGCCGTGCCCTTGAATCCGATACGCACCGTTGGAGCTTCTTCGCCCCGCGCTCCAAAGACCGTCAACGTGGTGCAAAATTTGCTCTCGTCGCTCGACTCCTCTGGCCCGCACGCCTCCAGTTCCTGCTTCGCAATCTGCATATAGTGCGAACAGCGCTCCTTTAAAATATCTTGCGTGATGATTCGCTCGACGCCACCCTTCACCACCGCCTCCGCGATGATCTGTTGCAGCACCTTCAAGTCTTCGCGTGTTAATTTCTCATTCACTTCTTCGTCCAGCCTCCTGCCTCTGCCATGCGCTCCAGTTCGATCAAATCCCTTTGCGATTGCTTCACCAGTTCGCACGCCCGCATGTGCCCGGCGATGGCATCGTCCTTCGACGTGTACCGATCCATCCACTGTTCCTCTTTCAAATGGAGTACTCTGCCGCTAGGGAGAGTTACATCCTTCCCGCCCTGAAAGATCATTGTCTCCCAGAGCACAGGTGGACCCTCGTTCGAGTAGTTGTGATCGAGACCGAGAAACACCGTGCTCACGAACGCATCCCCGATATGATCTTGCTGCACGATGCGGTCACAAGTCTCAAACCACTGCGCCCACTTCAGCGTGTCGCGCTCCAGCTTGGGATTGCCATCGTCGTCGAGGATGTAATTCCCGAATCCCATTGCGCGTACTATAGCAAGAACGGAGACAGATTTGCATGAGGTGATGGATGGGGTATAATCGAACCCGCAAAGCGACTCCTACCGTAAGGCTGGATCGCTGTGCTCCTTGGGGCTGCCTTCGCTGGGTAGCCCCACTATTTTTGTGTACAAAGGCTGTACACAACTCTGTACCATCGTGTCCATCGTGTCCATCATGCCCTTTGCGTAATGTGCAGGTTACTGAATAGGCGCAGTGCACCTGCGTTCGATCCCGACTAGCTCCACCACCCCGAAACCCGCGTCCAGCAAGGCTTTCAGCGCATACCACAAAAGACTGTACAATAGCTGTACACAAAGTTATACTGTTTTTGACAGGAATCACCTGTAGGAGCACAGCGAATGAACTCAGCCGAACTGGCTTTCGAGCAGCAGGCAATGCGCGAGCGGGCAGCTGCAGCCGCAGCCCCTGCACCAGAAAAAATCAAGCCAATTAAAATCCCGGCAGTCATCCAAGCGACTGCTGCCGAAATCAGCAACCGTAGCACTGACGTTGCGGTGTACGTGCGCCACATCGACTGCAAGTACACCGACCGTGAGAGCAATGAGAAATGCGGGTGCCCCTTTTGGCTGTACGACAAGCTCAGCCGTAAACGTTGCACGGCTCGCACGAACATTCGCTCCAAGGCGGAAGCGGAAGCGCAGCGCATCATGGACTCGCGTGATCCAGTGAAGCGCAAGATTGCGGAACTCGAAAAAAAGCGCGAGTACGAAACGGTTCTGATCCAGACTGCATTAGAAAAGTACATCATGGATTGCGAGCAACGAGGACTCGCACCTGAGACTCTGGAAGCATACGAATGCGCCGTCGAACAGATGCGTGACTATGCACACAGCCAGCGCGTGTTCGCCCTCGGTGAAATCACGCCGCGACTCCTGAAGGAGTGGCGTGCTGCATGGCCCGATAAGCGGAAGACCTCGAAGCAGAAAAAACAGAACCAGATCAAAACCTTCTTCACTTGGGTATGTGAAGAAATGAAGTGGCTCGATCTCAACAACAATCCGGCGCTCGGTCTTGGAAAAATTGGCGGCAAGCATGAGGTCACTGCGGTGCCGTTCACTGAAGCTCAGTACAATGCGATTCTCGACGCGACGTACATCTACGAAAACTCGAATCGTTTTCGCGATGCTGCAGCCCGCTTGCGAGCCTTGATTCAGTTGCAGCGCTGGAGCGGTCTCGCGATTCGCGATGCGCTCACGCTGCCCCGCTGGAAGATTAAGGACGGCGTGCTGCAGGTGCATCGTGCAAAAACCGGAACCCCTGTAACTGTTCCATTGCCGCCGAAGGTTCTTGAAGACCTCAATGCCCTGAAGAACGACAACCCGGAGTACTTCTTTTGGTCTGGTAGTGCGAAACCTCGGGCACTGGTTGGTGACTACAACCGAATGTTCTCTCGATTGTGGAAGCTGGTAAAGTGGCCGACTCCGGTCGTGGATGGTCATCAGAAACCAGTCTCACCACACTCGCATATGTTCCGCCATACCTTCGCGCACCATTGGCTGCAGACTGGCGGCGACATTCGCGACCTGCAGTTACTCCTCGGACACACGCGACCCGCGACCACCGAGAAGCATTATGCGGGATTCATGCCAAACGAAGCAGAGCGGTTGAACACTGAAGTTCGCGCCCGATGGGCAGCACAAAATGCGCCGGGTGTTGCCAAGCCGGAAGCACCTGCGCCGCCAGAACCGGAGCACCACATCAGAGTGCGAGTTCGGCAGCGCGCTAGTCGCCGATAAGATCGCGATAAATGCGTTCCGCAACAGATCGCGGGATGCGCCAGAAAGCATGATGCCGCTTGATCGGTCCAAACCGCGAGCGGCTTTTTTTTGAGAGGTCCACCAGAAGATGGGAATATCGGAGCAGTATCCGGCGCGCCGTCCTTGGATGGCAATTTAGATACTTCGCAAATTCGGCGACTGAGAGGTTGCCCTCATAGAGACTCATTGTGATCCTGCTCCCTTCTACCAAACCGCTGTTTCTACCTCGCACAGCAAACAAGTCAAGCCCGCGTAATCGCCATGACGATGGCAGCGCCCCATCTCATCGCTCGGCTGATTTGCTCTCGCCATCAGATCGTGTAGCTGTTTCATGGGCCGCAGGGATTCCGCAGGAATGTAGTGATTGATTACTCCATAACCGAAATCGCGTGTGGGTGCTGCAGCTAAGGCAGCGCGCACTTCCCAGCCCAGCAGTTCCGGCTCTATCGTGAACCCAGAAAACTTGCAGAGCACAAGGATGTCGGCAGCGCGCTCAATCTTGGTGGTCTCTACGATCAGATTGCCCGGCTTTCTCGCCGTCTTTACATCCACGGTGCCCAGCCCAGTGTGAAAGTCGATGCCGTCATCGCCGCCTAGTCGCAGCGTTCTATCTACTCGCAGCCCGAAGTCAGATGCGAACTTGCATTCGCCGAAAATGCCCAGTGCCTCGTAGTCTTCTGATAGCGGGCGGTGACTGCCTTGGGCTGCATGGGCCAGATTGCGCTCGGCTCCAAGGATCAGTGACAACACCGCAGCCTGCAGTACTTGGTCGCGATTCATTTGATAAAAAGGACCAATGG
>Ga0066903_100000240_pt1 | contig 31350 bp, 28 predicted proteins | sample PanSoiMetaGPlot1_FD_67491 | JGI IMG/M metagenome (GOLD analysis project Ga0066903, IMG submission 67491) | Tropical forest soil microbial communities from Panama analyzed to predict greenhouse gas emissions - Panama Soil - Plot 1 (version 2) | ecosystem: Environmental > Terrestrial > Soil >... | reverse complement strand
AGCCTGCTCGAATGACGGAATCGCGTCGGCGTAGCGCCCCTGGTCGTAGAGGATGCGCCCTTCGATGAACGCCGCCACCGGCATCGACGGATCAGCTTCTTCGGCCAGCTTCGCTTCGGTGCGTGCCGCCTCGGCGTCACGTTGCGCGAGCGCCACACGGGCGAGCATCTCGTGGGCTGACGCGCGAGCACGTGGCTCCTTATCGCCGGCCACCTCGACCGCGAGCTCCGCGTGCTCGCGCGCATCGGCGTACTTGTGGAGCCGCAGGAGCGCGTCTGCCGCACCGAGGTAGGGCTGCGGCTCGGTCGGCTTCAGCGCGATGTAGTGCTTGTACGCATCGAGCGCCTGATCGAAGCGGTCGATGCGTGTGGCGAACGCCGCGAGCTGCGCCCAGACATCCGCCATCTGCGGCTCCTCGCGGAGGATCTGTTGCACGAGACCGATCGCCTGGCCCCACCGGCGTTGGCCGGCCAGGTCGACAGCCATTCGATAGCGCTCGAGAATCTCACGTTTGTCCTTCGGATCGGGCAAGGCTTCGCTTGGCTCTATCGTCGCGGCGCCTCCGCCGACGTAACCGAGGGCCTGCAGCCGCTCGCGGGCGTCGGCTGAGACCGCCGAGGGCATCTGGATGATTGCACCGGCCGAGATGCGATCGAGCGCGCCGCGCATCGCCTGCGTCGCCTGCGCGCGCTCTTCTGCGAGGTTCGTGCGTTCCTTGATGTCCCGCTCGAGATCGTAGAGTTCCTGGCGCGGCGCCTTGATATAGCGATAGCTGTCGTCGGTTAGCGCGGTCAGCTCGCTCCACCCGAAGTGATAGCGCGCGTACAACGCCTCGGAGTACACCGGCACGGGTTCGGGGCGGCCCGTGCCGTCCAGCAGCGGTTTGAGCGAGCGCCCTCGCAACTGTCCGGGGATCGGCGCCCTGACGAAATCGAGAACCGTCGGCACCAGGTCGATATGCTGGACGAGCTCGGCGACGCGGCGGCCGGCGCCGGCATTGCCCTCTTGTTTGATGATGAGCGGCACGTGGACCGCTTCCTCGTACACGAACAGGCCGTGCTCCTGCTCTCCGTGATCGCCGAGCCCCTCGCCGTGATCGGAGAGGAGGACGATGGTCGATCGATCGTAGAGCTGGTGTGATTTCAAATACTTGATGAAGCCCCCGACGATCTCGTCCGCGTACGCAATCTCGCCGTCGTACGGCGCGTACTCGGCAAAGCGTTCGGGCGGGGAGTATGGCTTGTGGGGCTCGTAGAGATGGAGAAACAGAAACGCGCGCGACGTCCCGACTGTGTCCAGCCATTTCTCGGCGATCGCCTCCGATATCGCGCCGTCCCTCTGCACTTGACCGATGCCAAGACTCATCTCTCCAGGCCCGGAAGGCATGTCGCCGTCGAAGAAATCGAACCCCTGCGCGATGCCCGTCTCCTTGCGCAGCACATAGGCGGAGACGATCCCGCCGGTGGCAAAGCCCCGGTCGCGGAGCATTTGCGGGAGCAACCGTTCCCCTGGTTTTACAGTGAAGCCGACGTTGTCCCGAACGCCCGATTCAAATGGCAAGCGGCCCGAGAGCAGTGCCGTGTGAGCCGGCAGCGTCTGCGGCGCATGGGAGTACGCGCGCTCGAAGACCACACCGTCGGCGGCCAGGGCGTCAATGACCGGAGTCTTCACCTTCTTGTAGCCGTATGCGGGCAGGTGATCCGCCCTCAGCGTGTCGATCGAGATGACGACGATCGGCCCGCTGACCGGCGCTGACGCGCGGGCGTAGCGCCAACCGCCGGCTGCCGCCAGAACGACCGCCACGGTGACGACAATCAGAATGAAGGTATAACGAAAGGGACGGGACACTGGCGGAACCATTCAACGACTGATGGCTGATGGCTCAGGGCTGGCGCTGGCGCGGTGCTATCAGCCATGAGCCATCAGCCATTTACTTCTTCAGCTGGTCGACTACGGCCTTGGCCTGCGCGGCTTCGGGCGACGAGGGGTCGACTTCGATGACTTTACTGAAGTAGTCAAGCGCGCCCTGAGTGTCGCCTTTGTTCAGCGCCACTTTAGCGAGACCGAAAAGTGGTTTCCCCCAGCGCGGGTCCATCTGCGACGCGCGCGTGTAGGCCGCGCTGGCTTCGTCCGCTTTACCCTTCGCGAACTCGACTTCGCCCAGATTGTAGAACACCTCGCGCGTGGCGCTCGTGCTTTGGGCCGCCGCCTGCAGCGTCTTCTCCGCGTTCTCGATGTCGCCCTTCTCGAGGTTCGTCATGCCGATGCCGATCTTGGCCTTGTCGTTGTTCGGATCGGTCTTGAGCAGATCGTTATAGGCCGCCAGCGCCGAGTCGTAGTCTTTCTTGTTTCGATACGCCGCCGCGATTTGCAGATTGATGACCGTGAGCGATGGAGCCTTCGTCAGGATCGCGCGGTAGGCGGCAATCGACTCGTCCCATTTCTGCGCGTTGTAGAGCGCGTCGGCCGCTGCGAGCTCCCCTTGCAGGTCCTTGGCGGCCACGCTGCCGAGCGCGCTCGGGGCGGCGCCCGCCCCTTTCCTCAGCGTGAAGGTCAGCGGCGGATTCGGGGCGCCGATCGTCTGCACGTTCAAGTTTCCGGCCTCCGGGGCGAAACCAGGCGCCTGCGCCGTGAACTTCCATGGACCGGTTCGCAAGCCGATGATTGAGAACCGCCCTTTGTCGTCGGTCGTGGCCGTGAAAGTGCTCGGAGACGCGTTCGGGTTTTCGGCCGTCACCGTCGCCCCCTTGATGGGTTGGCCCGCCTCGTCCTTGACCTGGCCACCGACGCGACCGGTCTGTGCGCTCGCCGAACCGGCGAGCATTGAGATGGCGATCGCGGCCGCCACGCCGCGGAAGACATGAAGACGATATGGCATGCGCTCTTCCCCCTCGATACTGCCCGCCCGCCAAGCGACGCGCGCTAAATATCTGACTGCGCTCAGTATATATTGAATCGCGTGAAACGACGTCTCATCCGACCCGTGCTCGCGGCAACGACGACGATGGCGCTGACGCTGGCACCGTCGCACGCCCAATCGCCATCGGATTTCGCCGCCATGGCGCCGGTCGTGGACCAGGCGATCAGCCGGCACGAGCTGCCCGGGGCGGTGATTTTCATTGGCCGAGGCGACCAGATTGTTTATCACCAAACGTTCGGCCATCGGGCCCTCCAACCTTCGCTCGAGCCGATGACGGAAGACACGATTTTCGACCTCGCGTCGCTGACGAAGGTGGTTGCCACGACCACCAGCGTGATGCAGCTCATCGAATCAGGGCGACTCCGCCTGGCAGATCCGGTCACGCGGTTCCTTCCGGACTTTGGGCGCTACGGCAAGGACGGCATCACCATCCGGCACCTGCTGACGCACACATCCGGCCTGCGTCCCGATCTCGAGCTCACCGAGGAATTCAACGGCGCGGATGAGGCGGTTCGCCGCGCTATCGACGAGGTCCCCGTCGCGGCGCCCGACGAGCGGTTCGTCTACAGCGACATCAACTTCTTCGTCCTCGGCGACATCGTCCGAATCGTCAGCGGGGAGCGGCTGGATGAGTACGCGAAGACGCATATCTTCGGACCGCTGGCGATGGGCGACACGACGTTCCTGCCATCCAGTTCGCTTCGCCAGCGCATTGCGCCGACCGAACGCTGCCGCGAACGTGCGTGGCCTTGCAGCGCGCCGGGGAACGATGTGCCTGGCGGCGTTCCCGCGGTCCCATTCATGCGGGGCGTGGTCCACGACCCAACCGCGCGGCGAATGGGCGGTGTGGCAGGCCATGCCGGGCTCTTCAGCACTGCAGCCGATCTCTCGCGGTTTTGCCGGATGCTCTTGAACGGCGGCATGTTGGACGGCGTTCGCATTCTGTCTCCCGCGGCGATCGCGCGGATGACCAGGCCATCAACGCCGGCGGGCATGAGGGATGTCCGTGGGCTCGGATGGGATATCGACTCGACGTATTCCTCGAACCGTGGCGATCTCTTTCCGGCCGGTTCCTACGGGCACACCGGTTTTACCGGCACGTCACTATGGCTCGACCCGCAGTCGAACAGCTACGTGATTTTCCTGGCCAACCGGGTACATCCGGACGGCAAGGGAGACGTGACGCCTCTACGGGGTCGCGTCGCCACGATTGCAGCGGCGGCGCTGTCGAATCACATGGTCCGACCCTCCGCCCCGGCTCGAGGAGGCCCGACGCTCACAGGTATCGACGTCCTTGAGGCCGAGGGATTTTCCAAGCTTCGGGGCAAGCGGGTTGGCCTGGTCACGAACTTGACGGGGCAGTCGCGCACAGGCGCCACGACGATTGATCTGCTTGCGGGCGCGCCCGACGTCCGGCTCGCCGCACTTTTCAGCCCCGAGCACGGCATTCGCGGTCAGCTCGACGAAAAGGTTCCGACGTCTCGCGACGAGAAAACCGGCCTGCCGATTTACTCTCTCTACGGCGATACTCGACGGCCAACAGCCGCGATGCTGAACGGCCTCGATGTCATCGTCTATGACGTTCAGGATATTGGCGCGCGCTTCTACACGTATCCAGCCACGCTTGCGTACGTGATGGAAGAAGCCGCGAAGCGCAAGCTCCCGGTGATCGTGCTCGACAGGCCCAATCCTGTCGACGGGAACGACGTGGAAGGACCCATTCAAGACCCGAGCGCCATCGGCTTCAACGGTTACCTGCCCATGCCCATTCGTCACGGTCTGACGATTGGTGAGTTGTCGCGGCTGTTCAACGAAGAGAACAAGATCGGCGCGGAGCTGACCGTGGTGGCGATGAAGAGCTGGCACCGCGATGACTGGTTCGACGCGACCGCGCTGCCGTGGGTGAATCCGTCGCCGAACATGCGGAACCTGGGGGCTGCGGCGCTTTATCCGGGCGTGGGGGCGATCGAGGGCACGAACATCTCCGTTGGACGCGGGACCGATGCGCCTCTGGAGCAGATCGGAGCGCCCTGGATCGATGGGACCGCGTTGGCGTCCGCGCTCAACTCGCGCCATCTTGACGGCGTGCAGTTCTATCCGGTCACGTTCACACCGTCGGCTGGGGCCAGGTTCGGCGGCCAGGTGTGTCACGGCGTCTTTCTCATCGTCACCGATCGCGAACGACTCCGGCCCGTTCGGATGGGCGTGGAGATCGCGGCCAAGCTGTCCTCCATGTACGGCCGTCAGTTCGCGCTCGAAGACGCCGCCCGGCTCCTGGGGTCGAAGGCGACCATCGCGAAGATCCGTGACGGCGTGGATCCTGGCGTGATTGCGGCGTCGTGGCGCGAGGATGAAGAACGATGGCGCCTGACGCGGGCGAAGTATCTTCTCTACTAGGGGCGGCGACGCCATCTCCAAGGAGGGACTGATGGTCAGCAGACTGGTTTTCAATGACCGCAAACGCCGCCGGCGGCTGGCAGATATCTGCCTCCTGACCGCGCTCACGACTATCGTCGCCCTGACAGCGCTCGAGACCGTCACCACCCGCGCCCAGGCCCCCGCGCAGCAATCCGCCTCCGCGCCAAAAACGGTCTGGTACTTTTACCGCGTCAAATGGGGATTTCAGGACGAGTTTCAGGCCCTGTTTACACGCAATCACTTGCCCGTGCTGCGCGAAGAGATGAAGGCCGGGCGGATTGTGAGCGTGAAGACCTTTGTCCCGTCTTACCACGGCGACGGCAGGGCGGACTGGACCTTTGCGGTGCAGATCGTGTTCAGGGACGTCGCGGCGTTCGTCGCGCCTTCAGGTGAAGAGGCCATCCAGAAGAAGCTGTTTTCCGATCTGGAAAAGTTCCGCAAGGAAGAGCAGCGCCGGTTCGAGATTCTGGACGCGCACTGGGACGTTCCGTTGAACGAGCTCCAGCTCAGGTAACGGCCGGCCCGTCGGTGTGATGAGCCGCTAGATCAACCAGGTGGGCTGGTAGAGAAGGATATAGACCAGCACACCCGTCACCGACACGTAGAGCCAGATCGGGAACGTCCAGCGCGCGATGCGCCGATGCTGCGCATATCTGGCCTTGAGGCCGCGTGAGAGCGTGATGATGGCGAGCGGCAGGACGGCTGCCGCCAGAGTCACGTGCGTGATGAGGATCGTGAAATACACCGGCCGGACGAAGCCCTGGCGTGTGAAGCGGACCGATCCCACCTGAGCGTGATACACGATGTAGCAGACCAGAAACAGCGACGAAGCCGTAAACGCCGCGATCATGACCTTGCGATGCTGTTCGATCTTGTGAGCACGGATGAATCCGTACGCCACGAGGAGGAGGACGCCGGAGATCGCGTTCAGGGAGGCATTCACGGCAGGGAGAGCGTCAATACTCAAGCTGGCAACTCGTTACACGCCGTGACCCAGGGTTCAGCTGTGGTTAGCGATCATCGCGATCCAGAGCAGCGGCAGGTAGGTGATCGACCCCAGGAACAGCGTGCGCGCGGCCCGATCAGTGCGGGCGACTGCGAATCGCCACGAGAGCGCCAGCAGTCCGGCCCCCAATACGGTCGCCATGGCGGCGTACGCAACTCCCGCGACGCCGGCGAGGGCAGGCATCAGGCTGGCGGGCAACAGCGCCATGGCGTAGACCAAAGCCTGGCGGCCAGCCCGGCTGCCGTCGGGGTCGATGACGGGAAGCAGCGGAAAGCCGGCGTTCGCGTAATCGTCTCGGTACAGCCATGAGATCGCCATAAAGTGGGGAATCTGCCAGAGAAACACGATCGCGAAGAGCGCTGCGCCCCCCGCGTCGAGCCCTGACGTTGCCCTGTGTGCCGCCGCCCAGCCGATGAGCGGCGGGAGCGCGCCGGGCACGGCGCCGACGAGCGTGGCGAGCGATGTGCGCCGTTTCATAGGCGTGTAGATCGCCAAGTACACGACGAGCGTCGCGAGCGCGAGAGCCGCCGCGACTCGGCTGGCGCGCGTTGCGAGGAGCGCGAGACCCGCCACCGACAGGGCGGCGCCGAACATGCTGGCGTCCGCCAGCCCGACCCGACCATCCGGAAGGGGACGAAGACGCGTCCGCTCCATCAGCCGGTCGGTATCGCGCTCGTACACCTGGTTGAGCACAGCGGCACCCGCAGCGACGAATGTCGTGCCGACCACGGCTTCGGCCATCAGCCAGGCATCGGGCCGGCCGCGCGCAGCCAAGTAGTATCCGGCGGCACTGCTGGCGATCACCAAGGCGTTGAGGCGCGGTTTGGTCAGGTTCACATAGTCGGCCAACGTATTCGAGGCACGCGGGGAGGCTTCGACATGTTCGGGGCCGACCGTCTTCGACGCGGGCGCGACCACCGCAGCCGCCGTGCCGGATGCGCGAGGTGTCATGCTCCGCCTCGCTGAGCGGTGGTTCCAAGATCGACGTCGAGGTTGGCTGGAATGCGCGCGGCCTGTGGATCACCGCCAGCGGGGCGCACGGGACTGTCGAAGGCGCTCTGAGCCGACCGAGCACGGTCGCGACGGAGGGGCTCGATGCGATCGAATTTGGCGCGCCAGGTTCGAAGCGAAATCACGAGAGACGTCGTCAACACAATCGCGCCGCCGACGACATGCAAGCTGTTGATCCACGGGTCACGGCGGCTGAGCACCGTCAGCGCACCTAGTGTCGCCTGCACGATGATGAAAATAATGAGGAGAAGGGCCGGTTGCCCCAGCTCGACGCGATCAGTGTGCTTGAGCCAGATCGCGATGGATGTCATCAGCACCATGGCCGCGACGACGAGTGCGCCTGCGCGATGAGTAAAGTGCAGGGCGATGGCGGCGTTCCAGTGATCAGGCACGAGATGCCCGAACATCAAAGGAAAGTCGGGGATCGCGAGCCCGGCGCCAGTGTGGCGCATCGTCGCGCCTACGAGAATCTGACAGAAGATCGCAACCGTCGTGGCCGTGGCGAGTGCGCGCAGGGACGAATCATCAACGACAGAATCAGGTTGGTTCCGGGATGCGTTCGGCGCCCGGGTGTTCCAGCCGGGAGACGTAAAGAGAGCGATCGCGACCGTCATGCAGAAGAAGATCTCGGCGAGGCCGGCGTGCGCCGTCGAAACCGCGGGTGGGAGGAAGTACTTCACCGTCAACCCCCCGAGCACTCCCTGGGCGATGACGGCACCCAACGCGGCCACGCCGAACCACCGCAGCCACCGCCGCGGCTCGGCGATCCACAGCCAGCCTGCAAGAACGATCGTCAGAAAACCGACGCTGGACGCGATCAGGCGGTGTCCGTGCTCGTAGAAGATGTTGGCCACCCACATCGACGGCGGGAACGTGAACATGTTCCAACCGTAGCTCGTTGGCCAGTCAGGGACGGAGAGCCCGGCGTCATGGCTGGTGACGAGACTTCCGGCCAGAATCAGCAGCACCGTGCACGCGGCGAGAAACTTCGCGAACTTGTGGAGCATTTCGAAGGCTAATGGCTGATGGCGGATGGCCGAATGGCTGAACGGCTGATGGATTGTGCCATCCACCATGAGCCATCTGCCATGTCAAATGTTCGGCCGGCCATATGCCATCAGCCATGTCCAGTGTTCAGTTGGTCGTCGTTGCCGCTGCCGGCTTGAACGAGAAATTGACGTCCTTGGTCTCGCTCGCACCGAGCGTGACGCTCTGCGTCTGGGCGCCGAGCTTCTCGTGCCAGGCTTCGATCGTGTAGGTCCCGGGCGGCAAATCCTTCAGCTGGAACTTTCCGTCATCCTTCGTGACGGCGTAGTAGGGGTGATCCAGGACGCCCACATACGCGTTCATCCAGCCGTGTACGTCGCATTTGAACGGCACCATGATTTCCTTCGTCGTGAAGACGTGCGTAGTCTTCATCCCCTGAATCGGCTGGCCCGTGTTGAACTCTGCGTTGTTCTTCGGGAGTGCATGGATGTTGTGCAGCGTCGGGTCGCTGTTGATGATGTCGAGTGTCTGACCGACGCGCATCCCGAACACGTGCGGATGATACCGGCACTCCTTCTGGTCGATTGTCGCTGAGCCTGTCGGCGGGTCGTACACGTAGTTTCCAAGACCGTCCTTCACGTACACAAAGACGTTCGCGAGCGACTTGCCGTCCGAGCCCACGGTGTACGTCTCCTGGAATTGCGGCGTCTTGTTCTCTCTCACGCACACGGGGTCAGCGTTCATCTTGATCGGCTCGTTTTTCGGCGCGGTGCCGTCGAGCGCTACGGCCCCCTGAACGGTCCCTGCCGTCGCCGTGTCGACCTTCTGCCCTGCCGGCGCACCCGCAGGTGCTGCGGCCGTGCTCGACTTGTCCTGACCGCCGCCGCATGCCGCGACCGACACCGCAAGCGCAGCCCCAAAAACCCAAGCGTTTCGTAGGCGCATTGACCTCTCCATGTGAGAAAAGACCATTCTACCTTGCCTCGCGCAGCTTCCGCTCGATCCGATCTGCAATCCAATGCGGGTCCCACCATTCGACTGGATTCACCATGCGTCCACCAACCAGCTGCGTAAAGTGCAGGTGATCGCCCCCGGCCAGGCCGGTCGAATCGGTGCGCCCGATTTGCTGGCCGCGCGTGACCTTGTCTCCAACGTTGACGTCGAATGACATCAGATGTCCGTACAAGGACTGCACGCCCATGCCGTGGTCGATGATGATGCAGTTACCGTAAATCCCGAGCCAGCGAGCGTTGACGATGACGCCGCTGTTGGCGGCGTGAACGGGGACGTGCTCGGTGACGGCGAGATCGAAACCGAGGTGCACCTGCCGATCGACTTCTTTCCCGTTATAGAAGTACGTGCGGTGGTCGGCGAAGCGCGCTTCGACTTGTGAGTTCCCCAACTGGACGAATGGCCCGTCCCAGAGCTTGGCTGCTGCGGTCTTCTGGGCAATCGCTATGATCTGGTCCGCGTTGATCGTCCGCAGCTCACCGTTGATCTTCAAGAACGCCTGGAGCATCTCGGGACTGCCCTCGGCCGGCGGCGCAAGCTTCAATTCCGGTGAATGCTCGAGGATCTCCGGCACGACCCGGTTGATGAACTTGTCGTCGAGCGTGATGCGGCTCGACTTGAACGGCTTCTCGAAGACATTGTCGATGAAGCCAACCTTCGATTCGTTGCCGGCCTCGTCGCGCGCGAAGGCCTCGATCCGCGCATTCAACGGCTGGTCGGGGAGGAGCGCAAAGAACGCGATTCTCGCCGTCGTATCGGTGCCGTCGGTCCCCACGCCAGAGCCCGCGCCTGAGGCCGGAAATCCGAGGTACTCGATGTCGCCGACGCGGACGCCCGAAACCACGTCGGGAGGCGTCGCTCTATACACGACCATCTCCGAACCTCCGCGGTTGATGTAGTGCTTGGTCGACAGCACCGCGATTCGTGGCGGTTCGAGGCGCACCTGAAAGTCTTTGGTCGCCCGGCTGGAGAGCGTGCGCAGCCCCAGAAACGACCGTCGGGTCGCGGTGACGACGACACGGGCGGGGCCTGTCTGGAGGTCGGGGAGATCGCGCTTGCCGATGGGGCGCGTGATGCGGCGCCGGTTGGCGTCGATGGTCTCGACGACGGCAGCGTTTTCGCTCGGGCCGGTCGCGGCGCCGAGCGTGAAAAGCGAGGTCGAGCGGCCGTTCTGCTCCAATGAAATGGAGAGCGCCAAAAAGCGTGCGTTGGGTGCTTCGACCGTCACGTCGAGCAGGCCGGTTTGACCGACGAATCGATCCGGCTTGGCGATGACCAGCTGTGGGGGAGCGCCGCGGCCTGCGATGAGAAAGGCGATGCCGAGCGCGACGAGGAACACGACAAGGAGTCCGACGAGCCACCGAAACATGGACTCCATCATACAAACTTTGCTACGATCAGGAGTTCCCGTCGGTCCGTGCCGGTATCGTCTAGGGGTCAGGACACGTGGTTCTCAGCCACGGGACCGGGGTTCGAATCCCCGTACCGGTACCAGGCACCTCGCTCATCCATTCAACAACTCATTCATCGTCTCCGGTTGGAGGTTTTCGTGCGGCGTGCGCTCAGTTTTCTGTAACTTCACTCGGGGCGTCCACCGAGAACGCCCGTATTGCGTCCGCCTCCGATTCAACGATGTCGAACAGAGTGATCAACTTTGTGACGAGCAGCAGGTCGAGGATACGCGACGGCAGGTTCAATAGTTTGATCCGCCCGCCGTTTTCGTCGGTCGCACGCCTGATGGCGATCAGGCTACTCAACCCAGACGTGTCGATGCCGGAGACGTCCTCGAGGTTCAGGAGGATCTGCCGACGGCCCTCAAATAGCAGGCTGTTCACCTTGTCCCTCAAACGGCCGTCATCGAAGGTGACGAGTCGGCCCTGCAGATCAAGGCAAACAACGGATCCTAGTGAACGCTCTCGAATCTCCATGATTCCTCCCGCCATCAGAAAGTCGCTACAGGGTGCGCCGGGGCGATACAGCCCACAACGGGCAAAGTCGCGCGCTGAGGTGTGCCTCTCTTTGCCCCAGGTGTGATGATGACAAGCGGACAATGCGTCGAGTGGCACAGCAGACGAGGGTGTCCCCTGACTGATCGGACGTTCACCCGTCATGCAGGACGAGCCTCTCTATCGGAATGGCGGACGGTCCCAGGGGTTCTGCCTCGGTCGACGGCCGCCATCTGCCCCACAGCCGGTTCCGGTAGTCCAGGAACAACCGGCTGATGACCACAATCAGGTAGGTCTGGAGGCTACTGCGTCCTTCGAACCGCCGTAGCGCGTCGAAGTCCCGCTGGCTGAAGTGAAGCCTGACCTTTGACCTGAAGTCGTCGGATTCATCGGAGCTCAGACGATGCCGCCGGCAGAGCTGGCCGGTGACTTCGTCAATGATGGAAAGGCAGGAAAGGAAGAGGGCTTCGCTTTCACTGGTCCGGTCGCGTGGAGGCACCTCTCCGACCCTGATGCAAGCTTGAGAATTCGGCTTCATCATCTTTGCCCCCGACTTTGAACGATTTCCAATTAGCCTTATGTCCCCGTTCGCCATGTGGGCACAACGGGCAAAGTCGCCCACTAATGTGTGCCCCTTTTTGCCTATGTCTGATGAGTAAGAAGCCCGCCGCCCGCGGACGTCGGGACCGAGTGTAGAATCGGCGCGATTTAGCCTATTCATGCCTGATGACCGTCAAGCGGCCAAGTCGGCGGCGGACCATCCACCGGCGTCCTCCAGGACGCAGAATGGCCGCCGGCTCGATTCATGGAAGGAAATCGCGGCCTATCTGAACCGCGATGTCACGACCGTTCGCCGCTGGGAAAAGCGCGAGGGCTTGCCGGTGCACCGGCATCACCATGGGGCGTTGGGTTCTGTCTACGCGTTTAGCACTGAGGTCGATGCTTGGCGATTCGGGCGGGCACACCCCGCGTCTGACGAGGCACCGCAGCCACCCGTCACGGAGGCCAGGCACACACTGGTCGGGCGCGACACCGAGCTTCGCCGCCTGAAGACCCATCTGGCACAAGCGCTCGATGGCACGCGCCAGATCGTATTCATCGCGGGCGAGCTGGGGATCGGGAAGACGTCACTGGTCCAGACGTTCCTGGACACCGTGAGGTCGGACGTCTGGGTGGCCGCGGGACAATGCGTCGAGCAATACGGCCGGGGGGAGCCGTACCTGCCGATTGTCGAAGGTCTCGAGCGACTCATTCGCGATCCTCGCTACCCGGAGGCAATGAGGGTCGTGGAGGATCGTGCACCCGCATGGCTGCCGTGGTCAGCCGCCCACTCGCGGCAGCCTCGCCGTGCCACACGCGACGCTGAACCGAACCCCGCTCAGATGGCCGGAGAGCTGACCGAGGTGATCGAGGCGCTAGCCGCTGTGAAGCCGCTGGTGGTCCTGCTCGAAGACTTGCATTGGAGCGATCACTCGACGGTGGAGCTCATCGCCAGATTGGGTCGTCGGCCGGATCGCGCCCGACTCCTGATTATTGGCACCTATCGGCTGGCGGACCTTGTTGACGCCGGGTCGCCGCTCTTGCGCGTCTGTCGCGAGCTTCGGGCACATTTTCAGGCTGACGAAATCGAGCTCCCGCTGCTGACGCAGGATGCCATCGCGCAATTCATCGCTCGCGACAAGACGTGGCAGGATGTGAACGCCACTGCCGCGCGCCTGAGGCAGTGGAGCGGCAATCCCTTATTTCTCGTTCATCTCCTCGAACACTTGGAACGCGCAGGCTGCCTTCTCGAACGCGGTGGCGAGTGGGCATTAGATCTCCCAACCGACGGCCCCGCCTTCGTGCCGAGCATGCTCCGCACGTTGGTAGAGGACCAAGTGGACCGGCTCGGCCCTGATCACCGGCGTCTTCTGGAGATCGCCAGCGTCGCGGGCGATCCGTTTCCAGCAGCCGTCGTTGCCCACGCCGTCCCACAAGACGTCACCGTCGTGGAACGGTGGTTGGACGATCTCTCCCGACGGACGCACCTCGTGCGGCGTCGAGAAGCGGCCGTGTTGCCCGATGGCACCTCGTCGGCGTCGTATGGATTCGTGCACGAGCTCTACCGACACGTGGTGTACGAGCGCGTCCCAAATGCGACGGTGAGTGCGCTTCATCGAGAGATCGGCTCGCGACTCGAAGTCGGGTACGGTGATCGAGGCCAGGAGATCGCCTTGGAGCTGGCGACGCATTTCGACCGTGGTCATGACCCCCAACGAGCCGTCCGATACTATGCGCGCGCAGCTGAGAATGCGCTGACCCGCAACGCGGATCGCGAGGCGGCCATTGCCTTGAGCCGGGCGGCAGAGCTGGTGGCGCATTTGACCCCAGGAGACGAACGCCACCAGATCGTGCTCGATCTTCGAGCACAGTTCGACGCGGTCTTCCAGCGACTCTCGCACAACAAGGCGTGGACCACGATGAGGGCTGGCAGCGACATCCCCACGTTGGCTCGAGCCACCGGTGACTCGCGCGACCTCCTCGAATCACTCCTCCGACTGTCGTCGTTTCATGCTCTTGCAGGCGATCTTCAGGCGGCCATAGAGATCGGCGATCGCGCCGTGGCGATCGGTCACGTCCAACGAGACGGTCTCTTCGAAGCCACCGTGCAGCAGGCGTTCGCGCGAGCGCTGGCCGGCGAGTTCATGGCCAGCCGTTCCCTGGCGCTTGACGCCCGAGCCGTGGCTGATCGCGAAGGAGTCCCTCGATCACACGACGAAAGCATGTGGTGCGCGTTCGTGCTCGCGTGGAACACCTGGTCCCTTGGTCGCTACGAGGAGTCGCGGGCGGCGCTCGATGAGATCCGGGAAGCCGTCGATGACCCACGCCGTCCAGCGATCGCCACGTGGACAGCTCCGATCTTGGAGTCGCTCGGCGAAGCGGACCAAAGCGTGGTCTCGATCGCATCGGCGCGTCTCGCCGACGCACGCTCACATGGTCTCGTTGCCCCCTGGTCAACCGACGCCGTCCGCGGTTGGCTCCTTCTTCATCGCCGCCTGGTTTCCGAGGGTCTCGAGATCCTCCGAAAGGACGCGCAGACCTTGCGGCGCATGGGCATGCACTCTCGGCTGGTGCATACGCTGACATGGTTGGCGGAGGGGCTCGTGATCAACGCCCAAATTGACGACGCGCGGGCGACGGCGGAAGAAGGCCTCAATGTGACACGACGAACGGGCGTGCGCTGCTGTGACCCTGAGCTGTATCGTCTTCGCGGTGAAGCCATGTTGGCCACCAAGACGTCTGCGGTTGAAGGGGGCCCGACAGCGGGAGACCGGGATGCTGCGGAAGCTTCGCTCTGGGCGGGCATCAGCGTCGCCCGCCGGCAGGGAGCCAGAACACTCGAGTTACGAGCCACACTCAGTTTGGCCCGCCTGCTGCAGCAGGCGGGTCGCCGAGAGGAGGTCGGACGAACGCTCGCACCGGTATGTGAATCGTTCGCAGCCGGCATCATTACGCCTGATTTGGTGGAGGCTCGAAAGCTGCTCCGGCACTCCGCAGCATGATCCAGCCGTTTGTTCCTTTTCCAAGGTGACGCCGACAACGTCGTACATCAGCGCCGACACCGCCGTGTGGCCCTGACGAGAAGGGCACAAGCAATGACCAGAGACGAGATCGCGCAGTTCTTCGCCCGCCGCGCCAAGTCCTTCGCCGCGCTCGATGCCCGCGCTGTTGCGTCGAGCCATGCAGAGGACTGCGTCTTTGAAAGCCCGCTCGCCGGCCGCCTCCTAGGTCGCGCGGCGATTGAGAACTTCTATCAAAGTCTCTTTACAAGCTTCTCCGATTTCGCCTTCGAACAGACGGACCTCCTGATTGACGGCGATCGCGCCGTGCAGATTGGCGTGGTCTCCGGCACCAACGACGGCGGTTTCATGGGCCTCCCGCCCACGCGGAAGCGGTTCAACTTTGCCGTCGTCCTGGTGTGCACACTCCGCGATGGCTTCATCGTCGCTGAGCGTCTCGTCTACGACTTCACCGGGTGGATGGTCCAGATAGGCATCTTGAAAGCCAAGCCGCTGTAACTTGCACAGTCGGATGGCATCGGGATTGGCGTCGCTGACGGTGTTTTCCGGCAAACGGTTGTTCGAGCGCCAAGGTTCTGCGCGCCGCGCGGCAGTAAGGTCTGGGAAGAAGACGGTCCAGACAGGCCCGAGAGTTGTCCATCTCGGGCCTGTCTCTCATCAGTTCATCTACCAGCGGCGATAGCGTCCGTCATCGTAGCGCCGGTAGCCCTCCCCGTATCCCGCCTCGAAACCACTCCGGAAGTTCTGACGATAGTAATTGCGGTCGCCGTAATCTCGGTGGTAGCCCTCGTCCGCGTCGCGCCAGTCATCGTGTCGCGTCGGCTCGTAGCGGCGGCCGCTGCGGGCGTCGTGCTCGCCCGCTTCCACGCCTTCGTGGAATCCCTTGTCGTAGGCGACCCGTTCGACGTTGCGGTAATACGCGCCGTTGTCATAGGGGCGCGGGCTGTACGCGTAACCCGTCGCGCATGCGCTTGTCGCCGCCAGTGTGCCGGCGGCCAACGATGCTGCAGCAAGAATGCGAAGTCTTGTCATGGCCTCAGCCTCCACCTGAACACGTGAGGATCAAGGCGAGTGCCAGAGCGAGGGAGCAATTTTTGTTCGGGAAAACGGGGATCCTTTGAGACCTGTCCTCCCACGAGGTCAGGTGGGCTGCGTCGGGCAGGTCGACTGGGTCAGGTGGGTCTCGTAGGTCGGGTGGGTCTGGCTATTCCGTCCAGACGAGCACGCGCGATCCTCTGTGGTCCCTCTGATCGAGGATCAGTCCCGGCCCGCGACGATCGAGATCGTCGAGCGTCAGAGACACGCGATCGCTGTCGAGGTCGACATCGATGCCCTGGTCGTTCAGGAACGAAAGATGTCTCGACGGAACCAGTCGCAGCAGCCAGAAGGGGATCGCGACGCGGACAATCTTGCCCGCGTGCTCGTCGTAAGCGAGGACGCGAAGCGATTCGAGCGGGCGGCCAGGCTTCGGGGCCGGCGGAATCTGGTCGCGGTGAATGGTTGGCTCTTCGTTCTGGCTGATTTCAATGAGCGGCTGCTGTCCGGCGAACCGCGCCCGAGCGCTCGCGAACTCCTGTTCCGCAATCTTGTCGCCCGTGAACTCGGAATTGACATGCCGGTACACGAACAGCGCTGTGCCGCCGACGACGGACAATCCCAGAATGCCCAGGATGATGACGGCGGCGATGAGAATCGAAACCCAGGTTTGGCGACTGCCGCTGGCCATCGCTCGTAGCTCGTGCTCGTTACTCGGTCCAGACCAGCAGACGATTGCCTCGTTGGGTGACGTCCAGCACGAGGCCTGGTCCATGCCGCTCGAGATCTTCGAGCGTCAGGCGCTGCGCCTCCCCGCCCTCCTCCGCGATGCCGAGGTTCGCAAGGCGGATCCGGCCGCCAGCAGAAATGACCCGCACGAACCAGCCGGGGAGGTCGACACGCGACAGTCTGCCTTCCTGCCGATCGTAGCCAAGCGCATGGAGGGTCCCGAGCGGTGTTCGCGGCCCCGAAGGCTCGCGGCGCAGAATGGGCTGACCGTCCGATGCCAACTCGATGAGCGGAGTCTGCCCCTGGAACCGCGCCCGCGCCTCCGCGAACTCGGCAAGTGCGGCTTGGCGCTGCACCGCTTCGGTGTGGACGTGCGTCCTCATGAACACGTAGGCGGCGCCTACGAACGCGGCCACGACCAGTCCGGCGATGATGGTTGCCGCCACGACGATGGAGACCCACGTCTTCTTCATTTCAGCAGACGCCTGGCCTCGTCGGCGAACGCAAGATCGTTGTCACCCTCGCACAATGTGACGGCAGCGCGGAACTCGTCGTTCGCCTGATCGCGGTTGCCCGATTTCACCGCCAGCTTGCCCAGTTCGAGGTGCGCCCGGCCATGCACCCACGGCCGGCCCTCAAACTGAACTGCCTGACGCAGATCGGCTTCGGCGTCGCCCTGGCGTCCGAGCGCAGCCCTGGCGGCGCCGCGTTTGTACCGCCACAAGGCGTCCTCCCCGAACATCCGCGGCCGGTGGTCGTCAGCGAACCGCAGCAGGCCGTCGGTCAGAAAGCGCTCGGCATTGTCTGCGTGGCCGGCTCGGAGCGAGGTCGCTCCCGCTTCCAGCCACAGGAGCCTGTTTCGCGGATACCGATCGCGCAGGAGAGCCAGCAATTTCAGCGCATCGTCGTATCGTTTCTCACGGTTGTAGAGCAGAACCAGGGCGAACCTCGCGTCGTCCTGATTATCGCCGGGGTAGCCGGCTGCCTCTTCAATCATGTGGAGCCCGCGTTCCTTGTCGCCCGCAAACCCGACGACGTAGGCCATCCAACGAACCGGAAAAGACAGCGTCGACACGATGTATCGATACGTGCCGACAATCAGCCCGGCGTCTTTGCGTTTGGGGTCGAGGGCGAGCACCTGCTCGTGCTCGCTGAACGCCTCGCGCGCCGCGCGAAAGGCGCCGCCCAAGCTGCCATCGACGGTCGCGGCGTATGAAGCGCGCAAACCGATGGCGGCTCCCAACTGATAATGGGCATCGGCATCGCGCGCGTTGCGGCTGATTTGAGTCCGCGCCAGAGTGACGGCCTGATCAATCGCGCGCTGGAACGCCGCGACTGTTTCCGGTGGTGCTGGAGGGATGGGGCTGGTCGGCGCGGGGGGTTTTGTGGCGCGGCCGAGGTAATCATCGACGGTCATATTGCCCCGGCGGAACGTAATGCTCAGCCAGAGCGTGGTCGCAAGGCCGCGATACGCGCTGGAGTCTTGCGGATCCGCGGCGACCGCCTCCTGGAAGGTAACGAACGCCGCGTCCCGATCGAGGTTGTAGATTTGGCTGGCCCCCTTTTCCCGGAGGGCGACGGACGCAGGGTTGGCAGCGGCCATCGCCGGGGTCAGCAGGAGAGCGACGGCGATCGCTGGCAATTTCACCGTACTCTCGCGCGATACGGGTTCACACGACCATCTTACGACGGGCGCTCAGCCCGACTGGCGATCGGGGGCCCTTCGGCCTAAAAGCGGGGTTCGGCGTGACTTGCGCCCGCTTGTGCCTTCTGAATACAATCCAAACGTCATCTTCCCAAGAGCCATCCAAAATATTGAAGGAGTCCTCCGTTGGATCAGCACGTGACCGCTTCCGCGCGTGAGCACGGCGCTCACACCGTAGACGTCCGGCACGCTCACGCCGTCGACGTTCACGAGCACGCGCATGCCGAGCTCGGTTTCTGGCGGAAGTACGTCTTTTCACAAGATCACAAAGTCATCGGGATTCAGTACGCGATTACTGGCCTGCTGTTCCTGCTGTTCGGGTTCGGCCTGATGATGGTCATGCGCTGGCAGCTGGCGTACCCGGGCAAGCCCATTCCTCTCATCGGCAACTGGCTTGGCCAGGATCGCGCGCCGATGGGCATCATGCTGCCCGAGTTCTACAACCAGCTCGGCGCCATGCATGGGACCATCATGGTCTTCCTCGGCGTGGTGCCGCTGGCCGTGGGCGGTTTCGGCAACTTCGTCATGCCGCTCCAGATTGGCGCCCCGGACATGGCGTTCCCCAAGATCAACATGATGAGTTACTGGGTGTACTTCTTGGGCGGCGTCACAATGCTCGTCAGCTTCTTCCAGAGGGGCGGCGCTGCGCAGTCAGGATGGACGTCTTATCCTCCGCTCGCGGACATCGCGCCCGGCCAGACGCTCTGGCTGGTCGGCATGGTCTTCCTGATCACGTCGTCACTCCTGGGCTCGATCAACTTCATCGTGACGATTGTCCAGTTGCGCGCGAAGGGCTTGAGCTATATGCGCCTGCCATTCTTCGTGTGGGCGCAGTTCGTCACGTCATTTCTGTTGCTGCTGGCGTTTCCTCCGCTTGAAGCCGCGGGCGTCCTGCAGCTGATGGATCGCCTCGCGGGCACGAGCTTCTTCCTCCCGAGCGGGCTCGTGGTGTCCGGCAAAGTGCTGCCGGTCGCCGGCCAGGGCAATCCGCTGATGTGGCAGCACTTGTTCTGGTTCCTCGCCCATCCTGAAGTGTACGTGCTGATCCTGCCGGCCATGGGCATCGTCTCGGAGATCATCGCGAACAACACGCGCAAACCCCTCTGGGGGTACAAGGCGCTCGTGTACTCGGTCGTGTTCCTTGGCTTCATGTCGTTCATCGTGTGGGCGCACCACATGTTCATGACCGGCATGGGCACGACGATGAGCGCGTTCTTTCAGACGACGACGATGATCATCTCGATTCCGTCGGTCGTGATTCTGACCGCGCTTTTGCTCTCGCTCTGGGGCGCCTCCATCAGGTTCAACGGGCCGATGATGTTCGCGCTGGCGTTTCTGCCGATGTTCGCCATCGGTGGGTTGACGGGCCTGCCGCTCGGCCTCGCGCCGCCCGACATTCACCTGCACGATACGTATTACGTCATCGGCCATTTCCATTACGTGGTGGCGCCGGGAACGATCTTCGCGCTGTTTGCCGGGGTGTACTACTGGTTCCCGAAAGCCACCGGCCGGAGGATGAACGAGCTGCTCGCGCACCTGCACTTCTGGGGCTCGTTCGTCTGCATCAACCTCGTGTTCTTCCCGATGTTCATCGAGGGGCTTGCAGGCATGAACCGGCGCATGTACGACGGCGGCGCACAGTACGCCCACAACGCCGGCGTGGTGCACTGGAACGTCGTCCAGGGTTACGCGTCGTGGGGGCTCGGGCTGTTCCAGATCTTCTTCATCATCAACTTCTTCATGAGCATGAGGCGGGGCGCGCCGGTCGGCAGGAACCCGTGGGATGCGACGACGCTCGAGTGGTCGGCCCCGTCGCCGCCGGGACACGGCAACTTCGAAGCCGAGCCGGTCGTGTACCGCGGTCCGTACGAATACAGTGTCCCTGGGGCCCAGAAAGATTTCACTCCCCAGTTCGAGCCGGAGGATGGAAAGAGGCGATGAATATTCCTTATGTCGTAGAAGAGCGGCCCGACAGCGGCCTGACCAACGGGAAGCTCGGAGTCTGGCTCTTCCTGGCGTCGGAAGTCATGCTGTTCGGCGCGCTGTTTTCAACCTACATCATCCTGCGTACCGGCGCCGTGGAATGGCCGCACGGCGAGCTCAACGTCTGGCTCGGCATGGCCAACACCTTCATCCTGATCGGATCCTCAGTGACGATGGTGATGGCGTGGGCGTCGCTGAAGATGCACGACTTCGGCAAGCACCGGCTCTATCTCACGCTGACGTTCGTTCTGGCAGCCGTCTTTCTCGTCAACAAGTACTTCGAGTACTCGGACCACCTGTCGCGAGGCGAAGGGCCTTGGCACAGCACGTTCCTGGCCATCTACTACACGCTGACCGGTTTGCACGGCCTGCACATCATCGGCGGGATGATTGTGATGGCTTACCTCCTTGGACCCGGCGCGGCGCTGTACAAGAAAAACCCTGACCAGTTCACGAACCGCGTCGAGAACACCGGGTTGTATTGGCATTTCGTGGATCTTGTTTGGATCTTTCTGTTCCCGGTGCTCTACCTGCTCTAGTTTCTCAATCTTTGGGAGCCCGCATGCATTCGGCCGACGATGTAAAGAAGAGCGTTCGCAAGTACCTGACGGTTGGGGCTCTACTGTTCATGTTCACGGCGATTACGGTTGCCGCGAACCAAGTGCATCTGGCAATCCCCGCCGCGATCACGGTCGCGCTCATCATCGCCACAATCAAGGGGTCGATGGTGGCGTCCGTGTTCATGCACTTGAGCGCCGAGAAACGATGGATTTACGGCGCGCTGATCCTGACGCTCGTCGGATTCATCGTTCTGATGTCGGTGCCCAGTCTGACGGTCAGGGATTCGATTGGCACGCCGATTCAGGTGCCGGCGGCAGCCGAGCACGCGAAGCATTGAGGTGACACTCGAGCGAGCACGGACATGTCGCTGAAAGCCTTTCACCTCTTCTTCATTGCGCTGTCGGTGGTTCTCATCGCGTTCACGGCGGCGTGGGCGGCCGCGCAGTATCGCGAGGTGCACGAGGCGGGCTATGTCGTCACCGCGGTCGGGTTGGCCCTGGCCGGCGCCGCCCTCACCGTCTACGGGGTGAAATTTCAGCGTAAAGCGCGGCGGCTATAGGGGGGCGTCAGGGTGAAGTACGTGACGGAGATCGTTGCGACGGTCGTGCTGGTCGGTGCGCCGCGAGTGGCGCTCGCGTGCCCAGTCTGCTTCGGCGACGCAAACGAGCCGATGACGATAGCCGCGAAGAACGGCATCTGGTTCATGTTGGCGATCGTTGCGGCGATGCTGACGGCCTTCGGCACGTTCTTCGTGTATCTGATGCGGCGCGCTCGGCTAGCCGCGCGCTCGGGTGAGGCAGCGAGCGTCGGGCTTTCTTTAGATCAGCATCACTTAGATCTTCATCAATTGGATCATCATCAATTGGATCATCATCAGGGGCAGGAGGGGACCGCTCAATGTTGAACTACCTGGGATTGCCGGTGCAGGCGTCCACGCACGCCGGCGAGATCGATCACATGATTTCGCTCGTGCATTGGCTGATGCTGGTCCTCTTTGTCGGTTGGGGCATTTTTTTCGTCTACGCGCTGTTCCGGTTCCGCAGAGGTGCCAATCCACGAGCGAGCTACGACGGGGCCAAAGGCAAGATCTCAAAGGGCATCGAGGTGGCCATCGTCGTCATCGAAATGGTGCTGCTCGCTTTCTATGCGATTCCGGCCTGGGCGCGCCGCGTGAGCGAGTTCCCGCCGGAAAGCCAAGCCACCGTCGTCCGCGTCGTCGGCGAACAGTTCGCGTGGAACGTTCACTATCCCGGCCCCGACGGAAAGTTCGGCCGCACGGACGTGAACCTGGTCACCGCCGACAATCCACTCGGGCTGGATCGGTCGGATCCGGCGGCGAAGGATGACATTACGACCATCAATCAGTTGAACCTGCCGATCGATCGTCCGGTGTTGGTGCATCTCTCGAGCAAGGATGTGATCCACAGCTTCGGGCTGTACGAGATGCGCGTGAAGCAGGACGCGATCCCCGGCATGAGCATTCCCGTCTGGTTCATCCCGAACCGCGCCGGCGAGTACGAGATTACGTGCTCACAACTGTGCGGCCTGGGACATTTCCGGATGCGCGGGTTCGTCACCATCCAGTCGGCAGCTGACTATGAGAAGTGGATGGCCGATCAGGAGAAACAGCTGACCGCGCCTTAGAGCTCCAACTCAGTCCCAATGCCTCGCTCGACCGCTCGCTGATAGGCCAGATCGGCTGCCGTCACGTCCTCGACGGCTATTCCCAGCGACTTGAAGATGGTGATCTCAGTGTCGCTCCGTCGGCCTGCCGGAGCGCCATCCGCGAGCAATTCGCCCAGCTCCGCGACGATATGGTCGGGCCCGAACCGACCCTCCTGAATTCCCAGGACGATGTCGCCTGATTCCACAAGGGCTGCCGCGCGCGAATCGACGAACAGGCGTCCACGCGCCGTCAGGGCCGGGTCCATCTCACGCTGGTTCGGGCGGCACGCACCGACACAGATGACGTGCGCGCCCGGCTTCACCCAGCCGCTCTCGAGAACAGGCGTCGGCGACGACGTGACAAGGACGACGATGTCGGACCCGACGACCGCTTCGCCGGCGTGATCGACGGCTGAAATTCCCGACGCTCGGATGGCTGGATCGTGTGAAGCCTTGCATTCGGCGACAAACGCGTCGCGATGCGATTTGTCCGGACTCCACACGGCGACCTGCTCGAGGGTATGGACACGCGACAACGCGTGCAGGTGGCTTCGAGCCTGCACGCCGGATCCGAGAATGGCGAGCGACTTCGATGTCGGCCGGGCCAGCAGGCGTGACGAGACCGCTGAAACGGCGGCAGTACGAGCTTCTGTGATGTAGCGACCATCGAGCAGAGCGCGCAGCGCCCCGGTGTCCGGATCGAGCAGCAAAATCGAGGCAAGATGTGACGGCAGGCCCTTTGCGACGTTGGAGCCGAACACGGTGACGAGCTTGGCACCGAGCGCGGCGGGGCTCCGGGCGAACGCCGGCATGGTGCCGAAGAACGCGGTGTCGCCGATCGTCACGACTGTACGGACGGGCTGGACGACACGTCCAGCGGAGAAGCTCTCCAGGGCACCGGCCATGGTCTCGATGAGGTCATTCATCGTGAGCACTGCCTTCACGTCCGCTTCATTAAGAAGCCAAAAACGCATCAGCCCAAATGTACAATGGACCGCCTGCCTGCCGCCGCGACCCCGCCCTGGAAACCACGTTGGGTGGGGTCCGGTTTGCCGTTCGGGGGAGTTGAGGGCATGACCAGAGGGCGTGTCGTGGCGATCGCCGGCGTAACGCTGATCGCTGCGGCGTTCACAAGTGCCGGTCTGTACGCTGCACAACAGCCGCCGGTGGTTCCGGAGCCGCGCGGCGCAACGGAGCTTCAGGGCACGCAGGAGTCTCCGGTTGATCGCGCGTCGCCCGCCTCGGAACCCTCGGAAGCTATCCCGACCGACAGCATCCATCTCGTGGTGGACACCGGCCGTCCCCTGCGAGTCGCGCTCGACCAACGCGTGCGGATCAAACAGGCCGGTCAGGCTGTCTCAGGAACCCTCGTCGACAATGTCTACGCGCACGATCGCATCGTCGTGCCGGCGGGCTCGCATGTCTTGGGGCACATCGCGCGGCTCGATGATCCGTCGACGACGACGCGGCTGCAGGCAATGGCCAGCGGAAGCTTCGCGCCCAATCGACATATCGTGTTGCGATTCGACTCGATCGTGCAGGCTGACGGCCGCCAAATCCCGATTCGAACAGTTGTTGGACCGGTGACGGAGCGTGTGACGCTGCGCGTTGCCGCAACGTCAGAGACCGATGGATCGGGTGGGGCGGGTGGGTCGGACACGCCGGCCGGAGCCGCGTCGAATCAGGCAGGTAAGCCGGGCGGATCCGACGACGATGGCGATCAGGACGATCATACCGGTGTCCGCGACCGCGCCAAGCAGGAGATCGCTGCTGCGAAGCACGAGGCGGCGCAAAAAGCTCGAGAGGCTCTTGCGGCCATCAAGCAGCCCGGAAAAAAGGACCGGCTGAAGGCGGCCGCGATCGACAAGCTTCCGTATCATCCGCAATATCTGTCACAAGGATCCGTGTACAACGCCGCCCTGGTCGATCCGATCGATTTCGGCGTGGCGACGCCTGTGGCGGCGGCGTCCGAAGACGCGCGGCCGGCCCCGGAGAGCGTCCTGAACGCGCGCCTCATCACGGGTCTCGACTCGCATCAGAGCTTCAAGGGCGAGCCGGTCGTCGCCGTCATCGCTGAGCCTGTTTTCTCCGCGGACCACCGTCTCATTCTTCCCGAGGGCACGGAGCTCAAAGGCGAGGTGACGTTCGTTCGCAAAGCGCGCAGTTTGCACCGCGACGGACAGCTGCGGTTCCTGTTCGAGGCCGTCGTCCCGCCGGACCGGGAAGCCGGCACGCTCCAGGCTTCCCTGTATTCGGCGCAGGTGGGGGAAGCGGCTTCTATCCAGATTGATGAAGAGGGGGGCACTCGCGCCACAAGCAGCAAGACGCGTTTCATCGCGCCGGCGCTGGCGCTCGTGTCTCTGCGCGGCGTGCTCGATCGCGAGCATCGCCGGTTCGACGGGGATGGCGACGACGGGACCACGGCCCCGTGGGCAGCGCCGTCGGAGCGCGGAGCGTCGGCAGCTTCTTCGGCTGGGGCCTCGCCGGCACCGCGATTGGTCTGGTGTCGCGGCCGGCCGGGGTCGCACTGTCTGTCGTCGGCGCCTGTCGGACTGTTTACAGCGCGGTGTTCGGCACGGGGCGTGACGTGACGTTTCCTGCGGAAACGCCGATCCAGGTACAGCTCGCGCCGGGGCCGGCCCACACGCCATGACGCTGCGCTTGGTCGCCAGCTGGGCGCTGGTCACGACGCTGCAACTGCCGGCGTTTCGGGCGGAAACGCGGCTGGTGGTCGTTCATGCGACGGTCCGGAACGATCGCGGCGAGCTCGTCACGAATCTCACGAAAGACGCGTTCGCGGTGTACGAGAACGGCAAGCGTCAAGGCATCGCGCTCTTTCGAAGCGACGATGTGCCGGTCTCCCTGGGGCTGCTCATCGACAATAGCGGAAGCATGCGGACCAAGCGCTCGCGAGTCGAGGCCGCGTCGCTGGCGTTCGCGCGCGCCTCGAATCCGCGCGACGAGATCTTCGTGCTCAACTTCGCCGACAAGCCCAGGATCGACGTTCCGTTTACCAGCGACGTCCACCAGCTCGAGGCGGGTATTGCTCGCGTCGATTCCATCGGGGGCACAGCCATGCGCGATGCGGTCGCGGCCGCCGAAGGCTACCTCGATGAGCGTGCCACACGCGATCGTCGGGCCCTGGTCATCGTGACTGACGGCAACGACAATGAAAGCGAGATCCCGCTCCAGTGCGTTCGTACGGTCGCGCAGCAGCGCGACATCGTGGTGTACGCGATCGGGCTGTTGAACGGCCAGGACCAGGGGAAAGCGAGAAACGCCCGCGAGGAGCTGAACGCGCTGACGGAGTCCACAGGGGGGATCGCATACTATCCGGGGAGCCTCGAGCAAATCGACGAAGTCGCCCTCGATCTGGCCCATCAGATCCGCACGCAGTACACCCTCGCTTACCTGCCCTCGAATCAGTCGCTCGACGGATCCTTTCGCAAGATCAAGGTCGAAGCCAGGGGCCCGACGCATCTCGTCGTGCTGACCCGCCCCGGCTACCGGGCGACCGCCGAAGCGCTCAGCAGGCCCGGCGGCCCCGAGCGATGAAACGCGTCCAGACGATTGACGCGCATGCGGCGGGTGAGCCTTTACGGCTGATAGTCGATGGGTTCCCGACGCCTCGGGGAAAGACCATGCTCGAGAAACGGGAGTGGGTGCGGAAGCATGCCGATCACCTTCGCCGCGCCCTGATGCTCGAGCCTCGTGGGCACGCGGACATGTATGGGGCGATTCTCACCGAGCCGGTTTCGCCCGGCGCCCACGCCGGCGTCCTGTTCATGCACAACGAGGGCTTCAGCACGATGTGCGGCCACGGCGTGATCGCGGTCACGACGATCGCGCTCGAGCGAGGGCTGCTGATGCCGGGCGGTGACGGCGTCACGGTCGTCTACGACGCGCCTGCGGGGGCGGTGCGAGCGAGCGCGAAAATCAGGGCGGGAGGGACCAAGGATTGCGGATCCGGGCGGGTCGAGAGCGTTGCGTTTCAGAACGTGGCGTCCTTTGTGCTGCACGGCGGCCTTGCCGTCACGCTGGCGTCGCGCGCAGTTCGGGTGGACGTGGCCTTCGGCGGCGCGTTTTACGCCATTGTGGACAGCGAAGCCGTCGGCCTGCCGATCGACGTCGCGCACCTCGCGGATCTTCGACGCGTGGGAATGGAGATCAAGCGCGCGATCGAAGCCCGTCAGCCGGTGGTTCACCCGCTGGAGCCTGGCTTGAAGGGTGTGTACGGCACGATCTTTACGGGGCCGCCGAACGATCCGAACGCTCACTTGCGCAACGTGACGATCTTCGCAGACGCTGAGGTCGATCGGTCACCGTGCGGGACCGGTACGGCGGCAGTGATGGCGGTGCTCGATGCCATGGGTCTGCTCAGCGACGACACACCATTCGTTCACGAGAGCCTGATCGGCACGACGTTTACCGGCCGCATCGCGGGGCGAACGATGGTCGGAGAGTACGAGGCGATCGTTCCTGAGATTGAAGGCTCGGCATGGATCACCGGCGAGCATACGTTCGTGGTCGACGACGAGGATCCCTTGAGGAATGGATTTCGCGTCTAAATAGAACCAAGTCCTACCAACCGATCGCCAATCCATCCTTTCGCACGTCCGATCCGCCCATAAGGACGTCAACGCCGCCGCGCCGATCGATCATGATGCCTTGATACCCACCAAACGCGCCGCTCGGCGCACTGATGACCGTCACGTGATGACCGCGCTGCTCGAGGCCGGCGCGCGCAGCCTCGGTGACGTTGCGTTCGACCAGGAGCCCGTTGTTCCCGTGGTTGACGCGTGCAGCCTCTCCGGCTTCCTGGACGTTCATCCCGAAGTCGATCGCGTTCACCAGCACCTGGGTGTGCCCCTGCGCCTGGTGGTCGCCACCCATGACCCCAAAGGAGAGCCACGGCCTGCCCTCCTTCATCACGAAGGCAGGAATCAACGTATGCAGCGGTCGTTTGTGCGGCGCAATCTGATCCGCATGTCCTGGCGCCAAGTTGAAGCCGCTGCCACGATTGTGGAGCAAGACGCCCGTGTCTCCGGCGACGATGCCCGACCCGAAGTCTGAATAGAGCGACTGAATCAACGAAACGAAGTTCCCCTTGCCGTCGGCGGCTGTCATGTAGATGGTGTCGCCCCGATCGAGGCCTGTGAGATTCTGCTGTTCTTCGGGAACCGGCGCCGTGATCGGCACGCCCCTGAACTGCCCGGGCTTGTACTCTTGAGCAGCTCTGCTCGGATCGATCTCCTTGCGCCGGGATGCCGCGTAGTCCTTCGAGATCAACGCACTCAACAGAGCCGTGGGCACCGAATCGGGATCGGCGAGATAGGCAGCCCGGTCGGCGAAGGCAATCCGCTTCGCCTCGACGAGCGTGTGTAGATACTCGGCCGAGTTGTGGCCCATAGCCTTGATGTCGAATCCTTCCAGGATGTTCAGCATCTCGAGCACGAGGAAACCCTGCGTGTTCGGCGGCATCTCGTACACGTGGTACCCGCGATATGTCGTCGAGATCGGCTCGACCCAATCCGCTTTATGCTCGGTGAAGTCGCGCTCATCGAGCAGACCGTCGCGCTTCTTCATGTCAGCGACGATCGCGCGTCCGATCGGGCCCTTATAGAAGGCGTCGCGGCCGCCCTTGGCGATCGCGTCGAACGTGGCCGCCAGTTTGGGGTTGACAAAGATCTCGCCCGGCTGCGGCGCGCGGCCGTTTGGCAGAAATGTCGCGGCCGTCACAGGATCCGCCGCGAGCTTGGCCTCGCTCGCTTTCCACTGGTTGCTGACGATGTCGGCGACCGGAAAGCCGCTCCGGGCGTACTCGATTGCGGGCGCGACCGCGCGGGCCAAGGAGATCGTGCCGAACTTCGAGAGCAGCTCCGACCAGCCTTCGACGACTCCGGGGACAGTCACTGACAGCACGCCGGACGCCGGCACTCGTGCGAGACCGCGCCTGGCGAACGCTTCGGGTGTGGCGGCATAGGCCGATCGCCCGCTCGCGTTCAGCCCGCGCAAGCTCTTTGTTTTCGCGTCGTAGACGATCGCGAACAGGTCACCGCCGATACCGGTCATCGAGGGTTCGACGACCGCGAGGACCGCAGCGGCGGTGACGGCGGCATCGACGGCCGTGCCGCCTTCGTGCAGGACGCGAAGTCCTGCCGCTGAGGCGAGCGGCTGGCTGGTGGCGATCATGCCGTTCCGGCCGAGCACGACCGAGCGCGTCGCGAACGGGTTGGCGGCCGGCCGATCGCCCGGTCGCGGCTGTGTGTCCGGACTCTGTGCGGAACCGGTCATGACGGCGAGCCCTGTGAGAACGGCAATCGCGTCGGCCTTCATGCTCCCTCCAGGAAGGTTCGCCCCAGGCGCTCGAGCAGCCCTGGGAGCGTTTCGCCGCCCAGCACGAACGTGTTCCGAGCAGGCGCCCAAGAGAGTGTATAGCGTCTTGCCGGGGGAGACACGCCGGGTAGTAAACCTTTCTGCGAGGTCGTCCGTCTAAGCGTGAGAAAGGGAAACGGAAATGCTCGAATGGACGTTCTCATCCACCGCTGAACTCGTCGTCGGCGTGGCCCTGCTCGTGCTGATTGTCGCTGCGATCCTCTAGCTGTCCCTCCTGACAGCCACGTAGCTTCGCCGCGCGCGCGCCGTCATTCCCGGCTGCTTCATCCTCACTGTGATTTTGTGGACGCGGCCGTCGAGCTGCGTGGCCTCGAAGCCGAGCGTATACTGGCTGTGGAGCTCCTCGGCGACACGCGTGAACGTCGAAGCCAGCTCGTCGCTCTTTTTCAGCTCGAAGTAGCCACCACCTGTCTCTTCCGCGATGCGCCGCAAGCCGCGGTCCGGTCGGGTTCGCACCATCCGCTGCCCGTCGAAGAAGACGCTTTCGAGTCCAATCGTGTAGACCATCACTTCCTCGTCACGTGAGCGATCGGTCACGGTGCCCAGTCCGGCTCTGCTCGCCGTGTCATCGCCGTCAGTGAGGACCAGTATCACGCGGCGGCCTTCGATTCCTTTCAGCTCCTCGACGCTGGCGTTCACCGCGTCCCACAGCCGCGTGCCGTTTCCGTAGTCCAGATCCTTGACATCGCTGATGAGCTCGTCGCGATTGTTCGTGAAGCGGCTGCTGAACTCGATCTTGTCGTTGAAGGCTCCGACGCGCGCCTTGTCCGCGGGGAGGAGACGAATGACGAACTGCTCGGCCGCCTCGCGAAGGCGCGGGATCGAGTTGGTCATGCTCAGGCTCGTGTCAAGCATCACGACGACGGTAATCGGCCGGATTTTGTTGTCGAAGACCGTGATCGGCTGCGGTTTGTCGTTGTCGAGGATCTCGAAGTCCTCGATCGTGAGGCCGGGCACGAGCCGTCGGTTGGCGTCGTTCACCGTGGCGAAGATGGAGACGATCGCGCCGCTCCCCGACTTGAATGTCGGCGGCTGCTGGCCGGCGGCGACAATGCCCGAAAGCGCGATCAGGACCGGGAGATAACGACTCATGAATCCCAGCTTACCGCAACGATCGCTCCTTCGTCAGGGCGCGCATCACGGCCGGCTCGAGCGCGCGCGCCATCCGCCTGTAGCCGTCCGGCGACGGGTGGAGATCGTCGGGCGAGGACGCCAGGCGGTCGGGGGCGCCTGGGGCGGCGACGGCGGCCCGCGTGTCGCAGAAGACGACGGCCGTGCGGCTCATGGCATAGAGCCGAATCCATTCGTTGACCGCATGCATTCGCGCGTTCTGCCCAGCTGTTGCGGTGTTGAACGGAAGGATGGTGCCGGCGACGACGGCGATATGGGCGGAGCGGGCGGCGTCATAAATCGCTTCGAGCTGGCGTTGGACGAATGTGGCGGAACGTCCCTGATACACGTCGTTAACGCCCCCGATAACGATGACGACGCGGGGGATGGCCTGAAGGACGTCACGATCGAACCGTGCGCGAATCTGGTCGCTTCGCTCGCCGTTCACGCCGCGATTGAGGACCCGCCAGTTCGAGTGGGCAGTCCGCAGCCAGTAGGCGTATTGACTCTCCGGGTTGCCTGATCCGTCCGGCGGCGATTCGATTGGCGACTTGAACGCCGGCGTGCCGGCGGTCGTCGAGTCGCCGAGCGCGACAATCGTGATGAAAGCCGCCATCTTTGTTGGGAAGCCTCAGTTTCTCAAAGTGGTCGTCGCGCGCCATTCGCCGCGAAGGAACGCGGTCGCCGTCGCGATGAATGCTGGTGCGTGAGCGCCGAAGATGGGTCCGTGCCCCCCGTTAGGCACAATCCAGAGAAACGACCTCGGAATGGCTTCGTGAAGCTCGAAGGCCAGCGAGACCGGATAGAGCGGCTCGCCCTGGAAGCTTTCCCGATCGCCGAACACGATCAGTGTGTTCGCTGAGACAGCAGCCAATGCGTCTCTTGTGAAGCCGACGTCGGCGTCGTTGACGCTGAACGCTCGCGTTTGTGCGATGAGCGCCTGAATCTGGGATTCGCCGTGGATATGCCAGGCCCGCATGGCGGCTCGCTCGGTTTCCGGGATGAGGTCGGCGGTAAACCGCGCTTGGATCGCCTTCGCTGACGCTGGAAAACGAGGCGGCACGCTGACGAGAACCATCGCCTGCACACGAGAGGGCTGCAGCGTTGCCATGAGCAGCAGCGCGATGCCGCCGCCGCTCAATCCGATCGCTTGGACTCGGTGGATGCCGAGCTGGTCGAGCAGCGCAAAGAGGTCGAGCGCTGCCTGACGGAAGGTGAACACACCGGACGGGTTCGTCGATCGGCCGTGCCCGCGAAGGTCGGGGACGATCAGATGAAAGCCGGCCGGATCGGTCCGGAAGACGTGC
>Ga0066903_100000239_pt1 | contig 31357 bp, 25 predicted proteins | sample PanSoiMetaGPlot1_FD_67491 | JGI IMG/M metagenome (GOLD analysis project Ga0066903, IMG submission 67491) | Tropical forest soil microbial communities from Panama analyzed to predict greenhouse gas emissions - Panama Soil - Plot 1 (version 2) | ecosystem: Environmental > Terrestrial > Soil >... | reverse complement strand
TCGCACAGCGCGGGCAGCGGCCCGAGGTCGCCGTCCATGCTGAACACGCCGTCGGTGATGAGCAGCTTGCGCTGCGACGCGGGCAGCTCCTTGATGATCTTCCGCGCGGCGTCGACGTCCTTGTGCGGGAACACCTTTATGGTCGCGCGGCTCAGCCGGCAGCCGTCGATGATGCTCGCGTGGTTCAGCTCGTCCGAGATGACGACGTCCTCCTTGCCGAGGACGGCCGACACCGTGCCGGCGTTGGCCGCGAACCCGCTCTGGAACACGACGACCTTCTCGACCTTCTTGAACGAGGCGAGCCGGCGCTCCAGCTCCATGTGGATTTCCATGGTGCCGGCGATGGTGCGCACCGATCCGGTGCCCACGCCGAACTCCTCGATTGCCTTCAGCGCCGCCCGGCGCAGCTTCGGGTGCGTCGTCAGGCCGAGATAGTTGTTCGACGAGAGGTTGACGACCGAGCGGTGATCGACGGTCGTGTGCGCCTTCTGCTCGTCGTCGAGGATGCGCAGGTGGCGGTACAGCTTCTGCTCGCGAAGGGCGTCGAGCTCCTTCCCGAGGTACGCAAGCGGGTCGTGACGCATGACGGGATCAGTCTTCCTCTCTCGTGATTTCGGCGACCACCACCTGCAGGATGGCGGCTGTGGGGACCGCGAGGATCGCACCGACGATGCCGGCGAGGCTGCCGCCGATGAGCAGCGCGACGATGACGGTCACCGCGCTGACGCCGACCTGACGCGACATGATCCTGGGCACCAGGACGTGGTTCTCGAGCTGCTGCTGGACGATGAAAAAGATCAGGACGAACAGCGCCTTCTGCGGCGACACGCTCAGCGCCACCGCGAGCGCGGGAATCGCCGACAGAATGGGTCCGACGACCGGGATCATCTCGCCGATCGCGGCAATGAGGGCGAGCACGTAGAAGAACGGCACGCCCAGCGCCCACAACCCGATCGCCGAGGTGACGCCGATCGCGAGCGACAGCAGGAGCTGGCCCCCGAGCCACGCGCTCACCTTCGTCGTGACCTCGCCGGCCGCGGCGTCGATCCGTTGGCGCCGCTCGCGCGGGAACAGCCGCACGAACGACTCGCGCAGGTTCGACGAGTCGATGAGCATGTAGAAGGAGAGGATCAGGATGGTGACGATGCCGAAGATCCCGCCGGCGACGCCCGCGACCGCGCTCGCCACCCTGGTGAAGGTGTCGCCGTTCGCGCCGGGCGCGCGCTGCACGGCCTGGCCGATCGTCAGGCGCTCCTTCAGCCAGCCCTTCGTGATGAGGAATTCCTGCCCGCGTTCGAAGAGGTGGGGCGCCTTCTCCCACAACGCCTGCGCCTGCTCGACGAGCGGCGGGAAGATCAGGAAGAGCGCGAGGCTCACCGTGCCGAGGATCGCGAGATACAGGACCAGGATTGCGAACCAGCGCGGAAACCGGCGGGATCCGATGGGCAGCAGCTTCTGCCGCTCGATCACGCGCACGATCGGGCCGAATCCGGTCGCGAACACGGCGCTGATGTAGATCATCTTCAGCGCGTCGAGCGCGACGTAGGCGCCCCAGAGCACGACGCCCGCGAGCACGACCATCGCGATCGTGTAGCGGATGAGCGATCGAATCTCCTTCGCGCTTCGCATCTGGCCGTGCTCGAGCGGCACGCGCGGTCACGCGCGCGGCTTGGCGAGGAAGTCGCGCGTGAAGTCCGCGACGAGGCCGTAGATCTCGGAGAGCTCGCGGGGATCCGCGAGAAAGACGACGCGGAAGAAGCCGTCCTCGGGCTTCGTGCCGAAGCCCGATCCGTACACGCAGAGCACACCCGTCTCGCGCAGCAGGCCGAGCACGTAGTCGGTGTCGGTGACGCCCGCCGGCAGCGTGACGCGCGGCATCGCGTAGAACGCGGCGGTCGGCGCCACGACGTGCATGCCTTCGATCGCGTTGAGCTTCGACACCGTCACGTCGGCGCGCTCGCGCAGCGCCGCGCGCAGCGCGGGCTCGTGCGAGCGATCGCCCGTCAGCGCCGGCGCGATCGCGTGCTCCATCGGCCCGTTCGAGCAGAGGCGTCCGTCGGCGAGCTTCTTGATCCCCGCCAGCACGTCGTCGAGCCGATCGCTGCGCCCGACCGCGAGCCAGCCCGTCCGCCACCCCGGCGCGAGAAACGCCTTCGACAGCGAGGAGAACGAGATGATCGGCGCGTCGGGATAGAGGCTCGCCATCGGCGGCACGGCGCCGTCGTACGCGAGATCGCCGTACACCTCGTCGGCAAGCAGCGGAATGTTGTGACGATCGGCGAGCTCGATGAGCGTCTTCCGCACGTCGGCCGGATACGTGGCGCCGGTCGGGTTGTTGGGATCGATCACGACGAGCGCGCGCGTCGCGGGCGACACCAGCCGCTTCACGTCGTCGAGATCGGGAAGCCAGTGGTTCGACGGATCGGTGCGGTAGTAGACCGCGCGCGCGCCGATCTTGGCGAGCACGGCGGTATAGAGCGGATACGTGGGTGACGGCACGAGCACCTCGTCGCCGTTTTCGGCGAGCGCGGTGAGTGCGAGCTCGATGCCTTCCGACGTGCCGGCGGTGATGAGCACGCGATCCGGCGTCACAGGCATGCCGCACCGCGTCAGATCGGCGGCGACCGCCTCGCGCGCCGTCGGGATGCCGGCCGACGGCTGATAGCCGTTGTCGCCGTCGCGCAGCGCCCGGGCCACGGCCTCGACCATGTGCGGCGGCGTCTTGAAGCCGAAGGTGATCGGGTCGCCGATATTGAGGTAGCGAACCTTGCGGCCGGCCGCTTCAACTTTCTTGGCCTCCGCGACGATGTTGCGGATGGCGTAGCTGAAACCGCTGACGCGGCGCGCGACGGGGATCGCGGCGGTCGTGCGCATCGCCGCATCCTATCAGAGCCCCGGCACTGGCGCCGCCGATGTAAAACGTTCAGGCCCGAGATCTCAAAACTGTGTAAGTCTTACTCGATTTTGTGCATTCTTGGGACTGTTTCGCGCCTTCAGATACCTGTAAATAGCAGAGTAAATGACGTTTACGCAGGTGGCATCGGCATTGGAATAGACCAGCGCGTGACGATGCGCTACGCCACCACCGCCCTCCTCATGGCGCTGGTGTGCGCGCCGTCTGTCGCGCTCCCCCAGGACACCTCCTCTCAGACGCCGAAGCCCACGTTCCGCTCCGCGGTCGACCTCGTGTCGGTCGCCGCGGTCGTGCGGGACCGCAAGGGTCGATTCGTGCGGGATCTCCGCCGGGACGACTTCGTCGTCGAGGAGGGGGGAGCGCGGCGCTCGCTCGTGGATTTCCGCGCTGACGACAACGCGCCGGTGCGCGTCGCGCTCCTGTTCGACGTGAGCGGCAGCATGCGGCTCGCGTCGCGGCTCGAGGAGGCGCGCGCGGCGGCGCGGCAGGTGTTGAGCGTGCTGCGGCTGTCGAGTGAAGCGGACGAAGCCGCCGTGTTCAGCTTCGACATGAACCTGCAGTCGCTGCAGCCGTTCACGGCCGACGTCAACGCCATCGAGCACGCACTCGACCGTGTGGCGCCCTACGGCCAGACCTCCTTGTACGACGCCATCGCGCAGACCGCGCAGCACGTCAACGACAGCCGCCCCGGCGATCCCAGGCGGCGCGCCGTCATCGTGTTCACCGACGGCGTCGATACGTCCAGTGAGCTGACCCCGGCGCAGGTTTCCGAAGTCGCGGCCGGCATCGACGTGCCCGTCTACATCATGACGGTCGTCTCGGCGGTGGATCGCGACAAGGGCGCGCAGGCCGAGCTGGCGGAATCGCCGCTGCGGGATCTCGCGCGCGCGACCGGCGGCGACCTGTTCGTGACCAGCGCGCCCGCGCACGAGAGCATCGCGGCGCGGCTGATCGTCGACGAGATGCGCCATCAGTACGTGCTGGCCTTCGGCGCCTCGACCGGCGCCGGCTGGCACCAGCTGAACGTGCGGACGAAGAACAAGGACTTGATAGTCCGGGCGCGCAGCGGATATCGCGCGGGCTCGGGGATTGGCAGTTGAGCGCCGCGGAACACCGCGGCGGACGTTTCACACAAGGAGTGATGCGATGAAGAGGCTAATCGGAGCGGTTGCGATCGCGGCACTGGCGATGGGCGGCACGAGCGCCTGCGCCACCAAGAAGATGGTGAAGCAGCGCGTCGGCGAAGTGAACGACAAGGTCGACGGGCTGTCGAAGTCGGTGGAAGAGACCCAGCAGCGGACCAAGGCCAACGAGTCCCGCATCGGTGAGGTCGACTCACGGGTGAGCCAGGTCGACCAGAAGGCGCAGGCCGCCGGCCAGCGCGCCGACGCCGCCTACAGCGCTGCCGACAAGGTCAACGCGCGCGCCGACGCGATCGAAACGCGGTCCAAGCGGATCGTGTACGAAGTCGTGCTGAGCGAGGAGCAGGGCGGGTTCAAATTCGGGCAGACCAAGATGCCCGAGGACATGCAGGCCCAGATCGACCAGCTCGTCTCGAAGCTCAAGGCGAACCCCAACGGCGGCTACATCGAGATCGAAGGCCACACGGACAACGTCGGCACCAAGGAAGTCAACTACAAGCTCGGGCTCGAGCGTGCTGAAGCCGTGAAGCGCTACCTCTACGAGAATCAGCAGATCCCGCTCCACAAGATGAACGTGATCAGCTACGGCGAAGAGAAGCCGGTCGCGCCGAACAAGACCAAGGACGGCCGCGCGCAGAATCGCCGCGTCGTCATCAAGGTCCTCGCGTAAGACCCTCACCAGACCCCTGTAGCCGTCGGTTCGGATCGAGGACGGATCGCAGGAACCGGCGCCGGAATTCCCCGGCGCCGGTCCATCGATTCCAACGTCAGCACTTTCGCAGGGTGCTTCGCGTTCCGTCCTCGTTCCGGGCCGGCGGCTTTTCTCGTGCCCGAAGCGGCTTCCGTAGGCGGTGGCGCTCTCCTTTCGAATTCCCCCTTTCTGCGCGGACGGGACGGCCTCCGGGACGGCCGGACTTGCAAAGCCGGCTCGAGCCCACCTACGATGGCTCGATGTGGACCGCCGGGTTCACCTTCTACTTCCAGTCGTTCGCGAAACCGTAAAGGGAGGAACCATGCTTCGCCCCTCGAGCAGGGCCCTGCTGCCCGTGTTCCTGGCGGCCGTCTGCACCGCTCCGGCGATCGCCGACGTGCCCGTCATCAAGTTCAGCGATGTCAAGCTGAAGAACGGACTGCGCGTGATCCTGTCCGAGGATCACACCGCGCCGACCGTCTCCATCGCCGTCATCTACAACGTCGGCTCCGCCGACGAGAAGGCGAAGCGCACCGGCTTCGCGCATCTCTTCGAGCACATGATGTTCAAGGGATCCGAGAACGTCGGCGCCGGCGAACACCCCGCGCTGGTGTTCGGCAACGGCGGCACCATGAACGGGACGACGAACCAGGACCGCACGCTCTATTACGAGACGATGCCGGCCAACCAGCTCGAGCTGGCCTTGTTCCTCGAGTCCGACCGGATGCGGTCGCTCGACATCAACAAGGACAACCTCAACAACCAGCGGGGCGCCGTGCAGGAGGAGCGCCGGCTGCGGGTCGACAACCAGCCGTACGGCGCGACGTTCGAGCGCATCGGCGAGCAGGCGTACGACAACCCGGCCTACAAGCACTCCGTCATCGGATCGATGGATGACCTGAACGCCGCGTCGGTGGACGACGTGGCCACGTTCTTCAAGACGTACTACGCGCCCAACAACGCCGTGCTCTCGATCGTCGGCGACGTCGACTCGAAGCAGACGATGGCGCTCATCGAGAAGTACTTCGGGACGATCGCCCGGCAGCCGGATCCCAAGCGGCCCGATCTGGCCGAGGCGAAGCACACCGCCGAACGGCGCAGCACGCTCGAGGATCCCCTCGCGCGCCTGCCCCGGATCGACATCGCATGGGTGACGCCGCCCGCGGGCTCGCCGGAAGGCGACGCGCTGGACGTCCTGTCGTGGGTGCTCTCGAGCGGACGCAGCTCGCGGCTGAACCAGGCGATCGTCCGCGAGAAGCAGCTCGCGACCGGCGCGGCGGCGTTCAACCCCGACAGCCGCGGCCCGGGCCTCTTCCAGATGACGGCGACGGTTGCGCCGGGGAAGAAGGTCGAGGACCTCGAGGCCGCATTGGACGAGGAGATCGAAAAGGTGAAGACCGGGCCGATCGCCGACTGGGAGATCGAGAAGGCGCACAACAACGCGCGGAGCCAGCAGGCCGGCGCCCTCACCAGCAGCCTGCAGCGCGCGGTGCAGCTCGGGGAATACGCGCTCTTCTACGACAACCCGAACCTGATCAACACGCGGACGAACAACATACTGAAGGTGACCGCGGCCGACGTGCAAAACGCCGCGAAGAAGTACCTGACCAAGGCGAACCGCTCCGTGGTGATCACCACGCCGAAAGCGGCGGCGGCGCCAAAAGGAGGCCAGGAATGAAGCGGGCCGTTCTCGTCCTGCTGATCGGCACGCTCGGCGTCGCCGTGTCGGCGCAGCAAGCCCGGCCTCCGGCGCGACCGGGGGGGCAGGGGACCACAGCCGAAGGCACGGTGCTCAAGAACAAGGCGCCGGTCAACAAGGAAGTGCTGCGCGTCAAGCTGCCGAAGCCGGTCGAGACGGATCTCTCGAACGGTGTGCACCTCATCGTGCTCGAGGATCACCGGACGCCGCAGATCAACTTCCAGATGATCATCGACGGCGCGGGCGGCTACTACGATCCGGCGTCGGTCCCCGGGCTCTCGGGGTTCACCGCCTCGCTGATGCGCGAGGGGACGGCGACGAAGACGTCGGAGCAGATCTCCGAGCAGCTCGATCGGCTCGCCGCGTCGGTCGGCGTCGGCGCCGGGATCTCGTCGCCGTTCGCGACCGTCAACGGCAACGGCCTGACGAACAATCTCGACACGGTGCTCGCGCTGATGGCCGACGTGCTGATGAACCCGTCGTTCCCGCAGGCGGAGATCGATCGCTACAAGACGCGTACGCGCGCGAACCTGATGCAGCAGCGGGCGCAGCCCGGGTTCCTCGCCTCGGAGCGGTTGAACAGTGCCGTGTTCGGCGATCATCCGATGGCGCGCGTCTCGCCGACGCCGGCGTCGCTCGACGCGCTCACGCGTGAGGCGCTCGTCGAGTTCCACAAGACGCACTACGTGCCCGATCGCGCGGTGCTCGCCGTCACGGGCGACGTGACGGCGGCGCAGGCGAAGCAGAAGGCGGAGGCGGCGTTCGGCGCGTGGAAGAAGTCGGGCGCGGCGATTGCCTCGCAGGCGGCTGCGGCGCCGCTGACGGGGCCGTCGATCTCGCTCGTCGTCCGGCCCGGCTCGACGCAGACCAGCCTGCGCATCGGCACGCAGTCGATCGAGCGGACCGATCCCGACTACGACGCGCTCACGGTCGCGAACCGGATTCTCGGCGGACCGTTCGGCCGTCTGTTCGAGCACCTGCGGGAGCAGAAGGGTTACACGTACGGCGCGAACAGCTTCTTCACCGCGACGCGGATTCGCGGCAGCTGGACGGCGTCCACCGACGTCCGCAACGACGTGACGGATCCGGCGCTGACCGATCTCATCGACGAGATCAGGCAGATGCGCGAGAAGCCCGTCAGCGACAAGGAGCTCACCGACGCGAAGCGGGCGCTCGTCGGCAGCTTTGCGCTGCTGCTCGAGAGCCCCAACGCGATTCTCAGCAACTACATCGACCGGTACATCTACAAGCTGCCGGCGGACTACTGGGACACGTACGCGGCGCGGATGGAGGCGGTGACCGCCGCCGACATTCAGCGCGTCGCGCGCGTGTACTGGTCGCCCGACCGCCTGCAGATCGTCGCGGTCGGCGATCAGTCGACGGTCGGGCCGGCGTTGACAAAGCTCGGCGCGTTCCAGACCTTCGACGCCGAGGGAAAGCCCATCAAGTAGTGACTGTCCCCTCAAGAAGCTGAGGCGACGCGCTCCATGGCATCCCCGAAGGTGTCGATCTCTTCGAGCGTGGTGTAGACGTTCGGCGTGACGCGGATGCCTGTGTATTCCGCGTGGTTGATCGGCGTCGCGATGATGCGCCACTTGTCCCAGAGCTGCTGCACGGCTTTGTTGGTGTCGACGCCGAGCACCTGCACCGTGCCGATCGCGCACGACTGCGCGGGGTCCAGGCTCGTGTGGACCTTGAACCTGCCGGTTGCCGTCAACCGCTTCGCCCAGCGATCGCGCAGGTAGCGCAGCCGCGCCGCCTTGCGCTCGCCGCCCATGCCCTCGTGGAAGCTGAGCGCCTCGGCGATCGCGTTGTGGTTCGCGGCCGGGTGCGTCCCGATCTCCTCGAACTTCCGGATGTCCTTCGCGCGGCTCGCCGCCGTCGGCGTGAGCTCCCACAACCCCTCGATGTTCTCCCGGCGCACGTAGAGGAAGCCCGTGCCGATCGGCGCGAGCAGCCACTTGTGCAGGCTCGTGCCGTAGTAATCGCAGTTGAGGTCCTGCACGCGGTACGGGAAGTGCGCGAACGCGTGCGCGCCGTCGACGATCGTCTTCACGCCCTTCGCGCGCGCGGCGTCGCAGATCGTGCGGACGGGGAAGATCTGGCCGGTGAGATTGGTGATGTGGCAGAAGTGGAGCACCTTCGTCCTCGGCCCGATCGCCGAGATCAGGCGGTCGGCGAGATCGTCCATCGACGGCGGCGGCACGGGGAACGAGATCTTCTTCACCGTGATGCCGTGGCGCCGGACGCGCGCGTCCCACGTGTCGAGCATCCGCCCGTAGTCCTGGTTCGTCGTGACGACCTCGTCGCCCGGCTTCAGGTCGATCCCGAGCTGCGCGATCTGCAGCGCCTCGCTCGCGTTGCGCGTGATCGCCATCTCGTCGGGGCTGCAGCCGAACGCCGCGGCCAGGCGCCGGCGCACCGACTCGATGTTCGGCTCGAGGATCTGCCACATGTGATACACGGGCGCCTGGTTCGACTCGTCGAGATACCGCTTGAACGCCTCGTGGACGACGCGCGGGCTGGGGCAGCAGCCGCCGTTGTTCAAGTTGATGATCGTGCGGTCGAGCGTGAACGCCTGCTGGATCTCGCGCCAGTACGTCTCGTCGGCCGCGAGATCGGACGGCGCTGTGCCCGCGGTGCGCGCCGCGGCCTCGGCGACTTTTGCGAGACTCTCGTTGGTGAACGCGAGCGCCACCGCGCCCGTTGTTCCGGCTCCGAGAAACGCGCGTCGCGTGATCATGACGGCCTCCTGTCCGCGGCAACCTTACCGTATTCCGTGTGCTCCGTGTATTCCGTGGCGCATTCCGAGGCCATGACACAATAGCGCTCCGATGCGATCGTACGGACCCGCCGCGCTCAGAGTCTGCGTGGGGGCCGTTTTCCTGGTGCACGGCGCGCAGAAGCTGTTCGGCCTGCTCGGCGGACCCGGCATTGCCGGCAGCGCCAAACTGCTCGCCTCCTATGGTCTGCCGTACTCCACGCCGCTCGCCGTCGCCCTTGGCCTCGCAGAATTCGGCGGGGGCGTCCTGCTCATCCTCGGGACCGCGACGCTATGGGTCTCGCTGGTGCTGCTCCTCGAGCTGGGGTTCACGATCTGGAAAGTCCATTACCCGCATGGCTTTACGCTGACCGGCGGCCTGACCCCCGGGGCGGGGCATCAGGGAGACCTTCACGTGGTGCTGATCGGCAGCCTCGTCTGTCTGTTGCTCGGCGGCCCCGGCGCCTTCTCGATCGACGAGCGGCGCAGCGCGAACGCGGAGGCGCAGGCGCGCGGACGAGCCAGGATGCGCAAAGTCTGAGCGATTTCGGGTGTAAGATTCTGGCCTTCACGAGGTTCGCACCATGCCCAAGCGCAAGGACGAGCCGGGCTTCAGCCGGCGAAGTTTCCTGAAGACAGTCGGCGCCGGCGGTGTCGCCGCAGGCGTCCTTTCGAAGGCTCCCGCGGTCGGCGCCCAGGCGAATGCCGCAGGCCCCGGGCCGGTCCCGGTCACGCTCAACGTGAACGGCAAGACGCTGCGCCTCGAGATCGAGCCGCGCGTCACGCTGCTCGACGCGCTGCGCATGCGCGCCGATCTCACGGGCAACAAGCGCGGCTGCGATCGCGGCGCCTGCGGCGCCTGCACGATGATCGTCGACGGCCGGACGGTCTACGCGTGCTCGACGCTGGCGATCGAGGTCCAGGGCAAGAAGATCCGCACCGTGGACGGGCTCGCGTCCGCCAGCGGCCAGCTGCATCCCGTGCAGCAGGCGTTCTGCGACAAGGACGCGCTGATGTGCGGCTTCTGCACGCCGGGCTTCGTCATGGCGAGCGTCGGCCTGCTCGAGAAACACCCCAACGCGACGCCCGAGCAGATCAAGAAGGGACTCGACGGCAACATCTGCCGCTGCGGGACGTTCTCGCGCGTCTACGAAGCGGTGGCGAGTGTGGCGTCGAACGGCGCCAAGGGGGTGACGCGTGGCTAGCCGAAGCGAACGAGCGCAGCCGCCGCAGGGGCAGCCACCGCAGGGCGGCGGCGGGCGCGGCGGCGCGCCGCCGCAGCCGCCCGTCGATCCGAAATACAACTGGCCCGCCACGCCGCGCACCGTCGTCGGCACGCGCGTCAAGCGCCTCGACGGCCCCGACAAAGTCAGCGGCCGCGCGAAGTACACGTTCGACGTGTCACGCCCCAGGATGCTGTACGCGCGGGCCGTCCGCTCGCCGTATCCGCACGCCCGCGTCGTCTCGATCGATTTCTCCGCGGCCGAGAAGGTGCCCGGTTTCAAGAGCTCGCTCATCGTCCGCGATCCGAAGGATCAGAAGACGAACGTCGTCCTGTACCAGGGCGACGAGGTCGCGGCGGTCGCCGCGGACACGGAAGAGCACGCGATCGACGCCGCGCGCGCGGTCAAAGTCGAATACGAGCCGCTGCCGGCGGTGATCAGCGTCGATTCGGCGCTGGCCGGCCGCGCGCCCGAAGGCGTGTTCCCGAACGGCAACGTCCGCGCGGCGAATACGCAGGAGGTCGGCGATCTCGCCGCCGGATTCGCGGCCGCGGCGCACACGCTGGAGCAGACCTACTCGACCCACGTCATCACGCACGTCTGCATGGAGTCGCACGGCACGGTGTGCGAGTGGGACGGCGACAAGCTCACGGCGTATGTGTCGACGCAGGGCGTGAACTCGGCGCGCGACAATTTCGCCTCAGGCCTCGGCATTCCGCAGACGAACGTCCGCGTGATCTGTCAGTACATGGGCGGCGGCTTCGGCAGCAAGCTGCAGCTCGGCCCCGAGGGACTGATTTGCGCGAAGCTCGCGAAGCAGGCGGGCGCGCCGGTCAAGATGACGCTCGATCGCAAGGAAGAGCATCTGGTGACCGGCAACCGGCCGTCAGCGGCGGCGAAGATCAAAGCGGGCGTGTCGGCCGACGGCATGATTACGGCGATCGACGCGGAATCGTGGGGCACCGGCGGCGCAGGCGCGGCGGCAGGCTTTCCGTTCCCCTACATCTACCACTCGACGCCGACCGACACCCGGCGGCGGGCGCACAAGGACGTCTTCATCAACACGGGTCTGCAGCGACCGATGCGCGCGCCGGGTCACCCTCAGGGATCGTTCATCACCGAAATGATGATGGACGAGCTCGCGGATCTCGTGAAGATGGATCCGGTCGAGTTCCGCATCAAGAACCTGCCGCCCGCAGGACCTGCCGCGATGTGGGCCAGCTATCTGCGCGAAGGCGCGGAGGCGTTCGGCTGGAGCAAGCGGCACCCGACCGGCGATCCGACGCCAGGGTCGATCAAGACCGGCATGGGCGTCGCCGTGGGCACGTGGACGGGCGGCGGCCGCGGTCCCTCGCCCGCGCACTGCGAGATCGGGTCGGACGGCAGCGTCATCATGCGTCTCGGCTCGCAGGACATCGGCACCGGTCAGCGGACGCTCGTCGCGGTCGTGACGGCCGACGCGCTCGGCCTCCAGCCGTCGCAGATCACGCCCGAGATCGGCGACACGCAGTACGGCGTCAGCGCGGGGTCGGGCGGCAGCACGACCGCCGCCAGCACGAGCCCGGGCATGCGCATCGCCGCGCTCAAGGCGCTCGAGGCGTTGAAGGAAAAAGTGGCGCCGGCGCTCGGCGTGACGGCCGATCAGCTCGTCGCCACCGGCGGCCGGATCCAGGTGAAGGACACGCCGTCGAAGAGCCTCTCGTGGGCGGACGCGTGCAAACGGATCGGGACGCAGCCGATCACCGCGGATGCCGAATGGCAGCCCGGCATGACGTCGGCGAACGTCTCGGGCGCGCAGTTCGCCGAAGCGAAGGTCGACGTCAAGACCGGCATCGTCCGCGTCACCCGCGTGCTCGCGATCCAGGATTGCGGGCTCGTGCTGAATCCGCTGACGGCGGAAAGCCAGTGCTACGGCGGCGTCATCGGTTCGCTGAACTTCGCGCTGTTCGAGGATCGCATCCTCGATCGCCGCACCGGGCAGATGGTCAATCCCAACATGGAGTGGTACCTGCTCGCGGGCATGTCCGACGTTCCGCAGATCGAGGTGCGGCTGAAGAACATGCCGGAACGCGGCGTCATCGGGCTCGGCGAGCCGCCGACGGTGCCGACGGCCGCGGCGGTCGCGCTCGCGGTGAGAAACGCGATCGGGGTCACGGTGCGCAGCCTGCCGCTGACGCCGGCCAAGATTTTCGAGTCGCTCCAGCAGAAAGCGTAAGGACCTCATGAAGCCCTTTGCTTACATCAACCCCGCAAACGAGAAGGACGCCGTCGCGTCGCTGTCGAAGGAGTACGAAAAGGTCCTGCCGATCGGCGGCGGCCAGGACCTGCTGGCGCGGATGAAGGACTACGTCACGCAGCCGGACCGGCTCGTGAACGTGAAGAACCTCGACGCCACGGTCACGCGTGCGGGCGGCGGCCTGAAGATCGGCTCGGCGATGAAGATGGTCGACGTCGCCGAACACGCCGAAATCATGCGCCTCTATCCCGCGGTGGCGGCGGCGGCGATCGAAGTCGGCACGCCGCAGATCAGAAACCAGGGGACCGTCGGCGGCAACGTCAATCAGCGTCCGCGCTGCTGGTACTTCCGCAACGAAGAGTTCGTCTGCTACAAGAAAGGCGGCAACCGCTGTTTCTCGCCCGAGGGGGAGAACCAGTTCCACGCCATCTTCGGCGACGGGCCCAGCTACATCGTCCATCCGTCGAGCCTCGCCGTCCCCTTCGTCGCCTACGACGCGACGTTCCGTCTGGTCGGACCGAGAGGCGAGCGGATGGTGAAGGCGGCCGACTACTTCACGATGCCGACGAAGGAAAACGTCGAGCGCGAGAACGTCCTCGAGCCCGATGAACTGCTGACGCACGTGATCCTGCCGGCGCCGGGCGCCGTGAAGAGCGGCCATTACGAGGTCCGCTACAAGGCCTCGCACGACTGGCCGATCGCGTTCGCGACCGTTCTGCTCTCGATGAACGGCTCGACCGTCCAGGGCGCGCGCGTCGTCATGGGCGCGGTCGCGCCGGTGCCGTGGCGCGCGAAGGCGGCGGAACAGGCGCTCGTCGGGAAGACGATTACGCCGGATGTCGCGGTCGCCGCCGCGGAAGCGGCTCTGACGGGAGCGGACCCGATGAGCCGCAATGCCTATAAGGTTCCGGTCGCCAAGACCGCCGTCGAGCGCGCCATTCTTCAGGCCGCGGGGCTGCCGATCGTCTAGAGGAGACCGCCACATGGAACCGCTGACCTCGTCGAAAATCACGGTGGGCGTCCACTGCCTCAAGCTGCGCACCAAGAGCATGTACATCAATGCCGCGGTGGACCCCGACCAGCGAACGTTCTACGATAGTTATGACCAGACGGCCTGGTGGTGCGTGTTGACGCAGACCGGCCTCGGGCCCGACCGCCAGCCCGTCGGTCCGGACGCCTGCTGCGACGGCCGCGGTTGCTGCGATCTGTAGCGGAGCGAACGAGCGCAGCGAGTGAGCCACGTGAACGGAGCGCGCCGGCGAAGCGGCGCGCGAGAGAACGTATAGGGGAGTTCGAGCGGCGAAGCCCCTCGATTGAGTAAGAGGAAGGCCATATGAAGAAATTCGCGCTGTCGTTGGCTCTCTCGGGTCTCGTGTTCACGACGCTCGCCGCCGCGCCGGCGTCGGTCACGGGCACCTACGTGGAAGCGAGAACGGCGGAAGTGTTCGCGGGCGCCTGCGTCGTGAACAGCGAAGGCGGGACGACCGGACGCGAGGCGCTCCTCGCGTGGAAGGTCGATCGCGGCCAGGTGAACGGCGTGACGCTCGACGGCCTGGCCGTCGTCGCCGCCCTCGCCTCCGACATCAACCTGGGCATCCACGAGATCGGCGGCGAATCGGCGCCCGCCCGCGCGGCGATCTTCGTCGACGCGCGCGCCAACGCGGCGCAGCGCAAAGCACTCGTCGCCATGGTGCGCTCGCTGTCCGGAAACCTCATCGGCAGCGTCGTCCAGGAAACCGCGGCGCCGATCCAGTTCGCCGACAACGGCCACCAGATCAGCGTTTCGACCGACACGGTGAAACTCACGGTGGCGAAACACCTCGACCACGACGCGAGCTGCGGCAACAAGCAGTGGTTCAATCCGCTGACGCGCGTCGATCGCGCCGACATGGGCACGACCGACGAGAACGCGTTCAGCGGCCCGGCGCTGTGCACGAAGTGGAGCGACCCGAACAAGCGGTCGTCTTTCTTCGGGACCTTCTCCTACTAGGCAGGATGTCGATCAAAGCATCCAAGCCACGGAATACACCGAGCACACGGAAGACCGAACGCCGCGGACTTATGGCGCTGTCGCGTATTCCGTGTGTTCCGCGTATTCCGTGGCCTCACTGTTTTTCTGTCCCTCTCTAGATGCTCGTTGCGCTGCTGTCGCTGCTCCTGACGCAGGCCGCCGGTACTCTGACCGGCGTCACACACTCCGATCCCGTTCCAACCGAGATCGCCGCCCCCGTCGCCGCGAAAGTGGCGCCGGGCGGCGTCCGCGCGACCGCGAACGGCACGACCATCACGTTCTGGTGGGTCAAGGATCTTCCCGGCGCGGCGCTGGCCGACGTGCCCGAGGGCACGCTCGTGGGCGCCGTGAAGCTGGACGCCGACGTGCGCGACATCCGCGGCCACGTCATGAAGGCCGGCGTCTACACGCTCCGGTACGGCATCCAGCCCAAGAACGACGACCATTTCGGCGTGTCGCCGTTCCGCGATTTTCTTCTCGTCTCTCCCGCGGCGGTCGACACGGATCCCGCCGCCCGCGATCACGACGGCATCATCGAGCTCTCACGGCAGACGCTGGGCGGCAAGCATCCGGCGGTCTGGAGCATCGATCCCCCGGCCGCCAAGGACGCCGCTCTCTCCGTCTACACGACCGACCTCGGACACAAGTCGCTGATCGTCGAAGTCGGGAAGCTGAAGTTCGGCATCGTGCTCATCGGCCGCATTCGCACCTAGTCCCGTGAATCTCGCCGGCGCCTCGGCGCTCATTACCGGCGGCAAACGGATTGGCGCGGTCATCGCGAAGACGCTCGCCGGCGCCGGGATGGACGTCGCACTGTCCTACAACGCGTCGCGCGCGGAGGCGGAGTCCGCTGCGGAGGACATCGTGTCCGCCGGCCGCCGTGCACACATCGTCCGCGCGAACCTCAGCAATCCCGCCGACTGCAGGGCGGCCGTGGATGAGGCCGCTGCCACATTCGGACGCCTCGACGTGCTCGTGAACATGGCGTCGGTGTATGCATCGGTGCCGTTCGATCAGACGGACGAAGCGGCGTGGAACCGCTCCATCGACGTCGACCTTCGCGCCACATTCCTCTGCTCCCATGCAGCCGCGCCCCACATGCGCAAGCAGGGAGGCGGGCGGATCGTCAACTTCTCCGATTGGATCGCCGCAAGTGGACGGCCCCGATACACGGGTTTCGTGGCGTACTACGTGGCGAAGGCGGGCGTCATCGCGCTGACGGAGGCGCTGGCGCTCGAGCTCGCGGCCGACCAGATTCTGGTCAACGCCGTCGCTCCAGGCCCCATCATGGCGCCGCCCGGCACGACCGACGAGGAGCTGCAGCAGGTCGAAGCCGCGACGCCTCTCGGGCGCTGGGGCGGGCCGGACGCCATCGTCCGCGCGGTCCGGTTCCTCATCGAGACCGACTTCGTGACGGGCGAAACCATTCGCGTGGACGGCGGCCGGCACCTCAAGTAGCCCGGCCTTGAATTTGCTTCTTGAGACGGTTTACCGAATGGCGACCGTCTCGAGTCACCTCAACCGTGCGCGGATTCTGGTTGTTGAGGATCAGCAGGACGTCCGCGAACTGCTCGTCATGGTGCTGGAGATCGAAGGGCACCAGGTCGACGAGGCGCCGAACGCACGTGAAGGGCTCCAGCGGCTGAAGAGCGATCACTACGATCTCGTCCTCAGCGACTACGCGATGCCTGGCGGGACGGGCACCTGGATGCTTCGCGAGGCGGAGCGCGAGGGGCTGCTGACCGGCACGTCCGTGCTGATCGTGACGGCGCATCCCGACACGCGCGACCTGTCCAGCCTCGACGTCCTGGCCAAGCCGCTCGATCTGGATCGATTCCTCGAGCACGTCCGCGGCGTGCTGCAGGATCGGCGAAACGGTTAAGCGCGGATAGCGCGGCGTGAACTAATGCGCGAAGAGCGAGCCGAGTGAGCGCAGCGCGCCTTCCAGCTCGCGGCGATCTCTCGCGAAGCAGAAGCGGACGTAGCCTTCGCCGTTGGCGCCGAAGTCGGCGCCGGGGACGCAGCCGATGCGTCCCTGCGAGATCAGGTATTCGGCCATCGCCCACGAGATCGACTCGGGCCGCGGGTCCGACGGCGGCGACCAGCGGGGATCGATCTTCAGGAACGCGTAGAACGCGCCCTTCGGCGGCTCGCCGCTGAGGACGCCCGCCGTCCGTTCGCGGATCCCCGCGTAGAAGAGATCGCGACGCGCCTTCAGTTCGTCGCGGAACTCCTTCACGAACGTCTGCGCCCCCTCGAGCGCGCCGACGCCCCCGTACTGCACGACCGACGAGATGTTGCTGGCGGTGTAGAAGAGCGCCTTCTTCATCCGCTCGCGGAGCTGGTCGTCCTTCGCAGCCACGTAGCCGAGACGCAGGCCGGTCATCGCGTAGGTCTTGCTGAAGGTGTAGAACGAGATCGTGCGCTCGTACATGCCCGGCAGCGACGCCGGGCTGACGTGCTCGGCCTCGTCATACAGCACGTCCTCATACGCTTCGTCGGAGATCAGCCAGAGGCCGCGCCGCGCCGCGAGCTCCGCAATCGCCTCGACGTCGCTGCGCGTCAGCACGCCGCCCGTCGGGTTGTTGGGCGAGTTGAGATAGATCGCGCGCGTCTTCGACGTGATCTTCGACGCCAGTTCGTCGAGGTCCCACCGCCAGCCGAGCGACTCGAGCAGCGGACACGGAATCGGCACGGCGTGCGCCGCCTTGATGTTTCCCATCGCGGGCGGCCACTCGGGATCCGGCACGATCACCTCGTCGCCCGGCTCGAGCAACGCCTGGCAGAGGATGAACAGCGCGTGAATGCCGCCCGTCGTCGCCATGATCTCCTGCGGCGACTCGATCGGAATCCCGTTCTTCGTCCGCAGCTTGTCGGCGAGCAGCTCGAGCAGCCGCGGCAGCCCCGTCGTCTGCAGGTAGTGCGTGCGGTTCTCGTCGATCGCGCGGCGCATCGCCGCCTTGACGGTTTCGGGCGAGTCGAAGCTCACATCCCCCTGATCGAGGCGGAACGGATCCTTGACGCCGTACATCATGTCGCGGATGCGGATGATGCCCGAGAAGGGAACGCTGTCGAGATATTTGCCCACGACCGAGGATCTTATCAGCGTCAGCGAGTGTGGCGAGGTGCTCGCTGCAGTTGGACTGCCTAACGATTCGAGATGAGCCTGACATCACCTATCGGTGGCACCGGTTCCATCGCGTCGTTCGACCGTGGTCTCTCCGAGAAGGCGCTTCATCTCCGCTTTCACTGTTCCCAACTGCTCCAGGAAGTCCTTCCGGTCGCGCTGCGAGATCGGCTTACCGTCATGTTCCCGTGGACTGTCGGCTTCAGCTTTATTGAACGCTTCTTTCAGGATCTCAGGAATCGAGCCCTGCAGAAGTCGCGGGACGTCCTGAGACTCAACGGCCTGCAGCAGGCCGAGCGCGTTTCTCAGGTTTTCAAGCTCGTGAGACGGCAGGCGTTTGTCCGGCTTCGAGATGATATAAACGGCCTGACTGAGCAGTACCGACGTCCACGTCGGTCGAAGTCTCTTGTGGATATGCCAATTGCCGTTCACTATCGCCAGACCGATCGCCCGATTCTGAATGCCTCCGCCAAACCACTTCAGAGAGTCCATCAGCTCGGACCGTTCGGACGCCAGCCTTTGTTCCCGCGCGAGTGCGCGTGTTTCCCGGAGGTTGAGGAAGAACTGGACGGCCGCGAATAGGGCCGCTGCGAACGAAACAACGACCGCTCCGAGCGCTATCATACTTGTTGGCGTACGCCATCCCTGAGCGGTTTCAAGGCGACCTTCGATCACCTTGAGAGATTTCGAATGGTCTTCAAGTGCCGCCTCGATACGCGCGGCACGCTTTGCGAGATCCTGTTGATCGATTGGAGTCAGCGGCTGCTGGCTCGCCGTCTGACCAAAACTGAGCGCGGGTGCCGCGATCCACAAGAATGCGAGAAGTGAGATACGCATCGTCGTCTCCATTCGCTGGCTTTCGACTAGGGGATACGGTTGATGTCGGCGTGACGTATCACACGCTCGTTCGAAGTGCACATTAGAACCCGGACGCCTCGTTTCAGTACTTTCGGCAAGTGACCGGGCCACAGAAAGTCGTTCACGTGATCATACCGGCTCATTTTTCGCTGATAGCCTAACGCATACGGATCGTAGACAACCGGTCCCGCTCGATGCCTGGCGCAATCCGGTCATCCCAGCGCGCATCGTCGTAAACGCCAGCGCCAACGACACGATGCGCTGAAATCGGCGATCACCCAATCCTGGATTGGGCGGTGTGGCTGGTCGGATGTGCAATGCTCGCGTGTGATCGAGCGCGCGGCGGGACTTACACCAGCGAGAGGATGCGTTGAAGCGTGGCCGCCGCGCGCCCGATCGGCAGGTTGCTCACGTAGAAGTGCCGCACGCCTGCGGCGGTCAGCTCGCGGATCGACCGCGCGCAGACGGCGTCGGGTGTCGCGCCGGCCGCGAACTCGGTTTGCAGCTCGTCGACCGGCACCGGCAGGAACTGACTCAGCGTTTTCAGCGTCGCCGGTTTCGCTGAGCGGTAATAGAACACGCCGAACATCCCCGGCATCTGCAGGCTGCGGCGGTCGGCCTCGGCGAGAAACGCCTCGACCGCCGGCCGGCTGTAATGCGAGACGATCTGCGTCAGGTAGAACTCCGCCGTCACGCGCTCGTCGAGCAGGTGGCCCACCTGTCCGGCCGGCGCGCCGTGCGGATTCGCCCAGCCGCCGAGCGCCAGGCCGTCCTCGCGGCCGCGGATCATCTCGCGCAGCTGCCAGGCGTGCTCGACGCAGCGCACGGGCCCCACGTGTTTGTCGCCGCCGAGGACGACGAGCGAATCGAAACCATGCTGGTGCGCGCGATCCGCGTACGCGAGGCAGTACTCCGCGGTGTGCTTGCACGTCAGGAACGGGACGACGCGCGAGCGCGGCACGTCGGAGCCGAGGTTGATCACCAGGTGGCGGAGGTTGTCCTCCTCCTTCATGCCGACGGCGCTGTCGGTGAGGAAGACGAAGGTCCCCCCGCGCGTCAGGCCGCGGACAGCGTGATAGGTGTCGATCCACGCGTCCATGCTCGCGGCCGTCTCGAGCTCCGCCCGCGGAGGCCGGAGCTCCGCCGCGATCACCTGCCTATCGCCACGTAGTTGCTCAACCAGCACACTCATCAAAGACCCAACCTCATATCTTACCCGAGGGGCTTCGCCCTCGGGCTCCCTTGGGCACCGAAGCGCGCAGCGCGAAGGTGGCGCGTGGCTCACTCGCTGCGCTCGTTCGCACGTACTTGTAGCGGCGCTGGCCGCATATCGTGTTGTGGGATACGCTCTCATCCGCCCGTGTTCCATCACGCCCTCGAGAAACTGAAGGCGCTCCCCCATCTGCCGATTCCGCTTGCGCCGACGCCGATCGAGGACATGTCCCGCCTGCAGGCAGTCGCTGCGAGCGATCCGGAACTCTCCAATCGAGCTGTACGCCTCCTCATCAAGCGGGACGATGCGATCCCGTTCGGGTTCGGGGGCAACAAGATCAGAAAGCTGCGGCTGGTGGCCGCGCAGGCGATCGCCGACGGGGCCGACACGCTGATCACGACGGGCGGCGTGCAGTCGAATCACGCGCGCGCCACGGCGAGCGTGGCGGCACGCTTGGGACTTGGGTGTGTGCTGGTCGCGAACGGCACGCCGCCGGCGAAACCGACGGCGAACGCGCTGCTCGATCGCCTGCTCGGCGCCGACATCCGCTACGTGGAGCGCCGCGAGGATCGCGCGCCCGCCATGGAACGCATCGCGGACGAGCTGCGAGCGAACGGGAGGCATCCCCGCGTGATTCCCCTGGGGGCATCCACGCCGCTCGGCGCCGCCGCCTTCGCGCTCGCGATCGGCGAGCTGCTCGCGCAGATCGCCGCCCCCGACGTCATCGTCTCGTCGACCTCCTCGGGCGGCACGCAGGCGGGGCTGATTGCCGGCTGCGTGCTGCACGGCCTGCGGACGCGCGTGATCGGGGTCAGCGCCGACGATCCGGCGTCGTCGATCGCCGCCGCGATCCGCGGCATCCTTGACGGCCTCGAGACGCTGCTCGACGCGCCGGGTGCGTTCGCTGATGCGCCGATCGACGTCGACGACCGTTTCGTGGGCGACGGTTATGGCCTCCCGACACCCACGTCCACCGAGGCGATCGAGCTCGCCGCGCGCCGCGAGGCGATCTTTCTCGACCCCACCTACACCGCGAAAGCCATGGCCGGTCTGCTTGCGCGGCTTCGTGCCGGGGATCTCGCCGGCACCGTTCTCTTCTGGCATACCGGCGGCCAGGTCGGACTGTTTGCCTGATGATTTCGATCACCTTTTTTGGCGCCGCGCGCACCGTGACCGGCTCGAAGTACCTCGTCGAGACCGGCGGCACGCGCATCATGGTTGACGCCGGCCTCTTCCAGGGGCTGAAAGAGCTGCGCGAGCGGAACTGGCAGGACCTGCCCGTGCCCGCGTCAAGCATCCAGGCGATCGTGCTCACGCACGCGCACCTCGATCACTGCGGCTATCTGCCGCGGCTCGTCGCGCAGGGCTTCCGCGGGCGCGTGTTCTGCACGCAGGGCACGCAGGATCTCTGCCGCATCGTCCTGGCCGACGCCGGCCGGCTGCAGGAAGAAGACGCCGAGTACGCCAACAGGCACGGGTTCTCGAAGCACAAGCCGGCGCTTCCGCTCTATCGAGAAGTGGACGCGGCGCGCGCCATCTCGCTGCTGCAGCCATGCGGCTACGACCGGACGATGCCGGTGGCGAACGGGATCGAGGTCGAGTTCGTGAACGCCGGGCATCTGCTCGGATCGGCGTACGCGCGCATGCACATCGACGGGCGGACGGTCCTGTTCGGCGGCGATCTTGGACGCTACGGCCGTCCCGTGCTTCCGGATCCGACGCGGATCGACGCGGCCGACTACCTGCTGGTCGAGTCGACGTACGGCGATCGCGTACACGAGGCCGACGACAACGGCGATCGGCTCGCTGCGATCGTGGCGGAGGCGGCGAAGAAGGGCGGCAAGCTGATCATTCCGGCGTTCGCGATCGGACGCGTCGAGGAGCTGCTCTACTGGCTGAAGCGGCTGGAGGAGGCCCACCGGATTCCCGTGCTGCCCGTTTATCTCGACAGCCCGATGGCGTCGGCGGCGCTGGCCCGCTACACCGACCGCGTCCACGAGCTGGACCCGGAACTGAACCCCGAATACCGCGACGACAAAGCGCCGCACGACCCCGCCGCGCCGCACAACGACCGGACACGCCGGCAGCAGGCGAAGCAGGAGCGCGAGATGTGCGTGTTCTGCACCGAGCGCTTCCGCATCGTGTCGTCGCCCGACGAATCGAAGCATCTCACCGCGTCGAAGGCGCCCGCGATCGTGATTTCGTCGAGCGGCATGGCGGAAGGCGGCCGCGTGCTGCACCACCTGAAGGCCGCGCTGCCCGATCCCCGCAACACGGTGCTCTTTGCCGGCTACCAGGGGGTCGGCACGCGCGGGCGCCGCCTGGTCGACGGCGAGAAGTCCGTCAAGATCCACGGCGAGTGGGTGACGGTCGCGGCCGCGATCGAGCGGATCGACTCGATGTCGGCGCACGCCGACGCGAACGAGATCATGCGGTGGCTGAAAGGCTTCACCCGTCCGCCCCAGCAGACCTTCATCGTCCACGGCGAGCCCGCCGCCCAGGACGCGCTGGCCGCCCGCATCCACGCCGAGCTGGGGTGGAGGACGAAGGCGCCTGAGCACCGGGAGCAGGTGCAGTTCTAGACGATCTCGCGGCCTGCTCATGGGGGCCCGGGCTCGACAGGGATTAACATCGTCAGATGGGTAGACGATTCGTCGTTCTGGTCCTCGCCGGTCTCGCCTGGCACGCCGCGGGCGCGGCACAACAGAGTCCGCTCGTCGAGAGCGTCGCCGACACCGGATTCATTCAGATTCAGACGCCGAGCTTCGCGCAGCTCTCGCCGAAGGAAAAGCAGCTCGCCTACTGGCTGACGCAGGCGTCGATCGCGATCGACCCGATCATCTACGACCAGCTGTCGAAGTACGGCCTGCGCCAGAAGCGGCTGCTCGAAGGCATCGTGGCGCACCGCGAGGCGATTCCCGCCGACATCTACCCGAAGATCCGTGACTACACGTTGCTGTTCTGGGCCAACCGCGGCAACCACAACGAGACGACCGCGCAGAAATTCCTGCCGTCGTTCACGTCGGGTCAATTGCAGGTCGCGGTCCTGCAGGCGCAGGCGGCAGGGGCCTACGCGACGCCGTCCGGTGATCTGCCGGCGCTCACCGGTGTCGACGCGGTGGCGAAAGAGCTGGCGGATCTGGACAAGCCCTTCTTCGATCCCGCGTTCGAGCCGATGACGACGGCGAAGACGCCGCCGGCGGGGCAGGACATCCTGCAGGCGAGCGCGAACAACTTCTACCAGGGCATCTCGCTCGCCGACATGGAGAAGTTCCCGGAGCGCTTCCCGTTGAACTCGCGCGTGGTGAAAGACGCGCGGGGCATTCGTGAAGAGGTCTACCGCGCCGGCACGCCGAACGGCAAAGTGCCGCCCGGCCTGTATGCGACGTACCTGAAGAAGGCGAACGAGTATCTGGCGAAGGCAAAGGCGGTCGCGGATCCCCAGCAGGCAAGAGTCATCGACGGGCTCATCCGCTTCTACCAGACCGGCGAGTCGGCCGACTGGCTGCAGTTCGGCGGCGACTGGGTGCGGAACGACGCGACCGTCGATTTCGCCAACGGCTTCATAGAGGTCTACCGCGACGCGCGCGGCGCCAAAGGGACGTCGCAGAGCTTCGTGACCATCACCGACAAGCCCGTCACCAACGTGATGGTGAATCTGGCGAAGAACGCGGAGTACTTCGAAGAGAAAGCGCCGTGGGACGCCAAGTACAAGAAGCGCAACTTCACGCCGCCCGTCGTCAAGGCCGTCGAGGTGTTGATCGAGACGGGCGACTTCCACGTCACGACGATCGGCGACAACCTGCCGAACGAGCAGGAGATTCACAGCAAGTACGGCACGAAGAACTTCCTGCTGCTCGGCAGCAGCCACGCGCTCGGTGCGGCGGGATCGCTGATGAGCGAGTTCGGCGCGTCGCCGGAAGAGATCGCGCGCGCGGCCAAGTATGGCGAGGAAGCCGAGGACCTGCTGACCGCGATGCACGAGGTGATCGGGCACGGCTCCGGCCAGCTCACGCCGGCCGTGCAGGAGGCGCCCGCCAAGTTCCTGAAGGAGTACTACTCCACGCTGGAAGAAGCGCGTGCCGATCTGATGGGGCTCTGGAACGTCTGGGATCCGAAGCTGGCGGAGCTCGGCCTCGTCAAGGATCAGGAGGAGGTCGCGAAGGCGATGTACGACAACGCCGCCCGGGCGCCGCTCACTCAGCTCCGCCGGATCCCCAAGGGGGACACGATCGAAGAGGACCACCAGCGCGATCGCCAGCTCATTGCGAACTACATCCGGAACGCGACGGGCGCGATTGAATACTTCGATCGGGACGGCAAGACCTACGTGCGCGTGAAGGACTACCAGCTGATGCGCAAAGGCGTGGGCCTGCTGCTCGCGGATCTGATGCGCATCAAGGCCGAGGGGGACTACGGCGCGATCGGGAGTCTCGTCGGCACATATGGCGTGCACTTCGATCCGAAGCTGCGCGACCAGGTGATGACACGCTACAAATCGCTGAAGCTGCCGTCGTACTGGGCCGGCATCAACGTCCAGTTGACGATGACGCCGGCCGGAGCGGTGACGGCGCTCTATCCGCGCGACGCGGTCAGGCAATACCTGCAGTACGCCGCGATGTACGACGAGAGCCTGAAGGCCCCGGTCCGATGACGATTCCAGCTGCGTCGCACGCCGACACGCGGAAGTACCTCCTCGAACGGGTCGAAGACGCGGCCGTCGTGCAGCTCTATGCCGACGGCTTCACCGACCTGCCGCTGCGCGAGAAAACGCTGATCTATCACCTGTATCAGGCGGCGATCGCGGGGCGCGACATCTATTACGACCAGCGCTACGAGCACAACCTCGAGATGCGCGACGTGCTCGAGGAGATCGTGACGCACGCCGCCGGCGTCGACGCCGCCACGCTCGAGGCCATCCGGCGCTACACGAAGCTGTTCTGGATCAATACGGGTCCGTACAACAACCTGACTGCCCGCAAGTTCGTGCTGAAGACGACGCCGGAGGCATTTGCCGCGGCGGCGGAGCGCGCAGCCGCCAACGGCGCGCGGTTCCCCGTCAGGGCCGGCGAATCGCTGCGCGATCTGCTCGCGCGGCTGGAGCGCTGCTTCTTCGATCCCGAGTTCGATCCGATCGTGACGAGCAAGACGCCCGGACCCGGGCGCGACATCCTGCAGGCGAGCGCCAACAACCTGTATCAGGACGTCACGATGGCGGATATCGCGGCGTACGACGAGCGGTTCGCGCTCAACTCACGGCTCGTGAAGCGCGACGGGCAGCTCGTCGAAGAGGTCTACCGTGTCGGCGGCCGCTACGACGCCTACATCCGCGAGATCGTGCGTCATCTGCGCGCGGCGATCCCGTTTGCGACCGAAGCGATGGCGGCCGCGCTCGAGGCGCTCGTGCGCTTTTACGAGACGGGCGAGACGGCCGACCGCGTGGCGTACGACATTGCATGGGTGCGCGACAAGGATTCGCCGGTCGACACGATCAACGGGTTCGTCGAGGTCTACATGGACGCGCGCGGCGTCAAGGGCGCATGGGAAGCGCTCGTGTACTACGTCAACCCGCACAAGACCGAAGGCATCCGCAAGCTCGCCGCGGCCGCGCAGTGGTTCGAGGACCGGATGCCCTGGGCCGACGAGTACAAGAAGCAGGGGGCCCACGGCGTGTCGGCCAACGCCATCGACGTCGTGGTCGAGACGGGCGACTCGGGCCCCGTGACGCCGGTCGGCATCAACCTGCCCAACGACCAGACGATCCGCGAGCGCTACGGCAGCAAGTCGGTGTCGCTCTCGAACGCGACCGAGGCCTACGACCGATCGACGCTGCCAGAGTTCCGCCGCGAGTTCGCCTGGAGCGACGCCGAGGCGGAGCGCGCCGAGAAATGGAGCAGCTTCGCGTCCGAGCTGACGACCAACATGCACGAAGTGATCGGGCACGGCTCCGGGGTCATCCGCGAGCACCTGAACGGCAACCCGCAGGGCGTGCTGAAGGAGCAGTACTCGGCGCTCGAGGAGTCGCGCGCCGATCTCGTCGCGCTGTACTTCGTCCCCGACAGGAAACTCGTCGCGCTCGGCCTCGTCGACGAAGCGGACCACGAGGAGATCGTGCTCGCCGAGTACGAGGCCTACGCGAGGAACGCGCTCGTGCAGCTGCGGCGCGTCCGCGAGGGCACGCAGATCGAGGAAGACCACATGCGCAACCGGCAGATGATCGTCGGCTGGCTGCTCGCCAATTCCGCGGCCATCGAGGTCCGCCGCCGCGACGGCAAGACGTACTACGTGGTCGTCGACGCCAAGGCGTTCCAGCGCGATTGCGGCCGGCTGCTCGCCGAGGTGCAGCGAGTCAAGTCGGAGGGGGATTACGAGGCGGCGAAGGCGCTGTTCGAGACCTACGGCGTGCACTTCGATCCCGCGCTCCGCGACGAAGTCGTCGCGCGCGTCGATCGGCTGCAGATGCCGTCCTACACGGGGTTCGTGCAGCCACGCCTCGAGGCCGTCCGCGACGGCCAGGGTCACATCACCGACGTCAAAATCTCGTATCCGCTGGACCTGGCGGCGCAGATGCTGGAGTATTCCGGACGTCAATGAAACCGATCGCGGCGGCCGCGGCGCTGTGCCTCCTGCTGCAGGTCCCCCAGCAGCAGGCCGGGCAGATCGTCACGGCCCCGCGCCCGCAGCCGCCGGAGGGCGTCCCCGAGCCGCTGCCAGTTCTGAACCTCGAGCGCGCGTGGATGGACGTCACGCCCTTCTGGGCGCTGCTCGACGAGGAGACGACGCGCGCCGGCGATCGCGTGGCTATCCGTAACCCGGGACCCGCGCGTAACTACGCCGTGCGCGCCATCGGACGCGCCGAGGATCCGGCCCAGGTGCGCCGCCTGCTCGGCCTGGCGGCGGTGTCGCCTTCGACGAAGGCCGAAGCCATTGCGCAGTCTCTCCACGGCTTCGATCCCGTCAACGACGCCGCGCTGCTTGCGCTCGTGACCCAGTGGTTCCGCGATTTCATACTCGGTGAACCGGCGTCGACGCGCGAGGCGCGAATGCTCAGGGCCGATGCCGTGGCGAAAGGCATGTCGCACATCGCCTACGCGACGCCCGACCAGGTCACCGCAATCGAATCGCTGCTCGCCGACGCGCTGGTGGAGTCGACGACGAGCGTGAAATTCGCAGGCGACTACGTGTCGATGCTACGCGCCTTCGAAGCGCTGGCGCGCGTCAACGCGAGACTGGTCCACTACGGCGACACGACGATCGAGCAGCTCGCGACAGCGGCGAAGGGCGACACCATCCACGGTACCGATTCGGCGGGACGGTTGTATGCCTTCATGGCGCTCGTCAATGCCCGCGCCATGACGCCGGACATCGAACGGAAGGCGCTGAAAGACAACGACTGGCAGATCCGGCGCGCCGCGGCCGCCCTGCTCGCCGGCGGTGGCGGCGGTCTCGACGACGACGCCCGGCTGATCGAGATCCGCGACGCGCTCGACGACACCAGCCCGCACGTCCGCTACGAAGCGATCCGTGCCTGGGGACGTCACGCCGCCAGGACGAACGGCTGCGCGCCGCTGGTCGACGCGTTGAAGGACACCGACCCGCACGTCGCCCTCCAGGCCTTCGATCTGCTCGGCACGCTCTGCCTCGACGACGAGGAGATCACGAACCGGCTCGACACCGAGAGCGAGACCCCGCAGGGGTTCGACTGGCAGCGGCCTACGCACGCGTTCGTCGCGCTGGCGAAGCGATCGTCTGAGAAGTCGGCCCTCCGCATGGAGGCCTACACCACGCATCCCGTCTGGTGGGTTCGCATGTATGCGTCGTTCGCGGCCGCCGGCGCGAAGGATCTGCTGCGCCTCGATCGGCTTGCCTACGACGAGAACGACAACGTCCGCGAGGCCGCGATTCCGCATCTGAAAGCGCTCGATCCCGAGCGCGCCGAGCGCGCGATTCTGGCGGCGCTCGAGCGCACCGACGTTCAGCTCATTCACACCGTCGCCGGCATCGTCAAGGAATGGCCTGCGGCGCCCCGCAACGTTGCGCCGCTCGTCGCGTCGCTGGACCGCCTGACGCGGCTGCACAGCATGACCTCGCGCGACGGCCGCATGGCGCTGGTCGACGCGATCGAGCGCCACGCGACGCCGGACGATCACGCGCAGCTTCTCCCGTGGCTCCGCGACTTCGATCCCGCAGTCGCGGCGCGCGCGGCCGACGTCATACAGCACTTGTCGGGAAGACCGGCGAAGGCCGACCCCGTCACGGCGGCCCACATTCCGACGCAGCCGTTCCCGAACCTCCTGCAGTGCGTCGTCGTCAACATGTCGCCGGGCAAGCCCTTCAAGATCCGGATGAAGCCGGACGCAGCGCCGATTGCCGTGGAGCAGTTCCTCAAGCTCGCGACCATGGATCGGTACTACAACGGGCTGACGATCCATCGCGTCGTGCCGAACTTCGTCATCCAGGGCGGCAGTCCGGGCGCCAACGAGTACGCCGGCTACAAGGAATTCCTTAGAGACGAAATCGCCGCGAGCAACGTTCGCGGGTCCGTCGGCCTGTCGATCCGAGGCCGCAACACTGGCGACGCGCAGTTCTACGTCAACCTCGTCGACAACCCGAGGCTCGACGGCGGCTACACCGTCTTCGCGACGGTGTTCCCGGAAGACATGGACGTCGTCGATCGCATCCAGGAGGGTGATGTGATCCGATCGATCGACGGGACTCCCTGCGGCATGCCGACGCAGCGCCGATAGGGCGTCAGGCGACAGGCGCTTCGAGCAGCCTGATCGTCCCCGCGTCGGCGTCGATCTCGACCTCCACACCGACCGGCAGCGTCCACTGCGGCTGCGCGTGGCCGATCATCGCGCCCTGCCACGCCGGAACGCCGAGTGGCTTGACGTGGTCGGCGAAGATCTCTTCGAGCGTGAGCGCGCCGAAGTTGCCGTTGCCCGGGCCGCATTCCGAGCAGCTCCCGAACACGAACCCCTTGATCTTTCCGAGCACGCCCGCCAGCTTCAGCTGCGTCAGCATCCGGTCGATACGGTAGTAGTCTTCGCCGACGTCCTCGGTGAAGAGAATCGCGTTGTCCCAGTCGGGCAGGTACGGCGAGCCGAGGATCGCGGTCATCACGGTGAGATTGCCGCCGAGGAGCCGCCCGCGCGCCTTGCCGGGCGTGATGGTCTGATGACGGAACTCGGTCTGAACGAGCGCGTTGCGATCGGAGAGTCCCTGCTTGTTGCCGTAGGTCACCAGCTCGCCGTTGAACAGCACGCGCTTGTAGTAGTCGAGCGAGTAGCTGTCCCACCGGCCGAGGCCGATCGGGCCGTGGAACGTGACGAGTCCGGCCCTGGCGTGAATCGACAGCAGCAGCGCGGTGATGTCGCTGTAGCCGATCAGCACCTTCGGGTTGCGGCGGATCGTGTCGAAGTCGAGATGCGGCAGCAGCCGCGCGCTGCCCCAGCCGCCGCGGATCGCGTGCACGGCCGCGACCGACCTGTCGCCGAACGCCTGGTTGATGTCGTCGGCGCGGGCCTTGTCGTCGCCCGCCAGGTAGCCGTGCCGATCCAGCAGGTGCGGGCCGATCGTGACCTTGAATCCGAGCGCCTCCAGCGACTCCTTCGCGATCTGCAGTTCGACCGAATTGAACGTCGCGTTCGCGGGCGCGACGAGCGTCACTGTGTCGCCGGCCGCGAGCCGCTTTGGCTTGAGCACTGACGCCGCTTCGGTCGGGCGCGCGGGCGCCGGAAGCGCCGACACCACGGCCGCCATCGCGGCCGATTGAAGAAACTCGCGTCGCTGCATGTCGGCGATTCTATCCGAGGGCGCGGCAAGCCTAGTGCAATCGGGACTTCAGGAAGCGCCCGGTGTGCGACGCCTTGCACTTGACGACGGCTTCGGGCGTGCCGGTGACGATCACCTCGCCGCCTGCGTGTCCGCCCTCGGGTCCCAGATCGATGACGTGATCTGCCGTCTTGATCACGTCCATGTGATGTTCGATCAGCATCACCGTGTGCCCCGCATCCACCAGCCGGTTCAGCGACGCGAGCAGGTGCTCGATGTCGGCCAGGTGCAGGCCGGTCGTCGGCTCGTCGAGGATGTAGACCGTGTGCTTCGATCGCTGGAGCGTGCTCAGCTCGGTCGCGATCTTGATGCGCTGCGCCTCGCCGCCCGACAGCGTCGTCGACGACTGGCCGAGCGTCAGGTAGCCGAGGCCGAGATCGTCGAGCACCTTGATCTTCCGCTGGATCGCGGGCTCCGCGGCAAAGAACGGAACGCCTTCCTCGACCGACATGTTCAGCACGTCGGCGATCGTCTTGCCCCGCACGGTGACTTCGAGGGTCTCGGGGTTGAACCGCGCGCCCTTGCACGCGCCGCACATGACCTCGACGTCCGGCATGAAGTACAGCTGCGTCGTGATCGCGCCCTCGCCCTGGCATTCCTCGCAGCGGCCGCCAGCGACGTTGAAGCTGAAGCGCCCGGGCTTGTAGTCGCGTTCGCTCGAGAGCGGCGTGGACGAGAACAGATCGCGGATGGCGTCGTAGAACCCGATGTAGGTGGCCGGGTTGGAGCGGCTGTTGCGGCCGATGGCGGACTGGTCGATGCTCACCACGCGATGCACGTGCTCGACGCCGTCCACGGCGTCGTGCCTGCCCGGCAGCGTCCTCGTGTCGACGAGGCGCTTCCAGAGCGCCTTGTAGAGGACGTCGTTGATCAACGTGCTCTTGCCCGATCCCGACGCGCCGGTGATCGCGATCATCGTCGCGAGCGGAAACGTGACGTCGATCGACTTGAGGTTGTTCTCGCGCGCGCCGCGCACGACGAGCGCGTGGCCGTTCCCCTTCCGCCGCTGAGCCGGCGTCGCGATCGATCGCTTGCCGGAGAGGTACTGGCCCGTCGGCGACTCCTTGCACGTCAGGACGTCCTGCAGCGCGCCTTCGACGACGACGCGGCCGCCGTGGACGCCCGCGCCAGGCCCCATCTCGATCAGATGATCGGCCGCGCGAATCGTATCCTCGTCGTGCTCGACGACGATGACGGTGTTGCCGATGTCGCGGAGGCTCTCGATCGTCCGGATCATCTTGACGTTGTCTTTCGGGTGCAGCCCGATGCTGGGCTCGTCGAGGACGTAGAGCATCCCCATCAGGCCGGATCCGATCTGCGTCGAGAGCCGGATCCGCTGCGACTCGCCGCCCGACAGCGTGCCGGAACGTCGGTTGAAGTTCAGGTAGTCGAGCCCGATGCCGAGGAGGAGCTCCAGCCGTCCGCGGATCTCCTTCAGCACCTGACGGCCGGCGTCGGCGCCGCGGCCCGACGGCTTGATCGTACCGAGAAACGCGTGCAGCTCGTCGAAGTTCAGCTGGCCGATGTCGTAGATCGACTTGCCGCCGATGGTGAAGAGCGATCGCGTCTTCCGGAGACGCGCGCCCTCGCAGTCGGGGCACGTCTGCTCGACCATCACCTTGTCGAGCCAGGCCTCCATGTTCGAGTT
>Ga0066903_100000238_pt1 | contig 31423 bp, 17 predicted proteins | sample PanSoiMetaGPlot1_FD_67491 | JGI IMG/M metagenome (GOLD analysis project Ga0066903, IMG submission 67491) | Tropical forest soil microbial communities from Panama analyzed to predict greenhouse gas emissions - Panama Soil - Plot 1 (version 2) | ecosystem: Environmental > Terrestrial > Soil >... | reverse complement strand
GGCGCCCACGGTCTTGGAGTTGAACGCCGCGTTGCTGACGACCAGGCTGACGGCGTCGCTGCCGACCACGCCCGCGCCGAGCGACCCGTGCGCCGTCGCCGCCGCCGTGCCGTCGTACGGCTTGTTGTCCGCCGTAATCGTCGCCGCGAGCGACTTCGCCGTGATGTCAGCGGTCAGCCCTGAAGGCTGCGTCAGCGAGTAGTTGGCTTGATCCGCGCCGGTGATGCTGAGGCCACTCACCGTCACGGCCTTCGCCGTGCCGACCGTCTTGTCGGCGAAGCTGACGTTCGAGCCCGCCGCCGACAGATTGACGACATCGCCGCCGACGACACCCACCAGCGCCGCGCTCCCGACGTTGAGCGTCGCCGTGGTGAGACCGTCGTAGACCTTGCTGTTCACGGACAGGCCACTGACGGTGAGCGATTTCGAGGTGATATCCGCCGTCAGCCCCGTCGGCTGTGTCAGCGAATAGTTGGCCGCATCCGCGCCGCCGATGGTCAGGCCGCTGACCGTGACAGGCTTGGCCGTGCCGACGGCCTTATCTGCGAAACTGCCGCTCGCGCCCGCCGTCGACAGGCTGACGTCATCGCCGCCGACGACACCCGCCAGCGTCGCGCCGCCCGTGGCGAGCGTCGCAGCCGTCTGGCCGTCGTACACCTTGCCGCTCGCGCTGACGCCGTTGACCGTCACCGATTTCGCGGTGATGTCGGCGGTCAGCCCCGTCGGCTGCGACAGCGAGTAATTGCCCGCATCCGCGCCGCTGATGCTGAACCCGCTCACCGTGACCGCTTTCCCGGTGCCGACGCCCTTGTTCGCAAAGCTGCCCGTTGCGCCAGCTGCCGACAGCGTCACAGCGTCGCCGCCGATGACGCCCGACAACGCTGCGCTGCCCGTGTTGAGCGGTGCCGACATGCCGCCGTCATACACCTTGCTGCTCGCGGTGACGCCTGTGATCGACAGCGGGGCCGCGGTGATCGTCCCGTTCGTCGCGTTGACGAACGTGACCGCGTAGTTGTTGCCGCTGTTGCCGTCGCTGACCGTGCCGGCCGGAACCAGTGTCTTGTTGCCCGAACCGACCGCCTTGCTGGAGTACGCCTCAGACCACGCGGCCGAGTCGCCGGGCGCCAGACTGCCGGAGGTGATTGACGGCGTCGCGGACGCGCTCGTGGTGCCGTCGTACTGTTTCGAGTTGCTCGCGGCGGTCACGGTGATTGTTCGTGCCGTGATGGTGCCCGTCGTGTTGTTCACGAACGTGACCGCGTAGTCGTTGCCACCGTTGCCGTCGCTCACCGTGCCGCTCGGAATCAGCGTCTTGTTCCCGGCGCCGACGTGCTTGGTGGAATAGGCCTGCGACCAGGTGACCGTGTCGCCCGAGGCCAGGCTGCCCGAGGTGATGGTGGGCGTCCCCGAAGAGCTCGTCGTGCCGTCGTACCCCTTCGAAGCGGAGGCGGCGGTGACGGTGATGGCCCTGGTGCTGATGACGCCAGTCGTGTTGTTGACGAACGTGTAGGAGTAGTTGTTGCCGCTGTTGCCGTCGCTGACCGATCCGCTCGGTATCAGCGTCTTTCCGCTGCCGGCATGCTTGTCAGCGTAGGCTTCGCTGAAACCGGCCGTGTCGGTGTTGACAAGTGCCGGCGCGAAGTTCGGCGTCGCTGACGCGGTGGTCGTGCCGTCATAGTTCTTCGTGTTCGTCGCCGCGGTCACGGTGATCGCGCGCTTGCCGACGGTCAACGCACCCGAGTTCGACTTGTTGTCGGTCGACACGAGCATGTTCGTGGCCGTAACCGTGAAAGCCGTCGAGGTCATCGCCGTGGTGGTCGCCGACGTGTTGACCGTCATGGTCGACGTCTTCGAGCTGTCGCCCGACGCGAACACGACGGGGTTGGGCGAGAACGAAGCGGTCACGCCAGACGGCAGCGATCCCTTGGACATCGTCGCGTTGAACGCCCCCGTGCTCGTGCCGCGATTGACCGTCACCGTGTAGCTGACGCTGCCGGCCGTGCCGTAGGTCACCGCGCCCGTCTGGCTTCCCACTGACACCGATCCCACCTGATTGTTGCCCTCGAAGGCCGCCTGCACCGTGATGTTGTTGTTGTTGAGGCCGAACGAACAGGTGCTCCCGGCGGTGCTGCACCCGGCAGAGGGGCTGTTCGGCGTGCCCGAGGTGAACGTCCATCCGGTGAAGGTCGATCCGCTGGTCGCCGACGCCGTCAACGTGACCGTATCGGTGTTGCCGAACGAGCTGCTGCAGGTTCCACCGCAATTGATGGTGCCGCTGCCGCCTGAGCTCGTCACCGTGCCCAATCCGGTTCCGCTCTTGGTCACCGTCAGGCTGCGCGAGTCCTTGAAGAACGTCTGCGCCTGCGACTGCGATCCGGTGGCGGTCAGATAGAAGCTGACGTTGAAGTCATCCTCGTCGAGTACCAGGTCGGTGTTGACGATGCGACCGGCGCTGTCGGCCACTGCGGTGAACGGGCCGTGCGTATCGAGCGCCGGCTGTTCGACGAACGTCAGGGTCACGGTCTCGCCCGGCACCCAGCCGCCACCGCTGATCGTGGCCGTCTGACCCGGCAGGTAGTCGCCTTTGTCGGTTGTGATCGTGGCGAAGCCGTACAGCTCGCTGCTCTTCAGCGGTTGCGTCGCGCCCGATGACGCGCTGCCTCCGGACAGCAGGAGCAGCCCGTCGTTCGGGCCCGTGCGCTGATTCAAGGCTTCGCTGAGACTCAGCGCGGCCGCTGCGGCCCACGTCCGTCCGGCCGAGGGACCGCTTGTCGCGAAGAAGGTTCCGTGTGCGCCCTGCCATTCGACGAACACGTCGGCGGCGGTCGTCGCGCTGCCGCCGGCGCTGCCGCCAACCAGGAGCACCTGGTTGTTGTGCGGCAACAGGATCGCCAGCTGGCGCTGACGCGGCGCGCTCATCGCATTGTCGGCCGCGCTGAACAGGTTCATCGCGGGGTCGTACACTTCACCTGACGCCAGCTCGCTGGACGCGCCCGCGCCGCCCGCCACGAGCACCTTGCCGGACAACAGCGTGGTCGCCGAATGCCCGGCGCGCGCCGTCAACAGCGACGGGCCCGCGACGATGCTGTCGCTGTAGGGATCGAAGATGTCGACGGCGGCCACGACGCCGTTGCCGTCGAACCCTCCACTGACGAGCACGCGCCCATCGTGCAGCTGCGCCGCGGCGTGTCCCGTTCGCGCAGCCGAGAGCACCGATGCCGCCAGCTCGAAGTGTTCCGTCGCGGGATTGAAGATCTCGATCGTGTCGAGCGGCGTTCCGCCGTCGTCGCCGCCAGCGATCACGATGCGCCCATCGTCGAGCGCCGTCGCCGAGTGGCCTGACCGCGCTCGGTACATCGGCGCGATCGTGGTCCATGCGTTCGCCTGCGGATCGTAGAGCTCCGCAGACGCCAGCGCCTGGCCCGACGCGCCGACGCCGCCCACCACCAGCACGCGCCCGTCCTGGAGGAGCGACGCGGTGTGGTTGGCGCGCGCGGTCTCGAGCGACGGCGTGGCGAGAAACCGTCCGCCATCGGGGCTATAGCGCTCGGCCGAGGACAGGACGGCGCCGCTGGCGCCAAGCCCGCCGACGACCAGGACGTGGCCGTCGTACATGAGAGCCGCGGCAGCTCCGGCGCGCGCCGCCGTCAGGTCACCGGTGGGTGCCCACGCGTTCGACGGGACGCTCGGAACGGCCGCTTTCAGAAGGGTGGAGACAAATGCCAGTGCGCACAGCGCGCTGATGCCGGCCGCTGCACGTCGGGGGGAGCAAAAAAGCTTTCTCATGCCGGCGGCAGAGAACAAGCCCGTTGCCACATCGGCAAAAGGTCGCAGAAAGGCCGAAATTTGGCCTCACTCGCGCAGAATAGTCCGTCCGATAGATGCTCGAATCAGCTTCTTGCCGCTGGTTATCAGCCTGACATCCTGAAAAAGGTCTGCTTCACGACGGACTTTTGATGGCGACCTGGCAGCTCGTGTCATGAACCGTCCGCTGCCGAAAAGAACTGAATCATCTCCGCGACACCTGTCATCGAAATGACTGCGTGCCACGACGAACAGCGTCGTCGTTGGCACGGAGTCGTTCGATCGTCCCGGAGACGGCCCTTTGAATCCCGCCTGATATTCAGCGACGCGTCGTCATCACCTGGGGCACACATGCGCATTGTGTTTGATGGCGCGTCCCTGCCGACGCTACGGGCTCGGTTAGCGATCGTCGGAAGGGTCGTTGATGCATGTAACGTGGGTCACGGTGACCGTCTTTGATCAGACGACACGAGCATGTCTGAAGCGCAGGAACATGAGCTCAAGTTCTCGGTTGACGAGAACATTCAAGCCAAGTTCTCGCTGGTCCCCAGCCTGACCCACGGCGCCGCCGAGCTGTTGAAGCGAACCTTTGGCTGGGCTCGCTTTCAGATCGAACCGATGCGGGTCGAGTCGCTGCGCGATGAATACTTCGACACCCGCGACTGGAAGCTTCAGAAGGCCGGAGTCTCGCTACGCGTCCGGCACGCGGATTCGACGCTCGAACTCGCCGTCAAGATTCTGGTCAGCCTCGTCAAGGGTGAGTTCAAGCGGACAGAGCGATCGCAAATCATTTCTTCGGTCGAGTACGACGCACTTGTCCGCTCGGGTTTTGTGAAACTGGCGATGTTGGCAGACGTTCAGGACTTACGCGCCGAGTCTTGCGAACTTTGCCTCTCGATTGAGAATCAGCGGCAGTACTTCTCCGTTTCACAAAACGATGAGCGCTACCGGCTGGCGCTCGATACATTCGTATTCGTCGATCCCAAGACCTCCGGAAAGAGTTCACCGAACTTCGAGGTCGAGCTCGAGGCGGAAAGCAGCGCCGCGAGAATGAAGCTGCCGACGGTGCGAAGACAGCTCATGGACGTGCTCGAAGGGCAGATGGAGTTCTCTGCAAGCTCGAAATACGACCGCGGCGCGGAATTCATCAAAGCGCTACGGCAGGCGGCACAGGCGGATCGGCCGTCAGTTTTCATCGTTCACGGTCATACCAAAGCCGTCGTCGATCACACCGCGCGGTTCCTCGAGAGCGGCGGCGCCAAAGTGATCGTCCTGAGCGAGCAGCCTGACCGAGGACAGACGATCATCGAGAAGTTCGAGCAGTACTCGCGACGGACTGATTACGCTGTCGTGTTTCTCACGGCGGACGATCGCGGCGGACCAGCCGGCTCGAGCACCACGAATCACCGAGCACGCCAGAACGTCATCTTCGAGCTGGGGTTTTTCGTGGCGGCGCTCGGTCGCGGTCGCGTCTGCGTTCTGCGCGACAAAGGAGTCGAGATGCCGTCCGACTACAGCGGTGTGGTCTACCTCTCGATCGACTCCGCCGGCGCGTGGAAGACGACGCTTGGCCACCGCCTTCGTGATGCTGGAATCCACTTCGACATGAATCGCGCGGGCGTGGCGAACGACTGAGGACCGGCGGGACGGAGCCGCTGTCCTTTCAGACGGCGGCCCACCCCGCGGTTTCCGGTTCACCGAAGCGGCAGCCAGATCTTCGTTTTGAGCTCTGGCGGCAGTACCGTGCGCGCGTCGTTCAGGTACTCCTCCACCACGGGCGCGTCGCCCACCTCCTCCCCGCTCTGCGGCAGCCACGTGCCGTAGAGCCATGTGTACGGGCGCTCGAGCTCCGCATACGGGCCCACGTGCAGCGTCACGGCATAGCGGCCGCCGCGGATCTCGCGGAGCTGCAGGTCGCCGCTCGGCGTCCAATCGGCCGGCACCGAGATGCACGCGTCGGATCGCAGCGCGTCGCGCGGCGTGGCCGACGGATCGTCGTAGTAGATGCCGAACGAGCGCGTGGCCGGGCCAAACAACCCCTGCCCCGCCGCGATCGTCGACAGCCGCTGGAACGTCGTGCCGATCGTCTGGTAGTCGCCGCGATGAGCGAGCGTCGCCACGCGCACCGGCCGGGTTTCCTCAATCGTCGCCTGATACGCCATCTCCATGTCGTCCTCCATTCGCCCGGTTGCGGGCATGGGAACGAACGACGCCCGGTATCGCGCCGGCGGAACGCCGTACGCGGCCTTGAAGGCTCGCGTGAACGCCTCCTGACTTCCGTACCGGGCGCGCCGCGCGATGCGCGGCACCGGCCGATCCCCGGCAATCAACTCCACCGCCGCCCGATGCAGCCGCAGCCGGCGGATCGTGTCGGCCGCCGTCTCGCCCTGCATCGCGCGGTAGATGCGATGGAAGTGATAGGGCGACAGGCACGCCACGTCGGCCAGGCGCGCCAGATCGAGCGCGTCGTCCAGGTGATCGGCCAGCCAGGTGACCACCCGCTCGAGGCGGATGGCGTAGTCCTGCGACCTCACGGCTCGTTCGTTCATGGTCGCCAGCGTACGGGATGCGGTTTGACTCAGGTTGCGGAGTTGCGGCGCGGCGCGAACAGCCGGTCGAAGTTGCCGCCCAGGATGCAGGCGCACGCCTCGGGCTCGACGCCGATCTCGTCGAGCGCCGTCATCTGCGCGCCGTAGATGACTCGCCGCCAGCCCCGCGCGAAATACGAGGAGTCGGTGCCGAAGAGCAGCCGGCCCGGCCCCACAATCGCCAGCGCGCGGCGAAAGACTTCCACCAGCGTCAGCCCCGGCATGTACTTCAGCCAGCCGTTCGAGCTCGACGTGTCCAGATGGATGCTCGGGCAGAGGTCGGCGGCCATCAGCGCCTCGCGAAAGAAGCCGGCGCCAAAGTGCGGGATGATGACCGGCACACCAGGAAACTGCGCGGCCATCGCCGCGACCGCGAGGGGATCGCCGAGCCGCAGGTCGAACCGGTTCGGCAGGTTCAGCTTCGCGCGAGCCTCAATCGACAGATACCCGCAGTGCACGAAAATCGCGCCGCCTGACGAGGCGGCCGTCTCGAAGATCTTCGCCACGCGATCGTCCGCGATCTGATAGCGGTGCATCGCGGGAAACAGACAGGCACAGCGCAGGCCCTGCTGCGCGAAGGCGCGCCCCACCCGATCCGCAGCATCTGGGGCTGTAGGGTTCACGGCGAAGTAGCCGACGAACCGATCAGGAAAACGCGCGACCGCGGCGGCCACCGAGTCTTCGTCGCCGGGCACGCTGGCCATCAGTGCCGCACGCGACACGCGATGGCGGTCCAGCTCAGCGATCCAGCGAGCGGCCAGGACGTCGGCGGCGCCCGGAGCTTCCCACCCGAGCTCCGCCGCGACCGCGCCGGCGTCGGGCGCGCGCTCGGGATACCGCTCGCGGCCGATCGCTTCGAAGAAACGGGTCGAGAAGAAATGACAGTGCGCGTCGTGAAGCACCATCAGAACGAGTACTCGAAGCCGATGAGCGGCGTCACCTTGTCGCGCACACCGTGATTGTCGAGGGCGAACAACAGGTTCCCGTCGAGCAGCAGGCGATCGAAGAGATTGATCTTGAAGCCCAGCGCGCCGCTGATCTCGTTGAACGAATCCTGCGAGAAACCGATGTTGCGGAAGACCGACTTGCCGTCGAGCGCGTGAAAATCCTGCGGGCTGATGCGCTCCGCGTTGATCAGGTACCGGCCGAGGACATCGAACGCCAGCGTCAGGTGATCGTTCGCGGCGACGTCGATGCCCAGCCCGTAGGTCGCCTGATCCGGGAAGTCCGCTGACTCGCCGGTCGACGGGTTGCCGGCGAGCACGCTCGAGCCGTTCCACTGATAGCTCGCATTGAGATGCGGCGACACGCGCTGCAGCGTGGTCGAGTAGAACACGAACGGCTGCACACCCGCGGTGCCCGTGCCGAGCAGGTTCATCTCGTCGCCCGACGGGAGCCTGACGTCGGCGCCGAATGCCGCGGCGCCCAGCCGCCCCGAGCCCGCCGAGCCTTTGAGCCGAATGGTCACGTCGCCCAGACCCGTCGCATCGCCAATGGCGGTGAACGTGCGCGTGTTCCCGACGTCGCCGTTCGACTGGCGGAAGAAATGCGTCAGCGGATTGGTCGTGCCGAGCCGCTGAATCGTCGCGTCCGACACCACTTTCAGGCTGTTCGACACGAACGGCACCGCCAGCGACACGTCGAACCGGTCGGTGACGCCGATGGTGACGAACGTCGTGAACTGGCTCACGGTCGCCGTGATCGAGTTGACCGTCGTCACCACGTCCTGGCGCCCACCCAGCAGCTGCGCGTTGTCGTGCGTGAAGACAGCCGGCACCTGGTGGAGATCGAGGCCTTCGACCGTATCGAAGGTGAATCGCTGCGCCGCAAAACCGAACGACACACGGCGCGAGCCGATCGTCTCGGCGCGATCCGTGAGAATCGGCCCGAAGCTCTGCGTCGAGCGCTGAAAGACGCCGGTGCTCGGATCGAGGCGATACGTGAACCCTGACGCCGGCGACGGCAGCGGCACCGTCACGAACTGGCTGACGAGCGCCGTGCCGAACTTGCCGAAGTCCGACTGAAAGTCGTTGTTGAAGTGGGCCGAGTGCGACTGCTCGCCCGGCAGCGTCGCTTCGCTGTCGACGATGAGCCCGTTCGGGCCGTACAGGTCGGTGAACAGCGTGGCGAGGTTCTTCACGGGCGCGAACAGGTTGTACGGACTCTGCGCGGCCGCGGGCGCCGACGCCATCAACACACACGTCACACACCACAGGCCCACCATCACACGAACGGTCAGTCGTCGACGCGTCATCGTCCGATCTCTTGAATCACCCAGCCCGAGGCGGCGTGGGTCAGGGTCATGGTCTGTACGCTCTCGGAGGTCTGCTGACGGCCGGCGGCGTCGATGGTATCGCGGCGCCGCAGCCGCACCAGCGCGTTGGCGCCGCGGTGCTCGATCGACAGAATCGTGACGTTCACGCGCTGCGACGTGACGGCGCGGAAGCCGTCCTCGATGCGGCGCTGCTCGTCGGGCGTCAGATTGGGCTTCACGCTCCGGAAGAGCGCGAGGTCCTTTGTTTCGATCGCGCGCGCGTAGGTCGCCACGACACGCCGGATCGCGTCATCGTCTGTTTCAGCTCCCCGCACAGGGCTCGCAACTTCTTCGCGGCGCGCCGCCGGCGCCTCCGCGCGCGGCAATTCCGCAGAGACGACCGGCGTCGATGGTTCGGGTGGCGGCGCAGCCCGCGCAGGCGCAGGCGGCACTGGTACCGCCGGAGGCGGTGCAACGGTCTCCGGCACAGGCGATGCGACTCGCGGCGGTGCCGCGTCCTGCGACGCGGGGGAAGTGGCCGGCGGCGGGGACGGTGTGGGCGGCTGTGCCGTAGCTGGACGCCGCGAGTCGGGTACCGCTGGCGCGCTCGCGACCTGCCGCGAAGGTGGCGGCGCAGGAGCAACTCTGGGAGCGGCGGCGTCATGCCGAGCCGAGTCGGACGTCCTGGCCTGACCCGCAAGCCGCGCCGACAGGTCGGCCACCGCGGGCGCGCCCGGATCGATGGCGCGCGCTTCAGCCAGCGCGGCGTTTGCGGCGGCTGTGTTCCCCGCCGCCAGAAGCTCACCCGTTTTGGCAATCGCCTCGTCGAAGCGCTTCAGAGCGAGCCGGGCGGCATCGCGAATCCGCGTCGCATCGCGCTCGTCCGGCGTGGCGCGCAGCACTTCATCGGCGTACGCGAGCGCGCCCCGATAGTCTCGCGACTCGAGGCTCGCCGTGGCCTGCCCCAGCCGCTCGCGTACGAAGGCATCCGTCGCCGCCACAAGTGGCTGGCTGTCGAGCGGCTTCTTCTGCGCGTGCGTCCAGATCCAGAACGACGCGACAGCCACAAGCGCGGTGGCGACAATCGCGGCAAAGGCGATGTACGGCTTTCGGCCGGCGGGCGCCGCCGCCTGCGGCAACGGCACGGGTGCCGTAGTGTCGGCGTACGCCGCGGTCGTTTGCGCCCGCGAACCACTCGGGGACGTTCCCGTTCCGCCGCCGACCGATCCCACGATCCTGAATACGCCCGAATGCCCCGACTCGAGATCGCGCCGGACGCGCTTCAGATCCGCGCGCAGCCCTGCCGAGTCCTGATAGCGGAGCTCGCGATCCTTCTCCAGGCAGTTGTTGATGATCTCCTGGAGCCGAAGGGGCATCTCCGGCTGAAACACGACGGGCGCCACGGGCGCGCGCGTCAGAATGGCAGAGAAGACCACCGCGGACGTTTTCCCCGTGAACGGCTGATGTCCCGTCACCGCCTCGTACAGCACGACGCCCAGAGAAAACAGATCGGTACGGCCATCGAGCGGTTCGCCGGTCACCTGCTCGGGCGACATGTACGAGATGGTGCCCAGCGTGACACCCTCGGCCGTCCGATCGCGCGTCGAGCCGGTCGACGTCGCCCCCGGCGTGGTCTGCGAAATCAGCTTCGCGAGGCCGAAGTCGAGAATCTTGACCGGCCCGCGTTCGACCAGGAAGAGATTCGCGGGCTTGATGTCCCGATGGATGATGTCGTGGCGATGTGCCGCGTCAAGTGCGTCAGCCACCTGGATGCCGAGTTCGACCGATTCGTGGATCTTGAGCGGCGAGGCCGCCAGCCGATCGCGCAGCGTCTGTCCTTTGAGCAGCTCCATCACGATGAACGGCTGGCCATCGGACTCGCCGATGTCGTAAATCGTGCAGATGTTGGGATGATTCAGGCCCGAGGCCGTGCGCGCTTCGCCGTGCAGCCGCTCGATCGCCAGTCGATCCTTCGCCAGATCCTCGGGTACGAACTTGAGCGCGACAGGCCGGCCGAGGCGGGTATCTTCGCCCGCATAGACGACGCCCATGCCGCCGGCGCCCACCTGGCCGGTGATCCGATAGTGAGAAACAGTCTTGCCGATCACGATCGCTCGAAGCAGGTCATGCTACACCTAACGCAGACATGTTGACTCGACGATCCACGAGGAGAGCGTTCCTTCGCACCGTGGGCACTACCCTGGCCGGCGTCGGCGGTCGCAGCATGCTCTCGATCGCCGCGACACCGCACGACGCGCTCGAAAAGAGCATCGCCGAACTCCAGGCGGACATGGCGGCGGGCAGGACCACGGCCGCTCAGCTGGTGCGCTTCTATCTCCAGCGCATCGCCGCCTTCGATCAGGCGGGACCGCGGCTGAACGCCGTGCTGTTCGTCAATCCACACGCGGTCGCCCAGGCGCAGGCGCTCGATGCCGAACGTTCGAAGAAAGGTTCGCGCAGCCCGCTCCACGGGATTCCGGTCCTCCTCAAGGACAACTTCGACACGAACGACATGCCGACCACAGGCGGGTGCCTGGCGCTCTCGGGAATCGTTCCGAGGAACGATGCCTTTCAGGTCAGGCGGCTGCGCGAGGCCGGAGCGATCGTGCTCGGCAAGGTCAACCTGCACGAGCTCGCGCTCGGGCTGACCACCATCAGTTCGCTCGGTGGGCAAACCATCGATCCATACGATCTGAAACGAGCGCCTGGCGGATCCAGTGGAGGATCGGCCGTCGCGGTCGCCGCCAACTTCGCCGCGTTCGCGCTGGGCACCGACACCAGTGGATCGATCCGCATTCCAAGCTCGCACAACGCCATCGTCGGGCTACGGCCGACTGCGGGGCTGTCCAGCCGATCGGGCATCATTCCGTTCGGCCACACGCAGGACACCGGAGGTCCCATGGCGCGGACCGTGGCGGACGTCGCGGCGGTGCTCGACGCCACGGTTGGCTACGATCCGGCCGATCCGATCACCGCGACGAGCGACGGACACATCCCTCGGACGTACCTGTCGTCGCTCGATGCGGATGCCGTGAAGCGCGCCACGCTGGGTGTGCTCGCGGAATTCTTCGGCGCGGCGCCGGAAGACCAGGAAGTCGGCGGCGTTGTCCGCGCCGCGCTTGGAGAGATGCGAGCGCAGGGCGCGACCGTCGTCGACGTGGCGGTTCCGGGCCTTGCGGGACAGTTGATGGCGTCCAATCTCCTTTCTCAGGAGCTGAAGTTCTATCTGGGCGACTACCTGAAGCGATCGGGTGCCGGTGTGATGTCGGTCGAGGAACTGCTGGCGTCAGGTCTGCACACGGCGCAGATCGGGGGCTTTCTCGAACTCGCCAACGGGCAGCCGGACGACTACCTGAAGAGCGAAGACTACCGGAGGCGGCTTGCCGCCCGAGAAGCGCTGGCGGCGGCGGTTGTCAGCGTCATGGACAACGCCCGCGTCGACGCGATCGTGTATCCGACAGCGCGACGCATCGCACCCATCGTCGGCGGCAACCAGCTCGGAAGCAATGCCGCCCTGTCGGCGCAAACAGGACTTCCGGCGATCACTGTGCCGGCGGGGTTCACAGCGAGCGGATTTCCAGTGGGCATCGAGATGATCGGCCGGCCTTTCTCAGAACCCACGCTCATCGCGCTCGCGTACGGGTACGAGCGCGGCACCGCACATCGGCGACCGCCAGCGACGACACCGGCCGCCGCGCGAGGACGCGTCACAAAGGCAGCCATCACCGGCGCGCCCCGCCCGGACGCAGGTATTGTGCGATTCGAGGTCGTGGCGACGGGCGCGCAAACGGTCCCGCCGTCAGATATCGGCCTTCGACTCCGGGCGCGCTTCACGTTCAACGAGCACACCAGGGAACTCGGCTATGCACTGGCGCTCTCCGGACCAGCACGCGATCAGATCGCCGGCGTCTTCTTGCATCGCCGCGCCAATCGGCCGAACGGCGGCGTCGCCTACATCCTGGCGAAGCCGCCGGCGCGGTCGCCGACGTCATCGATGACAGGGACCGTCACCCTGCTCGACGCCGAGGTCGCCGACTTGAAGGCCGGACGCTGCTACGTGTCGGCGGTCAAAAAGAGCGACCCGCGTGTCGGCGTCTCAGCGACTCTTCAGGTTCCGATTACGCGCTCGTGATCGGTGCGATTCAGGATGGCATTCTGCAATCTTCAAGGCAAGCCCTCGTCACGCTGCTGTTGCTGTTGTGTCCGCTCGCGTCGACGGTGCGAGCGCAGAGCAATCCGTCAGGCCCAACAGGGCCGATCGAGCCGCAGGGCGCGTTCCCGGATGCGAGCTTCTTCGCGGCGTTCCGGAAGTACGCGCCCCCTGAGAACTCGTTCTCGCCGTTCTACTCGTGGGACGCCTATCTCGGGCTCGACGTCACCGCGTTCCGGAAGGGCGTTCACGGCGTCGAGCTTGCGACCATCCTCCAAACCGTCGGGACAGAAAACCTGGGCGAGCGCGTCAGCGTCGGCGGCACGGGGTACATTCTCGGCGTCGGATACACGCACGCCTTTCGACGATTCAAGGGCTCGATTGGAATCAGGCACCTCAGCTCTCATCTGACTCGGGATCTCACGCATAAGGAAGAAGACGTGGCCGCGGGCGGCGGGGTCGTCCCCACGGTCAAGGACGCCTCAGAATACAACGTCGTGTTTCTCAAAACGGCCTTCTCCCCTGTTCCGCCGGCTGAAGTCACTGTGATCGTCAACCCGATCAGCTTCGAGTTCGACGGCGACTGGGGCAGTTACGTGAGGCCAGTCCACCTGGACGCACGGTGGACGCTCTGGAAAGGGCGTGACACAGCGCTTGCGGCCGAAACGCAGTTCGAGCTGGGAAGAAATCCCTTCGACACGTACTCGCTGTCGCTCGATCTGTTCAAGCGGGATGCGCCCCGTGGACGACTGCAACTGATGTTTTCAGTGTCACCGGGACACGAGCTGCACCTGAGCCCGATCGTCGGCGCGGTTCTCGACGGCGTGTCGTTTGGCGTGCGGATGAACTTTCGATCGTAGCATGTCGCTATACTCGCGGCGTTAGAGCCGGAGGTCTTATGACGATCCGCCCATTCATTCGCGCCATCACGTTGATGTTCTTCTCCATGATCGTCGTCGGCCGCGCGCAGCAGCCGCCAATCGGCGCGCCCATCCCGCCGCTCGGCACGGGCCCGTTCACGTTCGACACCGCGGAACAACACAAGATTCGCGTGAGTGTGCTGACCCGCGGGCTCTCGCATCCCTGGGCGATCGCCTTCCTCCCCGACGGCGGGCTGCTGGTGACCGAACGGCCCGGCCGAATCCGCGTCATCCGCAACGGCGTCCCCGATCCGACGCCGATCAGCGGCGTGCCGCGCGTGAGGACGGACGGCAACGGCGGCCTGATGGACGTCGCGCTCCATCCGCAGTTCGCCACGAACCGGCTGGTCTATTTCACGTACACGAAGCCGGTCGAGAACGGCAAAGGCACGCCGACGCTCGCGCGGGGGCGCCTCGACGGCAACGCGCTCACCGACGTCCGCGATCTGATCGTGCCGGAGGCGTACGAAGGCAACTCAGGCCTGAACGGCCGCCTCGTGTTCGGGCGCGACGGCATGGTGTACATGTCAACAGGCGGGAACATCGGCAAGGTGGCGCAAGATCCCGCCAGCCTGCGCGGCAAGGTCCTCCGCGTCCGCGACGACGGATCCGTCCCGCCGGACAATCCGTTCGTAAATCGCGCGGGCTACAGGCCGGAGATTTTCACGCTCGGCCACCGCAACACGCTCGCTTTGATCGTGCATCCGGAAACGGGCGCCGTGTGGAACAACGAGAACGGTCCCAATGGCGGCGACGAGATCAACATCATCCTCCCCGGGCGCAACTACGGCTGGCCTCTCCTCAGCTTCGGGCGCGATTATCCCGGCCCGAAGATCTCCGAACACCCGACCCGCGAAGGATTCGAGTCGCCACTCGTCGTGTGGCTGCCTCAGATAGCGGTGGCGGGCATGGCCGTCTACACGGGCGACCGTTTTCCGGCCTGGAAAGGCAACGTCTTCGTGGGCGGCATGCGCACCGGCGGAATTCCGGGCACAGGCCACCTCGAGCGCATCGTGTTCAACGCGAGGACCGAGGAACTGCGACGCGAGTCGATGCTGAACGAGCTCAAGCAGCGAATCAGGGAAGTCCGCCAGGGTCCTGATGGGCTTCTGTATCTGCTCAGCGACGAAGACGACGCCGTGCTGTCGAAGGGCGCGCTCTTGAGGATTGAGCCGACGACCTGATCCTAGGAGTCATCCCGGCGCAGCGCGGAAACCGGATCGACCTGAATCGCCCTGCGCGCGGGCACGTAACTCGCCGCGACGGACACCACGACGAGCAGCACCGACACGGCGACCAGGACCGTCGGATCGGTCGGCGACACGGCGTACAGCATCCCCCGAAGGAACCGGAGCAACCCAAGGGAGGCGACAACACCCGCGCCGACGCCGAGGAGCGACCACGAGATCGACTCGCCGAGCACGAGCCTCATCACATCGACGGCTTGCGCGCCCAACGCGATGCGGATGCCGATTTCGCTCGTCCGCTGCGCAACCGAATAGGCGACCACGCCGGCAATCCCCACGACTGCCAGTACAAGTGCCAGCACCGCGAACCCGGTGAGGATCTGCATCGACAATCGGCGTCCGCCCACAGAGTGGTCGACCACTTCCTCCATCGTACGAACACCTGATACCGGTTGATTCGGCTCGATGTCGGCCAGCGCACGCTTCACCATCGGCGCAAACGCGGCCGGCGCCGTCGCCGTTTTCGTGACGATGCTCATCGTCGGCCACGCGGCCTGGTTATACGGACGGAAGACCGTCGGTCGGACGTCGACGTCGAGAGCGTTCAGTCGCGCGTTCCGAAACACGCCCACGACCGTCAGCCACGGCTCCGGGCTGTTGAACGGGCCGAGCTTGAGGCGCTTGCCGACCGCGCCCTCGTTCGGCCAGGAACGCTTCGCCAATGCCTCATTCACCAGGACGACTCCCGGCGCCTCCAGCGTGTCCCGTTCGGTGAACTCGCGACCAGCCAGCAGCGCGATGCCGAACGTGCGAAGGACATTCGGACAGACGACGCTGTAGGCCGCGCCAGCCTGGCGCTTGAGCCCGGGATCGGGACGGCCTTCGATCGTGACGGCGCGGCCAGCACCGGCACCGCTGAGCGGAAGATGCGCAATGGCGCTCACCGAGACCACGCCCGGCACGGCGCCGACGCGATCGTCGAGATTCGCGCAGAACCGCGGATGCGCCGGCGGGCCGTAGTAGAGATTCTCCTGCGGCAGCGACATTTGCATCACGAGCACGTTGTGCGGATCGAGGCCTGGTTCAACGCCAAGCAGCCGAGCGACGCTGACGATCATCACGCCCGCGCCTGCCAGCACGACGAGCGTGAGCGCGACCTCGCACGCGAGAAGCCCAAACCGAAGCCGACCGCGGCCGCCCGACAGGCTACGCGCGTCCAGCTTCATCGGATGGCTCACGTCCTGCCGGCACGCCGACAGGGCGGGCGCGAGCCCGAACAGCACTCCGCTCATCACGGACACGCCCAGCGTGAACAGCAGGACGGTCGTGTCGACGCCGATCGCATCGAGCGAGCGCATCGGCACCAGCATCGCGTCGCCCGGCAGCATCGCGCCGAGCAGTCGCGAGCTCAACAACGCAAGCACCAGCCCGCATGCGCCGCCCATACTCCCAAGAACGACGCTCTCCATCAGTAACTGAGCGACGAGTCGTCGGCGTCCGGCGCCAAGCGCCCGCCTGACGGCGAACTCGCGGCCGCGCGTGGCGCCGCGCGCCAGCATCAAGTTCGCCACGTTGACGCACGCGATCAGCAGGACGAAACCGACGACGCCGAGCAGGGCGAACAGCGGCATCCTCACCGACTGGCGCACGTACTCGGCGATCGGCATCACGCGGACGGTCAATCCCGCGTTGGTCGTGGGATGCTCCGCAGCGAGCGCACGGCCGATGACGTCCATCTCGCTGCGGGCGTCGGCGACGGTCGCGCCGCGCTTCAGCCGGGCAATCGACAGGAAGGAATTCGAGTTGCGCTCCCGATCGCCGCGCGTCCAACCGGCCGGTACCCACAGCTGGCGCGGAAGGCTCCAGAACTGGAAGAAGAAATCCGGCGGCATGACGCCGACCACCGTATACGGCTCGCCATCGACGCGGATCGTGCGGCCGACGATGGCGGCGTCCGCCGCGTAGCGGCGCACCCAAAGCCCGTAGCTCAGCACGACGACGCGATCGCGACCGGGTTCCTCCTCCTCGGCAAGGAAGGTGCGCCCAAGCATCGGCTGCACACCGAGGACGGGAAAGAAGGTGGCGGTCACCCTCACGCCCGGCACCTGCTCGGGCTCCCCGTGGCTCGTCAGGTTGTAGCCGCGCCCGGCCGAATCGAAGAGGGCGATGTCTTCGAAGACGTGGTTCCGCGCCTGCCAGTCGCGGTAGTTCGGCAGCGACGTAATCCCGAACACGGACGGATCTTCGACGCGTGTCGTCCAGACGGTCATGAGCCGGTCAGGATCCGGCAGCGGCAAGGGCCTGAGCATGGTGGCGTTGACGAGGCTGAACATCATCGTATTCGCCCCGATGCCGAGCATCAGGACGAGCACGGCGCCGAGCGTGAATCCGGGAGTCGTGCGCAACGTTCGCAGCGCGTAGCGAACGTCCTGCCGCAGCGTACCGAGCGAGGCGAATGTCCCGGCGTCACGGCTGCGTTCGAGCGCCAGCGTGACGCTGCCGAATTGACGACGGGTCGCCCGGTCCGCTTCGACTCCGGCGACGCCGGCCCGACGCAGACGTTCGGCCCGCAGCTCGAGGTGGAGGCGCATTTCGTCGTCCAGATCGGCGTCGAACCGACGCCGGCCGATCGTGAACCGGAGTCGCCGCCACAGGCCACCGAGCGTCATGCGTCCTCCTTACACCGCCAACAGGACGAGCGCGATCGCCCGCGACACCCGCTGGTAGCGCTGCAGCTCGCGCTCCAGATGCTTTCGCCCCAGCGCCGTCAGCCGGTAGTAGCGCGCGCGGCGATTCTCCGGTGTGCGGTCCCACGTGTCCGCGATCCATCCCTTGACGAGCAGCCGCTGGAGCGCCGGATACAGCGATCCTTCCTCGACGTACAGCACGTCGCCGGATCGCTCGCGAATCGCCTCGGCGATCTCGAACCCGTGCAGCTCGTCCGCACGGCCAAGTGTCGTCAGAATCAGGATCTCGAGCGTACCGGGCGGGATGTCCTCGCGATCGGCGGATTTCGTCATAACATAGATAGTCTATGTCAGACACTCTGACGGAGAGGCGCGCAAAAAGGTTGCTGGGGGCCTTTCAAGGCCGGCGGACCTGAAGGTCCGCCCTACATTTGTGCTGGCGTCGGCAGGTTGAGCATGCGGGCGATCTTGGGCCACCGGCCGCTCGCCCGCAGGCCCTTGGCTATCACGAAGCGCAAGTAATACAAGATCGAGTGGTCGTGTTCGGCAACTGCCTTCTCCGCCCAGTCGGCCCCGGTCTCGACGTCGCCGCACAGCAAATAGTAGACGGCCTGGGCGCGCGCATCGCCGGCGTCCTTCCCGGAACCGAGTGACCGATAGAGCGCGCGCGACTCCTCCTCGTCGCCGGCCCAACGAAGCACGGCTGCAAGGGTGGCGATCGCATCCGGATACCACGGACCGACGGCGTGCGCCTGACGGGCGGCGGCGACCGCCTCGCGCCGCTCGCCCCACGCGGCGTGAAAGTGCGCGATGGAGACTCTCGCAACCACGAGGTTCCCATCGAGCTCGAGCACCTTCAACGTTTGCTCGTAGGCGTCTCTGTCCCTGCCCGCCGCCTGCAGGTACGCGTGCAGATTCATGCGGGGCCACACTTCGAGCGGATCTTCCTCGATGGCGCGTTCGGCGAGTGCGATGGCCTGCGCGACGTTGCCGCGAAAGAACTCAAGCGCGCTGTACACCGGCCGTATGATCGGCAAGCCGGCCTGCTTCGCCATCGGCGCCTCGAAATGGCGCTCCGCTGCCTCCCAGTCGCGATCGTAGAAGGCGGCGAGATAGCCAAGGAGCGCGTGCGCCTCTGGAATCGAACGGTCGATCTGCAGCGCGCGAAGAACGGCCGACCGCGCCGACGCGACACCATCGTGTGGCGGGCATTGCCCGAACATGGTGAGCGTGAGCCAGTAGAATCCGACGCCCACGTGCGCCAGGCCGTAGGCCGGATCGAGTGCAATCGCCGATTCGTAGCACGCCTTCGACAGCTCGAGCGACTCGGGCGTGACCTTGGCCACATGATGCTTCGCCTTCAGGACCGCTTCGTACGCGGGCAGCGCCGGCCTGTATCGCGCGGCTGACGGCGCCTGTCCCGAGAGCTTGAGACGCAGCGCACCGGTAATCGCCGCGGCGATCTCGTCCTGCACTGCGAAGATGTCGCTCAGCTCGCGGTCGTACCGCTCGCTCCACACGTGCCCGCCGTCCGCCGCCGCAATAAGCTGCGCGGTCACGCGAATGCGTCCACCTGCGCGACGCACGCTGCCTTCGAGCACATGCGTCACGTCGAGCGCGTCGGCGATCTTGCGGATGTCCTCCTCTTTCCCCCGAAACGCGAACGACGACGTCCGGGCAATCACCTTGAGCCCGTCCACCTGCACGAGGAGATTGATGATCTCCTCGGCCAGGCCGTCGCTGAAATACTCCTGCTCCTTGTCCGCGCTCAGATTCGCAAACGGCAGCACGGCCACCGACTGCGACGGTGCGGACGCTGCGGCCGGCCGCCGATCGTCGGCCATCGGCAGCCCGGCCTTGCGCCAGCCTTCGACGAACAGGTCCAGCAGTTCCGGCTGCGCGTAGAAGTACCGCTCGAACCCGCGACGACCGTCAGCGACAAAATCCGGACGCAGCGCCAGCAGGTCGCGGATCGCGTGTCTGGCCTCCGTCGCGTTTCCCAGCTGGCCATGCGCGGCGACAAGCAGCGCCGGCCAGTACGGGTGCCCGGACAAATTGGCCTTCGTCGCCAGGTCGAGGGCGGCTCGGAAGTCGCGCTGGTAGTAGGCGTGGCTCGCGAGCGGAAACCAGTACCAGCCGGGATGACGCGGATTGAGGTGCATGGCGCGCTCGACCAGTTCGCATCCGCGCCGCCACTCGCCAGTGTACGCGAGCCGCATGCCGATGCTTGCAGCCGTATAGCCGTCCAGCGGATTCAGCGCCAGCGCCCGCTCGGCGGCGCTGCGGAATCCGATCAAGTCTCTTCTGAAGAAGTGGGCCATCGCCAGAGCGTGGAACGCGAGGTAGTTCGAAGGTTCCGCCGCGACGGCACGTCGCGCATACGCCAGGCACTGTTCGAGCAACTGAGGGTCCTCGCCGGCGCTCAGGCCGTACTCATGGCCGTGAATCCCGGCGAGCATCGCGAGGCATCCGGAATGGTTCGGCTCGCGTTGAATCGCCTGCTCCAGGGCATCCTGCGCATGGCGGCGCTCGTCGAGCGACGGCGCCTCCATCTCGCCAAAGCTCCGCAGCAGGGCTTCGTAGACGGTCAACGTGCGCGGATCGCGCTCCCGAAGAACCGTCCACATGTTATGAGTCAGCACGCCGTTGGTTTCGCCGACGGTCGACACGATCGTGGGCACCAGGCTGTCCTGGATATCGAAGATCGCATCCGGCGAGAAGGGGCGCGTGTAGTTTTCAGCCCACAGGCTGGCGCCGGTGGTCGTGTCCATCAGCCGCACCGACACGCGCAGCTGCGCGCCGGCCTGACGAAGGCTGCCTTCGAGCACGTAGCACGCCCCGGCCGATCCGCTGGTGAGCACGCGCAGGTACGGGAAGCGCGACAGCCCCGCGACGATCTCTTCGGACAACCCTTCGGCGAGCGCGGTCAATTCCGATCGACCGGCATCGGCTCGAAACGGCGCGACTGCAACCCAGAACCCTTCGTCGCTCGCGGCGGCCTTCGCGGGCGTCCCAGGCGTCGCGGACAGGCGCGTCGCGCTCCGCAGCTGGCTGGCCAGACTCTGCGCCGTCTGAACGCGATCGTCCGGAGTCTTCGCGAGGCACCGCTCGATGAGCGCGGCCACGGCGGACGGCACGTTCGTCTTCGAGAGATCAGGCGGCGGATCCCGCAGAATCGAGGCGGCGAGCTCGGCGTGCGTTCGCCCCTGAAATGGTCGGCGCCCCGTGGCCATCTCGTACAAGAGGAGGCCGATCGAAAAAACGTCGGTTCGATGATCGACAGCGGTTCCGGCGATCTGCTCGGGCGACATGTAGGACGGCGTGCCCATCACAACGCCCGCCTGCGTCCGATCGAGCGCCGCCATCGTCGCTTCGTCCGGAACCGGCGCGCGCACCTCCTTGGCGAGGCCGAAGTCGAGTACCTTGACGCGACCGTCGCGCGCGATCATGACGTTGGCCGGCTTCAGGTCGCGATGGACGATCCCTTTCTCGTGCGCGGCCGCAATGGCGTCCGCGACCGCTGCGGCCACGTCCACGGCGCGCTCGATCGGCAGACCGTCGCGGGGAATCACGGCGTCCAGCGGCGCCCCGTCGACGAGCTCCATCGTCAGGAAGTGTCGGCCGCCGCTCTCCTCGACTGAATAGAGCGTGACCACGCTTGGGTGATTCAGCGCGGCCACGGCGCGCGCCTCGCGGTAGAAACGGCTCAGGCGATCAGAATCAGCGGCGAGGTGACCCGGGAGGATCTTCAAGGCGACCTCGCGGCCGAGCCGCGTGTCTTTCGCACGATACACCTCGCCCATGCCACCTGCGCCGAGCGAGGAGACGATTTCGTAGGAGCCGATTCGGTCGCCCGATGCGAACGACATCGCTGATGCCGAAGCGCTCCAGTGTATCCGCTAATGGGTGAATGTAGGGACGGCCTGAAGGCCGTCCCCTATCGATTCGACCGAGGCCGTCTCCTACCGATCAGTGCCGTCCCTTCTGCCAGCCGATGCCGAACGAGACGACCAGCGAGGGCGTGTAGTGCTGTTCGCTCGTAATCTTGGGCTGGACGCTGTAATTGATGTTGCCATTCGGCAGCCGCGTATAGGTGTAGGTCGTCGCCGCGGTGTTGTAGAACGGCAGCGTCGCGTCACCCTGGACGAAGAAGCGGACGCTCGATGCCCGGCCGATTTCGTAACCGGCCGTCAGCTCGCCCGCGAGCCCGTCGCCATTCCAGTTTTTCTGCCTGCTCTGGGCATAGGTGTGTCCCCAGCTCATGCCACCTCCGAAGTACGGTGTCGAGTTGGACTGCTTGTTTCCGAAGCGCAACGCCTCGAGCTTCAGCCACGAGCCGGCCGACGCACTCGAGTAGTCGCTGCCCACGTACGAGCCGACGCCGGACGAGCCCCACGCGAAATTGAGGAACGACACATCGACGCCAAACGAATCGAACTCGGCGCGGTACCCGATGCCCATCCCCGGCAGGCTGTGCGTGTCTTCGCTGAACAGGGCGCCGTACCCGAGACGCGCATACCAGAACGCGTCCGATGCGACGCGCCGCGGCGGCAGGTCTTGCGCGGCGGTGACGTTGGTCCGATCGACGACGCCCATGCTGCCGACGCTGCGGCCGGTCAGGATGGCGCGCACCATCTGGCTGTAGAGCGCCGGCAAATCGTCGAGGCCGAGCGCTGTTCCCTCTCGATGCCCAGCCGGACCCGACAACGTCACCGTGATCGTGTTGCCGAGGCGGACGTGCGACACGACGTACGTGGCGAGGCAGTTGTCAGTCACCACGCGTTCGCCGGCCATTTGGAACTGCGTGGTCAGCAGCAGCACCGCGGCCTTGCGGTCGTCGGGCGGCAACATGTCCCGCGCTGCGTCGACGGTGACGCAGACCTGAGCGCCGGCCGTCCGAACGGCGGCGATCATCAGGACCGCCGTAATCGCTGATACACGAACCAGATGCCTGCGCATTGTTTCCTCCGGTGCGGCGGGGGTCAGGCCGCTCTACCAGGGAATGCGCAGGGGGTCGGAAAGGAGGCTCAGGTGGGTCAACGCAGCCGTTCGACCGTCCAGTACAGCGCCGTGCAGGCGATGAGCACGGAGGCTGGCACCACGACGAGCCGGCGGTACCAGTCGCGGCGGCGGCATGGCCACGCGACCAGGGTGAACGCCGTGCCGAGCACGGCCAGCTGTCCCGCTTCGACGCCGAGATTGAACGTCAGGAGCGCCGCCAGGAAATCGGCGCGCCGCAGCCCGAGCTCCTTCAAGGCGCCGGCGAAGCCCATGCCGTGCAGCAGCCCGAACGCGAAGACGAGCGCGACGCGCCACGACCGCAGTTCGGAGAGAAACACATTCTCGATCGCGACGTACGCAATCGACAGCGCGATGAGCGGCTCGACGATCGCGGGCGGCGCCGTGACGAAGCCGTAGAGGCTCAGGCCCAGCGTGATCGAGTGCGCCACGGTGAAGGCGCTGACCTGCCACAGTACGGTGCGCGGGCGGCTGCCGAGAAGGAAGATGCCGAGCACGAAGAGCACATGATCGAAGCCGTACGGCACGATATGGGTGAAGCCGAGCGCGAAATAGCGCCACGCGGTACGCAGACGGTCGGTAGCGGTCCGCGTCGGCGCTGACAGGTTGAAGGGCGCGCTCGTATCGCCACCCTCGAGCCACTGCGTTTCCGAGTTGTCCGACAGGTCTCGCCGGACCGTCAGGGCGTACGAGGCGAACGTCCAGCCGTACTTCCAGCTGAACGTCTTCGCTCCCGTCGGAAGAGCGCCGGTGAGACGAATCGTCGCGACACGAGTCGCGCCGTCGGCGCTCTGAGACAGCACGCGGTCGACCGACGGAATCGTCTCCACGCCGTCGAACATCACGTGGACACGCCCAACATACACGTCGCCAAACGGGCGAGGCCGTGCGCGATCGCTCACAGCATCCAATTTCTCGGCCAGCGCCGCAGCGTCGGTGACGACCTCGACCGCGTAGCGGCCGTCTTTCAGCAGCGCCGATACTCGCGTCGTGCCGATTTCGTGTGCGCGTGCGGCCGTGCTGCCCAAGAGCACGGCACCAAGCGCGAAGGCGAGGCTGCTCGTGATTCTCATCGCGCCTACCCTTTGAGCTCGAAGGTCAGCGAGGCCCAGTAGCTGGCCCAGTCGGCGTTCGCGCCCTCCGGCGCCGGCACCACGTGTACGGCTTTGACGAGCCACACGCCGGCCCGATTCAAGCGCAACCGCACACGGCCGTCGGCGTCAGTGCGCGCCGTCAGCTTTTCCGCAGGGTTCGACTTGTTGATGGCCACCACGAGCGCGCCGGCGAGCGGCTGGCGTTCGTAGGTCAGGCGGAATGGCATATCACGCCCGGCAGGCGTCGCGTAGGGATTGCGCTCGGCAAGGAGTTCCAGCGTGAAACCGAGAACCCGATCACCCTGCGCCTCGCTCGGCGTTCCCGACAACACCAGGCTCTTCGCGCAGCGGGCGAACAAATCGCGCGCGGGCGCCCCGGTTTCCTTGCGACGGCTTCTCAGCGCCGCAATAGCGTCGAGGCCTTCTTCCTTGAGGTACTGATTGAACTTCTCCGCCGACATGTCGACGCGGCTCGGGTTGCTGCGATAGCCAACGACGATCAGGCCCGGCGATGCCACACGCAGCAGGCCCGCCGGATCGGCGCCGTTGCGCGCCACGACCGGCCGTCGTCCCGTCCCGTCCTCGAAGACAAACTGATTGATGAGGGCCGGGTCGGCCGGCAGCGGGTCGCCGAGGAGATCTTGGCCGACTCTCAGCTTCAGACCGACGATGTCGCCGGTGGATGGCGAGAAGGTGGTGGGTTCGATCCACATGTCGTGCGCACGCAGCGGAGCGGCGCCCAGCACGAGGGCGGCGATGGTGGTGGCGGCGATGACGCGGGCGTGGAAGATCATGGCGTGTTCTCGATCGAACGGCAGGCCTGAAGGCCTGCACTACGACTGCGGCGCCGACCTGAAAGGCCTGCACTACCACTGGTGTAGTGCAGACCCTCAGGTCTGCCAGATGATCGACGCGTGACTGCTACGGGGTTGGAATGTTCGGCACTGTCGGAACGTTGACGCCGCCGTGTCCCTGCAGCAGCCCCTGGTGCGCGGGCGCCAGGAACGGGAACCGATCGAGGTAGTCCTTGTCGTTCACCTCGACGCCCCTTGCAAGACCCGCGTTGGGATTGCCGGCGGCAATCAGGCTGATGAGCACGCTGTTGACGTTGACCTGATTGCGGTTCGGCGCCGTCCCACCGCCCATGCGGCGCCCGTTCGGGAACATCGAATCGATGGCGGCGTCGAGTGTGATCACGTCGCCGGTGTACCCGTCGGCGATCGGAATCGGACGCCCGAGGTTGATCGTGTTGATGATGTCGACGCGCGGTCCCTTGAGCGTCGCGACGGCCGTATCGGGCACGCCGAGCGCCTTGTAGATGCCGAGCGCCTCGGCGTCGCGCACAAGCACGGGGAACAGGATGTCGGCGCCGAAATTGGTGACGTCGTTCATCGGGCTCGTGTGCAGGTAGAGCGTCTGCCGCTGCGCGCCCACCAGGCCGGCGTTGAAGAGGGGGAGCGCGTTGCGGCCGACCTGCACCCACTCACCCGATCCCTTGAGGCCCGTGATGATGTTGTCAGTGTCCACAGTCTGCGTTTCGCGACGCAGGATGCGCGACCACACGCGGAGCAGGCTGTCGGTCGACTGCGGCTGCAGCACGCCGTTGTGCGGGATGCCGCGCGGGAAGATGTCGCTCATCGGCACTTCCAGCGCGATCGAGAAGACGTTGAATCCGGTGAACACGTCCTTGGCGGGCGGCCGGCGAGCGCCGGGAATGCCGCCGAGATCGGTGCTGGCGAGGTTCACGAGATCGAAGATGCCCTTCTCGTCGAGCTGGTACGGATCATCGAACTGGCCGGCGATGATCCGTGCGCCGTTGGGCAGCGTGTGGATGTACGTATCGACGAAAGGCTGATCGTAAAGGGCCACTTCGCGGCTCGTCGGATCGCCGGAGTCGTACCCCTTGAACGGTCCCAGCCCGTAGATGAGCCGATCGGTCTGCGGCCCGTGATTGTTCGGCAGCACGGGCAGGCCTCTTCCCAGCACCGTCACATCGTCATCGTCGCGATCGTGAGCGCCGTGATGCCGATCGTCGTCGCCCTCGATGCGCGTGACCTTCATCGTTTCGGTGCCGCCGGTCAACTGCCACAGAAGCTCGTTGCCGCCGCCCAGTTGATCGCCGGCGCTCGGCGGCGCTTCCGGCTTGAGCCGGTTGACGAACTCCACACGATAGACCAGCTCGTCTTTCAGGCTCTTGCCCTTCGCGATGTGGAACTCGTAGCGGTAGCCGTTGCACGCGCGAAGGCCGTGGTTGCCCTGCCCGGGCTCGTGAAGGGGATAGAAGTCCATGATCAGATAGAGCGTGTCATGCGACGTGTTCGACACCCACGCGAAGGTGTCGGTGTTGTCCGCGCACGGCTCGTTCAGGATGGCGAGCGCTTCTCTGTGGCTCGAGCCCTTGAGCGTGATGCCGGACGTGGCGAGTACAGCTGCCGCGACGAGACCTGTCGTAACTTTGTTCATCAAATCCTCCCCAGCGATTACTGGTCTCTCTACGGAGACGCTGCGGTTCTGGATGTGTGATCAGAAGCCGACGAGCAGATTGATGCGCGCGGTGCGGGGCAGCGTTGGATGGAAGTGGATGTCGCTCACGCCGTCGACGGGTTCGCCGGGCAAGCGTGAACGATAGTAGTAGTCGATATCGCTGTCGGCAGCGTTCAGCACATTGAACACGTCGAGACCAAGCTTCACGTTCCGGGCCAGCCTGCGGCCAGCCTCCAGGTTCAACAGCGTCGAGGCCTCCGACCGTACGGAATTGTTCTCGATGAGCGGCCGCGGTCCCATGTACCGCAGGCGCACGCTCCCGAACATGTGGCGCTGGTTCACGGCGACGCCCGCCGCGATCACCCTTTCGATCGAGCCTGGAATGAAGTAGCCGACCGGATCGACGTCAGTGAAGCGCGCGCGCGACACCGAGACGTCGCCGTCGAACGTCAGCCACTGGAGGGGCCGGTAGTAGTTCGACAGCTCGACGCCTTCGCGAAGGCTGGGCCGACCGGCTTCCGTTGTGCCCGCGTCGCCGGCGAAGGTCAATTCCGAGGCGAGCGATAGCCTCCACACCGCCACGCTGGTCTGCAGGTGCGGAATCGAAACGGTTCGCACGCCCACTTCCGCGCCGCGGGCGCGTGCGAGCGGCGTCACGCGATCGACCGGCTGCCCCGTCGCGGGATCGACGGTGATCGTCGCCCCGCGCGCATCGTTGCTGTGAAAGCCGAGTCCGGCGTTCGCGTAGAACTCGGTGCGGCGGAACGGACCCAGCACGACGCCGCCCTTCGGGCTGACGAGGCCGGCGCGTGCCGTCCCACCGTTGACGGACTCGCTGGCGTCGACGCGGAAGCGGTAGCCGTCAGCCCGGATGCCGGCGAGCGTTCTGAGCCACGGCGCCCAGTCGAACTCGTTCTGCGCGAACAGCGCACCGCTCGTCTGAAACACCGCGTCCCGCCGCACGGTCTCGATCGGCCGCCGCGCCTGCGTGTGTGTCAAATCGAGCGCTGTGATGTCGTCGCTGCGGAGCTGCACGCCGATGGTGTTCTGCACGCTGTGTCCGGCCCAGCGCTCGAGCCGTCGATGGGTCGCCTTCGCGCCGCTGACGAAGCGGCGATCGCCCTGGTGAAACTGATCCCCGTGCACGGGGTCGTCGAGGAAGTACGTGAAGTTCGAAAACAAACTGAGGTCGTACCCCATCCCGTAGGCCGTCACCTTCGTGGCTGCGGCACCACGCGTGCGTTGCCATTCGAACGAGCCGCTGTAGCGCGACGTATCACCGCCCCCTGTGGAATCCAGCGAACCGAAACGCCCGATGGTTCCTTCGGCCACGGCGCGCGCCGGCACTTGATCCGTCGCGTTCCACGTGCCCCGATACGCCATCCCGGTGATCGACAGCCCGTTGACCGTATCGCCCTGGCTGTAGCGCAGCACGCCGTTGACTTTGCGATAGTTGTCCGGGTGGATCCACGGACCGTCGTTGTGCTGCATTTCGACGGCGGCGAGCAGACGCCCCGCTCCGATATCCGGCGACGCGGCGACGACCACACGCGCGAACCCCTCCTCGCCTCCCCCGATGCGGACGATGGGCCGAGCGAGCGCGTTGGTGTAGTTGATGTTCGCCGCGCCGGCCGTCGCGAAGTCGCCCTGGTCGGCAAAGTACGGCCCCTTGGAAAACTGCACGCCGCTCACGATCTCGGGAATGAGGAAGTTCAGGTCCGAGTAGCCATGGCCGTGCGCGTGCGTCGGCATGTTGACGGGCATGCCCGCGACCGTCGTCGCGAAGTCGGTGCCGTGATCGAGGTTGAAGCCGCGCAGATAGTACTGATTGGCCTTGCCCTCGCCGCTGTGCTGGCTGATGACGACGCCGGGGACCGACTCGAGGACTTCTCCCGAGCGCATGAGCGGCCGGGCGTCGAGCTGTTTCGCGGTAATCGCACCCTGACTGGCCGACTGCGCGACGCCGACCAGGCTGGCCGACGGATCGTCGACGTCAGCGAGATTTGTGAAGCTCTCCTTGCCCGTGACCGTGACGTCCGCGCTCAGAGAGAGGTGCAGGATCAAGTCGACGCGGATGTCGCGGCCGTTAACGACGACCTCGCGACGGGCCGGTGCAAAGTTGGCGAGCGCCGCCGTCACCTCGTACCGCCCCTCCGCAATCCCTTCGAAGCCGTAGTGACCGCGAAGGTCCGTCGTCGTTGAGCCGGAAGCGCGGCCGGCGACAGTGAGCGTGACTGACGCGCCCGGCAGGGCCCCGCCTGCCCCGTCGACGATAATCCCGGCGAGGCTCGCTGCATGCGCCGCGGCCGGGGCGACTGCCAGCCACCCGCCGACGAGCACGATCGCGAGACGCGGCAGACTCATTTGCAAGGACTCTACGAACGGCAGGCGCTGACGGATGTATGCGGAGGTCACAAGCATGGAGCCGAGAGAACGCCTTCGGTTTTCGCCGATCATCGAGAGGCCGCCCCTCACGTTGCCAGGCGGTGCGCGGCTCGTGCTCTGGCCCGTGCTCGCACTCGAGGAGTGGAACATTGCGCGTCCCATGGCGCGTACGGTCATCCCGCCGCCGCAGGGTCCGCCACTCCTGCCTGATGTGGCCAACTGGAGCTGGCACGAATACGGGATGCGCGTCGGCTTCTGGCGCCTTCGTCGGCTGTTCGATCAATTGGGCGTTTCGCCCACGATCACGCTCAACGCCGTCGTGTGCGACAGCTACCCGCAGGTCGTGGACGCCTGTCTCGAAAGCGGATGGGAGTTGACGGCCCACGGGTACGAACATATCCCGCTGCCGCGTGTCGAGAATCAGCGCGACGCCATCGACAGGGCGATCGATCGCATCGCGCGTGCCGCCGGGTACCGTCCGCGCGGGTGGTGGGGGCCTGGCCTGGCGCAGACGATCGAGACATTCGACCACCTCGCCGCGGCCGGCATCGAATACATCGGCGACTGGGTACTCGACGACGAGCCGGTGACGCTCGACACGGCATCGCGGCCGATCGTCGCACTGCCGTACAACTTCGAGACGCACGACCTCGTCATGATGCTGCAGGGCCAGGCGTCCGACGCGGTGTTCACTCGCGCGATGGATTCGTTCGATCTGCTGTACGAAGAAAGTGCAGAGCGGCCGAAGATCCTGGCGATTGCATGTCACGCGTACCTGTCAGGATCCCCGCATCGCTTCCCGCACCTGCGGCGAGCGCTGACGACCATGCTGGCCAGGCCGGGCGTGGTGGCGTGGAACGGGTCGACGATTCTCGATTGGTATCGAGAGCAGGCCTGAACGCCTGCGCGGCACCCGAGACTTTCGAGAGCACCGCTTCGAGCACTGGCGTCATGCACCGCAGTTGCCTCGCGCGAATCACCAGGTTCCACAGCGGCTCGAACTTCTTCCAGCCGGCCGCGTAGAAGAAGTGCTTCGCCTGGTGCTTGACCGAGCCGTGCGCAAGCGACGCGCGCGCGATGGACGACCAGCGATAAAACGCCTCATAAGCCCAGTCGTAGCCGTCCTTCAATTGGCCAGCGGTCAACCCGGCCGGCCGGTAGACGACGTGGCGCGTGTCGTAGAGATCCCAGTTGCGCGTCGTCAGCCGGTTTTGCGCGGCCATCCTCGCGAAAAGTCGCGTCCCGGGGTACGGCGTCTGGATGTGAAACGTTGCCGTCGTGATGCCGTGGTCGAGCGCCCAGTCGACCGTCCGCGTGAACACATCACGATCGTCGTCGTCCATGCCGAAGACGAAGCTGCCATTGATCATGACGCCGAGCCGGTGGAGGCGATCGGTCACCGCCCGATAGTCGCGGCCCAGATTCTGGCGCTTGTTGCTGCCTTCCAGGTTGCGCGGCGAGAGGCTCTCGAAGCCGACGAACAGGCTGCGCAGGCCGGCGTCTGCCGCCCGCTCGATGAGGTCGTCGCGCAGGATGCTGTCCACGGTGGCGGCGCCCTGGAAGAGGCGGCCCATGCCGCGCATGCCGTCGAACAGGGCGCGCGCGAATCGCCGGTCGCCGAGGAGATGATCGTCGAGGAAGTACAGGTGGCGTCCCGGCAGCCGATCGATCTCGGCGAGCGCCGCATCGACGCGCTGCGTGTAGAACGATCGGCCGTGCCCGAAGAAGGCGTCCTTGTAACAGAAGTCGCAGTGCTGAGGGCACCCGCGCGTCACCACGATGGAGTTCGGCACGAGGTAGCGGCGCCTGGCGATCAGGTCGCGGCGGATCGGCGGCAGGCGATCCAGCGTGCGTCCCGACGTGGACTGGTAGACCGGACTCGCGCGGCCCCGGCGGAACTCGTCGAGGAAGAGCGGAAACGTCTGCTCGGCCGGGCCAAGGACGATGGTATCGGCGTGCGCGGCGGCCTCCTCCGGCAGCGACGTGACGTGGAGCCCGCCGAGCGCGACGAAGACGCCGCGGGATCGATAGTGATTCGCGATGCGGTACGCACGGTACGCATTGGTGATGTAGACCTGAATCAGCACCAGATCGGGCCGGTCGTCGAGGTCGAGCGGCTGGACGTGCTCGTCCACGATGACCGGCTCGTCGTCGGGCGCCAGGAAGGCGGCGAGCGTGGCGAGGCCGAGCGGAGGGAACAAGGAGTACTTGATCGGCCGCCAGTACGGGCTCGTCGCCTCGGTGAGGGCCGGGAGGATCAGCTTGACGCGCAGGGGACGCATGGTTCGACGGCGACTACCGAAAGGACTTTATAATAAAAAGAACTATGCATCAAGGACCGTGGGGCCGGTCCGCAGGGCGCCGCGCTTTCGACCTCGCTGGCGCGGCAGCCGGCCTCCTCGTCTTCGCGCCCGCCATGGTCCTGGTCTCCGCGGCGATTCTGCTCGACGACGGCCTGCCCATCCTGTTTCGCCAGGAGCGTGTGGGCCTGAGGCGCAGGACGTTCACCATCCTCAAGTTCCGATCGATGCGCGATGGACGCGTCACCCGCGCCGGGCGGATCCTTCGCCGCACGGGGCTCGACGAGCTGCCGCAATTCGTCAACATCCTGCGGGGCGACATGAGCGCGGTGGGCCCTCGCCCGCTCGCCGACGCAGACGTGCGGCGCCTGGGCTGGACGTCGGCGCGCTACGACTTCCGCTGGCGCGTGCGTCCGGGCCTCACCGGCCTTGCGCAGGTGATGGGCACCGCCTCGCCGCGCCGATCAGCCAGCCTCGATCGCTGGTACGTCGCACACCGCAGCCTGGCGCTCGACGCCCGGCTCATCGCGCTGTCGTTTGCGATCAACGCC
>Ga0066903_100000237_pt1 | contig 31432 bp, 26 predicted proteins | sample PanSoiMetaGPlot1_FD_67491 | JGI IMG/M metagenome (GOLD analysis project Ga0066903, IMG submission 67491) | Tropical forest soil microbial communities from Panama analyzed to predict greenhouse gas emissions - Panama Soil - Plot 1 (version 2) | ecosystem: Environmental > Terrestrial > Soil >... | reverse complement strand
CCGGCGGCTCGTTCGCTGCGCTCACTCGCATCGTGGCGGGACGCGCGCCGTTGAGTGCGTGATGGTGGTGAGATAGGTTCTTGGAGATGGGCAGAGTGTTGTCGAGAGAGGCGCTGACGAGGGCGATCGCCGGCGAGCGGCGCGAGGGCCGGACGATCGCGTTCGCCAACGGCTGCTTCGATCTGCTGCACGTGGGGCACGTGCGCTACCTGCAGGCCGCGGCCGCCGAGGCCGACGTGCTGGTGGTGGCGATCAACGACGATCGCTCGGTCGCGGATCTCAAGGGGCCCGGCCGTCCGATCCTGCCGGCCGCGGATCGCGCGGAGCTCGTCGCGGCGCTGCGCGGCGTCGACTACGTCGTCCTCTTTTCCGAGCCGACGGTCGCGCCGCTGCTGACGGCGCTGACGCCCGACGTCCACTGCAAGGGCACCGACTACACCACCGACAGCGTGCCGGAGCGCGAGACCGTCCGTGCCTACGGCGGGCGCGTCGCGATCGTCGGCGACCCGAAGGATCACTCCACGCGCGATCTCCTGGCGCGCATCCGGCAATGAATGTTCTCATCGTGCGGCTGGGAGCGCTGGGCGACGTCGTCCACGCGATTCCGGCGGCGGCGGCGCTGCGGCGTGCGTTTCCGGACGCGCGGATCGACTGGCTGGTCGAGGCGAAGCACCGCGCGATCGTCGAGCTCGTGACGGCGATCGATCGCACGGTCGTCGTCGAGCGCGCGTCGATCCAGGGCTGGACGCACGCGGTGCGCGAGCTGCGCAGGACCAAATACGATCTGGCGATCGATCTGCAGGGCCTGCTGAAATCGGCCGTGCTGGCGCGCGCGTCCGGCGCCGCGCGGGTCGTCGGCTTTTCGATCTGGCACCTGCGCGAGAAGACGGCGCGTCCGTTCTACTCGGACGTGCGCGAAGCGGAAGGCGGCCACGTCATCGCGAAGAACCTGCGGCTGCTCGAGGCGGTCGGCGTCCACGACACGACCATCAGCTTTCCGATCGCCGACGTGCCGTCGGCGGCGTTGAACGAGCTGCGGGCCTCCATCGGTCCGGCCACGCCGTTTGCGCTGATCAATCCGGGTGCGGGCTGGCCGAACAAGCGCTGGCCTCCCGCGCGCTTCGGCGAGGTTGCGGCGTTCGTGCGCGACGCCTGCGGGCTGACGCCCGTCGTGCTGTGGGGTCCCGGCGAAGAGGACCTCGCGCGGGCCGTCGTCGAAACGTCGGGGGGCGACGGCGTGCTGGCGCCGCCCACGTCGGTCACCGACATCGTCGCGTTCGCGCGCGCGGCGTCGCTCGTCGTCACGGGCGACACCGGCCCCCTTCATCTGGCGACGGCGGTGGGGGCGCCGAGCGTGAGCCTCTTCGGTCCGACGGATCCCACGCGCAACGGTCCGTTCGCGGCGGACGACCTGACCGTGTCGCGCTACGACGCGTGCCGCTGTCGCTACGAGCGCCGGTGCCATGAATCGGCCTGGTGCCTCGAGGGCCTGGCGGCCTCCGAGGTCTGCGCCGCCGTCAAGCAGCGGCTCGCCGCGCGGAGCGCGCGTGGCTGACGTCTGGCGTACGCTCGCGAAGTGGCGCGTCACGCTCGGCTACGTGCTGGGCGCGGCCGCGTTGTGGTTCGCCGATCCGACGTGGCGTTCGCTCGGCCTCGGCGCCGCAGTGGGCGCGATCGGCGAAGGCATCCGGATCTGGGCCGCGGGGCATCTCGAGAAGGGGCGCGAGGTCACGACGAGCGGACCGTACGCGGTGACGCGGCATCCGCTCTACCTCGGCTCGACGGTGATGGGCGCGGGCCTCGCGATCGCGGCGAACAGCGCGCTCGTCGCCGCGCTCGTGTTCGCATATCTCGCGGTCACGATTCTCGCGGCGGTGAAGTCGGAAGAGGCGCATTTGACGGAGAAGTTCGGCGCGACGTATCCGGCGTATCGCGACGGCCGCGCGGAGCGGGGCGCGCGCCGGTTCAGCCTCGAACGTGCGTGGCGCAATCGCGAGTACCGCGCGCTGCTCGGCTTCGCGGCCGTGCTCGCGTTGCTTGCCGTCCGGCTCTGGATCCGGCTATAATCGGTGTTTCGGGTACCTGTCGTCGGTCGTGCAAAGGGGCGGTTAGCTCAGTGGTAGAGCACCGGCTTTACACGCCGGCTGTCAGGGGTTCGAATCCCTTACCGCCCACCACCCTTCGCTCGCTTCGCGAGCTTCGGGTGGCAAGCCAGGTGAGTGCGTTCGCGGTGAAGTGACAGTCGCCGCGCGTTGGCAACCGCATTCGGGCGGCAGGTTTTTTCAGGGGTCGTAGTTCAGTTGGTTAGAACGCCGGCCTGTCACGCCGGAGGTCGCGAGTTCGAGCCTCGTCGACCCCGCCACCTTCTTTAGATTCAGCCATTTACACTGCTGAGTTGAACGTCAAGAACGTCGGCCCAAAAGGCCGGCGTTCTTGCATTTCCGCCGCACATTTGACGATTTCCGGCCTGTTTCTGAATTCTTCGCGGCGGAGACGTGCGGCCCGCAGGTCTGACTTGCACGCCTGACACGCCGGTTAGGTTGCCACCTAGCTTGCCACTGCGCGTCGACGTCTGGTAGTCCAATGCACTACACTAACGGCAGCGGCATCGACACCGTTGTCGAGACGCCCGAGTTCCTTCGTCGCGTTGAAAAGCTGCTCGATGACGAAGAGCGCGAGGCGCTCATTGGGTTTCTGGCAGCGAACCCTACGGCTGGCGATCTGATTCCCGGAACGGGAGGCGTACGGAAGCTGCGGTGGGGTCTTGAAGGGCGCGGCAAACGCGGTGGCGCACGGGCCATTCATTTCTTCCACAGCGCACGATTGCCTCTGTTTTTGTTGACGGCGTTCGCGAAGAACGAGCAGGCGAACGTGTCGCGGGCGGAACAAAACAGTTTTCGAGCACTCACGAAGCTGCTGGTGGAGACGTACGGAGGCCGACGACGATGAGCAAGGCCGCACAGAGCATTCGGAAGGGGCTGGAGGAGGCCGTCGCGTACGCGAAGGGTCGCCGTTCGAAGAAGGCGTATCGCGTTCACGTACCGCAACACGTCGATGTCAAAGCCATTCGGACGAAACTGGGCCTGACACAGCAGGCCTTCGCTGCCCGATTCGGATTCAGCATCAACACGCTTCGACATTGGGAGCAGGGGAAGCGCGAACCGGAAGGGCCCACCCGCGCCTACCTGCTCGTCATCGATCGTGCGCCTGCTGCCGTTCAAGAGGCACTCCGGATCGCATAGGAAGGATTGGGGCAAAGCGGGTCCGAATGCCGGCATTGGGCGCCGACCCAGACCCAGACGGCATCAACGGCAGGGAATCATGGATCCAGTCTTCAAGAAATTCAGCGCGTCTCACGTCCGTGCGCTTGTGGCGAGTGGCGAGTTGGAGCCAGACACGGGGTTGATGGACATGGCGCGCACGCCCGTGTATCGGGATCGACGTGGTCGATGGCTTGTGTTGCTGCCTCCTGATCACGAAATCGGAATGTTGTACGAGTCGCGTGACGGAGTGACGAGTTGGATAAGGCGAATGGACGCTCTCCACCGACCGCGTCCGATCTCGCCCGCAGCACTGCTCGGGTTGGATGACAGCTTCCTCGAGCGAATCGACAAACTTGTCAAGAACGTGCCTGCAGTGCTCAAAACACCCAGGCTTCGGTGCGATTATTCCGTTAAGAGCGTGGAGACGATTGATCGGGCATTAAGGCGCTTGGAATATCGCGCGCTGATCGAACCGGAAGTTGTCCTGCCCCTGTGGGCCTATTTGGGTGAAGTGATTCGGCGAGAGACGGGAGGCGAGTGGCGAATGCTGCCCGAACAGACTGGCGAGCGCCCTCAGCCCGTTGTGACGAACATCTCGAGGAGACACATTGGCGTGTGCGCGTTCTTCAAAGAGCTGCATGAGTTCTCTGAAGGCGGGTCGCTCACGTCTGTGGTGCTCACGTCAATTGAATACCTGAAGCGGGCCTAAGTCACGCGATACTCGTACGTATCGCAAACCTATGGTCGGCGTTCGGCGGGCATGTGCAGAGCACGCCCACGTCACAACCGTTCGGACGAAACTCGGCCTGGCAAGTCGGATCGTGATACGACTGCGCCTGTCGTCAAAACCAAACCCGTGAGGCATCTCGATAATACGGCTACCGGCTGACACATCGAAAATCTGGATGCCTCTGTCGGCGGGCGAACGCAAGGACGAAGGGGAGTGAGATGGCGCGCACGATGGAACAGGCGTTTCAATGGATCCAGAGCAACTCAGCCCAACCTCGCCGCGACATTTGCCGGACCGCTCGCGCGATCGCCTGGTCGCGATCGTGATCGGTGGCTTGATGTTCATGTTCGGTGAAGGCGGCGCCAGATCCTGGAAAAGCTCGGGCGTCCGGAAGCCGCTGAAGTCACAACGAAGGCGCTCGAGCTGAAGCAGGGGGGAGCACGATGACGAACGGATCACGCGCACCCGGTCTATTGACTATTTTGTAGACTCAGTCTACAAAGTAGTCGCGTGGCCAATACCGCCTGTCTCGGCAGGTTCGAGCAGCTCGTCCGGTCTCGATCCTGCGTCTCGGCGGCGACGCCAGCGGCGCCTCGGTAGCGACCGAGCTCGAGGAGCAGGCCGGCCGCCGCGTCTCGCGCGGCGCGCCCTACACCACGCTCGATCGCCTCGAAGCCAAAGGGTTGCTGCGCTGGAAGGGACAATAAACAATGAAGAAACTGTTCGCACTGGCTGTCGTACTCGTGTCGTTCGCTCCGGCCCTTGCGGCCCAGACCAACACCGCCCCGGCCAAAACCGCCGCCACCTTCACCGGTAAATGGGAAGGGACGTTCACGATGCAGCGTCCGGATGGCACTGATGGCAACTCCAACGACGTGGTCTTCAATCTCACTCAGAAGGGAAAAGTGCTCACCGGAACCGCGGGCCCGGCCGACAGACAGTGGACGGTCGAGAAGGGCGTCGTCAACGCCGGGAAGGCCTCGTTCGAAGTGCAGCAGCCCGACGGCCCGCTGTTGAAGTTCACGCTGTCGATCGTCAAGGGGCGGCTGCAGGGTGAGATGGCCGGCGAAAAAGACGGCGTGGTCCGCGGCCACGCCAAGGTAGACGCGGCGAAAGCGACATCGAAGTAGCCGCGTGCGGGTCGACTTGACTATTTTGTAGACTCAGTCTACAAAGTAGTCGACATGACCGACACCGCCTATCTCGGCGAGTTCGAGCAGCTCGTCCTGCTCGCGATCCTGCGTCTCAGCGGCGACGCCAGCGGCGCCTCGGTGGCGACCGAGCTCGAGGCGCAGGCCGGCCGCCGCGTCTCGCGCGGCGCGCTCTACACCACGCTCGACCGCCTCGAAGCCAAAGGGCTGCTGCGCTGGAAGCTCGCGCTCGGCGGCCCCGAGCGGCAGTCGCTGCCGCGCCGGGCCTATAGCGTCACGCCGCGCGGCGTCGAGGCGCTCCGCACCTCGCAGCGCACGCTGCAGCGCATGTGGCGCGGGCTCGATCGCGTCCTGAAGGAGCGGCCGTGACGCCGCCACGGCTGGCCCGCTGGCTGCTCGACCGCGCGCTGCCGCGCGGGCCGGAAGGCGACACGATTCGCGGCGACCTCGTCGAGCAGTTCGCAGCGCGCGCGGCGGCGTCGCCGCGGAGCGCCGCGGTGTGGTACTGGCGCGCGATGCTGTCGGTCCTCCTCCGCTACCGGATGCCGCGGCGCGCCGCCGGGCCGGAGCCGCAACGACAGAGCGTGCTGATCGCGATCGCCCAGGACACGCGCTACGCCGCGCGCACGCTGCTCAAAGCGCCGGCGTTCACTGCGGTCGTCGTGGCGACGCTGACGCTCGGCATCGGCGCCAACACGGCGATCTTCAGCGCCCTGAACGCTGTGCTGCTCACACCGCTGCCGTATCCGCACGCCGATCGCCTCGTCCGCCTGGTCGCCTTCAATCCGCGCCAGGGCATCGAGAGCAGCAACGTCTCCGCGGCCGACTTCGTCGACTGGGAGCGGGACGCGAAGGCCTTCGAGCAGCTCGGCGCGTACGCGTCGTTCAGCACGTCGATCCGCGGCGTCGGCCCCGACGCGCCGGCCGAGCGTGTTCCCGGAGCGACGATCTATCACCTGTTCGAAGTGCTCGGCGTTCCGCCGGCGCTTGGACGGAAGTTTACGCCGCAGGACATTCGTCCCGGCCCCTCCGCCGCGGCGGTCGTATCGGATGGCTTCTGGCGGCGCCGCTTCGGCGCCGATCCGGTGGCCGTCGGCCGGCCGCTGAGACAGGGCTCGCCCACGGCGCTCGTCGGCGTGATGCCGCGCGGCTTCGCCTATCCTGCCGGGACGGAGCTGTGGATTCCCACACGCCCCGACGCTGCCGGCGATTCGCGCGACAACCGCTACTACGAAGCGCTCGGACGGCTGCGGCGCGGCGTCAGCGCCGAACAGGCGCAGACCGAGCTCGACGCGATCTCGGCCCGGCTGGACGCCGCGTACCCGAACACCAATCGCGGCTGGCGCGTCCGCGCAGTGCCGCTCGGTCGCTACGTCATCGGCGAGGCGCGTCGCACGCTGCTGCTGCTCTTCGGCGCCGCCGGCCTCGTCTTGCTGATCGCCTGCGCCAATGTCGCCAGCCTGTTCCTCGCCAACGCGTCGGGGCGGCGGCGCGAGCTCGCGGTGCGCGCCGCGATCGGAGCGGGACGCGGACGCATCGTCCGGCAGGTCCTCACCGAGAGCGTGCTGCTGTCGACGATCGCCGGGGCGCTCGGCATCCTGGTCGGCCGATGGGCGTTGCAGCTGCTCATTGCGATCGGCGCCGGCGGCATTCCGCGGCTCGAAGGCGCGACGCTCGACTCGACGGTGCTGGCGTTTTCCGTCGCGGTGTCCGTCGTGACCGGCCTGTTGTTCGGCACCGTGCCGGCGCTGCAGCTGTCGCGCGCGAATGTGGTGGACGCGCTGCGCGAAGGCGCCCGCGGCGGCGTCCGCGGCCGCACGCGGCAGGTCCTGGTGGTCGTCGAAGTCGCGCTCGCGCTCGTGTTGCTGGTCGCCGCCGGGCTGCTCGGCCGGAGCTTCCGCGCCCTGCGGCAGGCGGACCTGGGCTTCAGGCCGGATCATCTGCTCACGCTGCGCGTGACGCTGACCGGGCCTCGTTACCGGCAGCAAGAACCGGGCGTGCACTACTTCGACGAGGCGCGCCGGCGCATCGCGGCGCTTCCGGGTGTCGTATCGGCCGCCGCGGTGCTGTGGTTGCCGGCCGGCGGCGGCGGGTTCGAGCTTGGACGTGGATTCATTCTCCCTGGGCGTCCGCATCCGTCCGAGGGCTACAGCGCCGGCTTCCAGATCGTCACGCCCGGGTACTTCAGGACCGTCGGCATGCCGCTTCTGAAGGGACGCGATTTCGACGATCGGGACTCCGCGGCGAGCCCCCGCGTCGCCATCATCGGGCGCCGCGTGGCGGAGCGTCTCTTCGCGGGCGAGAACCCGATCGGGCAACACCTGCTGGTGACACCCGATGAGCCGACGCCGCGCGAGATCGTCGGCGTCTGCAGCGACGCCAAGTCGAAAGACCTCACCGCGGAAGAAGGCCCGACCATTTACGTCCCTCACACCCAGAGCTGGCTCGCGGATCTCACGCTGGTGGTTCACACCGAAGGGCCGCCAGCGGCGTCCTCCGCCGCGGTCAAGGGCGTGCTGCAGGCGATCGACCCGACGCAGGCGGCGTACGACGTGCGCACATTTGACGCCATCATGGCTGACGCGCTGGCGCAACACCGCTTCACCGCGACGCTCTTCACCGCGTTCGCGGGCCTGGCGCTCGGACTCGCCGCGGTCGGCCTCTACGGCGTCATGACGCATCTGGTCAACGGGCGCCGCCACGAAATGGGCGTCCGGCTCGCGCTGGGCGCGCGCCCGTCCGAAGTGCGAATGCTGCTCGTTCGCCAGGCGATGTGGCTGCTCGCGCTCGGGCTTGGCGCAGGGCTGCCGGCGGCGCTCATCGGCGCGAGGCTGCTGGGCAAGCTGCTCTACGGCGTGAGCTCGCGCGATCCCGCGACACTCGCCGTCGTGCTGGCCACGCTATCGATCGCGACGTTCGTCTCGAGCTACCTGCCGGTCCGTCGCGCGACGCGCGTGGATCCCGCGCGGGTCCTGCGGTCGGATTGATTACAGCTGGCGGCACACGCGGCCAGCCGCGATGCCCACGTCGTGCCCGTGACGATCACCCCACACTCGATCACGACGGACGTCGTGAACGCGGATCGCGTAAAGCGCTTTCGCGATTCGAATTCGCGCGCCTCACGCTCGTCATGTTGGCGCACGACGCCTGCGGACCCCAACGCATTGCGATCAGGCGAGATGACGTCTTTACGTCGACACGTCGAGGCGCTGGCAGCACGCTTGCGTCTTCGCCGTCCCAAGATCCGGCGTCAGATCTCGACGCTGATCCGCACCGATCTATCGGTGCTGATGGCCGTGTGCGCCTCACGTCCGCCCGAACTCCCCGACGCGCGACGCTGACGTTGGCGATAGCGGGCAGAAAGGGTGAGTAAGTTGAAAACCTATCAAACCGGCAAAAGAAGTGGAAGAAACAAGTCTCGAGCCATAGCAGCGACCGTTATGTGTCTTGCGCTTGGCTGGGTTGCGGCGCATGCGCAGGCACAGAGGATCCAACAAAGCGAAGTCAGCTTGGTGCCAGTGAGCGATGCGGACGAGCACGACTCGGTGGGAAGCGCGACGGCCATCGATGACAGCGGGAAGACCATGGTGGTCGGGGCCGAAAACGCGGACGGAGCCCAAGTTGGCGCGGGGACTGCCTTTATCTTCGACAAGATCAGTGGTCAGTGGGTGCGCACGGCCAGTCTCTTCGCTGACGATGGGAAAGCTGTACCGCTCCCGGACGGCAAGTTTCAGAATGACTCATACGCAGAGAGCGTCGCAATCGCCGCGGATGGCAATACGGTCATCGTCGGATCACCCAACCACAACCACACTGGACAAGGCACCACCGGCGCTGTTTATGTGTTTCAACGAGTGAAGGGCGTTTGGAGCCAGCAAGCAGAGCTGCGTTCCCCCCATCCATCCAGGTTCGACTTCTTCGGGGCCGGCCAAGGATCTGGCGGTATCGGAATCCGTGGAGACACAATCGTTGTGACGGACGCCGGCAACATTACCTCGATTCCAGGGTCCGTCGATGTGTTTCAGCGGATCAATGGAGTTTGGACGCTCCAAACGCAGCTCCAAGTGCCCGACGATCCGAATTTCATTCCAAGTGGCGTGGCGATCGATGGAAACACCGTCGTTGTGGGTTCCAGCATCAGCGACGCGCCAAGCGCTTTCGGCGCAGGTGTTGTTTATGTCTTTCGGCTTGTCAACGGCAGCTGGTCCGCGCCGGCGACTGTGGCAGCCGCCGATGCAACATCAGGCGGGCAATTTGGCTTCAGTGTCAGCCTCAGCGGCAACACCCTTGCTGTGGGCGCCAACCTTCAACCGGGTCTGGCGACTCAATCCGGGGCCGCCTATGTTTTCACTGCCGATGATGCGACGTGGACCCAGAAGGCGAAGCTCATGGCCAGCGATGGGATGGACTTCGATAACTTTGGCTGCGCCATCTCGGTCAGCGGCCAGACGGTTCTCGTTGGCGCCCTCGCGCACACGCCGCCAGGCACGTTGTCTGCCGGCGCGGCCTACATTTATCAAGGTGAGGATCGTATGTGGCGGCAGGTGGCCGAGCTTGCGCCCGGCGATGGCGGCGGCGGCGACTATGGGATTGCCGTTGCGGTTCAAAACAACACGCTGATGGTGGGAGCTGACCAACAGCGCCCCGCGCCGGAGGGTTACAACGGCGGCGAAGTCTACGCTTACCGCCTCCATCCAAATCCATAAGATTCGGGCCGGCGACCATGAGCAAGGCCGCACACGGCATTCGGAGAGGGCTGGAGGAGGTCTTGTGGCATTGATCCGATCCGGGCGGACGGTTAACCAAGGCGATGTCCTGTCTGGCATTGCCATGGACCTAGACATCCACGCGGTCATCCCGCGTCGTCGGCGCAGAGATGACCAAGAAGTGCGCGTCGCTGGTTCCGTTGTTCCACACGCGATGACGTTTCGTCGGCGGCACTTCAAGCGAATCGCCCTTGCGCAGCTGAAAGGCATCGGACTCGATTGCGATGGCGAGCGAGCCATCCAGCACGAAGAACAGTTGACGCGCTTTGCCGTGGTAGTGTTCCACCTCGCCCCTTCCTGGGGGAATGCGTTCCTGCGTCACCGTCAAGTCGCCACCCGCAAGCAGGCGCCAGCCGTCACAAACCTCACCCCACACGTAGTGCTCGGCGTTCGTCGTGTTGATAGTCATCGATTCAGTGCGAGCCGATTGGCGTTGTTCGTCACTATTCCGATCCGCGTCGTGTCCCCAGACGCGATCGGCGCGGTCAGTATAGAGGAACGCCTGAATGCACTTCGACCCCGGCCCTCTCACTACATCTCCGGCGAGTGAGAACTCCTGCAGGCCGGACCTCCCGGTCCGGCGCGCCAGCAGACGTTGCTCATGGTGTCCTGCGATCAGCCTGCCGCTGGTCCGGAGTGAGCCGCACGTAGGTGACGTAGGAGTGCCAGTGACGATCGCGATGCACGTCGCGCAGTTCGCGTTCGACAGGGAAGTCCATCCCTGCCTCCGCGATGTGGAGATCGCCGATGCGCAGGTCGACGGTCCACAGGGCTGGGAAGATCTCGTACAGCTCGATCTCGCGTGCGACAACGGACGGGTCGGTGGCGCGCTCGTGCTCGAGCGTGCGGTGGGTGTAGGGCGCCGCGAGATTATCGTCGAAGATCGCGTGCCTGATGCCCGCCGCCCTGCACTGCAGGAGACGCGGCAGCTTGTTCTGGTGATCGTCGAAGAAGGCGACCGCGCCGGGACGGGCGGCCGCCAGCGCGGCGACGGGCGCGCACGAGAAGTCCTGCGGAGAATAGTGGACGCGCCGTGATCGGTACGTCTGTCCGATCCGCCGCTGCGGGATCAGGTGCTCGATCATGAACAGCGGGTCGAACGCATGGATCTCGGCCGCGGGGACCGCTTGCTCGATGATCCAGGTGCTGAACCCGCGCCAGACGCCGACTTCGAACACCGCCGGCGGCGCGAGCTGGCGGAGGAACCAGTAGAGGGCGAAGGCGCTGACGCCGCGGAGCCCCTGCTCGTTGTCGAAGGGACGGTGGCGCATCACACGCGCGAACTCCCGCAGCGACTCGAGGAGCGCGCCGCGCCGCTGCTCCCAGTCGGCGGCCGTGGTCACTCGCACGGCGGCTATCATAAGACCGTTCATCGTGCTCAAGATCGTCCATGTCGCCGCGACGGCGACCGGCGCTCCGTGGATGGTCGCGCTCATGCGCGAGCAGAAGCGGCTCGGCCATGACGTCGCCGCCATCATCCCCGCGCTCGATGGCGGTATCGGCGCGCAGCTCGCGGCCATCGGGATTCCGTGCCACGCTGCGGCCGTCGACGTGCTGTTCGCTCTGTCCGTGCCGGGGAAGATCGCGGCACTCGGCCGGCTCGTTCGGTTGCTGCGCCGCCTGCGACCCGACGTCGTGCACAGTCACATCGTGAATTCGGTCGTCACCGCGCGGCTGGCGTCATGGGTCGCCGACGTGCCGGTCCACCTGGGCGCCAACGCGCATCCGATCTCCATGGAATCCGACGTCCTGCGCGAGATCGAAGTCGGGACGGCCTTCTGCGATACCGTCACGATGCCGTCGTGCGCCTATACGCGCGATCTGATGCTTCGTCATGGGGTGCCCGCAACGCAGATCGAACTGGTGCACTACGCGGTCGATCAGAGCGGACACGATCCATTGCGGGCCGACGGCGCCCGAGTTCGCCGGGAGCTCAGCATCGCCCCGTCGGCGCCCGTCGTCGGCAACATTGCGTACTTCTATCCACCGGCGCGTTCGCCAGGGCTGGTGCCGGCGCACGTCGCGGGACGCGGCGTCAAAGGACACGACGTCCTCATCCGCGCCGTGCCGCGCGTGCTGGAGAGCGTTCCGGACGCGACGTTCGTCCTGGTCGGCCGCGGCTGGGGCCCCAACGGCGCCGCGTACGAGCAGGAGCTGAAGGATCTGGCGGCGAGTACCGGCGCCGGCCATGTCATTCGCTTCATCGGCGAGCGCCGGGACATCCCGGATCTGCTCGCGGCGTTCGACGTCACGGCGCAATGTTCACTCAGCGACAATCTCGCCGGCACCGTCGAGGCCCTGCTGATGGCGCGGCCGCTCGTCGTCTCCGATATCCCCGGATTCGCCGACACCGTGCTGCACGAGACGACCGGGCTGGTCGTTCCGCCCGACGATCCCGCGGCGCTCGCGGACGCCCTCGTGCGGCTGCTGCGCGACCGGGCGCTCGGCCGAACCCTTGGCGAACGGGGCCGCCGCTACGTGTCGGAGCGGTTCACGCTCGACAAATGCGTCGAAGGGGTCGAACGGGTGATGTCCACACGGCGGCCCGTCGCGAAGGGACGCTACCGGACGGGCGTCAGTCTGGTCCGCGCGGTGGCGCTGCCGTTCCGGCTGCTGCCGGTGCAGCTCGCCGTCTACCGTGCCATGCGGCGCCACGGTTTTTCCGTGCGCCGCCGCGCCAGGCAGCGGTTGGTACGCATCATGTGGCGTGCCGTGACACTGGTGCGCAAGCCGCGCGTCAGCGCCGATCCGACCTGACGCGCGCGGGGACGCCGATGGCCACGACGTCATCCGGGATCGCGTCGATCACGACCGCGCCGGCGCCGACGATCGTGCGGGCGCCGACGGTCGACCCCGACACGACCGAGGCGCCGATGGCGATCAACGTCTCATCGCCGATGCGGGCCCGCCCGCCGACGGTGGCGCCGGCCGAGACGTGGGCGAAGTTGCCGACGATCGTGTCGTGATCGATCGACGCGTTCGTGTTGACGATGACCCCGCGCCCGATCGTGGCGTTGGGCGTGATGATCGCGCCGGCCGACACCATCGTGCCGGCGCCGAGCGTGGCGCTCGGCGCGATCGAAGCGAAGGGATGTACCGCGGTCGCCAGCCGCTCGCCGGCGGCGAGGAGCCGTTCGGTGAGACCGCGCCGCGCTGTGTTGTCGCCGATCGCCACAATCACCGCGTCGTGTGGGTGGTCCTCGAGCGAGTCGATCGGACCCAGGATCGGAAGACCGAGCAGGGAGGTGCCGAGCCGGGACGGCGTGTCGTCGACGAAGCCGATCGGCTCCGCGTCCGCGCCGGCGTCGCGCCCGCGCTGCAGGATGTCGGCGACGACGGCACCGTGCGCGCCGGCGCCCACGATGACGATTCGACCGGGCACTTGCGTTATGGTAGCGCAGTGATTCCGCTTTCGTCCCCGGACGTCGACGACGACGATGTCCGTCTGGTGACCGAGGTCCTTCGCTCCGGGTATCTCGCGTCCGGGCCCGTGGCCGAGCAGTTCGAACGGGAGTTCGCGGCGTCGTTCGGCGCGCGCTTCGCCGTGGCGGCGTCGAGCGGCACCGCGGCGCTGCACATGGCGGTCATCGCGGCCGGCGTCACCGGCGGCGACCTCGTGGTCACGTCGCCGTACTCGTTCGTCGCTTCCGCCAACGCCATCCTGTACGAGCGCGGGATTCCCGTCTTCGTCGACGTCGACCCCGATACGCTGACCATCGATCCGGAGAAGGCGATCGAGGCGCTCCGCGACCTCGCGCTGCGCCGCCGCGGATGGCGCGCCCTGCTCCCGCGTGCCGCGCGGGACGGCGCGGGTGTGCTCCGCGCTGTGCTCCCGGTGCATCTGTTCGGCTGCCCCGCGGACGTCCGCGGGATCGTCGCTGCCGCGCGCGAGCTCGGCATCGCGGTGATCGAAGACGCGTGCGAGGCGCTGCGGGCGCGGGTGGACGGCGAGTGGGCCGGGCGGTGGGGAGACGCCGCCGCGTTCGGGTTCTATCCCAACAAGCAGATCACGACGGGCGAAGGCGGGATGCTCCTGACCGATCGGCAGGCGTGGGCCGATCAATTCCGCAGTCTCCGCAACCAGGGACGGAGCGCCGGCGCGTGGCTGCGCTACGAGCGACTCGGATTCAACTACCGGATGGACGAGTTGAGCGCGGCGCTCGGCCTGTCGCAGTTCCGCCGCCTCGAGCGCCTGCTGGCCAGGCGGAAGGACGTTGCCGATCGCTACACCGCGCGTCTCGCCGGCATCGACGGCGTGACGCCGCTGGCGGAGTCGCCCGGCCGGCGCACCCGTACGTGGTTTCTCTATGCCATCCGGCTGGCCCCGCAGATCGATCGCGATGCGCTGATCGAAGGGCTGGCCGCGCGCGGCATCATGAGCCGTCCGTACTTCTGGCCCATCCACCTGCAGCCGTTCTACGTGCAGCGTTTCGGCTTTGCCGCGGGTGACTTTCCGGCGGCGGAGGCCGCCGGCCGATCCATGGTCGCGCTGCCGATGTCCCCCAATCTCACGGACGCCGAGATCGACGCCGTCTGCGCGGCCGTGGCCGAAGAAGTGTCCACGCGTGCCGCCTGCTAGGTCGCTCCGCGTTGCGCAGATCTGCGCCGCCGCCAGCCACTCTCCCTGGTTCACCAACATCTGCGCGGAGCTCACGCGGCGCGGCTTCGAGGTCGTCGCGATCATCGACGCGTCGGAGGGCGATCTCGGCGCGCGTCTCGAGGCGCAGGGCGTGCGGTATCACCGCGTGCCGATGTACTTCGGGCGGAACCTCGATCGCATCCGTCTCCTGCTGTACCTGATCGCGTTCCCGTACGTGATCGGCCGGCTCGTCTGGATCCTCCGCCGCGAGCGGATTGCCGTCGCGCACTCGCACATCTTCGTCGCCAACGTCGTGACACGGCTGGCGTGCCTCCTCGCTCGCGTCCCACACGTCGCCGGCATCGCGGCGCCGCGCCATCTCGAGGCGCCGCTCACACGCGCCGTGGAGCGGCTGACGTGCGGCGCCGACGCGCTCGTCGTCTGCGGCTGCGAGTACGCGGCCTCGCTCTATCGCAATCTGGGCGTTCCGGCGGAGCGCATCGCGGTCGCGTACTACGGTTCACCCCCCGAGGCGTTCGATCCCGCCGCGGTCGACGCCGAGCGATTCCGTCGCGAGCTCGGTGTTGCGCCCGGAACGCCGCTCGTGGGACTGGTCGCCCACTTCTATCCTCCGATGCGCGGGCCGCAGGCGCCTCGCGCGACGCAGGGCGTCGGCCTGAAGGGACACGACGTCTTTCTCGACGCGGCGCGCCTCGTGGCCAGGCGGGTTCCGCAGGCGCGCTTCGTCCTCGTCGGCGAAGGCTTCAACGAGCTGGGCGAACGGTACCGGCAGTCGCTCATCGAGCGCTGCCGCGCCGACGGATTGATCGAACGTGTGTATTTTGCCGACCATCGCTCCGACATCCAGCGCGTGCTCGCCTCGTTCGACGTGGCCGTCCAGTGTTCGCTCACCGAGGGGCTGGGCGGGACGATCGAGGCGTTGCTGATGGAGCGCCCGACCGTGGCGACCTTCGTGGGGGGCATGCCGGAAGCGGTGCGCGACGGCCAGACGGGGCTCCTCGTGCCGCCCGCCGACGCGCCGTCGCTCGCTGCCGCCATCGAGCGGTTGCTCGGCGATCGCCAGGACGCGCGGCGCCTCGCCGCGGCCGGACGCGCGCTCATGCTCGATCGCTTCACGTTGTCGCGGACGGGGAGCGACCTGGCCGCCGCCTACGCGCGGGTCACCGTGCAGGAGTACGATTCCGCCGCGCGTCCCGCGCGCGCGGTCGAAGAACTGCTCGACGTGGCCGCGCACGCGCCGCTGGTGCTCGCGCTGATCGGCCGCAACGTCAAGGTCCGCTACAAGCGGTCGGTCTTCGGTGTCGCCTGGACGATGGCCCAGCCGGTGACGCTGCTGCTCGTGCTGACGTTGATCTTCGCCCGGGCGTTCGCGCCGAGCGCGCCGGCCTACGCGCTCTATCTGGCGCCCGGTCTGATCCTCTGGCACTTCTTCGCGCAGACAACCTCGGTCGTCATCGCCGAAGTGGCGGCGGGCGTGGAGCTCTGGCGCCGCGTCCGGATGCCGAGGACCGCGCTGGCGATCGCCACCACGTGCAGCGGGCTGTTGAACCTCGCGATGGCGACGATTCCCCTTGCGGTCGTGGTCGCGCTCGCCGGCGTTCCGCTCGGCGCGTCGGTGTTGACGCTGCCGGTGACGGCGCTTGTCACCGCGATCTTCGCGCTCGGGATCGGCCTGGCGATCGCGGCCGTCGCCATCTACTTTCCGGACGCCGCTGATCTCTACCAGATGCTGCTCGTACCCTGGATGTTCGTCACCCCGGTGATCTACCCGCGCGCCATCCTCCCGTCTCAGGTGGATCGCGTCATCGGCTTCAATCCGATGGCGTGGTTCGTCGAGGCCTTCCGCCGTCCGCTGCAGGACAACGCCTCGGCGTCGCCAGCCGCCTTCGGTCTCATGGCCGGGGTCGCGGTGGTGACGCTCGCGATCGGGTTCCTCGTCTTCACTCGATGCGCCGATGACGTTCCCTATCGCGGCTGACGCAGGCCCCGACTGGGCGATCCGGCTCGACGCGGCGGGCGTCCGCTACCGCGTCGTCATCGACGCAGGGCTCACGCTGAAGGAGCGCATCGTCCGTGGGCGCCGGCGTGTCGCCGAGCACGAGGCGCTGCGCGGCGTGGACCTCGAGATCCGGCGCGGCGAGACCGTCGGCGTCATCGGCGGCAACGGAGCCGGCAAGACGACGCTGCTGCGGCTCATCGCGCGCGTGCTGCACCCGAGTCGAGGCCGGATCCGCGTCCGCGGGACCGTGGCGCCGATGATCGAGCTGTTCGGCATGCTGCACTACGAGCTCACGGGCCGCGAGAACGCGTATCTCACCGGCGCGCTGCTCGGTCTGCGCCGGCGCGAGATGGACGAGCGGATCGACGGCATCGCGGAGTTTGCCGGCATCGGCGAGTTCTTCGACGCGCCGCTGCGGACGTACTCGGCGGGAATGATGGTGCGGCTGGGGTTCGCGACGGCCACCAGCGTCGATGCCGACATCCTGCTGGTGGACGAAGCGCTGTCGGTCGGCGACGCGGCCTTCCAGCGCCGTTCGGCCGCCCGCCTCGAAGGGATCCGCCGCACCGGCGTGACGTCCGTGCTCGTCTCGCACGACGTCCGCCATCTCGCCGAGATCTGCGATCGCATCGTCTGGCTCGACGCCGGCCGTGTCGTGGACGTGGGGCCTGGTGGGGAAGTCGTACGGCGATATCTTCTCGCCAGCGCGATGTCCTAGGGCGCAAACACCAACTTCGTCACTGCTCTTTGCACACCACAAAGCGCACAGGCATCCTCCCCAGAAAGTCAGGGTTTTGGCTCTTGAGTGAGAGCCTGCTCTGCTTCGGCGCGAATGGCCGTCAGCGCGGAGCCGATGCCTCGGCCGTCCAGAGTTTGCACGCGGAGCGAATAGAGATGCCGTTCTTCAATCTCTCCTACGTTCTGCAGAAGCACATTCAGGTCATCCCAAATGGAAAGAAAACGTCCCGACAAACTGTCCGCCCGCCCCGATGCCAGCTCCAGAACGAGCCGCGCCGGGCGGTCGACGGATACGTCCAGGCTGTCATCGAAAATTCGTTTGAACCAGGGAATCCACTTTTGACCCTCGTCGGACCGTAGGGAATGCTCGGCCATCGCGGTACGCACCGTTCCCGGTCCAACCGCGAACGTGCTGACGCCGTAAGGCTTCACCTCTCCCGCTATCGTCTCCGTGAATCGAACAAGCGCCGCTTTGCTCGTGGCGTAGCTCGAGAAATAGGCGACTGGTATGGCGCTGCTCGCAACGTTGACGATTCTGCCCTTGCCGCGCGCAACCATTCCGGGTAACACGGCGCGACAACAGAGCACAACGCCACGCAGGTTGACATCCAGTGTCCGCCACCACTCTGCGGGATCCGTTTCCCAGAAGGGGCCAATTGGACCGGGAACGGCGGCGTTGTTCACCAACAGTGTGACAGGGCCAAGAGAACGCTCGATTTCCACGAAGGTTCTCTCGACCGTCACGGCGTCAGTTACATCGACGACAAACGGTCGCGCACGGCCGCCAGCCTGCTGGATCATGCGTGCAGTCGTGTCGATTTCCGAAGCGGAGCGGGCCAGCACGGCCGTCGTCGCTCCGGCTGCCGAAAGCGTGGTAGCAATGGCACAGCCAATCCCCCGCCCTCCACCGGTAACGGCGGCGACCTTTCCAACGAGCTGCAAATTGTCCTGCACAGTCATTTCATCCGACCCGGCGTCCGGTCGTCCCATCGTAGCCATTCGCGACCGTCCTATTCCCGACAAATACCCGACGTTTTGCGCCACAGTGTGGCCTTCGTCTCAGTCAGATGTTTGCCCGTCGCTGAAGAGGTTCGGCGCCCCTTAAGAATCCCGCTTGACACGATACATGATGATCGTCATAAATAGATATACATGACGGTGCTCTATGAAGCATTCGTCGCGATCGTCGACGAGTTGTGCGCCGAGAATGGACGAGAGAGGAGAACACCCGTGAGAGTGACGCGCGAACAGGCGGCGGCCCATCGCGAGAAGATTTTGGACGTGGCTGGGACGCTGTTTCGTGAAAGGGGATTCGATGGCATCGGCGTTGCCGACATCATGAAGCAGGCCGGCCTGACGCACGGCGGCTTCTATGGTCACTTCACGTCGAAAGACGACCTGGCCGCCGAGATCACGGGACGCGTGCTCGGTCGCCCGGGATGGCTCGAGCGACTGACCGGTACTCCCAAGCCGTCCTTCGCCGAGGTGGTTCGCGCGTACCTCTCGCCGCGTCATCGGGAGGATGCCGGACACGGCTGTTTGCTCGCCGCGCTTGGATCCGAGGTCGCACGGCAGCCGCGTTCGGTACGGCGCGCGTTCACGGACGGATTCCGGCTTCGTGTCAAAGGGTTGCAGGACCTCCTCCCGGGTCGATCGGCGGCTCGCCGTCAACAAGCACTGGCGGCGATGGCAGGCCTGGTGGGCGCTCTCGTTCTTGCGCGTGCCGTTGACGATCCACAGCTGTCGGACGACATCCTCGATGCGGCGACGTCGACATGGGCACGGGCGCGTCGAGCCTGACGCGTGATGGTGGCGCCCGTTGGGCAGTGCAATGGCTGAATTGAGACATCACCACCCTTTGGATGAGGTCATCTGGCGCTCACTCACGAGTGTTCAGGGCCCCATGGCGCAAGGGAATGGTCAGGCGCGCCGCTATCCCGCGCAGATGGCGCCCTTCGCCGCCCCGATCGACTTCACGTCCCGCTCGTTTCAATCCCTGGTGGGATTGATGGAGCGGGGCGACGATCGGATCGCCTTGTTCACCCCGGAGGAAATCGTGCCGCCCGCACCGTTCTCGGTCCTGCGAAGGGAGCGTGTCGACCAGATGGTGCTTGTCGATGCGCACGCCTGCACGTCGCCGATCGCGAGTGGAATCGACGTGCTTGGTACGCCCGACATCCCGGCGATGATGACGCTGGCGGAGGCGACGAAGCCCGGTCCTTTTGGGCCGCGCACAATCGAACTCGGCCGGTACATCGGCGTGCGCCGCGAAGACAGACTCGTCGCCATGGCGGGCGAGCGAATGCGGCTGACGGGATTCACCGAGATCAGCGCGGTGTGCGTCGATCCTGCCTACCGTCGGCAAGGGCTCGCCGCATCGATGATCGTTGCACTCGTCGCACCGATTCTCGACCGCTCAGAGACGCCGTTCCTTCACGCCTTCAGCTCCAACAGGCCGGCCATTGCGCTCTATCGACGGCTCGGCTTCGTCCTGCGACGGCAGGTGCACCTGGCGGTCCTCGGGGTCGATCACGATATCTCGTGAAGCACATCAGAACACACAAACGGAGTCAGAGACGTGGAACAACTGAGATACCTCATCACCGGGGCAACTGGCACAACCGGCGGAGCTGCCGCCGAACAGCTTCTCGACAAGGGAAAGATCGTCAGAGCCTTCGTGCACCGCGACGACGATCGCGCCGAAGCCCTCCGCAGACGTGGTGCCGAGGTCTTCGTCGGCGACCTGTTGGATTTTGGCGCCGTTCGCGCCGCTCTCAAGGACGTGAACCGCGCGTACTTCGTCTATCCGATCCGGCCAGGTCTCGTGCAGGCGACCGCGCAGTTCGCCCAAGCCGCGCTGGAGGCCGGCGTCGAGGCGGTCGTCAATATGTCGCAGGCGTCCGCGCGCAGCGACTCGAAGAGCGACGCCGCCCGCGCGCACTGGATCGCCGAGCAGGTTCTCGACTGGTCCGGACTGAGCGTCGCCCATATCCGGCCGACCTATTTTGCAGAGTGGCTCCTCTACCTTGCCCCGATGATCCGTCAGGGTGTCATGTCCGCACCGTTCACGACAGGACGGCACGCACCGATCGCGGGCGAGGATCAGGCCCGCGTCATCGTGGGGATCCTCGACAATCCCGTTGAGCACCGTGGACAGGTGTATCGGCTCTATGGCCCGGTCGAGCTCACCCACGACGAGATTGCCGAGATCGTCGGGCGAGTGCTGGGTAAGACCGTCACCTATCAGTCAATGCCGATCGAGAGATGGGGCTCGATCACGGGCCGGCCCGGCAGCGAATTCCTCATTCAGCATCTGCGCGAAGTCGCCATCGACCACACGAACGGCGTTTTCGCGGGGACCAACGATCTGGTCGAGAAGATCGGAGGACGGTCGCCGCTGACCGTCGAGGCGTTCGTCTCCAAACATCGCGACGCCTTCGTCTGAGCCGCCACCAGGCATACGAAGCACCAGCCCGTCACATCCGGGGAGCTGTACTCGAATTCCGACAGAGCAGGGCATCTGTCTCCGACACAAGCGCCTCGAATACATCTTTCGCTCGACGGTGACGGAGGAGTGGCGCGCCCTGGCCCGCAAAGAGCGACATCATCTCGACGCGGATGGCTCATCGTTGCGGATTCACGGCCTCGGGGATCGGAGACACCGGCTCCGCGGCCTCCGCCGCATACACGATGAACTTGAACGGGTTGAAGGCTTGATATTGCTCCATTAACTTCAGGTATGCCTGACGATGCGCGGCGGCCAGGCGCTCGCTTGCCGGCAATCGCGCCTGCGCCCATCGCAGCGTCTCCGCGGCGAGGTCGTGGCGCCCGTCGGCCATCATGCGCTCGACCGCCCGCGCGATCTGCGCCTCGCCGAGGTCGAGATAGTCGACCAGCGCGTCGCCTCGGTCTGCGTTGGTCAACGCGTCGAGCCCCTGCAATCCGTTCTGCCAGTAGCCGCTGTCCTGCTCGAACACGCGGTTGATCATGTTCTCCCGCATCACGAGATACGCCAGCTGCACCGAGGGGGAACTGTTGATCAGCATGGGTGGAATCAGGTTGCGCTGCTGAATCGCGCCACGCTCGGCACCGCGCTCGATCTCGCGCCGCGCCGCGTCGCGCAGCCAGGCGAGCTGCACGCTGAGGTCGTCGAGGGTGTGGGTCGAATCGAACAACGTGGTGAGCGGCTCGTGCCCGTGCAACAGCAGACGCGGCCTGAGCGCCGACACCTGCGCGATAGCCGCCAGCATGCCGTCAACGCTGCCTTCGTGGATGAAGGGGGCGCCGAAGTACGGCATCAGGATGTCGCCGACGAAGAGCACACCCTCCTGCGGCAGGTGGATCAACATCGCGTCACCGGTCTCGCCACCTCGCGTGGGCACCAGCTCGAGGTGCGTGCCGCCTATCGTGAGGGACGTTGGGCTGTCGATCGTCGCGTCGGGCTTGTACGCGAGCACGTCGTCCAGCCGGAAACTGCTGCCGAAGAAGTGGCGCGCGACGCTGGCGTCGCCCATGGCGTCGTGGGCGAGCTCCTCTGCGTAGGTGCCGCGGCCGATGAAGCGCGGCGTCGGCTGGAGGGATCGAAAGTAGCGTTGACCGCCAACGTGATCCCAATGTGCATGCGTCACGAGCACCGTCGTCAATGGCGGCAGCGTGCCAAGCTTCTCGCGGAGCGCTTCGTGCGCCTCGCGCGCGGCGTCGGCGCGGGAGCCGGCGTCGATCGCGATCAGCTGGCGCCGGTCGGCGGAAATGACGAAATAGTATTCGGTGAACTCGTAGCCCGACACGAGGTACACGGTGCCGGGTACCAATTCCTTGATGCGCCTGGCCGCAAAGGCGTGACCTGAGATCGGATTCTCCGAGAACGGCGTCGTCAGGACGACGGGCTTGCCGTGGCCGGCGTCGCGGCTCGCGGCAAGTGCCACTTGTGCGGGAGACGCGTCGCCGCGCTGGCGCGCGAGTCTCGCCAGCTGAATGTTGACCTCGCGCAGCCACCCCCGATGCGGCAGGCGGTCGGCGTGGTCGACGCACCATCGCAGCTCGGCTTCGGCTTTGTCGCGTTCGCCGAAGAAGCCCGGCAATTGGGCGCGCACCACGCCCGACATCCAGTGCGTGATATAGGCCTGACCGTGCGTCAGGCGTTCAGCATCGTCCATCATGGCGAGCGTGTCGCGCACCCAGCCGATACGCCGCAGCACGAACACGTCGCCGGCGCCACCTGCGCGCAACGACGCAATCGCCGTCAGATACAGTCCACGCTGCGTGTCGTTCAGGGTGGGCTCGAAGCGTCGGCGCAGGGCATCGAGATATGCCGCGCCCTCGAGGTGCCTGCCCGCATTGGCGTACTGCGACATCAGCATGAACAGCAGCTGCGGGTCCTGGGATGGACGCCAGGCGTTGACCTCCTTCAAGTAGGCGAGTTCTGGCCGGTCCGTCGCTGGCCGAGTGTCGTGGCCCTGGTTGGCAGCCATGACCGACAGCGACGCGAGCAGCAGCAGGCCGGCGACGAGCAGAACGAGCGGGCGTCGCATTCGAGGCATGAGGAACTCCTGTTGTTGAAACTAGTCAATAGATAGTGACTTGCTAAAAGATAGTGACTTGCCAATATGAAGTCAAGCGAGTACGCTGAGCGGCAGTGGGAAAGGGTTACGGCATCAACGACTGTCCTGTCGCACGGACGCTGGACGTCATCGGCGAGCGCTGGACGGCGCTGCTCCTTCGGGATCTGCTGCGGCACGGACCGCGTCGCTTTCAGGACTTCCAGGCGTCGCTGCCGGGTGTTGCGCCCAACACGCTGTCAGCCCGGCTCAAGGCCATGGAGGACGATGGCCTCGTCGAGCGTGTGCTGTATAGCGAGCGGCCGGTGCGCCTCGAATACGTGCTCACCGAGAAAGGCAGGAGCCTGGGGCCGGTCATCAAGGCCATGCGAGATTGGGGACGGAAGCAACGCTGAACCGAGAGCTGCAACCACATTCGATGGACTAGGTGGGCGGAGTTTGTCTCGGGAGCGGTGCCAATGTCACAATCGCGGTCGAGCCCCCCGGACCAAAGCATGTTTCAGTGGATCGGCAAGTTGTTGTCGGGCGTCGAGATGGAACTGCCCCCCGGCGTCTCCGCCACCTGGGTCGCCACGCTCGAGAAGACGCTCGCGCCGCTCGACTCGGTGGCACGGCCGTCCGGCGGCGGAGGCCTTGCCGGCGATCTGCTGCGGTACGTGCTCCAGGGCGAACCGGCCTCAGTGCTGTCGGACGTCGGGCAGGCGGCCATTCGCGGTCCCATCGTCGCAGCGCGGATTCACAGGGAGGCCGATATCTACGAGGGGTTCGACGCGCTGCCCGGCGACGTCATGCTGCGGTGGGCTCGGCTGCTGGAGGCCTTCATCGGGTCAAAGTGGCATTCGCTCCAGTTCGCGTCGGGGATTCACTGGCCAGACGCTGTCCTGGCGCATGCGTCGGGCCGTGGCCTGGGCGTTTACAGGTTTCCTCCCGTCCTGCCCGGCGCTCTGAGTGTTCAGGTGTTCGAGCGCATGCTCGCTGTCGCAGGAGAGCCTGAGTCGTCGTTCGTCCAGGCCTGCTTCGCCAGTCCGGTGGACGGCCGTCGCTTCGCGAACGGCGTCGTCGACCTCTGTCCGAAGTTGGCGGGCATGGGCGATGCGATTGCCCGACACCCCGAGACCATCCGTCCTCTGCTCCTGCCCCAGGCGGTGCCACAGCGTCTCCACGTGCTCGAACTGCTCGGCACGGCGTCTCCGCAGACGCTCGCGTCCTTCGCGACGGAGCTCGCCGAACTGGCAACGAGCAGCAGCAAGCAGGTGCGACTGGCCGCGGAACCGCTGCTGTCCAGAATCTCTTCGTCGGCCGTCGACCCCTTGCGGACGCTCGCGCAGAAGGCCAAGCCGGATCAGCGGACGGCCGCCTTGCGTTTGCTGTGGAGCGTCGCCGCTGCGAACCACGACGACGCGCTGCGCGCCGACGTCCGCGAGATTGCCGCGCAGGACCAGGCACCCAGCGTTCGCGCCCTCGTCGACGAATGGGCCAGCGCGGCCACGGCCGCCGCCGCCCCGCCCACGCATCACGATTACGAAGTGCCGGTGATCGAGTGGACCGGCGTGCTGTCGCCGGCGGTCGAGCGCGCGCTGGACGACATGTGGACCGCGATTGCGCGCGCGATCGAACAGGTGAACGAACGCGCGCGGAAAGTGGAGGCCGCGGCGAAATTGCAGGGCCGATCGTACGGCATGAGAGAGATTCCGCCGGTGGCGCCGAAGGATCTCCAGCGATTACGTGACTACCTCGCGGCGTCCACGCCGGAGCTGTCCGGCAAACCGGTGACCGGCGGCCTCGCGCCCCATCTGCTCGCGCCGATCCTCGAACGCTTCGCGGCGGCCGACGGCGTCGGCCCCATGGCACTCGTGAAGACGCTGGTGTTCTTCGGTGCGGCCGGTCGCGCGATGGATCCGCACGGGTGGTCGTTCGTAGCGGCCGTCAATGCGATGCATCGCGCCAAACGGTCGCCGACGCTCCTCGAGCTGCAGGAACTGCTCGAGCCCGTCGGCACGCCCGCGAGAGCCATCTTCCTCGTCTACTGCAGCGGCTGGGGCCGGTCGCTCGCCCGCGACTGGCCGGACAAGACGGTCTGGCCGTTTTTCGCCGCGAACGTCGAGTTGCTCGTCCAGTACTTGAATCCAACCGCACAGCCCGCGTACGGGTTCGAGCGGGGCGCAGTGTTCAAAGCCATTGCGACGCTCCCGGCGCCGCCGCCGGCGCTCGTCAACGCCCTGTACGACCTGGCCCTCGGCACCTTGAAGACGGAACGGCCTCGCGCCGAATTGGCGCTCGCCCGGCTGCCCGGCAAGGAAGTGCGGATCGTCGCCGCGCTCTCCGATGGCAAGAGCGATGTACGCGCGGTGGCCGCGGACTGGCTGAAGCGGCTGCGGCACCACGCCGCGATCCCGGCGCTCGAAGCGGCGTTGAAGAAGGAAAAGAACGATGTCGCGAAGGCCGCCCTGCTCGATGCGCTCGAGACGCTCGGCCAGCCGATCGACAAGTACTTCGACCGAGCTGCCTTCGCCGCCGACATGCGCAAGATCGTCGCGAAGGACACGCCGAAGGACCTCGCGTGGATGCCGTGGGATTCGATGCCGAGGGTGCGCTGGGCCGACACGGGCGAGGACCTCGGCGCCGACGTCCTCCGGGGGCTCGTGATTCAGGCCTGGAAACAGAAGTCGCCGGAGCCCAACGCCATGCTCCGCAAGTACTCCCGGTTGTTCGAGCCGAACGATCGCGAGCGGTTCGGCCAGTTCGTGCTCGAGGCGTGGCTGCGCGAGGACGTGCGTCCGATTCCGCCGGACGACGCGCTGGCGCGCGCGCGGGCGCAGGCCCAGGCCGTGCACAATTGGATGCAGCACAGTCCGCAGCACTTCAAGGACGATCCGAACTTCGGCAAGTCGGTCGATGAGCTCACGGCGACGTACCTGCAGGCGACGCAGCGGATCCCTGTGGGATCGGTCGCGGGGGCGAAGGGCGTACTGGCCGTCGCCGCGGCGTGCGGCGGCGGACGCGCGGCGCCGGCGGCAGCGCGGTTCCTGAAGGAATACTACGGGACGCGCGCGTCGCAGGGACGCTCGGTCATCGCGATGCTGGCGTGGATCGAGCACCCGTCCGCGACGCAACTCGTACTGTCGATCGGCAATCGATTCCGCACGAAGAGCTTCCAGGAAGAAGCGACGCGTCAGGCGGAGGCGCTCGCGGCGCGCAAGGGCTGGACGATGTCCGAGCTCGCGGACCGCACCATTCCGTCGGCGGGCTTCGACGAATCGAACGAGCTCGATCTGAGCTACGGCCAGCGCCGGTTCGTCGCGCGCCTGCTGCCCGACTTCAAGATCGAGCTGTTCAATCCCGAAGGCAAGAAAATCGCCGCGTTGCCCGAGCCGCGGCAGGACGACGATGCGGAGCTCGCCGCGCAGGCGAAGAAAGCGCTGTCGGCGGCGAAGAAGGAGATCAAGACCATCGTCGACATGCAGACGGATCGTCTGTACGAGTCGCTCTGCACCGGGCGCGACTGGAGCTTCGAGGACTGGCAGCTCTACCTGCATCGCCATCCGGTGATGCGCCGCCTCGTCCAGCGGCTGGTCTGGGCGGTCACGGATGCCGCGGGCGACGTCCGGAGCACGTTCCGGCCGCTCGACGACGGTACGCTGACGGACGTGGAAGACAATGCCGTGACGATAGAGGCGCAGGCGCGCGTGCGCATTGCGCACGATTCGTTCCTGCCCGCGGACGCGGCGACGGCGTGGCAGACGCACCTCGCCGACTACGACGTGCCGCGGCTGTTCGAGCAGTTCGGCAAGGGGCGGTATCGCCTGCCGGACGCCAGCCGCGACGCGGACGAAATCACAGATTTCCGGGGGTACCTGCTGCAGGCGTTCGCGCTGCGCGGACGGGCGCTGAAACTGGGGTACAGCCGCGGTCAAGCGGAGGACGGAGGGATCTTCCTCGTGTACGAGAAGCGGTTCCCGTCGCTCGGCATCACGGCGACGATCGAGTTCACCGGGAATGCGTTGCCGGAACAGAATCGAACGGTCGCGCTCCGGTCCCTGTACTTCATGGAAGCCGGCGGCGACGCGCGGCCGCGCGAAAAGATGGAGCTGTCACGGGTGCCGCAGGTGCTGTTGTCGGAGTGTTACGACGACATCCGCGTCATTGCCGCGGACGGCAGCGGCTTCGATGCCGACTGGGAGAAGAAATCGTCGTGGTGAAAGTGCTGCGCGCCCCTGCCGAACAGGTCTATGCCGACGAGCTGCGCGTGCTCTCCGAGTCGGACCCGGCGCCTCGCCCGGAGGGCTGGCGTCTGTCGCCGCGCGCCGTGCGGCGTTTCGTCCTCGGCGACGATCGCCTCGGCGTCCGCCGCAAGTTCTTCGGCGACGACCCGCTGATCGACCGCTGCATCGTCACGCTCATGAGCAATCGCGGGCTGCTGCTCGTCGGCGAGCCCGGCACTGCGAAGTCGATGCTCTCCGAGTTGCTCGCGGCCGCCATCTCCGGCGAGTCGACCTGCACGATTCAAGGGACCGCAGGTACGACCGAAGACCAGATCAAGTACTCCTGGAACTATGCGCTGCTGCTTGCCGAAGGGCCATCGCCTCGAGCCCTGGTCCGCGGACCGATCTATCACGCCATGAGCGGCGGCCGCATTTGTCGCTTCGAGGAGATCACGCGCGTGCAGCCCGAGATCCAGGACTGCCTGATCGGCCTGCTCTCCGACAAAGTGCTGCACGTCCCGGAACTGTCGGGCGACGACGCGATGGTGTTCGGCGCGCCGGGCTTCAGCGTCCTCGCCACCGCGAACATCCGCGATCGCGGCGTGCACGAAATGTCGAGCGCGCTGAAGCGCCGCTTCAACTTCGAGACGGTGAAGCCGATCGCCGACCGTGCGCTCGAAACGCGGCTCGTGCGGGAGCAGACGGAGCTCCTGCTGGGGCAGGCCGGCGTCGACCTCGAGTTGCGGGCGGACGTCCTCGACGTCCTGGTGAGCGCGTTCAACGATCTCCGGCAAGGCGTCACGAGCGACGGCGTGGTCGTCGAGAAGCCGACCGCGGTGATGTCGTCGGCCGAAGCCGTGGCCGTCGGCTACGCGGCGTGCCTCGACGCGCACTATCTCGGGAACGGCAGCGTCGGTGGGGAGCACGTCGCGAGGCAGCTCATCGGCACGGTGCTGAAGGACAACCCGGAAGACGGCAAGAAGCTTCGTCACTACTTCGACGTCGTCGTCAAGCCGCGCGCGCAGAAGCTGCCGGAGTGGAAGCGCATGCTCGACGCCCGGCGCGAACTGGAACGCTAGTTGGGGCCCATCGCCGACGCGGCCGCGTTGCGCGAACGGTTCAGCGCGCTCGTCACCGGCGATCTGATCGTGTTTCCCGTACGCCATCACAGCCCGGCCTGCGCGCTCCACGTCGCCAGACTGATCGACCAGCGCACGCCGTCCGTCGTGCTCGTCGAAGGACCGCGCTCGTTTTCGCCGCTCGTGCCGCTGCTCACGCATGCCGACACGGAGGCGCCCGTCGCGGTGTACGTCTACGCGGTGCTGGACGGCGAGGGCGGCATGCCGGAGCGGCGGCGTGCCGCGTACTACCCGTTCTGCGACTACTCGCCCGAGCTGGTCGCGCTCCGCGAGGCGCAGACGCGCGGCATTCCCGCGCGCTTCATCGATCTCGACTTCACGGAGCAGATCCTGCTCGATCGCACGGCTGCGGAAGACGACGACCGGCAGTCGTTGCTCGACGAGCGGCACTACCGCCGGAGCCGCTATCTGCAGACGCTGGCGGAACGGCTGCACTGCCGCGACCACGACGATCTCTGGGAGCACCTGTTCGAGCTCGACGCCGAACACACCAGCCTCGAGGCATTCGTCGCGCAGGTGGCGATGTATTGTCACGTGGCTCGGGACGAGGCGTCCGACACCGACCTGACCGCGGACGGCACGCGGCAGCGCGAAGCCGAGATGGCGTTCCACGTGCGCGGCGCCCTGCAGGAGCGGCAGGCGCATGACGGTCCGGTGCTCGTCGTCGGCGGCGGCTTTCACGCGGTGGCCTTGCCCGAGTTGCTCAGGTCCGACATCGCGCGTCCCGACATCGCGCGCGGCGCGGTGCGCGAACAGGCCCACTCGCTGATCCGCTACAGCTTCGATCGGCTCGAGCGGTTGAACGGCTACGCCGCGGGGATGACGTCGCCGGCCTGGCATCAGGACGTCTGGCAGCGGATGGGCGCGCACCTGCGTGCGGGCGTGAACACGCGGCGGGTGCGGCGCGACGCGGCGCTCCGCGCGCTGTTCGACGTGGCCGGCGAGCTGCGCGAGCGCCACCGGCTGCCCGTTCCCGTCCCCGCACTCGCCGCCGCGTACGAGCAGGCGCTCCGACTGGCGGGGCTGCGCGATCGCAGCGCGCCGCTGCGCACCGACGTGCTCGACGCGATCACGAGTTGCTTCGTCAAGGGCGCCGCCGACGCGGACGGCGCGCTCGTCCTCGGGGTCGCGCGGCATGTGCTCACGGGCAGTGCGCTCGGCAAGGTCCCCGCCGGCGCGGGCACGCCTCCGCTCGTGACCGACTTCGCCGTCCGCGCCCGACGCCAGCGCCTGAAGGTTCACGACACCGAACCGCGCCGATGCGTCCTCGACATCTACCGGCGGCCCGACCATCGCGTGACGAGCCGTCTGCTGCACGGGATGACGCACCTCGGCGTTCCGTTCGCGCGCCGCTCGGCCGGACCCGACTTCGTCAACGGCACCGGGCTCGACCGGCTGCAGGAGCATTGGGAGTACCAGTACTCGCCGTTGATCGAAGGCCTCCTCGTGGAGGCGTCCGTGTACGGCGTGACCGTGCCGCTGGCGGTGGCGAACCGCTTCGTCGCACAGCTCGAAAAGCAGGAGCACGAGGGTCTGGCTCGCGACGCGAGCGCGGCCGCGTCCAACCTCGTCCAGGCCTGCGTGCTCGGGCTGCACGACCACCTGCCGCGTACGCTCGCCACCTTGCGCGGCGCGGTCGGCGAGGACGCGACGTTCGAGCGCGTGGCCTCGGCGACGCGGACGCTGGGCCTTCTGTGGGAATCGCGCGAGCCGCTCGAAGCACGGGACATCGCCGAGCTGCCGGCGCTGCTGCAGACGGCCTACGAACGCGCCGTGTTCCTCGCGCGTGACCTGAAGGGCGCCGACGGGGACCGCGCGGCCAGTTGCGTGTCCGCGCTGAAAGCGCTGCGCGAGTTGCTCGTGAGCGCCTCCGGCCGTCACCTCGACGCGACGCTCTACTGGGACACGATCGGCGCGCTGCACGCCGGGAACGACAGCGCGATGCTGCGGGGAGCAGCGGCGGGACTGCTCTACTCCTCCGGACGCCTGACCGAGGAGCAACTCGGCGTCGAGCTGCACGGACATTTGACGGGCATGGTGCAGCCGCGCGACGCCGTCGCCTACCTTCGGGGCCTGACGCAGACCGCGCGCGAAGTCACCTGGCAGCAGCCGGAGTTGCTTCGGGTGCTCGACGCCCTGCTCCTCAACTGGAGCGAGGACGAGTTCGTGTCCACGCTGCCCGACTTGCGGCTCGCGTTCGCCGAGATGACGCCGCGGGAAACCGACCGCATCGCCGAGGCCGTCGCCGAGATGCACGGCCTGTCCGACATCGGCCGCCTGATCCAGTACGACGTGGCCGAGCACGAGGTCATGGCGCACCTGTCGCTGTCGCGAGTGGCGATCGAGATCATGGCCGCAGACGGACTCGACGGGTGGGTACCGGGAGCATCATGAGGACCGTCCCACGCTGGCGTCTGGTGCTGGGCCGATACGCCGACCGTCGGTTGGGCGGACCGGGCGGTCTGCCGGGCGCCTACGGCCGCATGGATCTCGCGCTGGACTATCTGTACGGCCGCGAATACGGCAATCGCGGACTGCGCAAGGAGATCGCGCCCGGCACGCTCGATCCCTCGCAGATTACGGTGACGACCTGGCTGTCCGAGGTGCGGGAGCTGTTTCCCAACGACACCGCGGACATCATCGAGAAGCACGCGCTCGATCGCTACGGGATGACCGAGCTGGTCACCGACCCGCGGACCCTCGAACGCCTCCAGCCCAACCAGGATCTGCTGCGGACGCTGCTCACGCTGCGCGGCCGTCTGACCGGCGAGGTCCTGCACGTCGCCCGGCGCATCGTCCGGCAGGTGGTCGAGGAGATCAGGCGCAGGCTGGAAACCGAGGTGCGACGGACGCTCGCGGGCCGCTTGAATCGCTTCCGGCACAGCCCGATGGCGATGGCGCAGAACTTCGACGCCATCGGCACCGTGCGCCGGAACCTGCGGCATTTCGATCGGGATCGCCGGCAGCTGGTCATCGATCGCGCGCTGTTCTTCGAGCGGAACAACCGGCGCCTGCCGTGGGACATCATCCTGTGCGTCGACCAGAGCGGCAGCATGGCGAATTCGGTGATCCACAGCGCGGTGATGGCCGGCATTCTCGCCAGCCTTCCGGCGTTCCGTGTGAAGGTCGTCGCCTTCGACACGAGTGTCGTCGATCTCTCCGATCACGCCGACGATCCGGTCGAGATCCTCATGAGCGTGCAACTGGGGGGCGGCACCGACATCGCGCAGGCGGTGCGGTACTGCGCGCAACTCGTCGAGAACCCGCATCGCACCGTGCTCGTGCT